>Ga0208261_1000420_pt1 | contig 16937 bp, 14 predicted proteins | sample Knorr_S7_td_DCM__FD_185595 | JGI IMG/M metagenome (GOLD analysis project Ga0208261, IMG submission 185595) | Marine microbial communities from Southern Atlantic Ocean transect - Knorr_S7_td_DCM_ad_131m_LV_B (SPAdes) (version 3) | ecosystem: Environmental > Aquatic > Marine > Oceanic | place...
TATTTTGAACTACAAGCATTTCCAAATGTATCGTGCCTTCCGCATGTATCTTGAATAACTTCAACAAGTGCGTCTTGATCTCTATCAAAATATTTAGCAAATAACCCTGGCTTTGCATAATTTAATCCTATGATGCTTCGGGTTACTATTGGATCAATGCTTAGCTCTATTCCCTTTTGCAATTTTGCAGCATCAAAAACCTGAAAATCAGAACATTGCCTTCCATATAAATCGATTACTTGAATAAAATCTCCTGATTCAACTTCATAAGATGTTGCTGTGCTTTTGTTTATAATAAATTCATCTTTGATATCAGCTAGTGGAGGAGGCAAATAATAATTAGACTTATTATTAATTCTATTTTTTCTTTTAACTCTTACCTCTATATCTGTTGCAGGATTTTGCGCATCAACTGCCATATCCTCTCCAGGTGCTGCAATAATAACAAAACCGTCTTCATGGCACTCTAGGTCAATTGACTCTCTGACTTTTGTTTCTAAATTAAAAAGATTTATAGAAACAGCTTGATGAAAATCAATATTTTTCTTTTTTAATTTTTTTAGAAGATATTTATTGTCATGGCTATTCGATAATATTTTTTTTATAAATGAAGCTTCATTATTTGCTTTACAATTTATAATTTCTAAAGAGCATTTGCCTGAATTCTCAAATGCAACAACTTCAGCAAGTTGGCTGCCTTCTGAATTAATTATCGAAATAGTATCTCCTGCAAAAATCTCAAAACCAATTAGTCCCTGCGCTTTTGCTACATAACGCTCTACATCTTCAGGTAAACCTAAAATACCAGCATTATATGGCTGAGTTTTTCTAACATTGAATCCAGTTAAATCTAACTCCATTTTTAAACCTTCATAAAAATTTTCTAACTATTTGGTCAAATTTTTAATACTTTAGCATTTATGTCTATAATTTATATACATACTAAATAGTTTTCTTTTTTTTATTCCTATCTAAAGATGTCTAATTATAGGTAATTAAGAGAAAAAAAGAACTTTTTATACTAGATTTGTAAAATGTCGTTTCCACAAAAAGCTGAATATATAATTATTGGTGCAGGAATTCATGGTCTAAGTACTGCACTTCATTTAGCTCAAAAATTAAAGGCACAAGAAAAAGGTGACGGAAGTAAGATTCTTATAATTGAAAAGGGAAGCATTGCCTCTGGTGCAAGTGGGATTGCTTGTGGTGTAATTCGTAATAATTATTTTCAGCCTGCAATGCGTGAGCTTATGGCACATTCTGTAGAAGTGTGGGAAAGTGATCCAGAAAATTTTCATTATCACAATTGCGGTTACATGCAAATCAGTCCTGCAAGTATGGAGGAAGACGTAGCATCTATTTATGAACAACAAAAAGATATTGGCTATGAGTCAACCTTTATTCAAGGTGAAAAAGAAGTAGACTCATATATGAAATCCATGTTCAGTGATTGGCAGGCTAAAGGTGTAACAAGTGTACTTCATGAAAAAAAAGGTGGATATGCAAATAATACTTCATCTATATATGGTTTAGCGACTAAGGCAGAGGCAGAAGGGGTTAGGATACTAACTGGAACTACTGTTACTGGATTTGAATATGGTTCAAATTCAAAAGCTGTAACAGGAGTTGAAACGGATAAAGGTTTAGTGAAATGTGATCAAGTTATCATAGGTGCTGGACCGTGGATTAAATCATTCTGGGATATGCTTGATTTACCAAACGAAGTTTCAATCAAGTCTAATGGTACAGTTCATTCTAATGTTCCTATGTGGCAATATTGGTATCTAACCGAAGGGGTTCTTGGAGTTGAACCAGATTTTTTAAAAACTGATAATGGTGAAATGCCTCCTGTCATTCATGTTGATACAGATGCCCCACTTTATTCAGATGTTGATAAATCTCTAATCACTGATGAAGTCTGGGGACTTTATTATAAACCAGATTTTCATTTTAATGGTGTTCAAGGTGGATCATCTCCTTACAAAGTTGGAGAGCCGGGAGGTGATGGTATTTCAGTGGATCCTTATGGTCCAGAGTCTAAGGAATTTATCATTGATGACAAGTTTGCTCACATGTGGAGTTCTGCATTAGCATTTTGTCATAAACGTTTTGAAGGTAAATCTCACCTATTTAAAAAAGGAGCCACTGGCGGATTGGGGTGCTTTACTCCTGACTCTTTTCCTGTTTTTGATCAGTTTAGAGAAAATGTATATGTTATAGCTGACTCAAATCATGGATATAAAATGCTTGGAGTAGGCAAGCTTGTTGCCGAAGAAGTATTAGGTGAAAAGAGTGCTTTATTAGAACCGTTCAGACTCTCAAGGTATGAAGAAGGCAAGCTACATCCTGTATCAAATAGTCCTTTCCCTTGGAGTTAGTATACTAAAAAATAAGTAAAAAAATTATTTCGAAGCTAGCTGTAATTGTAGTAGAGTTTTGCGATGGATTCAGTAAATCTACTACTTCAATTTTGGGAAGACCAGATGAGAAAATCTCATCGTTCAAGTAATTTTTTCTTTCGTAAGACTCCATCACATTATCATATGATGCTATTAGTAATGTCTGCTTACTACAATCAAACAACACTGTCAGTTGAAGAATTGAAAACAAAGCTATTTAATACATCAAGACCAAAATCTTCAATGATCATTACAGAAGCTTGTGAAAGAGGATTTTTTTACCTGGAAAAAACAGACGCTGATAAACGTAGGAAACATATCAAACCGAGTGAGCTATTCATTAAAGAATTTACAGAATATCTGGCTACTTTAAAAAACATAAGCACCTAAGCCGATAAAAATATATCCTTTTTATATATTTTTTTTATTTCTAAATTAAAATATTTTAAATAAACCATTTGAAATGCTTATCTAAAATTAATAATTATTAAACATATTAAATATATATGAAAAAATACTCAGTCTTTAGTCTGATCAAGAATGCTTTTTCTTATCATCAAAATTGGGATGTTGCATGGAGAGATCCTGAGCCAAAAAAAGAATATGAAGTAATTATTATTGGTGGTGGTGGACATGGTTTAGCTACCGCATATTATCTTGCCAAAAATTTTAATATCCGAAATGTTGCAATTCTTGAAAAGGGATGGATTGGTGGAGGAAACGTTGGAAGAAATACAACAATCCTTCGTTCAAATTATATGCATAACGCAAATAATCTTTTCTACGAAAAAGGAATGCAGATGTGGAGGGATCTAAGTCAGGAGTTAAATTATAATGTGATGTACTCTCCTCGAGGAATTTTAAATCTTGCGCATTCTGATGCACAAATGAATACCTACTCAAGAAGAGGAAATTCTATGCGGCTAAATGGTATCGATGCAAAATTATTAAATAGAGAAGATGTTAAAAAAATGATTCCATTTGCAGATTTTTCCTCAAACTGTCGTTTTCCAATCTTTGGAGGATTATTTCAGTCATCAGGTGGAACCGCAAGACACGATGCTGTAGCTTGGGGATACGCAAGAGGAGCTGACGATCATGGTGTAGATATTATTCAAAATTGTGAGGTTACTGGATTTGATGTTAGTAACGGAAAGATAAAAGGAGTTCAAACTTCTCGAGGAAATATAAAAGCAAAAAAAATTGGTCTATGTGTTGCTGGAAGTACATCATTACTTGCTGAAAAACTTAATATGACTTTACCTATTGAAGCACATGTCTTACAGGCTTGCGTATCAGAACCTATTAAACCTCTTCTGGATCAAGTTGTAACATTTGGTGCAGGTCATTTCTATTGCAGTCAATCTGATAAAGGTGAGATGGTGATGGGTGGAGATCTTGATGGTTATAACAGTTACGCTCAGAGAGGAAATCTTCCGACTATTCAGCATGTATTAACTGAAGGAGTTGCACTCTTTCCAAATTTAAGTCGTCTTAAGATGCTAAGAACCTGGGGTGGAATAATGGATATGTCTATGGATACCTCTCCAATTATAGATAAAACTCATATAGATGGATTATATTTAAACTGTGGTTGGTGTTACGGTGGATTTAAAGCCACTCCGGTTTCAGGTCTAACCTTCGCTCATACAATTGCTAAAGATGAAGTTCATGAATTAAATGCCCCTTTTAGGCTTGATAGGTTTCATACTGGACACCTCATAGATGAAAAGGGTATAGGAACAAAAACTTGGATTAGCTAATTATGCTTGAAATTAAATGTCCTTATTGCGGTAAACGATCACAAAATGAATTTGCCTATGGAGGAGACGCAACCATAAAACGACCAAAGCTAAATACTGAAGTTTCTGATGAAGAATGGGATACATTTGTTTATTACAGAAAGAATCCACGAGGAGACCATTTAGAGCTATGGCAACATATTTCAGGCTGTAGACAATGGTTTAAAGCGAAGAGAAATACTGCAACTCATGAAATTATAGAAACTTATGAGCTCAGCAGTAACAAAGAAGAACACTCATGACTCAAAATTATAGATTAAAAAATATTGGGCTTATTGATAAAAATCATAAAATTTCTTTTATATTTAATGGCAAAAAATATTTTGGATACAAAGGAGATACTCTAGCTTCAGCTCTTATAGCTAACGGAGTTCACTTAATTGCTAGAAGTTTTAAGTATCATCGACCTAGAGGAATTTTTGGTGCTGGAGTAGATGATCCAAGTGCTAAAGTTCAATTAATCAAAGAAGGTTATTCTGAACCAAATGTTAATCTTACAGAATATGAATTGGTTGAAGGTCTTGAGCTTAAAAGTCAAAATTGTTGGCCGTCCGTGAAACTTGATATTGGCGAAATAAATAACTTATTGAATAGATTTTTTCCTGCAGGTTTTTATTACAAAACTTTTATGTGGCCAAAAAGTTTTTGGTATAGAATCTATGAACCTTTCATTAGAAAAGCAGCAGGATTTGGAGTGGCATCTTTAGATCCGGACCCAGACAGATATGAACATCAATATGAACACTGTGATGTTCTTGTTGTTGGCTCAGGTCCATCAGGACTATCAAGCACATTGGCGGCAGCAAAAAATGGCGCAAGAGTAATACTTGCAGAGGATAAGCCTCGATTTGGTGGAAGTCTATTGACTGATGAAGTTACAATTGGAAATAAAAAAGGGGAGGAATGGGTTGACGATGTTATTGCTGAATTAAAATCGATGCCAAATGTTATTACAAAAAGTAGGTCACAAGTTTTTGGATATTATGATCATAATATGTTGGTGATGTTTGAAAGAAAAAGAGATCATCTTCAAGACCCTAAAAACTTTACTCCAAGAGAAAAACTTTGGTACATACGGGCTAAAGAAGTAATTATTTCAACTGGTTCAATAGAACGTCCACTTGTCTTCTCTAATAACGACAGGCCTGGAATACTACTGGCCTCAGCTGCAAAAGAATATTTAAAAGTTTATGGAGTTGCAGTGGGCAAAAAACCTATCTTTTTTACAAATAATGATAGTGCATATGAAGCTGCTATTGAATTTAAAAAGAATGGCATCCAATCTACTATCTTAGACACCAGACCCTCTTCAGAAAATCAAATTGTAGGTGAAGCTCAAAAGATGGGTATAGATATATTGTTTGAACACGGAATAGCAAATACAACTGGACATCTCAAAGTTAAATCAGCGACAGTTGGAAAATTAAATAAAAATAAAAATTCATTCACCAGTCTTCAAAAAATTGATTGCGATTGTATATGTGTTTCAGGAAATTGGACTCCTACAGTCCATCTTGCTTCACAGTCAGGGAATAAATTAAAGTTTGATTCAGATTCAGATACTTTCCTTCCAAATCAATCTCGACAACAGGAAGTAGTTATTGGAGCTGCTAATGGGTCTTTCACTCTAATGGAGTCATTAAACGATGGATTCGAACAAGGCTTCAAAAGCTCTAATAAAATTACCAATAAAAATATTAAAACTGATGCTCCTATATCTGATGAAAAAAACTTAGGTAATCATGATAAGTTTTGGTGCATGCCTTTACCTGAAGGAAAACATTATAAAAGATTTGTCGACTTTCAGAATGATGTAGCAGTATCAGATATTGAACTTGCTGTCAGAGAAGGATTTAGATCAATTGAACACGTTAAGCGGTACACAACTCTTGGTATGGCAACAGATCAGGGTAAAACAAGCAATTTAAATGGATTACAACTCGTATCAAATATTGAAAAGAAAATCGTCCCTGAAGTTGGACACACTACTTTTCGACCACCATACACATCTGTGACTATTGGAACAATTATTGGTCGTGAAGTAAGTAAATATTATAAAGCAACTAGAAAATCTCCAATGCACGAATGGCATGAAAGAAACAATGCGGTGTTTGTAGATGCAGGGTTATGGTTGAGACCACGTTATTACAAACAAGGCAATGAAACGTTACAAGAAGCGGCAAAAAGAGAGGCTTCAAACGTAAGAAAAAATGTTGGTATCTGTGATGTAACGTCATTAGGTAAAATCGATATTAAAGGTCCAGATTCAGCTGAATTTTTAAACAGAGTTTACACAAATGCCTGGCTAAAACTCCCAGTAGGTAAAGCTCGATACGGAGTAATGTTACGTGAAGATGGGATGGTATTTGATGATGGAACAACAACTCGAATTAATGAAAATCATTTTCACATGACAACTACAACAGCCCAAGCAGCTAATGTACTCTCTCACTTAGAATACTATCTACAAATAGTATGGCCTGAACTTCAAGTTAATGTTTTTTCTACAACAGAACAATGGGCAGGAGCAGCAGTAGCTGGTCCAAACTCAAGAGAGCTTTTAAGTAAATTATTTCCAAATGAAGATCTATCTAACGAAGGTCTTCCATTTATGGGTTATAGAGAATTTAAATTCTTTGATACAACTGCTCGAATATTTAGAATTTCTTTTTCTGGAGAACTTGCATACGAAGTCAATGTAATGTCAGACTTTGGAGAATTTATGTGGGATAAAATTATTGAAGCTGGGGAAGGATTAGGCATTCAACCATATGGGACAGAAGCATTATCTACGCTGCGAATTGAGATGGGGCATGTAGCAGGTTCAGAAATCGATGGAAGATTAATTGCAAGTGATTTGGGACTTGATGGAATGCTAAGTAAGAAAAAAGATTTCATCGGAAAAAGATCTTTAAATAGAGTAGCTTTTAATGATGAAAATAGAGAAAGAATTGTCGGAATTGTTCCAGTTGATAAAAAAACTTCAATCCCTGAAGGATCGTATATTGTAGAAAATCCAAATGCAGAATTCCCTATTCCAAAATTAGGTCATGTATCTGCTTCTTGCTGGAGTGTTGAACACAATAATCCTTTTTCATTAGCAATTATAAAAAATGGTAAAAATAGAAAAGGAGAAAAATTATTTGCAGTATCTCCTGTAAAAAATATGAGTATTCCTGTTGAGGTTGTTAGTCAGCACTATGTGGATCCCGATGGAGAAAGGGTAAGGTCATGAGTAGAATTTCTCCTCTTCAAAACGCTCATATCAAAGGTCTGTTTGGCGATTATCAAGAAAAAAATGAAGGTAATCTCTTAAAAATCAGAGAAATTACTAATGTAAATATTTATCAAGTTGTTCAATATAAAAAGTCATCTGTTGTAACTAGTAATATCCAACTTGGATCATTTAATTTACCTTCTAATGCAGCAGAAGTATCAGTTGCTGGGCAAACAAGAATACAATGGTTCGCTCCGCGTTCATGGATTATCTTTTCAAATGATAATAATATTTCTCCTATTATAGAAAATACCTTTAATAATGAGGACTTCGCAGTAACAGATATCTCACACTCAAGGGCAATAATTCAAATAAAAGGTGAGGATGCTTTAAACGTCCTTAAAAAAGGATGTCCTTTTAACTTTAATGACTTTAAGAAAGATAACTGCGTGAATTCAGTATATCATGGAATTACAATTTCAGTTGATATGATAGATGACAGTCCTTTAACATATAATCTAATGGCCTTGAGAAGTTTCGGTGAGTCCTTTCACCACGCAATTACTGATGCGGCTCTTGAATATGGTTATTCAGGAGAATAAAACTAATTTACTGAAAAAGTGTAAAGAATAAAGTAAACCCATACCGGTATAAGTGTAACGAAATAATTTAACATCCAAGTAAATCCAATTATTCCTCCCCAATCTTCAGGATCATGACTAACAACTCTTCTTTTAAGAGAACTTTTAAAACCTCCAAGAAGTGTTGTTCTTACATAATTTCCTGAACTATCATTTTTTAGCTTATTTATTCTAGTTTTAATTGATTTAAGATGAAATATTTGCCATGGCAAGTAACCTATTCCAAAAAGTAAGTTCAAATAAAGTAAAATTTCAAGATTATTAAAATCAATAAAGCTTAATAAAATAATTACACTGCATACGAAATTTAACAAAAAAATATTGAACCATCCTATCTCCTCGTAAAAATATAAATTTTCATTCTTTGTTAATATTGCACACCAAACAAAAATTTGAGAAATACTAACTTGTATAACCATTAACCAACTAAAAATATCTACAATTAAAATTTCATGATTATTAATTATTCTAATGACATGACTAAACATAAAGATGTATGAAATTTCAACAAAAGTTACAAGAAACCTTGTGATAAATACTGATGAAAATGCATTATCGTGTAAAACAGCATGTGAAGAGTAGTTTACAGGAAACATACACCTGTAAGCGGAAACCAAAAATAAAATTTGTGCAGGAATAAGAAGGAAGGAATCTACATTTGAAATTGGTGAAATTATTGTTTGTAATAGGAAATATATATTAATTAAGGTTCCTATTTTTAAAATCCACAATAAATACTTGTACATAATAAGTGCCTTGATAAATCTAATTATTCTGGGATTTGTTGTGTCATACAGCCTAATCCACCACCACCAACAGCTTGATAAGTACTAGGAGCCTCTACAACATCTAATTTAGGAAATATTCTTTGCAACTCTGAGACCGCTTGAAGCTCGCCTTTCCAACCTACTTGTGGAACTATTATTGCACCATTCATAACATAATAGTTTGGATAAGGAGTAGGATACTTAACACCATCGATTGAACGAGTATAAGGAAGATAATCAAACTCAACTATTTCCAATTTTCTACCCCTTGCATCTGTTGCTGATTTCAAGCGAGATAAATTTTCTTTAAGAATATCAAAATTAGGATTTTCATTGTCTGAGCAAGTCTGCACAATAACTTTTCCTGGAGTAATAAATTCAATCACATTGTCCACGTGACCATCAGTTTCAGTATCTTCATAAAAACCTTTGTATAACCAAATAACTTTTTCAATTCCTAAATAGTCTTTTAATCCTTTCTCTATATCATCTTTGCTCATAGAAGGATTGCGATTCTGATTTAACAACGTTTGCTCCGTTGCAATTAATGTACCTTCTCCATCAACACAAATAGCTCCACCCTCAAGAATAAAAGGTGCTTCATATAAAGGAACATTAAAATATTCTGCAATAGTATTTGGAACACTCCCTACCCTTTCATAAGTTGGATACTTATCTCCCCATCCATTAAATTGAAATTTAACTGCAGCGATTTCGCCTTTAGTGTTTTTTACAAACATGGGTCCATTATCTCTTATCCAAGCAAACTCAGTATCTGCAGCAATAATTTTTGCCGAAATACCGCAACGATGTTTTGCTTCCTCTACATCACTATGGTCTGCAACTAAAAATGTTTCTTCGTATTTAGCCATTTTTTTTACTACTTCAACTATCTCATCTCTGAATAGTTCTGGTTCTTTTTCGCCTTTTGTCAGCCATGAAATTAATGAACCTCTATGTCTTTCAAAGCGTCCAGGCATTATAAAGCCATCTTGATATGGTGTAGATTTGCGAATTTTAGCCATAGATAATTTATATATTGTTTTTTTTAAATTGAGGAAGCATAATTTATTTTATAATGAGTATCAATTTATCAAAAGTCGCATCACAAAAAAAAATTAAATATTTTTTAATTAGTTTTGTAGACTTATTTGGGGTTTTAAGAGCAAAGCTTGTTCCGGCTCAAGCAATAGCAGAGATGCAGAAAAATGGAGCTGGTTTTGCCGGTTTTGCAACATACTTAGATATGTCGCCTGCTGACTCAGATATGCTTGCCATGCCTGATCCAAAAAGCCTTATTCAATTACCTTGGCAACCAGAAGTAGGTTGGCTTGCAAGTGATCTAGTAATGGATGGAAAGATTGTTGAACAATGTCCAAGAGTAATTCTTAAGCGACAGATAGAAAAACTGAATGAAAAAAATATGGTCATGCAAACTGGTGTTGAATGTGAGTTTTTCTTATTAAGTGAGGATGGAACTGAAGTTGATGATAAACGCGATACAGCTGCAAAACCATGCTATGACCAATCAACTTTAATGCGCAGATATGATGTGATTAAAGAAATATGTGACTCAATGCTAAAGTTAGGATGGAAGCCGTATCAAAATGATCATGAAGATGCAAATGGTCAATTTGAAATGAATTGGAATTATGCTGATTGCCTGACTACCGCCGATCGACACGTCTTCTTTAAATTCATGGTTAAATCAATTGCTGAAAAACATTGTCTGCGAGCAACTTTCATGCCAAAACCTTTTACAGACCTAACAGGAAATGGTTGCCATGTTCATGTTTCAATTTGGGATCAGAAAAAAAAGAAAAATTTATTTTTAGATGAGAATGGAGAACTTGGATTATCTAAATTAGGTTATTCTTTTATTGGAGGGATTATGAAGTCAGCAGATTGTTTTTCTGCTTGGTTTAATCCTTCACTAAATAGTTTTGGTCGAATTGATGCATCAAATACTCTCTCTGGCGCAACATGGTCTCCGAGTACTGTTACATACACAGGAAACAATCGTACTCATATGGTTAGAATTCCTGATGCAGGAAGATTTGAAGTAAGGCACGCTGATGGTTCGGCAAATCCTTATCTACTTCAAGCAGGAATGCTTGGTCTTGGATTGGATGGAATAAATAATAAGAGATCTCCTGGAAAAAGACTGGATATCAATATGTACACACAAGGCCATAAGCTAAAAAGAGTAAAAAAACTGCCAAAAACCTTAGATAAAGCTCTAAAACTTTTCAAAGAAAGTAACGTAGCTAAGAATGCCTTTGGATCCAGTGTTGTCTCAAAATATATTAAACTCAAAAATAGGGAACTTAAAGAATACGATAAACAACCTGAAGATCAAAAAAGTGAATGGTCTCGAAATAATGCGATTGATTGCTAATTAATAAAACCAATATATGACAATCTCTTTATCAGATATTGTAAACTTAAATGAATACCCAATTCATGATTTAAATTCAAAAATTTATAAAGAATTAACGGAGTATTGTAAGAATGAATTAGACACAATTGGATGTTGTGTACTTTCAAATTTTGTTCAACCTAATTCAATTAATAAGATGCTCAATGAAATTAATTCAAAACGAAGTCAGGTTTACTGGTCAGATGAAAGTCACAACCCTTATTTTACTAAAAAAGATTCTTCTTTCCCTAATAATCATCCAATTAATTCTTTTGGAGACCGGAACAATGGTTACCTAAATGGGGATCTCATACCAGAAGACTCGGACTTAAATATTTTATATCATAGAGAAGAACTAAAAGATTTAGTTTCCAATTGTTTGGATATCAAACCTTTATTCCATTGGGCTGATCCATTGGCAAAAAATGTCTACAATTGTATGGATCCTGGAAATTACTTCCCCTGGCACTTTGATAGTAATGAATTCACTTTAAGTATCCTAATTCAAAAAGCAGATGAGGGAGGTAACTTTGAATACGTTCCTAATCTCAGAAAGCCTAATGATGAAAATTTTGAAGGGGTTAAAAGAGTTCTAGATGGCGACAGAGAAAATGTTCGAGTTCTAGAATTAGAAGTTGGTGATCTTCAAATTTTTAAAGGTCGTTATTCTATGCACCGAGTAAGTAAAGTAGAAGGTAAAACGACAAGATATATTGCTCTCCCTACATATACTTTAGATGGATGGAGAGTTAATACCCCAGAACATGCAAGAGTTGTTTATGGAAAAGTTCTTCCAATACATTATGAAAGAAATGTAGAAAGAGCCGATAGTCTAAAAGATTAAATCAAAAAAGTTTTTCATTTCTTGCCATGAATGTTCATCTGCAGCTTGATCATAAAATAATCCTGAATTTCGATCATCAGCATTCGGATTGGTAAATGCATGTCCTACATTGCTATAAGCATGTATCTGCCAATTAGCACTTTTCGACTTTAGTTCTTCAGCAAGATCAATCATGTTTTTTGGTGTTGCCATGGGGTCTTCATAGCCATGTAGAATTAATATAGAGCTAGAAATCTTGGTTGTACTTTTTAGTGTTTTTCCTGGATTTGCAGTCGGCGCATCATATAAACCATGAAAACTAACAACTCCTTTAACATCTTCACCTGCCCTTGCTAGGTCTAATGCACATTTTCCTCCAAAACAGAAACCTATTGCTCCCGTTTTATTTTCGTCAACGTGATCAAAACTCTTTAGTAAATTGAATGCATTAATCATTCTCTCCTGTAATAAAACACGATCAGAATTAAACTCATTCATTAAAGCCATTGACTCTTGTGGGTTACTACCTCTTCTTCCTACCCCATACAAATCCATAGCAAAAGCAAAGTATCCTAGCTCTGCAAGCTTCTCTGATTTTTGTATATCAAACTCAGAATGACCGCCATATGCATGGCAAACTAAAATACCAGGTCGAGGTGATGTTGATTCATCATCAAAACTAATCGTGCCTTGAAATTTTAATTCAGAATTAACATCTCCATAAGTTATTTGTTCAGTCTTGATCATGGTTATAAATTACCTTCATAAGAATCTATGTAAAGTTGTTTCATTTCGTCCAATGAAATATCTTTTGGATTTGGTCCAGTTGAAGGATCTTTTAATGCCATAGGCGATAATAAATCAAAATTAAATTCTACATTCAAATCTTTTAATGTATGAGGGATCGACAGATCATTTCTTAGTTCTAGAACCCAATTCATAATTCCATCAAAAGTTTGATCCTTTAGCTCAATATATTTAGATAATAAGATTAATCTGTCTTCTATTACATCTTTATTGAACTTTAAAACATAAGGCATAAATATTGCATTGGATAGACCGTGATGAATATCATTTACTGCGTTGATTGGATGACTCAAAGAATGAATCGCTCCTAATCCTTTTTGAAAGGCAGTTGAACCCATTGATGAAGTAACTAACATTTTTGCTCGTGCAATTTTATTGGATGGATCCTTATATGCAGTAACTAAATAATCTTTAATATTTTTTATTCCTTCAACTGCAATGCCATCAGCCATTGGATGAAATCCTTTTGCACAGTAAGCCTCAAGGCAATGTGCGAATGCATCCATGCCAGTTGCCGCCGTCAAATGAGGAGGTAGCGTAAAAGTCAATTCAGGATCCAAAATTACTAAATCAGGCAATAGTGACGGGTGAAAAATTATTTTTTTTGTCAGATTTGTTTCATCTACAATTAATGAAGCTCTCCCAGTTTCAGATCCTGTGCCTGCTGTGGTGGGAATAGCAATAACTTTTGGAAGACTTTCTGTCACTGCCTTAGTCCAATTGTCCCCAACATCCTCAAAAAACCAAAGGTTTTCTGATTGAACAGACATAAATGCTATAGCTTTTCCTGCATCTAAAGAACTTCCTCCTCCAATTGCAATAACTCCATCATGAGATTCCGAACGAAATTTTTTAACTCCATCGCTAACATTCTTTCCAGTTGGATTCCCTTTTATCTCAGTAAAGATCGAATGAGAAATTGATTTATTATCTAATGCTTTTGAAATTTTCTTGAAACTATCATTTTCTGAAAATTGAGGATCCGTAACAATAAGAGGTTTAGTAATACCCATTTCCTTTAAAGCTGAGTCAATATCGGCAATACGATTAAAACCAAACCATATAGGAGTTGGATAATTCCAATTTATTGAATTTATTTCTGACATTATTTTATTTCATGACCTTCTCTTCTTGGTGTTGCATCAACAAGTTCAGCTGGAAATCCTTCAGCTCTTAAATTTGTTTCACAAGCTTCTTCTAAACGTTTAACAATCATAGATGACCATGCACGATCGCCAAAACGATTTCTTCCATCTTGAAAAATATCTTTGAGTAAAGGTGATATTTCTGCAGGTATTTTTTTATCTTTTGTTAGTTGGTCAAAAAGCCCAACGTCTTTGCATACCAGATCCATAGTAAAATTAATATTATAACTTCCATTCATAATAACTTGACTCTCAGTTTCGTGGACAAAACTATTACCTGAACTTATTTTAATACCTTTAAATACAGTAGGTAAATCAAGTCCTGATTTTTTACATACCATTAAAGCTTCGCCCAATGCTACCAAATGAGTAGATGCTAAATAATTGGTTACAACTTTTAAAATAGATGCACTGCCTAATTCTCCAACATGAAGTATCTCATGCCCTATAGCTTTTAAGGCTGGTAATGCCATTTCAAATGCCTCTCTTGACCCTCCTGCAAGTATTGCAATATTTCCTGTTGATGCTCTATGGCAACCACCAGACACAGGTGCCTCAAGTGCAAATGCGCCTTTATTTAAAACAAGATCCGATAATCTACTCATTTCATTACTGTCAGTAGTACTCATTTCCACCCATAGTTTGCCCGCAGACAAACCTTGCAACAATCCTTCCTCACCTTCTAGAACCTCAGAGACTGCCTTTGGACTTGGCAAACAAGTTATGCAAATATTTGAAGAATCTGCGATTTCTTTTGGTGAATTAACCCACTTTGCTCCGGCGTCTTCTAATGGCTTCGCTGTTGAACGCTCCAAATCATAAATACTAATATCAAACCCTGTTTCAAGTAGGCTACTTGCCAACTTGAAGCCAACATTTCCTAAACCAATAAACCCTACTTTCATATTTTATTCCTTTCTAGATTTATAGTGTTGGCGGAGTCGATTGCTGCCTCATTCCAACAGCATGATAAGTGATAGCAAAAATAATTGCTGCTCCTCCAAACAAAGTAATTGTTGATGGTACTTCGTTTATTCCAAATATTGGCATCCAACACCACAAAACACCTCCTACTACTTCCAACAAAGAAAGAAGCATAAATTCTGCTGCTGGTAAGTATCTTGCTCCAATGCTAAGACAAATTAAACCTGTAGCAACTAATGTTCCATGAAACATACTAAGCAACACATTTCTAAGAGGCATTGAAAACTCATCTCCAGAAATAACAATCATAATTACAGAAAATAGTGAACAAGTTATTCCTGCTATAATAATTGTAGTAAATTTTGGAGTTTCTGGTCGCCATCGTAAGCTTGCTGCAAAAATAGAAAATCCAATTGAACACAGCAGTCCAAACAACCAGCCAAGCAAAGTTCCTACCTGCCAATCATTATATGCCATTAAAAACATTCCAAACAATGAAATGAAACATGCAATTATTGTAGCTGATCTAACATGTTCTCGTAAAAAGATGTAAGCAAGTAACCCTGAAAACAGCGGCTGAGTTCCGATCATGAATAAAGTTGTCGCAGCAGAAGTAAATGTCATTCCAAAAATAAAAAAGATAAATGCAAATGCTAATCCAACACCACCAATTAAGCCTGATAACCCTACTCTTCTAAAATTATGATGAAATGCCAGTCCTTCTTTGTACAATAAAAAAATTACTAGTACTGTTGCTACCATAATCCCTCTGCAGAACAGATAATGCCACTGATATATCTGTGCATCTATCATGTATCGAATGGTAGGCGCGCCAAAGCTCCATATTAAACCTGCTGCAAGAGCTAGGAAGAATCCAAGAAAATATTTATTGCTGGTATCAGAAGTCATAAGCTAAACAAAAAGAATATATAAATATTGGCCTTAATACACTATAAATGAAGACCATGAATTCGACTAAAGAACTAGGAAATTACGATAAAAAATTTGAAAAGGTGTTTAGTCTTTTTAAAAGCAACATAGAAAATGGAGAGGAAGTTGGTGCTTCATTTGCAGTCTTTCATGAAGGCAAACTAGTTATTGACTTGTATGGCGGGTATAGGGATAAGGATAAGACCAAGGCCTGGGATCAAGACACTATCGTTAATATCCATTCTACAAGTAAAGGGTTAGTAGCGATGATTATTGCTCACCTGATTGACAAAGGTCAAATTGACCTTGATGAAAATGTTGCAACTTATTGGCCAGAATTTGCCCAGGCAGGAAAAGAAAATATTAAAGTTAGAACATTACTTTCACACCAAGCAGGACTATATGGATGGAAAGAAAAAATCGATGAGTTAGATTTTTATCGATGGGATTTTGTAGTTGACCTACTTGCTAAACAAGAACCATTTCATATTCCAGGACAAGAAATTTGTTACCACCCGAAAACAATTGGGTTTTTAGTTGGAGAGTTAATTAGAAGAGTTACGAAAAAGAGTGTTGGAAATTTCTTAAAAGAAAATCTTAGCGACCCTTTAGATGCAAAATGTTTTATAGGAACACCAGAAGAATATCATAATAATATTGCTGAATTAATTAGTTCTGAAAGTTTAAGAAAAGCTTTTAGTAATCCAGAACATGTTGATCAATATATGGTTAATGCATTCTTAAATCCTGCCAACCGAACCAAAACTTCTAATACTCGTGAATGGCGTCTTGCTGAAATTCCTGCAATGAATTGTCATGCTAATGCTAGATCAATTAGTAAAATTTATGACTTCTTTATGAATAGTAAAAATGATGAAAATAGTTTCATTAGTAAAGAAACTTTTGATTTGGTTACAAAAACAGAGATAAAAGGCAATGATAATGTTATGAAATCACCTATGCAGTGGAGCTGTACTGGTTATAGCGTTGGTGGAGGAAAATTATTTGGAAATAGTAGCAAAGCTTTTGGACATACAGGCTGGGGTGGTTCAGTCGCTTTTGG
>Ga0208261_1000421_pt1 | contig 16935 bp, 14 predicted proteins | sample Knorr_S7_td_DCM__FD_185595 | JGI IMG/M metagenome (GOLD analysis project Ga0208261, IMG submission 185595) | Marine microbial communities from Southern Atlantic Ocean transect - Knorr_S7_td_DCM_ad_131m_LV_B (SPAdes) (version 3) | ecosystem: Environmental > Aquatic > Marine > Oceanic | place...
ACTAGCTTCTATGCAAATACTAAGAATAATATTTACATAATGTTGAAGTGTGTACGACAAATTTTGGTAACCTTAACCGTCCACACTTCTCTTCTTAAATTTTAACAAATCAAATAGCTAATTGAGCTATAAAGCCCAATAAATAACATTTTTTATATGTTGAGTGTGACCGCTTATATTGGAAAATATTAATAAATCAAGTTATTAGATCGAATAAAATTGTGTTAAAAAGCCATATAAATCAATGTATTTTAAACATTCTTATCTATGAAAAAAAGAAAAATACTTAATAAATTAAAAGATTATACTTATTTTTTATGGCTAATTTTTTTAATTTTATTAACTATTTTTGTTACTTACTTTTATGATCTTAATAAAAAAAATCAAATAAGTTATTTAAATAAATCTTTAAGCAATATTTATCTAAAAAATTCAATCAAAAAAATTTCTTCAAACCTTAAACCAAGATATATTTCTTTGAGTTATAGAGTAAACGAAGGTGATACTTACGAAAAAATTATTAATTCCTTTAATTTACCTGAGGTAGAAAAAAGATTATTTTTAAAATCTGTTGTAAAAAATAAAAATATTAAAATTTTAAAATTAAATCAAAATATTTATTTAAAAATAGATAAAAAAGATAATCCTAAAATTATAAGCTTTACAATAGAAGTAGATAAGAAAAAAAATATTTTATTTCAAAGATCAGAAACTAATAAAGAGTTTATTGCAAAAGTTATTGAAAAAAATTTAAAAAAAGAAGTTACATATAAAGAAGGTAGTATAATAACTAGTCTTTATAACACAGCATTAAACCTTGGTATCAAACCAAATATAATTGTAGAATTTGCTAGATTATATGGTTTTCAAGTAGATTTTCAGAGAGACATATGGAAAAATGATTCTTTTCAAATAATTTATGAGGAATTTAAAAATGAAGATGGCTCTATCATAGAAGTAGGAGATATTATTTATGCAAATTTAAATATCCAAAATTCAGAACTTAAACTTTACAGGTTTGAACATGAAAAAAATAAAATTGATTATTTTGATGAAAACGGAAAAAGTATGAGAAAGACTTTAATGAAAACTCCAATTAATGGAGCTAGACTTTCTTCTCCATTTGGTAAAAGAAAACATCCTATACTTGGATTTACGAGACTACATGCTGGCACTGACTTTGCGGCACCAATGGGAACACCAATTATGGCATCTGGTGATGGTATTGTTACTAGAGCAAAATGGTGTGGTGGTGGAGGAAATTGTGTAAAAATTAAACATAATTCTGTTTATCAAACTGTTTATGCACATATGTCTAAATTTGGAAGAGGAATAAAAAAAGGTGTAAGAGTAAAGCAAGGACAAATTATAGGTTATGTTGGTTCTACAGGTCTTTCTACAGGTCCACATTTGCATTATGAAGTTATTGAAAATGGAAGAAAAATAAATTCCCAAAAATTAAAATTACCATCAGGAAAAATACTTAAAGGAAAAATAAGAAAAAAATTTGAAGTAAAAAAAATTAAGATTGATGTTTTAAAGTCTGAGTTAATCGCAAAATAAATCAGTCAGAAACATTTAATTCATCAGATTTTGTGTCATCGCTATCTATTCCTGTATTACTTTTATTTTCAGAATTTGTTTTATTTGTTTTAGATAAATTTAAATTTTCTTCTCTCGCTGTTTCTTTAATTATTAAAATACGTGCAAAATGGTCTGCATGTTGCAAATAATTTTCAGATAAAATTTTATCACCATTGGAAAGTGCTTCTCTTGCAAGATCATTGTATTTGTCAATTAATCTTGCAGCATTTTGATTGTTTTTACCTGGATTTCTTCTCCTAAAATCTAGTCCATTATTAAATTCTGAATTAATTTTTTGTCCATTACCGTTTCTTCTCCTAAAGTTACGATCACCGTTTGATTTAAATCTATTTCTTTTATGATTAATTTTATAATTACTCATTTATTGATTTTTGTACTTACAATACATCTGTCTTTTCCTGAAAAATCTTTGCATATCTCATTAATATAAAAACCATTTTTTTTTAATATTACAACTGTATAATCTTTTTGTTTTTCTCCAATTTCTATGAGCAATTTTCCGTTATATTTTATTAATTCCGAACTTTTCTCAATCGTTTTTTCTATTCTTTCAAAACCCGTAACACCTCCAAATAATGCTAGCTTAGGTTCATACAACTTAACATCGTCATCTAATCTTTTTAGATCGACTCTATTTATATAAGGAGGATTAGATATGATTAAATCATATTTATTTGAATTAAATTTGTCAATATCGATATTTAAAAATTTAATTTTATTTCCAACATGATGCATTTTTGCATTAATTTTAGCTACTTTTAGTGCATCTATTGATATATCAATAGCTGTGGCCTTACATTTGTTCCTTTCTTTAAGCAAGGAGATTATTAAGCAACCTGAACCTGTCCCGATATCTAATAAATTTTTTGACCTATTAACTGGTAAGCATTTTAAAGCCTGCTCGATAAGATGTTCGGATTCTGGTCTTGGAATAAGAACTGAATTATTAATATAAAATTTGTTTTTCCAAAAAAATTTAAAACCTAAAATTTGAGCCATGGGTTTTTTTTTCTTTCTTTTATTTAAATAAAAATCAAATTCTTTTTTTTGTTTTTTATTAATCTCAGAATCTAGATTGATTAAGATCTCTTCTCTTTTTTTGTTTAAAACTTTTGACAAAATAAGTTCACAATCTAAATTTGAATTTTTTATTGCTAAAGACTTATTTCCTTTTTTTAAAATTTCGTGATATTTCATTTAATTTAAATTACTTAATTCTTCCTGTTGTGCCTGAATGCTCAAATTTTCTATCATCTCATCAAAAATTTCACCTTCCATAAATTCTTCTAATTTATGCAAAGTCAAATTTATTCTATGATCAGTAACTCTTCCTTGTGGAAAATTATAAGTTCTAATTCTTTCGGATCTATCACCCGTTCCAATTTTACTCTTTCTATCTTTTGATCTTTTTTCATCTCTTTTTATTCTTTCCTGTTCATAAATTCTAGATCTTAAAATTTTTAAACCTTTTTCCTTGTTTCTAATTTGAGATTTTTCATCTTGTTGACTTACAACAATTCCAGTAGGTAAATGAGTAATTCTCACTGCTGAGTCAGTTGTATTTACACTTTGTCCACCTGGTCCACTGCTTCTGAAAACATCTATTCTTAAATCTTTATCTTCAATTTTTACATCTACATCTTCTGCCTCAGGTAATACTGCCACAGTTGCTGCCGATGTGTGAACCCTTCCCTGTGTTTCTGTATCTGGAACTCTTTGCACTCTGTGAACTCCGCTTTCATACTTTAAAGAAGAATAAATATTTTTACCTTTTATTGTAGCTATTACTTCTTTTAATCCCCCAGCATCACTTTTAGATATATTTATTATTTCAATTAACCATTTTTTTTTATGACTGACTTTTTCATACATTTTAAATAAATCAGATGCAAATAAACTTGCCTCCAAGCCCCCTGTTCCAGCTCTAATCTCTATAATTGCATTTTTTGTATCAGCTTCATCTTTGGGAAGTAAAAATAATTTAATTTTTTTTTCATTACTAATATTATTCTTTATCAAATCTTCTAATTCTAATGTTGCTAAATCTTTTATTTCTTTTTCGGTTTTTGAATCGTTAATTATTTTTTCTAATTCTTCTTTATTTTTATCAAAAAGAACATACTCTTTTGCTTCGGTAATTATTTCATTTAAATTAGAGTATTCTTTAGATTTATCTGCGAAACTCTTTTTATCTATATCGCTTGAAGAAAGTTCTTTTTCTAACTGAGCATGTTTTTTAATTAAATTTTGAACTTGTGTATTTGGAACCATTATTTGCTTTTTTCAATTTCTTCAGCTTTCATTTCTACTAGCTCTACAACTTTAGAAATAATTTTTTCTGTTGCTATTTTTTCTGTTTCAACTCCCTTTAAGTACAGCATATTACTACCCTTTCCACCACCAGTTATGCCAATATCAGTTTGTGAGGCTTCGCCCGGTCCATTTACTACACAACCAATTATCGACAAAGTTATTGGAGTTTTAATATGAGATAACTTTTCTTCTAAAACCTTAACAGTATCAATAACTTGAAATGCTTGTCTAGCGCAAGAGGGGCATGAAATTATTTTTACTCCTCTATTTCTTAAATTTAGTGATTTTAAAATTTCATTTCCAACTTTTACTTCTTCTGCCGGATCATCTGATAAGGAAACTCTAATTGTATCTCCAATTCCATCCAATAGCAAAGCGCCAAATCCTATAGAAGATTTAATACTACCAGGCAAAAAACTTCCAGCTTCTGTAATTCCTAGGTGCAAAGGATAATCAGTTTTTGATGATAATTGCCTATAAGCAGCAATAGACAAAAAAACATCAGATGATTTTACGCTTAATTTAAAATTAAAAAAATCTTCATTTTCAATAATACTTATATTCCTTAATGCACTTTCAACAAGAGCTTCGGGACAAGGTTCTTTGTATTTCTCTAAAATATCCTTTTCAAGAGATCCTGCATTTACACCAATTCTTATTGAACAATTGTTGTTCTTTGCAGCGCTAATAACTTCTTTAATTCTTTTTTGATCACCTATGTTTCCAGGATTAATTCTCAAACATTTTGCTCCATTCTCAGCAGCCTCGATTGCCCTTTTATAGTGAAAATGAATATCTGCAACTATTGGAACTTGACTATGTTTAACTATTTCTTTTAATGCCTTGGTTGAATCTTCATCTGGACATGAGACTCTCACAATATCTGCACCTAACTCGGAAATATTATTAATTTGCTTAATAGTTTTTTTAATATCTTTGGTATTAGTATTTGTCATAGATTGGACAGAAATAGGATTATTTCCTCCGATTTTAACATTTCCAACATTAATTTCTTTTGTTAATTTTCTTTGGATATCTCTAAATGGCCTTATGCTCATTTTTTATTTATCTAATTTAAATTCTTTATGTAAAGCACTAACTGCTTTTTTAATATTTTTTTTATCAATTAAAACAGAAATTTTTATTTCTGAAGTTGAAATTACTTGAATATTTATTTTATTATTTGCTAATGCTTGAAACATTCTATAAGTCACCCCTGGAGTTGTGATCATTCCGACACCAACAATAGAAACTTTGGACACATTCTTATCAAATAATAACTTTTTAAAATTTATCTGTTTATTTCCATTGGTTATTCTTCTAGTTCTATTTAAATCTTCATTTTTAATTGTAAATGTTAAGTCAGTTTCTTTACCATTTGCAGATATATTTTGAACAACCATATCCACATTAATTGAACTTTCGGATAATGGTTTAAATATTGAAGCTGCAATCCCAGGTTTATCTTTTATCCCAACTAAAGTTACTTTTGCATCATTTTGGGTTGAGGTAATTCCAGTAATTATATTACGATTTACAATATTTTTTCTTTTAGTAATGATTGTACCTAATTTGTTTTTAAATGATGATTTTACTTCAATATCTATCCTGTTTAATCTAGCATCTTGAATTGAAATAGGTTGCATTACCTTTGCTCCTAAAGAGGCCATTTCAAGCATTTCTTCATATGAAATTAATTTAATTTTTTTGGCTTTTTTTAGTTTTTTAGGGTCAGTAGTGTAAACACCTTCAACATCAGTATAAATAATACATCTTTTTGCTTTAAAGAATTTTGCTAACATAATTGCGCTTGCATCCGATCCACCTCTGCCCAATGTAGTAATTCTTCCTTGAACATTTATTCCTTGAAAACCTGTAACAATTGGTATCCCTCCAGATTTTAAGTATTTAATTATTTTGTTTTTATTTATCTTATTTATCCTAGAATATTTATATTTGTTTTCTGTAAGAATAGGAATTTGCCACCCCATCCACGATCTTGACTTATAACCTTTGTGAATTAATCTTCCAGCAATTAACGAACATGCGGCTTGCTCTCCAGTAGAAACAAGAACATCATATTCTGCATCAGAAAAATTATTACTTATATCTTTTGATTTTCTTACTAAATTATTTGTCACACCACTCATGGCAGAAGAGACAACAATCACTTTATATTTGTTTTTTATATAATTAGTTACTATATCAGCAATCTTTTTTATTCTACTTATAGTACCTACTGAAGTGCCTCCAAATTTTAGAACTACAATTTTCATTGAATAAATTATTTAAAAAAAGTTAAAATATATTTATAAAAAACATCTTGATTATAAAGTCAATTAGATATGAAAACTAACACAATAAATAAAAAAGAAATAGAAAAATTTTCAAAAATTGCAAAAGAATGGTGGGATCCAATTGGAAAATTCAAGCCTTTACATAAATTTAACCCAATAAGAATTAAATACATAAAAGATAATTTAATAAAAGATTTTAGTCTAAAAAATAAAAAAAAACCACTTACTGATTTAGAAATATTAGATATAGGGTGTGGAGGAGGTTTGCTATCTGAACCAATGGCGAGATTGGGGGCAAAAGTTACTGGAATTGATCCTTCCCTAAAAAGTATAAATGTCGCAAAACATCATTTAACAATTAGTAATCTTAAAATAAAATATTTTAATTGCTCTCCAGAAAATTTTAATTCTAAAAATAAATTTGATGTAATTTTAAATATGGAAATAATTGAACATGTTGAAGACATTGATATTTTTTTAAAACAAAGTTCAAAATTTTTGAAAAAATCGGGAATAATGTTTGTCGCTACATTAAATCAGACTTTAAAATCTTATCTTTTTGCAATTATAGGAGCTGAATATATTTTAAAATGGTTGCCAATAGGAACCCATGATTGGTATAAATTTGTTAAACCAAAAGATCTTATTTTAAACTGTAAAAAACATTCTCTTAATTTAAAAAATATTGATGGCATGATTTATAATCCAATCTTTGATAAATGGAAAATTTCTAATGATAAATCAATAAACTATATTGCTAAATTTAAAAAAGTTTAATTTTCTTTATCTTTTATCCAGGGCACCATCTCGGTTTCTATACCTTCATCCTTCAATTCTTTTACTTCTTGTAAAGAAGCTTTTCCATAAATACCTTTTTTTATCTTTTTTTTATTATAATGAATTGATCTTGCTTCATATGCAAAATTATCTCCAACAAATTCGAAATTATCTTTAACAAATTTTTGATAATCTTTTAGTTTCTTTTTTACTTCTGTAAATTTATTTGCATCATTATTAATTTTATTTTTTTTTGTATTTGCAAGATTAGGAGACATTAAAGATTTTTCAATTTTTGACGAAGCACAATTTTGACAATTAATATGTTTAAGCTTTTTTAAACGTTCAAATTCTTTTGACGAACTGAACCAGCTCTCAAATTCTATTAGACAATGTTTGCATTTTAAAAGATATTTTATCATTAAAATTATTTAATTATTGAATTAATATAATTCAATATCATTAAGATCTATAATCTGAATTAATTTCAATATACTTTTTGGTTAAATCCATTGTATACGCTGTAAATTCTTTATTTCCTAAACCAATATCAACAGTAACAACTAATGATTCATTTTTCATATATTCGCTTACTATTTTCTCTTCGTAGTCTTTGTGTATACTTCCATTAAAAAAAATTTTATAAGGTCCAATAAAAATTGATAATTTTTTTACATTAATTTGCGCATTACTTTTTCCTATTGACATTGCAATTCTTCCCCAATTAGGATCTTCTCCAGCAAAAGCGGTTTTAACTAAAGGAGAGTTAGCTATAGAAAAGCTGACATTTTTTGCATCATCTTCTGACTTTGCATTTTTGCATGTAATTGTAATAAATTTTGAAGCACCTTCACCGTCTGAAGCTACTCTTTTCGCTAAATTTAATAAAACATCGTAAATTGATTTTTTAAAATGCTTCAATCTCGAATCTTTAATATCTTTAATAATTGGATTGTTAGCTTTATTTGTAGAAATAATTGAAACCATATCATTAGTGCTTGTATCTCCGTCACAAGAAATTGCATTGAAAGTAGTTTTAATACTTTCCTTAAGTATTTTTTTTAATATTGATGTAGGTAATCTTGCATCAGTAAAAACAAAACCTAGAGTTGTAGCCATATTTGGATAGATCATTCCTGATCCTTTTGCAATTCCATAAACTTTTATATTTTCAGATCCAATTTTACATTCTGACATTGAAAGTTTTGGTCTACTATCTGTAGTAATAATACCCATAGCGGCTTTCATCCAAATTAGTTTGTTTTGTGTGTATTTTATATTTTTAATTAAATCAGGAATTTTATTTTTTATTTCATTTAAAGGAAATCTTTCTCCAATAGTTCCTGTGCAAGCAAAAAGTATTTCGTTTGATTTAATTTCTTTTGGGTTTTCTTCATCTATTTTTTGTTTCTCTGTTAGATGGCTGGATAAATCATTTGAGAGTACTTTTAATGAGTTAAATCCATCAATACCTGTTAAAGCATTGGCATTTCTTGTATTAATTAATAAAGCACTTAATTTTTGAGATTTAATATTCTTATTCCATTTTATATTCTCTGATACTATTTTTGATTGAGTAAATACCGAGGCATGACTGGCTCCATCTCGAAAGTAAAATAATACTAAATCATCTCTTTTATGATCATACAAACCTGCACTCACTGTAGAAATAGAAATGCCATCTATATGATCTAAGTCTTGAAAATCAGCGATTTTTGACTTTTTATTATTCTCATCAAAGAAGTTGTTTATACTAAAAACCATGATATTTAAATTATCAAAATAATTACTATATAATCATAATATTTAAAGTAATCAAAATGTTAAATCCACTAAGTCTAATATCTAAGATAATTAAAGGAGGAAATCAAAAAGAGTTAGATCGTATTCAAAAAATAGTAAAAAATATTAATTATTTAGAAAAAAATATAGAAAAATTAGAAGATGCTGATTTTCCAAAAAAAACAAATAATTTTGTTGATCAGATCAAGAATGGAAAAAAAATAGAAGAAATATTACCAGAAGCATTTGCTTTAGTTAGAGAAGCATCAAAAAGAACTAGAAATGAAAGACATTACGATGTTCAACTAATTGGTGGAGTTGTTCTTCATGAAAACAAAATTGCTGAAATGAAAACTGGTGAAGGTAAAACTTTGGCAATTGTTCTAGCCGCATATTTAAATGCGTTAGAAAAAAAAGGAGTTAATATCGTAACAGTTAATGATTATTTGGCAAAAAGAGATAGTCAAAATATGGGCGTAATTTATAAATTTTTAGGTTTATCATGTGGATATATTAATTCTGGACAAACAGATGAAGAAAGAAAAGATAATTATTCTAAAGACATAACTTATGCAACAAATAGTGAGCTAGGTTTTGATTATCTTAGAGATAACATGAAATTTTCTGAAAATGACATGGTCCAAAGAAAACATAACTATGCAATTGTTGATGAAATTGATTCTTGTTTAATTGATGAAGCCAGAACACCACTTGTAATATCTGGTGCTGTAGAAGATAAAACAAGTCAATATATTGCAATCGATAAATTGATAAAAAATTTAAATAATGATGATTTTGAAATTGATGAAAAGGATAAAAATATTCTACTTACTAATAAAGGAATAGATACTATTGAAAATACATTTTCAAATGCAGGAATTTTGAAAAATAATAATTTTTATGATCCTGAAAATTTGCACCTTGTGCATCACGTTAATCAAGCTTTAAGAGCAAACCATCTGTTTCAAAATGGAAGGGATTACATCGTAAAAGATGGTCAAGTTATAATTATCGACGAACAAACGGGAAGACAATTACCAGGAAGAAGATTTGGGGATGGTTTACACCAAAGTTTGGAAGCGAAAGAAAAACTAGTTGTAAATGCAGAAAATCAAACACTTGCATCAATTACATATCAAAATTTTTTTAAATTATATTCAAAACTATCTGGATGTACTGGTACTGCACAAACTGAGTCTCAAGAATTCTTTGAAATATATAACCTTCCAGTAGTTACAATTCCAACAAATAAACAAATGGTTAGAAAAGATTGGAATGATCAAATTTTTAGAACAACTAAAGAAAAAGATGAAGCAATTATTGAAAAAATAATTGAATGTAACAAATTAAGTCAGCCATTACTTGTGTTTACTTCTAGTATAAATAAATCTGAGCATTATTCAGAGTTGTTAGATAAAAGGAATATAGATCATATTGTATTAAATGCTAAAAATCATGAAAAAGAAGCAGATATAATTGCTAATGCTGGAAGCAGAAATTCTATAATTATAACTACAAGTATTTCAGGAAGAGGGGTTGACATAAAACTTGGGGGACAAGATGAAAGTCAAAAGGAAGAAATAAAGAAAATTGGTGGACTATTTGTAATTGGTACAGAAAGAATGGAAAGTAGAAGAGTAGATAACCAAGCAAGAGGAAGATCTGGTAGACAGGGAGATGAGGGAAGCTCAATTTTTTTTGTAAGTTTGGAAGATGACCTTATGAGAATATTTGGGTCTGAATCTATGAACAATATATTAGAAAAACTTGGTTTAAAAGATGGTGAAAGTATTGATCATCCTTGGATAAATAAGGCTCTTGAAAGAGCTCAACAAAAAGTTGAGGCTAGAAATTTCGATATTAGAAAAACTCTCTTAAAATTTGACAATGTTTTAAACGATCAAAGACAAGTAATCTTCAGTCAAAGAAATAATGTTATTAGTAGCAAAAATCCTAATATTTTTGCAGATGATTTTCTAAGTGAAATTATTACAAAGTTAAAAGAAACTAAAACTAAACATTTATTAAAACCGGGATCAAATGAATTTTTTAATCAAATTAGACCTTTGTTTGGAAAATCTTTCAGTGAAGAAGAAATAAATAATTTAGCTAATGCTAAAGAAAACGAATTTGAAAAATTTGTTAATGAAAAATTTATAGAAAAAAGAAATCAAAGAATAAAATTTCTTGGAGAAAAACAAGCGAATGAAATTGAGAAAAGAATATTTTTACAGTTAATTGATGAAAACTGGAAAATGCATATACAATATCTTGAACAATTAAGACAAGTTATAGGATTAAGATCTTTTGGTCAAAGAGATCCTTTGGTAGAATATAAAAAAGAAGCTTTCGTTTTATTCGAAAACCTACTTAATAAACTTAAATCCGATTTAGTTACTTTTTTAATTAATATGAAAATTGTGGAAAAATCTGAAGAAAATAATTTTAGCCAAAATCAAAAGGATAAGTTTAAGGAATTATCATCAAAAAAAATAGGAAGAAATGAACCCTGTCCTTGTAATTCAGGAAAAAAATATAAGCATTGTCATGGATCTTTATAAAAAAATAATTAAAGCAAAGATTGATAAAGCCATAATAATTCCAACATATAATGATTTGTGATGTTTTTTTACTTTGTCGATTATGGTTTCTTTCATTGATAATTTGTTTTCAAATGAAGTCTGCGTTGTAAATCCTTTATTTCTTCCTATAGATAAAAATTTGTTTTTCCTATGATTAATAATTTCTTTTTTATCCATTAAAGAAAAAAATTCCAAATTTTTTTTTATAGAATTTCTTACACTATCTAAAATTAAATCCCTGTCTCTATGAGCTCCTCCGACAGGTTCAGGAATAATTTCGTCAATTATATCTAATTGTAGAAGATCTTTAGAGGAAAGTTTCATTGCCTTCGATGCTTCTAAAGTTTTTTTTGGATCTCTCCAAAGAATCGTTGCACAGCCCTCTGGTGAAATTACTGAATAAATTGCATTTTGAAACATTAAAACTTTATTTGATGATGCTAATGCAATAGCTCCACCAGAACCTCCCTCTCCTATAATTATAGAAATTGTTGGAACGGTTAATTCCATGGAACATTCTATAGATTTTGCAATTGCTTCTGCTTGACCTCTTTCTTCAGCGCCAACACCAGGATAAGCACCCGGTGTATCTATAAATGAAATGATTGGAATATTAAATTTATCTGCAAGCTTCATAAGTCTAATTGTTTTGCGATACCCCTCTGGTCTCATCATGCCAAAATTTCTATCAATTCTTGACTCCAAATCATCTCCTTTTTCTTGACCGATAATCAATACAGAATCCTCATTAAATTTTCCAAATCCTGCTATTACAGATTTGTCTTCACCATAAAATCTATCTCCTGAAAGAGGAACAAAATCTTCAAATAAATGATCAATAAAAAATTTTGATTTTGGTCTATCTTCGTGCCTTGCAACCAATGTCGTTTGCCATGGATCTAAATTAGAATAAATTTCTTTAAGTTTTTCATCTAATTCGTGTTGTACTCTGGATATATTTTTTGTATCTACCTCAGACAAACCTTCTTGATTATAAGGGTCTTTTAATTTTTCTAATTCGTTTTCAAGGTTTTTTACCTCAGTTTCAAAATTTAGATAATTTTTCATATTAAGACTTTATAAACTAAAAATAGACAATAAAATGGTAAAAAATAAATATGAAGAAAAAAGAGAAATTCGTTAAAATACTTGATTTATCTGTATCTCAAGTTCTTTTATCATTTATAAATAAAGAATTATTGCCAGGAACAAAAATTTCAAAAGATCATTTTTGGAGAGAATTTAATAAATCTGTACATGAATTGGCTAAAAAGAACAAGGAACTTATTGATATAAGAGAAAAAATTCAAAAATCAATTGACTCATATCATCTAGGAAAAAAGGGAAAAAAAATAAATTTAAATGATTACAAAAGTTTCTTAAAAAAAATAAATTATTTAAAAAAAAATGGTCCGGATTTCAAAATACAAACAAAGAATGTTGACAAAGAAATTTCTAGTATATGTGGACCCCAGTTAGTATGTCCAGTTTCTAATGCAAGATTTTTATTAAATGCTGCAAATGCTAGATGGGTGAGTCTTTATGATAGTCTCTATGGAGCAAATATTATCCCAGAAACAAAAGGTGCATTAAAAGGTAAAACTTATAATCCAATAAGAGGAGGTAAAGTTATCGATTATGCAAGAGAGGTTTTGGATAAATATATCCCCCTTAAAGATCAAAGTTGGAAAAATTTAAAAAAAACACCTTACATTAATAAAGGAAAACTAAGTATTAAACTGAAAAATCCAAATCAATTTGTGGGATTTAGAAAACAAAAAGGCAAAGTATTTTCATTACTTTTTATAAATAATAACCTGCATTTAGATATTTTGTTCGATCAAAAAGGTAATTTAGAAGTAAATAACCCAGATGGAAATCAAGATCCACTTAAAATACACGATATATTTATAGAGTCTGCAATTTCTACAATTTGTGATCATGAAGATAGTGTTGCCGCTGTAGATGCTGAAGACAAAGTTTTAGGTTATAGAAATTGGCTTTCCTTAATGAAAGGAAACTTAACCTCAAAATTCAAGAAAAATAATAAAACTATAATAAGAAAATTAAATCAGGATAGAGAATATTTTTCTCTGAAAGGAAAAAAATTTAAATTACATGGAAGATCATTGCTGCTAAATAGAAATGTTGGACACCTAATGACAAACCCAGCAATTCTTTTAAAAGATGGATCCGAATGTCCAGAGGGAATTTTGGATGCTTTTGTTACATCTGCAGCGTGTCTTCATGATTTTAAAAGAAAAGGAAACTCTAGAACTAACTCAATTTACATTGTTAAACCAAAAATGCATGGCCCTGAAGAATGTGAATTCACAAATAAAATTTTTGAAAAAGTTGAAAAAGTTTTAAAACTTAAAAAGAACCAAATCTTATGTGGGATTATGGATGAAGAGAGAAGAACAACTATTAATCTTAAAGAATGTGTTAGAGTTTTAAAAAAAAGAGTATTTTTTATCAATACCGGTTTTCTTGATAGAACTGGAGATGAAATACATACATCAATGGAAATTGGTCCAATGATAAAAAAGGGAGATATGAAATCCTCAAAATGGATTAGCGCATATGAAAATAATAATGTTGATGTTGGACTAGCTTGTGGATTTTCAGGAAAGGCACAAATTGGAAAAGGAATGTGGGCAATGCCAGATTTACTAAAAGAAATGATGGAGCAAAAAATCTCTCATCCAATGTCAGGTGCTAATTGTGCATGGGTACCATCGCCAACTGCAGCAGCAATACATGCTTTGCACTATCATACGATAAATGTATTTTCTGTTCATCAAAAATTGAAGAAAAGAAAAATAGCTAAATTAGATGATCTTCTTACAATACCAGTTGAGACTAAAAAAAACTGGTCTAAGGATGAAATTGAGAAAGAATTAAAAAATAATGCCCAAGGTATTTTAGGTTATGTTGTTAGATGGGTTGATCAATCTGTAGGTTGTTCAAAAGTTCCTGATATAAATGGGATAGGCTTGATGGAAGACAGAGCTACGTGCAGGATAAGCAGTCAACATATAGCTAATTGGCTTCATCACGGTATATGTAGCAAAAAACAAGTTTTAGAAATTATGAAGAAAATGGCTAAAGTAGTTGATTATCAAAATTTAAAAGATCATGGTATGAAAGATCAGGACCCTTATCAACCAATGGCTGGGAACTTTGAAAAATCAATTGCTTTCAAAGCAGCATGTGATTTAATTTTCCATGGAAAATATCAACCCTCAGGTTACACTGAGCCTTTACTTCACTTTAATAGATTGATTAAAAAATCAATCTGACTCTGAATTTAATCCTTTTCTATTTTTAAAAGCAGAAATTAAAGTTCCATCATCTAAACTTTCAATTTCTCCACCTACTGGTAATCCTTGAGCAAGTTTTGAAACTTTAACATTAAATTTTTTCAAACTATCTTGAATGTAAAATGCAGTAGTTTGACCTTCAACAGTAGCACTAGTTGCTAAAATAACTTCCTCTATATTATTTTTTTTAATTCTTTCAATAAGTGAATCTAAGAGTAGATCTTCTTTTCTTTCAGAATTTAAATTTGTTAAAGTTCCACCTAAAATATGAAAGTATCCTTGGAAGATGCTTGAACTTTCAATAGTCCATTGATCTGCGATATTCTCAACTACACAGATTTTATTATATTTTTTTGAATTATTTTCACAATTTTCACAATTTGATGTATTCAATTTCAAAGAACCACAGTTTTTACACCTTACAATATTTTTATAAACCTCATTCAATGTTTGACTCAATGGTTTCATTAACTCTTGTCTGTTATTAATTAATTTTAAAATTATTCTTTTAGCTGATTTTGGTCCTAGTCCAGGTAATTTAGAAATAAGTTTTATTAAGTTATTAATTTCAGATATATTCTGCATTAAGTTATAATGGCCACTTAAATCCTGGAATGCCAAAATTGCCTGTGGCTTTTGAAATTTCTTCCGAGGTTTTTGTCTTTAATTGATTTTTAGCATTAGAATGAGCAGCCATAATTAAATCAGACAAAATACCTTTTTCCTCTTTCAAAATTTCATCGGTAAGTTCCAAATTTACCATTTCGCCTTGACCATTTAAGGTGATTTTTACAGCATTTCCTCCAGAAATACCCACAACCTTAATTTGTTTAATTTTTTCTTGGCTTTCTTTCATTTTTAATTCTACTTCTTTTGCTTTTTCTAAAATTTTACTAAAATCATTCATCTTTGTTCTCATTTGTTTTGATATCAACCAACTCTGCATCAGGAAGAGTTTCTAAAATCTTTTGATATATTTCACTTTCTTTAAAACCCTCAATTTGTTTGTATTTTTCCATTTTTTTTTGATTTTTTTTTGAATTCAAACCTTTCTTTTTTGAAAGTGAAATTATCCATCTTTTGTTGGTCCATTCGAACAATTTATTAGATAATTCTTTTATAAAATCTTTTTCTAAACTTTCGTTAAACTCTATTTCAATTCTTCCTTGATTAAAAGATACAAGATTAACGTTTGACTCTAATTCGTATTTAAATTTTATCTCTTTTTTTTTTACACATAAGTTAATTAAATCATCAAAACTACTTATTAATTCACTAGTTGATTCCTGGGATTTTACCTTTGGAGCTGTTTTATCTTTTTGCGAAATATTTTTAATTTGATCTACAGTCTTTATATTTTTTGAAATAGTTTGTTCGTTGTTCATGTTATTTACATTGTGATTAGCAATCAATGGTTCTTCATGATTTTTTTTATTGAATTCTTTTAAATACATTAATCTAATTAAAAACATTTCTACACTCATGTTGGGATTAGCAACTATATTTAATTCATCTAAAGTCTCTATTGTGAACTGCCAAAATAGCATAATTTCTTTTGGCTCAACTTGATTAGAAATATTATTAATTTCCTTAAAATCATCATCATTAAGTGAAAAATTATTTCCATCTAATTTTATAGATGATATATTTTTTAAAAAATATAGAATTTCTAAAAAATCATTTAAAAAAATTTTGGGTTCTACTCCAGCGTTATATATATTTCTATATATCTCAATGACTTTTTCTTCATTTCCATTGAATAAATTTCGAAATAATTCTACTAATTTGCTTTTATCAAAATATCCATAAATTTTTTGTGCCTTTCCTAAATCTAAATCTTCTCCTTCTGAATTACTTATTAATCCACGATCTAACAAAGACAAAGCATCTCTTACTGAACCTTCTGAAATTTTTACAATTAATTTTATTGCTTCATCAGTTACTTTACCTTTTTCTTTATCTTTAATTTTTTTAATATATTGAAAAAGTTCTTGAGATTTTACTCTAGACAAATCAAATCTTTGACATCTTGAAACAACCGTTACAGGAATTTTTTTTATCTCTGTTGTAGCAAATATAAATTTTAAATATTCTGGCGGTTCTTCTAAAGTTTTTAGTAATGCATTAAATGCTTGCTTGCTAAGCATATGAACCTCATCGATAATAAATATTTTATATTTAGCCGTTGTAGGTCCATACCTAGAAAATTCAATTAGATCTCTTACATCATCAACACCTGTTTTGCTTGCAGCATCA
>Ga0208261_1000423_pt1 | contig 16907 bp, 18 predicted proteins | sample Knorr_S7_td_DCM__FD_185595 | JGI IMG/M metagenome (GOLD analysis project Ga0208261, IMG submission 185595) | Marine microbial communities from Southern Atlantic Ocean transect - Knorr_S7_td_DCM_ad_131m_LV_B (SPAdes) (version 3) | ecosystem: Environmental > Aquatic > Marine > Oceanic | place...
CCTGGTCTAAGCGCACAGAAAACAAGTTATTGGACCATTCTGAAGATGGAGGGGTTTACAGTTTCCTGATACAGAAAAAATAACCTTGGTATTCTTTAAGGTTTCTAATCCTTATGCTTATGATTTAAGTTGGATTTATAGAATTATTTAAACAACATCATTATGGAGGTATGATGAGTGATGAAGAAAAAATGACCGTGTTTGTTACTTCTGGTCCTGATACGCCGCAGCGTTGCGCAACGCCGTTTTATATGGCAAACATTGCTGCAGCAATGGACAATGAAGCAGAAATGATTTTTCAGATTGACGGTGTTCTGCTAATGAAGAAAGGCGTGGCAGATAATCTGATGGCTAAAGAGGGTGGTAAACTGGTAATTGACTTCATCCGTGAAGCAAAAGAGGCTGGAGTAGAAATGCACGTATGTTCAGCCGCTTTGCAGCTTCACGAAATGACCGAAGATGATTTGATTGAAGAATGTGATGGTGTGGTTGGTGCAGCGTACATGGTAGATGTCGGCTTAGAAAGCGGGATGGTTCTTAATTACTGAATCTGAGTTTAAAATATGGCAGAAGTTAATAATTGTCTACTTCCGGATGACCTGCAGTATCACGTAGAGTTCAACGTCTGGCTTCGAGACAATGGGGATGGAACATTCGATATGGGAATGACTGACATTGCACAGACTATGGCCGGATCAGTCATTCACTGCCGTGCTAAGGCAGTGGGAAAGACTGTCAAAAAAGGGAAAAGCATAGCTACCGTCGAAAGTGGAAAATGGGTTGGTCCTGTAAAAACCCCCCTTACAGCTGAAATCATGGCATGCAACCAGGATGTTGAAGCAGATGCCACAGTCCTTAATAAAAGCCCATACAAACAGGGATGGATAGTCAGGCTTAAGCCAAGCCAGATGGAAGAAGAAAAGGGAGACCTTGTTTCAGGTGAAGATGCTCAGGAAGGCTTTAGAGCCTACATGAGTGAAAAAGAGCTCGGTGAATGTGTACACTGCGAAGGATTTGATGGATAAGACCCAAATTGCGGATTCTAAAAAATCACTTATTTTGTCAGTCTTTACCCACCCGGCCTGCAGTGGTTGCGGTGCCGCAGTGGAAATGGGATGGGAGATTGCTCAGGATCTTCAGGGGATAGAGTTGAAAACAGTAAAACTTGAGAACCGTGAGGGTTTGGAAAAGGCACAGCAATGTGGTATAAAAACTATTCCAACAATTATTATCTACAAGGATGAAGAGGAATGTGAACGTATGGTTGGTCTTCCTAAAAAGAAGGACTTAGAAGATTCACTTAAACTTTATTTAGATTGAAGAGAAATGTCTATTTACGCTGACGCCAAATATACAGATGTCCCTTTGGAAAAAAAGCAGGAACTTTTTGATGAAGTGAAAGCTGACATGCGCTATGACCACATGCTTTACGGTTGCTATGAATGTGGAATTTGTGTTGCGGCATGTCCATCTGCACGTTTCTATGATTTCAGTCCAAGGGTATTTGCACAGGTAATGGCTAGAGAGGACGTAGATACTTTTTACGAATTACTCAATGACAGTGTCTGGGACTGTTCTCAGTGTTTCTCATGTACCCGTTGTCCGAGACAGAATAATCCAGGCGGGATCATCACCATAATGCGTGAGGTGGCAGTCAATCATGGCATGCAGTCAGCAAAGGATGCCCTGAAGGCATACAGCCGTATCATTTATAAGATCATGTCAACTGGTACTCAGGTTGCTCCAGACATGTTGCAACCTGATTTCTTTCCGGACTGGGGTCCTGATGTAAAACAGGTGTCCGATAACCTTGATGTGTGGAGAAGGTGTGTCCCTCCGGAAACTATGCATACTACTGAACTGGCATGGGATGTTAGCGAAAAAACCAGGCTTGAGCTCTATATGATATGGAAACTTACCGGTAACCTGGAAATGATAGAAAAAATTGATGAGGGAATTTTCATGATCCTTGAAGAAGTGATGGAGGAGCTTTTGGAAGAGAATGGTTACGATATTGACGATTATGAGAACTTACTTGAAGATGATGAGTGATTAAGAAATACAAATTAAATAATCTTGATATGGATTAAACAGTTAATTTCACTTTGAGAGAAAGAAAGGGTAATTAATGCAGCAGACTATAGCAAAAAAAGAATTTACTCCGCCCAATGTTTTATCGCGGGAATTCAAAAGGGACAACCCTCCACCCACGGAAGACTACCGAGAGCAGTTGTTTGCACTCGAAAAGGCTGGAGAACTAGAAGTCCAGAGAGTTCCTGAGCCTTATGTGGAACTTGAGACCAAATACGGTAGAACAAAGAAAATTCCTCACGAGATGACCTGGCACCACAAGTCATGCGGGCAATGTGGTCACATTCCAGGGTATTCTACTTCTATCTTCTGGCTTAATAGGAAACTCGGGTTCGACTATCATGATCCTCGTGACCAGACTTCCTGTACGGCATGGAATTATTATGCCTCTTCGACCTCTAACTCTGCTGCGCAGGCAGGCATTGCTGTAAGAAATTTTTCACAGGCCAAAATAGACGGTTACTTTCCTGTCATTCACTGCGGCACAAGTTATGGACATTACAAGGAGACCCGCGAACAATTGCTGCACTATCCTGTTTTGCGAAGGCAAGTCCGGAAAATCATGGACCGCCTGAAGATGCCATTTGTTTTCCCGGAAGAAATAGTCCATTACTCAGAATGGATTCATGCCATGCGGGATCGAATTGCCAAGCTGCAAGTCCTCGATCTTAGTAATGTCACTGTTACCGTGCATCCTGCTTGTCATTATCACAAACTGGTTGTTGAAGATGCAGTTTACGACCGAGACCTCTTCGATGGTCAACGTACTGCCATCATCAGTGGACTAGTCGATTCGTTAGGAGCAAGGGTGGGAGATTACTCAACATGGCATGACTGCTGCGGATTTGGATTCAGGCACATTCTGGTCAGCCGTGATTTTTCTCGCTCTTTTGCAACTACAAGAAAAATTGAACGCATGAAGGAGGAGGTAAATCCGGATGTTACCCTGACTCATGACACGGGCTGTGTAACTACACTGGACAAAAGCCAGTTTGCGGCTCAGGCTCATAAAAAAAATGTTGGGATCCCTGTGATGTCTGATGCTCAGTTTGCAGCTCTGGCCATGGGAGCACACCCCTATATTGTTTGCCAACTTCACTGGCATGGTGTGGATATGAAACCACTGCTCGAAAAAATGGGAATTGATCATAAAAAGGCATGGGCCGAGTTCGAAGTACAGGCTGAAAGAATCAAAGCAGGCGAAATCGAGTATATAAGCTGGGAGGATGCAGATGCATGAAAAAAATGTACTAATCATAGGTGGAGGTCCTGCGGGGCTTGAAGCTGCAAGAGGTGTGGCTGACCTAGGTTATCCAGTTAAACTGGTTGAAAAGGCCGATCGACTAGGAGGAATGCCGATCCTTGCTGACTATGCAGCATTGACCCCAAATATGGTAAATGCTGAGGAGGCAATGGGAGAAATGGTGCAGCGCATCGAAAACGATGAGCTGATAGATATCTGCACTTCCACAGAAGTGATAGGTGTATCTGGCTCTTCACCAGAAATCAATGTAAGCCTGAAAGGTCCGGGGGGTGAAGAAGATATTCAGCCGGGAAGTGTTATTGTGGCTACAGGATTCAAGCATTTCGATCCAGGCAAGGAAACTCAGATGTACGGCTACTACGAATTTGACGATGTAATTACTCTGGTTGATACAGAGAAGATGTTAAAAGCAGGAAAATTTGTAAGGCCATCGACCGGAGAGCCACCCAAGCAGGTCTGCTTCATTCAATGTGTTGGTAGTCGTGACCGCCAGATTGGAAATGCATGGTGCTCCAAAGTTTGCTGCGGAATTGCCTCAAAGGAAGCCATTGAAATTCGTCATCTTCTTCCGGACTGCAAAGTGTTTGTCTTTTATATTGATATGCGAATGTATGGTTTCTGGGAAGATGAAATTTACTGGAAGGCCCAAGAGAAATATAAAGTGAACTTCATACGCGGGATTGTTACCGAGGTCACCAAACGTGGTGATCAGGTAGTAGTCAAAGGTGAGGACACTACCATGGGAAGACCTATGGAAGTACCTATGGACGTAGTAATTCTTTCAGTGGGTATGGAGCCCAGTGATGGGACAACAAAGATGGCAGAACTATTTCAGCTTCCCTTGGAATCGCATGGTTATATTGAGAGCATTGGAGGAGCTTTAAATACTGTAGTTACAAGCGTACCAGGAATATTTGTAGCAGGTGCGGCAGGTGGCCCTGCTGACTTAGAAGACTCAGTTTCTATGGGCGGTGCAGCAGCATTGAAAGCAGCTTCTTATCTTCGTAAAACCGGACTGCTTGCAGCCTAATGCTTTTTGATTCACTGACGAACGAAGAAATCGTCGATTCAGAATCTGCATTGGAGTTTATGAAGGAAGCCACTAAATTAGCCAGTTCTGCTGACTTGGAGGACCTTTCTGAGCGAGTTTCACAAAAGTCTGAATGTTTTAAGGGGTATCTGAGCCCCTCATCTGTTGATGAGCTTGATGAAGGTAACTTTGACCGTATCGTAAGTTTAATCTTTTCGATCGGGAGAAAGTCAAAACGCCTTATCGACGCGAATGGTTTTGAAAACCTTCGCAGTATGATCAGGGAACTACTTCATGGGGTTGATCCTGTTGAGAATCGTTTCAACTTCTTTGTAAATCAAGTTGAAGGTATTGAGGAAAAGATGCGCATTAACTTTGCAGGAGAACTTCTGCATTACTCTATGCCAGATAGATACTGGCTTTGGACGAACTGGATCTGGGACCCAGATAATAATACTGGTGCCTTGCCTCTTGTGGTCCAGGAGGAGGTAGATTTGCTTGGGGAAACTGAGGGAGAAACATATCTTAGAGTAGGAGAGGCAATGTCCTATGTCAACCAGGTTGGAAATGAGCGTGGTTATTCCAGAGTTGGTCATGGTAAATTCGGGATTGATGTTTTCCTGGCCTGCGTTTATGCAGTATATATGTACACGGTTTTTAGAGTAAAGCTGTCTGATGAATTCAACAGGATTCTTCCAGAACTGCCTGAACTGACGCGCCGTGTGCTTGGAGTGCAAAAATTAAAATTTTGAGAAGCAATGGCTGAACATAAATACGAAAAATTTACGGAAAAGGAAGAAGCAGTAGTAGAGGGGATTGATATTTCCGGAGTGTGGAACAGGATGTATGAACCTCGGGAGCTTTCAGAATATGATCTCACATACATGGACAAGGTCACAGAAACTAAAGGCGCGGAATCGATGGGTTGGTGTTATCAATGCGCTCAGTGTGTGGGTGTTTGCCCAGTGGACCACGTAGGTAGTTATGGACCACGTAAGTTGTTCCGTAAGCTTCAGACGGGGCAGAACCTTTTTGAAAGCGATGATCTCTGGCTTTGCACTACCTGTATGAATTGTCTTAGGGTCTGTCCAAAGGAAGTAGACATGATGAAAATCATGCCTGCAGTTCGCGAGCAGGTGGTACTGAATGGTAATCTGCCTGGTGAGATCCAGGAAATGCTTCAAAATGTTTCGGAGTACGGGAATCCCATGGGAGAGTCCCCAAGAAAGCGTCCTCGTTGGACCAAAGGCCTCGAAAATCCTCCTAGGGATCTTTCTAAGGAAGATGGTTCGGAACCTGTAGAGGTGCTTTGGTATGTTAGTGATTACTTTTCCTATCATCAAAGGGGACAGGATGCAGCAAAAGCTTTGACAAGAGTTTTCAACAGGCTCGGGTTAGATTTTGGGATCCTTGGCAGTCTGGAAAAATGTGATGGTGATTCCCAGAGACTGGTCGGAGAGACCGGACTTTTTGAAGAACTTGCTCATCATAACGATGAACAATTTCAAAAATATAAACACGACACCCTTGTTGTCACAGACCCACATGCATACAATGCATTTAAGAATCATTATCCAAAACTGACTGGAAATGAATACAAATTGGCTCACTATACCCAGTATCTAAGGAGCAGATTGGATGAACTTAAGCCTTTATTGACAAAATCATATCCCAAAAAGCTTACGTTTCATGATCCATGTTACCTTGGACGTCATAATGGGGAATATCTGGCCCCTAGAGAACTGATAGAAGCTATTCCAGGATCTGAATTCATCGAAATGTATCGTTGCCGTGAACAGAGTTACTGCTGCGGTGGTGGTGGTGGCGGTATGTGGCTGGACGGTGTGACTGCAGATCACACTAAAGAGAGGTTGTCTGAGAATCGTGTCAAGGAGGCTATAGAAATAGGGGCGGAGATTCTCGTCGTGTGCTGTCCATATGAGGTTTCACGTTTCGAAGATGCAGTAAAGTCAACCAACAACGAAGGTAAACTTGAAGTCCTGGACATAGCAGAAATCCTGGACCACTGTATGGGGGAAGATTAAAAAAACAGTGGGACCATTGGTCCTTAAAGCAGAAAACATCCTATTAAAAAAGCACCTCCAAAGACAGGCTTCAAGACTTGGGCTTCGTTTCGATGAGCTCATTGAATCTACTCAGGTTGCGCCGATAATTCTGGTGGCGGAACTGGAGCAGCCAGGAGTGCTTGAGGAAATTTCTTCTTGGAAAGAAAAATGGCCTGAGTGCTTTGTGGCTCTTTCGGTGACTGTTCCTGATAAGGAACTATGGATTGCCGCTGAAACAGCCGGCGCAGATCTGGTTGCAAACCGTGGGGCCCTTCCAAGACTAATTTATGACCGGCTTAAGCATTTAAAGCAAGGAACAGTGCTGGTTAAAAAGAAGGTTTTGGAGAAGGCTAAGCCGGTAATGAATAAGGGAGAGGGATTGATTGGAAGGCTTCCTGATTCAACTGAAGATCCGATCGCGGTTTTTAAATGGAAAGATCAAGTTTGTGCCGTGCGTGATATATGTCCACATGCTGGTTTCTCTCTGGCAGACGGTGTTTTTGATCCCGAGAATGGAAGTATAACCTGTCCCGAACACGGCAGCAGATTCCAAGTATGCAGCGGTGAAAGACTAAGGGGACCTGCAGATTACCCATTGAAAAAGTACAGGGCCTTTGAAACTGCTGGAGAAATCATTGTAGAAATAGAACAGGATGATTAAAACAAAATAATTAGCTAGTCACTTGATAAGGTATTGATTCGTATCTGGTTATTTGAAATCTTAGTGTTTGTAAGATTCTTCAGCTTAGAGGATCACATTGTTGAGAGGAGCATAATTTAGATTGCTTTAGAAGGGTTTTTATGGAAATGAGTCGCAGTAGTTAAAAATAAAAAAAATAAAATTCTTAATTTAACAAAACTTAATGAGGAGATAATGAAAATTGCTGTGTTATTGAAACAGGTGCCGGACCTGGCTGAAGAGCTTGAGGTCGACGATAGCGGTAAGGCTCTGGATACTGAATATATCAAATTCAAGCTTGACGAATACGACGAGCACGCGCTCGAAGAGGCAGTTTGTCTTAAGGAAGCCGGACAGGCTTCGGAGATTACTGCCATTGCGCTTGATGGTGATGAGGTGGATAAAGCGCTTTTTACTTCTATGGCAAAAGGGGCAGACAAGGCAATAAAAATCATGGGCGCTGAGGTTGAAGGCAGCAGAGCTGGCGCTTCTATTTTTGCTGAGGCCGTGGGAACTGAATATGACTTGATCATGACAGGTGTGCAGTCAGTGGATGATCGCGAAGGAATGATGGGTCCAATGCTTTCTTCAATTCTCAAGATCCCATGCTTAAGTGTTGTCACTCGAGTTGAAGGCGGAGACAATGGGATTGTTGTTCATAAGGAATATTTTGGTGGTTTGATGGCATCCTTTGATGTACAAGTACCAGCTGTGCTTGGTATTCAGGCTGCTAGGCAAACTCCAAGATATGCACCGGTGAGCAAGGTACGGCAGATCCAGGAATCTGCAAGTATAGAAGAAAAATCTCTTAATGGAGCGTCAGAAACAGTTAAAAGTGAAGTAACTTCAATGGCACCTCCGACCAAAACAGGAGGAGCAAAAATGCTTGGATCAGTTGATGAGTTGGTGGAACTGCTGAAGGAAAAAGGCGTCGCATAATTAAAACAAATTTATAATGGGAAATATTTGACTATGGGAAATGTACTTGTAATTACAGAACATATGAAAGGTGAGTTTCAGGACATTAGTTTTGAAATGTTAGGACAAGCTCGTAAATTGGCTAATGGAGGAAAGTGTAGTGCCCTTGTTTTTGGATCAATGAAGGGTCGCTCTTCAGAACTTGGAGCTGCAGACCGAGTACTTTGTCTTGGAGGCAGTGATGATTTTAATCCTGAAGCATACTCCAGTGCCGCACTCCAGGTAATTCAATCTGAATCTCCTGATCTTGTTCTGGTAGGCTCAACTTCAATGGGTTTGGATCTCGCTCCAGTATTAGGTGTCTCACTTGACCTTCCCGTCATTTCCTATTGTTCCAGTGTTGAAACTTCAGGGGACAGTTTCGAATTCAAAAGTCAGCTTTATGGAGGCAAGATGGAAGTTAATTCGACTGCACCAAAAGCTGTTGCGATGGTTTTGGCAGGATCATATTCTGCTGAAGCTGGCAAGTCAGGAGGTTCTGCAACTGCTGAAGACGTGACAGCAGACTTTGGTTCAGGTAAAGTTAAGTTTAAGGAGTTGATAGAACCTGAAGCTGCCGATGTGGACATTACCCAAAGTGATATCCTAGTTGCAGTGGGACGAGGTATCGGAAGTAAAGATGATATCGAGGTAGTACAGGAATTGGCTGAAAATCTTAAAGCTGATCTTGCGTGTTCAAGGCCCATAGTAGACGCGGGATGGCTTCCTAAATCTTGTCAAGTTGGTAAATCTGGACTGAAAGTCAACCCTAAAGTTTATATTGCCCTTGGTATTTCTGGAGCTCCTGAGCATCTTGAGGGGATGAAAAGCTCATCAACCATTATTGCAATCAACACAGATAAGACTGCTCCTATATTTGATTTTGCTCATTACGGAATGACAGAAGACCTCTTTGACATCTGTGAAGAACTGGAAGATTCTCTTTCTTAGTTTGACATAATGAGAACTGCCTGAAACTTCAGACTCAAAGTAAAGCATGCTCAGTACAACAGAACAAATTGCCTTCGTTCTTCTTGTAGTAGTCTGCGGAGGATTGGCGTTCCGGGGTTTTCGGAGAATATATGTCATTGTTTCTCAGGGAAAGCCTTCTTACCGGACAGATGGCTTCCCATCGAGGCTGATAAAAGCACTGATTGATGTTGGCCTTCAGAAACCTCTCTTCAAATCCAGGCCTATTGTTAGCCTATTCCACGCCTTCATTTTTTTCGGTTTTAGTTTCTACCTTCTGGTCAATATCAATGACCTGCTTGAGGCATATATAGAAGGATGGTCAACAATCGGAAGCTCCAATCCTGTAGCGTTGGGATTCAATCTTTTTTCTGATCTGTTCAGTATTTTGGTTTTAATAGGAATAATTTATTTCCTTATTCGCAGGTTTGTAGGCAAGCCTAAGGTTTTTGAATTTAACAGTAACGTCAAACTACAGAATAAGGTTGCTGATGGTGGGATTCGCAAGGATTCCCTGTTAGTGGGAATCTTTATTATTCTTCATGTTGGATCTCGTTGGCTTGGAACAGCTTTTCACTTGGCCGAGCGTGAAGTTTCAGAATGGTCTATGCCTACAGCCAGCCTAATTGCACCGCTGTTTTTTGGCTGGGAAAGTTTGGAAACTGGGATCCATGTCACCTGGTGGCTTGCAATGGGCCTGATTGTTCTATTTTTACCTTATTTCCCATACAGCAAGCATATACATATTTTTCTCGCTCCAATTAATCTAGCATTTGCTAGTCGTGAGGCAAATGGGAAGCTGATGGAGCCAGTCGAAAGTTCAAATCCAGGAGCATCAAATCTGGATGAACTTCCATGGAAGAATATATTTGATTCATACGTCTGTATCATGTGCACGCGTTGCCATGAAGTTTGTCCGGCTCATGAGTCTGGTACTCCTTTAAGTCCATCTGCACTTGAAATAAATAAACGCTATTTCATAAACGAAAACTCGTCTGAACTGGCAGGGGGTAAATTAAAATTAGATCTGCTCCATGAAGCTATTTCAAATGATGCAGTTTGGTCTTGCACTACCTGTATGGCATGCGTAGAAGTTTGTCCGGTTGGCAACGAACCGATGCAGGATATACTTCAGATACGACGTAAACTGGTGTTCGATGCTAATATGCCGGATGAACTATCAGATGCTCTTCGCAGTCTAGATGAACAGGGGAACTCTTTTGGGGAATCATCAAGAAAACGAACTCGGTGGACACGCGATCTTGACTTTCAGATCAAGGACGCTTCCAAGGAAGCTGTTGAATACCTCTGGTACGTAGGTGATTTTGCTTCTTTCAATCAAAACTGTACAGAAAAGACTCGTAAATTTGCAGAAGTACTGAATGCTGCTGGTGTAGATTTTGGCATTCTAATGAAAGATGAGAAATCTGCAGGCAACGATGCTCGCAGAGTTGGGGAAGAGGGCCTTTTCGATGCACTCGCTGAAGATAACATTCAAACACTCGAAAATTGTGATTTCCAGCATATCCTGACTACTGATCCACATACCTATAATACTTTGCTAAACGAGTATCCTTCGAAAGGTGGGGTTTATTCGGTTAAGCATTATTCAACTCTTTTAATGGAGCTGATTCATGCAGGAGAGATCAAAATCTCTAAACCTCTAAAGATTAAAGGAACATACCATGATCCTTGTTATCTGGGGAGATACAATGGAATTTTTGATGCCCCTCGTGAAGTAATGCGTCAATGTGGAGTAGAACTACTCGAAATGCCACGAAACCGAAAAAATTCCTTTTGCTGCGGCGCAGGAGGAGGTCAAGTTTGGAAAAAGGAACATGAAGACATGAAGCAACGTCCCAGTGAAAATCGAATCGAAGAGGCTCTGTTGACGGGTGCCAACTATTTTACAGTTGCTTGTCCTAAAGATATGACAATGTACTCAGATGCGGTCAAAACATCTGGCAATGAAGAAAATATGATTGTTCGCGACATTGTCGATTATGTTGCAGAAGCTATGGAACTCGAGAAACTTTCTCATGAAGAGACAAATGAAGCTGTGCCAGAATCTTCCATGGTTGAAAAAGATGCACCTGAATTACAGGTGTAATGAGAATGAAGAAAATGATAACAAGAAAAGCATTCATTAACAGTATCTCATCTTCCAGCATATTTGTTTTTGCTTTTGGGTCGTTTTTGGCCCTTCCTTTAAGGGGATGGGCAAACTGGAACAAGGAAGCTTTCCATTCTAAGAAATATCAAAAATCACTAGAATCTTTGTATGGCACTAAAATACTTGAAAAAACAAGTGATATAAAAATTCTAGCGCCTGATGTTGCAGAAAATGGGGCTTCAGTGCCAATTACTGTTTCAACATCAATCAAAGATATTGAAAATCTCAGTATCTTTATAGAGAACAATCCTTTGCCTTTGATTGCTTCTTATAATCTCAGTAAAAATGCGATTCCTAATTTTTCAGTAAGAGTTAAGATCGCGAAAAGCTCTCCAATACATGTTGTAGTAAAATCTCAGGGTAAACTTATCTCTTCCTCAAAAAAAATCCATGTTTCTGTTGGTGGTTGTGCTGAAGGCTAAGGAGTTTTATGGCTGGTAAAATCAGAATCAAAGCAGAAGAAAAAGCTGGAACAGTTACAGTCAAAGCATTGATCAAACACCCTATGGAAACCGGTCGTAGAAAAGATAAAAACGGTAATTTGGTGCCTTCTCATCATATAACCGAAATCAGGGTGATGGTTAATGGCGGTGAAATTATGCAAGGACAATGGGGTACTGGGATAGCAAAAAATCCATACATGTCACTTCAGTATTATGGGAAGAAAGGGGATAAAGTGAACCTAGAACTACTAGATAATAAAAATAATAAATTTTTTGTGGAAACAGCTGTTAAGTAATTCAACCAAACTGAACTCACTCAAAATTAATGGAAGAGGAAATTGCCAGCAAGGTGCTCATCCTTGGTTTTTTGATTGCAGCAATTATGGGTTTTGTAGGGAATCGTTCTCAATATTGTACCATGGGTGCTGTTGCAGACTGGATCAATGTAGGAGATACGAATAGACTTAGAGCATGGTTATTTTCAATTGCTGTGGCAGTTTTTGGTGTAAGCCTGCTTGAATTTCAACAATGGATTGATCTTCAAGAAACACGTCCTCCCTATCGAATGCCATCGCTTCCCTGGCTTAGGTACATTATGGGAGGAATCATGTTCGGTGTAGGGATGACTCTGGCCAGTGGATGCGGGAAAAAAACATTGATAAGAATTGGTGGAGGAAGTCTGAAGTCCTTTTTTGTATTTCTTGTCTGCGGTTTCTCAGCCTACCTGATGACTCAAACTGTTTTTTATGAGATCATCTTCCATTCCTGGTTATCCCCCCTAACAATTAATTTTTCAGATTATGGTTTGGCAGATCAGTCACTGGGAGAATTAATTTTTGGAGATGGTCTTTCTGGTAAAAATTTCTTCTTGGGAGTTGCCTTGGCAATTTTTTTGGGGTTTTGGGTGTTTTATTCTAGTGAATTCAGATCCAGATATGGTTTGATTTTAAGCAGTACCGTCATGGGGCTGGGTGTAATAGGCGGGTGGTACGTGACATCTGGGCCCATTGGTAGAAATTGGCAGGAGTCTGCAGAATGGATGGATCAACCACCAATAGGTGTAGGAGCTCAATCTTTTACATTTATCAACCCGATGGGAGAGAGTTTAGTTTATCTCCAGTCAGGATTCAACAACTTACTACTTAGCTTTGGTGTATGCGCCATAGCAGGTATCATAGTAGGATCTTTCTCTTCTGCCTTGATCTTTCGAAATTTTCATTTTGAATGGTTCCCTTCCATGAAGGATTTCATGAACCATCTGATAGGAGCAATTTTAATGGGAGTCGGAGGAGTTTTAGGAATGGGATGTACCATTGGACAGGCAGTAGCCGGTACTTCAACAATGTCGTTAGGATCCTTCATCGTTTTCGCATCCATCTTGTTCGGAAGTGCAGTTACAATGAAAACCCGCTATTACCTAATATATTATGATGATGAGGCCAATCTTCCAAAAGCAATTTTGTCATCCCTGGTTGATTTCAGGCTACTGCCAAAATATTTCAGAAGATTGGATTCAATTTAATTGCAGGATTACCCAAACATATCCTGGGTAATTGCATCATACCACCCCTGAGTATATATAGCTTCTTGCGCCCTCACGGCAGCGTTTTCAGCTTTGGGGCTTAAACCACCTGATCCTTTGATTCCAACAATTTTGTTATTTGAAATCTCATATACTTTCGCAACTGAAATTCCATGATTAGGAGTTACAAGGCTATAACAGGTATTTGCATAAGATGGAGTAATTGGTTCTGTCCCCCCAAATAATGATACAATTGACGCTGCGGCAACTTTCCCCTGGCTATTTGCTGAGAAACCAGATTTAGGCATTTTACCAGCAATACAGGAATCTCCAATCACATGCACTCCAGGAAGTAATTCAGATTCAAAAGTAACCTGATTTACAGGGCACCAGCCTTTTGAATTTGTTAGTCCTGAGTCCCTGGCAATTTTACCAGCCTGCTGAGCAGGGATAAAATTAACTACATGACCCTTTTCCATTCCAAATTCTGTCTCAACTTGCATATTGGTTGGGTCGACTCTTGAAATTTTACCTCCGGCAGATGCAGCACGCCATTCGATTAAATCACCATAATGGAGATCCCACCCGCTCATAAAAAGGCCTTGTTTAGAAAACTTTTCTTTAGCATCTAAAACAATAATTTTTGATTGAGGTTTGTTATTTTTCAGGTAATGAGCAATAAGGCTGGTTCGCTCATATGGTCCTGGAGGACAGCGAAATGGATTTCCTGGTGGACAAATCAAGACCGTCCCCCCATTTGGCATTGCTTCTAATTGTTTTCGAAGCAAGGCTGTCTGTGGACCTGCTTGCCAAGAATGTGGCATTCTTTCTGTCGCAGACTGGTTATAACCCGGCATCGAATCAAAGCGAAAATCAATACCAGGAGATACAACAGCCCTGTCAAAATTCAGTTTTCTACCATCTTCAAGAGTTACAGTCTTATTACCACTCACCCATTTTGCCCTGGCATGAATTACTTTCACGCCATGTTTGTTTTTAAGAGCTCCATAGCCATGACCAATATCACTCATAGTGTTAATTCCACCTAATACCGTATTACTCCAGGGACAGGTGTAAAAGGTAGGGTTAGGTTCTACAAGCGTAACTTCCAAACTGGAATCTAATTTGCGCAAATACTTCGCTGCAGTCGCACCTCCGAATCCTCCTCCAATAACTACGACTTTTCTTGATGCTCCAAGGACTAAAGAAGGCATACCGAAGGCAGATGCCATCCCCACGCTGCTAACAATTTTGCCAAAATTTCTTCTTGAAATTTTTTTCATTTTTCCTCTTTTAATTATTTGTTGGCTAATTTGCCAAAGTATGAAGCAATCAACTTGATATCTGCTTCGCTGTATCCTTTGGCAATTCGGTTCATCACAGTCCCCTTTCTTTCACCTTTGCGAAAATGGAGCATCTGATCTTCGATGTATTTTGATGATTTCCCGTATAAACTGGGCATGGAACCGGGACTTTTCCCATCAGTCCCATGACATGCCGCACAAGACATTGACAATAATGTTGCCCTGTCTGGTCCACCAATCGCTAAGTTCGGCAAGAGCCAGATGGACATAATTACAATTGAAAAAAATAATTTCTTCATCTTATCCTCATCTATTATTGTTGAACGAACTTTAACTTAAAAAACAACAAGGCTATATATAAAAAAAATTTAAATCAACACATTTTTATTAATTAAATCAATATTTTATTATTTAAAACTAATATTTTAAATTAGTATTAAATACTATAATTAATTAGTATTATATAATTTATTTTTATTTATCCTTGTTATAAAGAGGCCTTCAGGATCATTAAAAAAATTCAAACGGCATAGGAGATAATTTTTATTATTATTAAATTAGCTTGAAAAATTTAGTTTCTTTGATAAGAATAGGCGTCACTAATTAATGGGTTACGACAAATTAGTTTAAAAAAAATACTTGGATGAAATTAAATAAAGGGAAATAACATGACATCAGATACAATAGCAGAGGATTCTGACAGTATAAGTGCAGCATTTCGAAATGGCTATGAGAGGGTATTCGGGAAGCAGTGGCCCATCTGGGTAGGTGGTTTAATGCTCGGAATAGGCAATGTCTTCCTGTTTGCCTTTGACAGACCGTGGACCGTATCAAACGGAGTAAGAAATTGGGGGGACTGGATTTTCAACGAAATAGGTGTTATTCAAATTAATGTCCTTCCTCCAAATTTATTTTCCAGTTCAGTGCTCTGCTTCGGAATGATTATTGGGGCACTGGTGGCAGCATTGCTGGGTAGACAGTTCCAGATTCGAATGGCGCCAGCTAGGGAGTTATTCAAGGGGCTGTTTGGCGGAGCACTAATGGGAATTGGTGCTGCACTCGCTTTTGGATGTAACATAGGGGGTTTTTTTAGTGCGATCAGTGCTCTTTCTATGGCAGGTGTGGCTATGATGTTCGGCTTAGGGATAGGTGCATTTGTCGGATTAAAACTGCTTGTCTGGGAGATAGAGTACCTCCCGGCAACTTCCTGGGGGGCACAAAAAGTTCCGAAAACTGACAACACGTCAGGTTTATCTAGTAATGCCCAGCCAATTGCAGGATTCCTAATTTTACTTCTTAGTATCCCCCTGATCTTGACTTACGATGCTTATGATTACCCTATAAGCGGAGGTTTCCTGCTTTTTGGACTTTTTATTGGAATCGTAATGCAGCGCTCACGTTTCTGTTTTGTAAGGGCTTTCAGAGACCCTTTCATGACGGGTGATGCAGAGGCTACCAAAGCAGTTGTACTTGCGGTCATCATAAGCGTAACTGGGTTCACAATTTTGAAATGGACTGATCTGAGGTCTTGGGATGTTGCTGTTCAACCAGGATTTTGGATAGGGAGTCTTTTGGGTGGAATCATCTTTGGCATTGGGATGTCTTTTAGCGGTGGCTGTGCATCGGGAACTATCTGGCGGGCTGGTGAGGGACAGGTTAAACTTTGGGTCACACTTTTTACGTTTGCCTTTAGTACATCATATTTCAGGGACTGGTTGGTTTCAAGTGGATTGAGATCAAGACTTGGTGAAGAACTTTTTCTACCTGATATTATAGGTTGGAAAATGGCACTTATCATTGTTATTGCCATCATGTTCCTTTGGTATTTGTTGGCTGTTTGGAATGGAATAAGTAAAAAGCTGGTAGTTGTATGATATTTTGAATTAGGTTAATACAGAGGGATTTTCAGGTAAGGGTTCAATCAACTTTAATGAATTAAGGAAGTCGTAAGTGTACTTAAATTTAATACGCAGAAAGAGGTTGTGATGAATAATTATATTATTTAGTATATCTTATGTGGCGTTTTTTTGCCGCGTGGTCTCATCCCTAAATTTTAAATGGGAGAAGCATTAATCAATAATTGAAATTAAATAAGGAGAAAGTTATGAAAAAAAATTCGGTTTTATTTGCAGTATTTGTTTTCTTGGCTGGTATAATTTCAGGTTGTGCAGGAAAACATGGACACCATCATGGACATGGACATGGACATGGAAAAAATGATGGAAAACACGGAGGGCAAATTGGAGCCCCAACAGCAGGCATGAGTTCTGAGGAGTATCAGGATTTAATTATGCTTGACCCTCAGAATACTATGCATGCCAATTTTAAGGCTGTTAACGGAATGGATGGATATTTTCTTATTGATAACCAGGGAGAACCTACTATTTCAGTAGTTGACTATAATTTAGG
>Ga0208261_1000425_pt1 | contig 16805 bp, 17 predicted proteins | sample Knorr_S7_td_DCM__FD_185595 | JGI IMG/M metagenome (GOLD analysis project Ga0208261, IMG submission 185595) | Marine microbial communities from Southern Atlantic Ocean transect - Knorr_S7_td_DCM_ad_131m_LV_B (SPAdes) (version 3) | ecosystem: Environmental > Aquatic > Marine > Oceanic | place...
AGTGACGACATCAAATCAATGCTCGCTACTTTGAAAGCAGACCTCGAGTCTGGTGCAATGAGCGCATGTGTATGGGACGCAGACAGCAACCCAGACTGCAGCGGAGGAGAAGAAGTCTCTCCTGATGAGATGGCAATGACTGCTTTTGCTTTGGTTTATGACAGTAGTGCTAATTGGTCTGATAAGGCGCCACATCTAGAAGGTAGCGACTCTCTTGAGTCAAGCAATGATGCTTATATGAATGGTGCTTCGACGATGGGGGGCATTTCACTTGTTCCTAAGAGTGCTGTTGTAGAAGGTGAAATTGCGACTATTACTTACGATGTGATGTTCGGGGAGAGCGCTGCTTATGAGGACTTAACACGAGAAGTTGTTCTTGTAGAGGGTTTATGGACAGTGAGCAGTGAGGATTACTGCGATTTCCTAGCGTCAGCAAGAACACCATGCTCAGTCGAATAACTCTCTTCACTACTGAGTAAATGTCTAAATTCGATAAAAATAAAAAAATATTTGCATACACATTTCTATTTGCAGTTTCTGCATTCTCTCTGGCCTGTACTGCGAGTAACAGCGAGAATGTTGATTCTGTAAATAGGGAAGTATCGAATAGTACTGAAAAATCATTGAATGAAATTGAGGTTGAAAACACTCCGGTTTTGCCTGTAACAGTTATCGATGATCTTGGAAATGAAGTATTTATCGAATCTGTGCAAAGAATTATTCCACTTGACGGTTCAGTGGCTGAAGTCATATTTGCTTTAGGAATGGGCGACAATGTAGTAGCAACTGATATCTCTGCAACATGGCCTCTGGAGGCAGATGAACTTCCTAAGATTGGTTATCAGAGAGCCTTAAATGCAGAACCTATAGCGGCGTTTTCTCCCACAGTTCTTCTAGGAACCGAAATAGCAGGTCCTCCACAAACAATTGAAGATCTTCGGCGACTTGGGTATCCCGTTGTAATTATTCCTAGCAACTCAGATCCAAAGGGACCAGGTGAAAAAATTCGTGCAGTGGCTAAAGCGTTAGGTCTTCCAAAACGAGGAGAGGCTTTAGCTTTAGAACTTGATGAAAAGATTCAATCAGTGACTCTCAATTCTGCAGGGAAAGCAAAACCTTTAGTTGCTGTCCTGTACATACGTGGTAAAGGAACTCAACTATTATTAGGCAGAAATTCAGGGATTTATTGGATGATTCAAGCTGCAGGTGGTGCAAACGTTGCAGACGTATTAGATATCGACGATTACACGCCAATTACACCTGAATCTTTACTTGTAGCTAATCCTGATTTGATAGTGGTCCCATCAGCAGGTCTTGAATCTGTTGACGGGATTGAAGGCTTACTTCAAATTGGTGGCATTTCCCAGACTAAAGCAGGAATTAATCGTTCAATTTTTTCATATGATGATCAACTTCTATTAGGAAACGGACCAAGAACCGGAGATTTACTAGAAAGACTTGTTCAAGATTTTGATGCTGTTGAGCTAATAAGTAGTAATAAATAACTAATAGAAAGGAAAAAAATGAGCATTGTCCGCATTAACGCAATTACTGTCCCTGAAGGAGCAGGAGAAGAGTTGCACAAACGTTTTGAAAACAGAGTTAAGGAAGTCGAAACTATGGAAGGTTTTGAAAGTTTTGAACTGCTTCGTCCTACCTCTGAAAGCAACACTTGGTATGTGTATACACGCTGGGAGTCTGAAGAAGCATTTATTGCTTGGGTTAGTTCTCCCTCTTTTGCTCGAGGACATGCTCAAGCTAGTGAACAACCTGTTGCACATGGTTCCGAGCTGCTTTCTTTCGACGTGGTATTAACTGCAGAGGCTAAATAGTAAAACTTCAAAAGGAAGAAGCTCGCTTCGAAAGCAGGAAGTGGATCTCTTAAATTTGACATTAGTTAATTCTTCTCAGGGGGAGACTGAATAAAAAATGTTTCTTGTTTTTATCATTTTTATTCTTTTGACTGTGGCACCGATTTTTTTTGGGGTGCTTTCACGAAGACGTGAAAAAGATTCCGGACCTCTAATCAAAAGTCATTTATTTGGAGTACTAATTTCTATTTTCCTATTGTTATGTAGCGTGTTTTTGAGCTTACGTTACGGAGCTTTAGAAATTTCTTGGACTACTACATGGAAGGCCGTTTTTGATTACGACATAACCGAACATGGTCAAATAGTAGTTAGAGAGTTACGAATGCCTCGAACAATGATTGGAATAGCTGCTGGTTCATGCTTAGCGGTAGCCGGAGCCTTGACTCAGGGCATTACTCGTAATCCATTAGGTTCTCCTGGCTTGCTTGGTATAAACGCTGGGGCAGCTTTTGCGATAGTTACGGCTATATCAGTTGCTGACATAGTTACAGCTGCAGGTTACGTATGGTTCGCTTTTCTAGGTGCAACGATGGCAGCAGTTCTGGTTTATTCCGTTGCTCACGTAGGGGGTAAGGGGGCAACACCCGTGAAATTAGCTTTAGCGGGTGTGATAGTAACAACTCTTCTTGGCGCTTGGATAAGTTCTCTTTTGCTTTTAGACCAAGAAACTTTAGATGAAGCGCGGTTTTGGTTAGCGGGTTCAATATCAGGTCGAGGCACAGATGAATTGGTCGTTATTTCACCTCTTATAATCGCGGGATTATTTATGGGATTGATGTTGGGTAAACAGGTTAACTTGATGAATCTAGGCGAAGATATAGCTGTTTCATTGGGGCAACGTGTTTCTATTGTTAGAGCTATAGCAGGAATAATAATAATTGTTTTGTCAGGTTCAGCTGTTGCTATAGCCGGGCCCATTGCTTTTGTAGGGCTAGCTATTCCTCATATAGTTCGCTCATTGGTAGGACCTGATTATCGTTGGATTTTGTTTTACAGTTTATTTTTCGGTCCGTGTCTTTTGCTTTGTGCCGATGTATTAGGCCGTTTGGTCATTGATTCATCAGAGTTGCAAGCAGGAATAGTAACAGCTGTAGTGGGAGCCCCTTTTCTTATTTATCTTGTTCGTTTTACAAAAATTGCTGAGCTCTAAATGAATCTCTTAAGTATTGCTAGTCCTCGACTTAACAGTCTTTTTCTAACTTTGATAGTTCTAGTTATTACCGTCTCTTTACTCCATCGTGTATCAAAGTCTAAAAACGAAATATCAGTAATACGCCTAGGTTCCCTTTCTTCACGTTTGAACAAAAAGTTGCTTCGTCTGAATTTTGTAGCTTTTGTCATCATGATCGCATTTATGGCTATGGGGGTTATGTTTGGTGATTTCCCGGTACCAAAAGTTAGAGCCTTGTCGACCGCATTATGGGATCGTGAAAGTGAATTTGATTTTGTGATTAACTCAATAAGGTCGCCTAGGGTCGTAGTCGCTGCCTTAGCAGGCATGTGTCTCGCATCATCAGGAGCTATCTTTCAGTCATTGATAAATAACCCCTTAGTTTCGCCTGATGTGATAGGTGTAAATAGTGGCGCGGCAGTTTGCGCGGTAGTCCTCTTGGCAGTTGGAGGTCAGGTTACTTACCTCCCATTCGCTGCTTTTATTGGTGCGATCATTGCAGCAGTTGGTGTCTATGTTCTTTCTTGGAAGAGAGGTATTGCAGGAACCAGATTGGTTTTAATTGGAATCGGGATTAATTCTTTACTCGCGGCAGTTATAACCTTTGTTCAGGTCCGTTACCCAATAGAACGAGTCATGGCCGCTGCCAGGTGGCAAGCGGGCACAGTCTTTGGGGCAACATGGGATGATGCACGCATTTTAGGTATCGGTTTTCTTATTCTTTTCCCTGCTGCATTTGTGTTGCTATCAAAATTACGTATTCTTCAACTCGGTGACGAAACAGCAGCCGCTCTCGGTTCTTCGGTTGAGCGTGACCGTCTCTTTCTTCTCGGTACAGGAGCTGCGATGGCGGCAGTTGCTGTTGCAGTAGTGGGACCATTGGGTTTTGTAGCTTTAATGGTTCCACAAGCAGCACGTCTCTTAACCGGAACTATTACAGGAGGAAGTTATATTTTTACAGCTCTTTTAGGAGGGATTTTTCTTTTAGGTGCAGATCTTATAGCTCTGCACCTTTTCGCCCCAGTGATGCTTCCAGTTGGTGTTATTACAGCGGCTTTGGGCGGACCTTATTTTCTTATACTTTTAGCGAGGTACAACCGTGCAATCTGAACACACTCCATCAATCTCTTTCACAGGGGAAGACCTACATATTTCTTATGGAGGCCCGAAAATCATAGAGGGTTTGAATGTTACAATTCCTAATGGCGAGGTGACTGCAATCATCGGTCCCAATGGCTGTGGCAAATCTACTCTTCTTAGAGCTCTAGCGAGGATCCTCACTCCTGATAAGGGGATCGTATTTTTAGATGGAACCGATATTGGAAATATCCCCACAAGAGAGGTTGCGAGAAAGTTGGGAATACTTACACAGAATCAGAGGGCACCTGAGGCTGTTTCCGTTTCTGACCTTGTAAGACGGGGCCGTTACCCGCATCAACGCATTTTTGATCAGTGGTCTAAGGAGGATGAGAAAGCTGTAGATCATGCTCTAGAAATCACTGGATTAAGCGAGTATAAAGAGAAGCACGTAGATGAACTGTCAGGCGGACAAAAACAAAGAGTTTGGATAGCCATGATTCTGGCGCAGGACACAAACTTGATGCTTTTAGATGAACCTACAACTCATTTAGATATGCCCCATCAAATTGAGATACTTGAAATGCTTGTAAAACTTAGTGTTGATGAAGATAGAACTGTCGTTTTGGTGCTTCACGATATAAACATGGCTGCCCGTTATTGTTCAAATTTGATTGCACTGAAAGAAGGCAAGATTTTGGCTACTGGTAGACCTTCGAAGGTAGTTACGACTGAAATGGTGGAGTCTATTTTTGGGTTAAAGGCCCTAATTATTGAAGACCCTGTAACAGGATCTCCTTTGTGTATACCCGAAGCTTTAACTGGAAAATAAAATGTTAGAAGTTAGAAGTAGTGAATCGAACAGGAATCTAACCCATTGAGGTGCATCGATCTGGCTCTATTACCCCTGTAACCCGAGCTTCAATTGGAGCTGCATGTTCACGTGGAAACTGTTCTTCATTTCTGTACTTTTTAGCCATCGAGTCAAGAAAATCAAGAGCTCCTTCTGATTCCCAGCCCACAAGCCTTCCTCGTATCTCTAGGTATCGTTCTGGATTTTCCGGATCAGTGGCCGATATAGAAACACGTGAATCGATTTCTAAATTTTTCCATTTTTGTCTTCCAGTTTTGTGAGGAAATCTGATGTGAGTTCCATCAAAATCCGCCCATACGGGAGAAACATGAGGCTCTCCATCAGGACCAATAGTGGCTACATGCCAAACAGTAGGAAGATCGAATAAATCAAGGTGACTTTCCGGAATCACACTCATAGCTATGCCACTCCTTGCTATTGGTTTATTTTGTCGGGATGGGGAGATTTGAACTCCCGACCCCCTGCTCCCAAAGCAGGTGCGCTGCCAGACTGCGCCACATCCCGAATAGATAAGTGTAGAGGCACATTTCCATTCTGGAGTCAAGCAATGCATCCGCGAGTACATAAAAAGTGTTTCAAGCGGTTATTTTCTAGAGATGGATGAACCAATTTATGATGCTAAAACTTTTTGGGAATTGTTTATAAGACGAGTTGAGCTCAGTGGCGACAAAAAAATGCTTATTGACGACTCTGACCGTTCCTTAACTTTCTCAGAAGTTAAAGAAAAAGTTGAAAAAACAGTTGCAGGTTTCATGGAACTCGGAGTAGGAGAAGGGACACCAGTGACATGGGTTTTACCCACCCGGATAGAAACGATAGTTACCTCTTTAGCTTTGTCGAGAATAGGTGCGGTTCAGAACCCAATCATCCACATTTACCGTGAAAGAGAAGTCGGTTTCTGTATTCGCCAAACAAGTTCAGAACTAGTTCTAGTCCCTGGCGAATGGAATGGGTTCGATTATCAGGAAATGGTGAAAAATTCGACAGCAGATATGGCGAATCCACCAAAGATAGTTCGGGTATATGACAGTCTCCCCGAAGGCGACCCTCAAGAGCTTCCCAAAGAAATCATTTCAACACCAGACGATCCGATTAGATGGATTTATTACACATCAGGTACAACTTCAGACCCCAAAGGAGCTATGCACACAGATTCAACTCTGATAGCAGGTGGAGTGGGTCTAGCAAAGGCTCTGAATATGGGAGAGCAAGACATAGGCTCCATAGCTTTCCCATACGCACATATAGGAGGCCCTGATTACCTCGTTTGTATGCTCGCCAACGGATTCCCAGCAGTTCTAATCGAAAAATTCGACCTTGAATCAACTATCGAAACTTATAAACGTCACGGAGTCACAATGGCGGGAGGGAGCACAGCTTTTTACTCGATGTTTCTCGGAGCTCAACGCCAGCAACCTGACACACCTCTAATACCAAGCCTCAGACTGCTCTCAGGCGGAGGCGCTCCTAAACCCCCTGAGATTTATTATGAAGTCATAGAAGAAATGGGTATTCCAGTAGCACACGGTTATGGCATGACAGAAAGCCCGATGATCTGTCAGGGTTCGCCCCAAGACAATCCAGAACAATTAGCCCACACAGAGGGAAAACCAGTTTTCGGTGTTGAAGTGACAATAGTCAGACCTGATGGATCAGCATGCAATCCAGGAGAAGAAGGACAAGTAGCAGTTGGAGGCCCTCAACTATTTAAAGGTTATAAAGACCCAGTACTTAACAATGAAGCGTTTGACTCTCTTGGAAGATTCCTCACAGGCGACTTGGGAGTGATGAGAGAAGACGGGCATGTTTCATTAACCGGTCGCGTCAAAGACATCATTATTCGCAAAGGTGAAAACATTTCGGCAAAAGAAATAGAAGATATTTTGTACACCCATCAAAAAGTTGCAGCTGTAGCAGTTGTAGGTCTTCCAGATAAAGAAAGAGGGGAGAGGGTTTGTGCTGTTGTGGAACTAGCTGAAGGTAGCGACCCAATGGAGTTAGAAGAAATGATTGAAATTTGTGAATCTGAAGGGTTGATGAAACAAAAAATCCCAGAACAACTGATCAACTATGACGGTTTATTACCTAGAAATCCGACATTGAAAATTCTTAAATACCAGTTACGAGATGAGATCTCGAAAATTGATTGGCCTTAGTTACTTGCCTTTGAAGTTGCCTTTCCTTCTTTCCTTAAAAGCATTAACTCCTTCTTCCGCATCTTCTGTTTCAGCCAGCAACGTTTGATCAGCTCCCATAGCAGCAATAGCTGTCTGTTCTCCTTCAGTCACATATCGCATAGAAGAACGCTTAGTTGCTTGCACTGCTAGAGGTGCACCTTCGCAAATAATTTCTGCTATTTCGATCGCTCTCTCAAGTTCGGAGCCGAAAGGAACAACTTCTTGCACAAGCCCTATGCGGAAAGCTTCTTCAGAATCAAATACGTCAGAGGTGAGGAGATGGTACATGGCATTACCCCAACCGCAACGTTGAACAAATCTGATTGTTGCGCCACCGGTAGCATGTATGCCCCTTAAAGGCTCTAATTGTGAAAATCTACAGTTATCAGCAGCAACAACTATGTCTCCTGCCAACATCAGTTCAATTCCAAGCGTGTAGGTCACACCCTTTACAGCTGAAACGATTGGTTTCGTGCACTTACGACCTAATGCAGTTGGGTCAACCTTTCCTTTCCCACGCCCTCTTTCACCTTTTTGCATTCTCTCACGGAACTTGGGTAAATCTAGACCTGCAGTGAAATGATCACCATGAGCGAAAAGAACCCCACACCACAGTTCAGGATCATCGTCAAGTCTCGTATAGGCGTCAGTGAGATCGTCAATCATCTCAGGTGTGAAACCGTTCATTTTTGAAGGTCTGTTAATCCCCATTAAAAGAATCCGTCCTTCAACTTCTACTGTGATTCCACCTTCTGCATTATTTTCAGACATTTTAAAAACCTTGTGTTCGTTGTTTAGTCAAGGACTTTAGCGTAGCTTTCTCGCTCAAGTAAAAGTTCTTTTAGGCGACTTCCGTAGGCATATTCACCTGCACTTCTGTCGTTTCGAATAACTCGGTGACAAGGAATCAGTAAAGGAATGGGATTTGCACCTAGAGCGGATCCGACAGCGCGTTGAGCTTTAGGGTGATGAATATCTATGGCAATCTTTGAGTAAGTAGCGGTTTCACCAAAAGGGATTAGCGAACAACTCTTCCAAACTTTTTGCTTAAAAGATGAGTAGGTCGAAATGTCGAACTGAAGTTTTGAAGAATAGCCTTTTAGTTGCCATTGATTGATTCCATCTTCGATTTCTTCAGGCAAGGAATCAACTTTTAAAAAACTGTTTCCTGTTTTTTCTTTGAGTTGCTTCTTAAAGCTCTTAAGGGTGGTTGTCTCTTTGAATTTAGAAGCGCAAATACCTGAGTTGGTGAAAGCTAACCAAAGTTGTTCTTCCAGGATCTCTATAAGTCCAATATGGTGAAAAGGTTTTACCGGCAAGAACTTTCCGAGCTTTTATTCATCTATGAGACCAGTTCGAACTATTACGAGTGGGCATGGGCTGTGATGCGAAATTGCTTGACTCACTGACCCAAGTCTTAGTCCAGCGAAACCACCACGTCCGCGGTTGCCCACTACTAACATGTCAGCACCTTCAGCTATAGACATTAAAGTTTCAGGTGCTCTACCTTTTTCAATTGTTTTTCTGATCTCAACATCTGGATTCCCAGCAATTTCCAAAGCAGATTCAACAACTTCATTCTGAAGTTTTTCAACTTCTGCAATAAGGTTCGTTCCATCAAAAGGTACATACCCGAGATCAGGCGAAGATGGTATATAGGTAGGTGAGTAGCAGGTTACAACTTCGACTAGTGCATCGTGAAGCAACGCTTCCTTTAAAGCCCAAACCAAGGCTGCTTTTGCATAGCCAGAACCTTCGATGCCTACAACGATTCGATGCTCTCTTCGCATTTGGCCCCCTAATCGATTTAGCAATAAAACGGTTTTTGCACCGTTACTACATTTTGCTACTTAGCGAGAGCGTCTTCAACTTTTTCTGAAGCCTTTTCTTCTGAAAGGTTCAATGCAAATGCGAGTTCCGACACAAGGATGTTGAGAGCTTTGTTATAAAGAGTTTTTTCACCGGCGGAAAGTCCCTTGTCTTCATCACGTAAAGCTAAGTTTCTTACTACTTCTGCTACTTGGTAGACATCACCACTTTTCAGTTTCTCTTGGTGATTTTTGAAGCGACGAGACCAATTAGCCGGTTCTCTCACATCTCGTTTTTCAAGAACTTCAAACAAGTCAGGAACATCGCGTTTCGCAATAGGCCAACGCATCCCAACTTCTTCAGCTTTTTCAGATGGGACAGAGAGAACCATATCCCCATGAGCCATATGTAAAATTAGGTATTCAGTAGTTTTACCGAAAGCTTTACGCTTTTCCTTCTTTTCAATTACTGCAGCACCATGATGCGGGTAAACAACTTTGTCACCGGGCTTGAATGTCAATTTGGCCTCCGAAAGCGGTAGATCAGAGTTGTAGGATACCTACCTGCGACTCTAATGGTAGCTAATTTTTAGAAATTAGTTAAGCACCTAAACGTTCCCTAGCTGCTTTACTACGTTCTAGAAGGTGTTCAGGAATGCCATGGTCATTTCCGCCACTGGAAACTGCGTCTGTATCATCCTCTTCTGTAACAGATTCCTCGGTTACATCAGGTTCATTTTCCGCATTAGTTCGATCAATTTGAAATTGTTCCCAATCTTCGACTTTCACTACATCTTCGTGATCAACACGACCGAGTTTTGCCCCATTATCGAAATCAACCCAGTAACGAAACCACTCAATTCCATTCGCAACACGAATTTTCCCCTCTGTTCCTTCAGGAACACCGGGAAGATCTATTGTCGCTACAACTTTTTGTTTCCGTTTTAGAGGATTCAAAGCTTCCACTTCCAGTAATTTTTCGAACTCTTAAGGCGAAACCTTATTCTAAAAATTGTTGCCTCATGCGGTTAAATCAAGTTCAGCAGAAATTTTTTCTAATAGAAAATCTTTCACTTCTTCAACACCTAACTCTGTTTGTGTTTTTTCTGGATCAGAGCGATCTAAAAATTCGACTATTCCATTCTCCAAACCACGCGGTCCTATAGTTACTCGCAGAGGTATACCTATTAATTCCGCATCAGCAAATTTAACCCCAGGTCTCTCTTCGCGGTCATCGAACAAAACGTCTATCCCATGAGCTTTCAAATCTTTATAAATCTTGTCCGCAACTTCCATAGAGTTCTCATCGTCAGTCTTCACAACAGTTAAAACAACTTCGTATGGAGCGACACTGATCGGCCATATCAATCCTGAGTCATCACAACATGTTTCCGCTATAGCCGCCATCGCTCGACCGACACCTATCCCATATGAACCCATAGTAGGAATTTGCGAGTTGCCTTCCGAATCGAGCACACTCACACCCATTGCTTCAGAATATTTACGACCTAATTTAAAAATGTGACCTGCTTCTATACAACGGACAACTCTAAGCGGATTTGAACAAGAAGGACATCCTTCACCATCAGCTATCGATCGAACGTCAACCCATTGATCAACTTTTATGTCTCTGTCAACATCCACACCCGATAAGTGAAAATCGTCTTCATTTGCGCCGGTAGTCATACCGGAACGGCCTTTTAAAGAAGGGTCGGCAAAAGTTTTTATTCCGTCAATTCCAACAGCACCAAGACTGCCTGGCGAAGCGCCCAAAGCTTTTTTAATAGTCTCTTCTTCAGCAGGTGCTATTTCCATTGCAGAAGTGGAATCGCGAAACTTTTGTTCCTGAAACTGATGATCGCCACGTAATAAAATCAACGAAAGCTCACCATCCACCATGTAGACAAGAGTTTTTATCTGGTGTTCAGGAGGGTGCCCTGATTCTGAAAGAGCTTCAATAGTTCGGATATTAGGAGTTTCAAATTTCTCAAGAGTCTCATTTCCTAAACGGTTTTCAACCTCGGGGATTATCGAAGTGGCACGTTCCACATTTGCTGAATAGTCACATGAATCACATACAGCTACATCATCTTCTCCAGCTGGAGACTCAACCATAAACTCGACTGAGTCACTCCCACCCATTGCACCCGACGATGCTTCGACAGGAATTGCATTAAGACCTAAACGGGCAAAAATTCGTTCATAGGCTTGATGATGAAGATTGAAAGAGTTATCTAAACCAGCATCATCTATATCTATTGAATAGGAATCTTTCATATCGAATTCTCTAACTCTTAGAAGTCCTGATTTAGGTCTCGGTTCGTCTCTAAATTTTGTTTGTATCTGATACCACATTTGAGGAAGATCTCGATAGGAAGACAACTCAAGGGCTACAGTCGCCACAACTTCTTCATTAGTCATAGCTAAAACCTGTTCTGCATCCTTACGGTCTACAAAACGAAACATGTCATCTCCAATTGCATCCCACCGACCCGATTTCTGCCAAACACTTGCAGGATGTATGGCAGGAAGCATTACCTCTTGAGCACCTATCAAATCCATTTCTTCACAAAGGATTTTCACAATTTTTTTATTTACTCTCCAAGCGAGAGGAAGCATAGAGTAATGCCCGGATTGCAATTGACGTATGAAACCGCCACGAACCAGAAGCTGGTGACTAACTGCTTCCGCTTCAGCGGGCGCTTCACGAAGAGTAGGTATAAAAAGAGATGACCAACGCAATTGTTAACTTTCTTATAATTTTTTTAGTACAGCAATATCTTAGATGATTTCGCTCGACGTAGTTGAATTGTTATATACCTGACAGAATCAATGTATGAGTGAAATAAACATTGAAGAAATTAAAGCTGAACTGTCTGAATGGATTCAAGGAAACTGGGATCCAGATATCACTGTTTCGGAATGGTGGAAGCGTCTGTCTGATGCAGGTTGGTCAGCAACTTCTTTACCGTTAGAGGCAGGCGGCAGAGGCTGGAGTCGCGTTCAGTCCGCAGCGGTAATGTCGACATTGTTCACACATGATGTTGTTGGTCCACCTACGGGACTAGGAGTGATGCTTGCAGCTCCCACAATTGCGATTCACGGAAACGAAGATCAAATAGAAAGATTAATACCTCCTATTCTTGACGGCACTGTCGCTTGGTGTCAGTTATTTTCAGAACCGGGTGCTGGATCAGATCTGGCAGGACTTCAAACTCGAGCAGTTAAAGACGGAGATGAATGGATAATAACTGGACAAAAAGTTTGGACATCTGGCGGGCATATAGCTGAAAAAGGAATGCTTATAGCTAGAACTGATGTTGATGCTCCAAAGCATCAAGGGATCACATATTTCGCTTTTGATATGGATCAACCAGGTGTTGAAGTCAGACCTCTAAGAGAAATGACTGGCCGTGCTTTATTCAACGAAGTATTTATTGATGAGGCAAGAGTTTCAAATGCTGATTTAATTGGCGGCATTGGCAACGGTTGGGCGGTTGCCAATACGACTTTAATGGTTGAAAGATCGAGTCTCGGAAGTGGAGGACCACAACCTGTATCAGTGCCGGCAGGAGTTAAAGCAGGAAAATTATTGGGTAATCGTTTAGATACGAAAGTTGGCGACCACGTGTTACCTGAAAGTGGCAAAATGGAAACCGATGGTGGCCGTGGTTTAGATGTCAGATGGCTTTCAGATCTAGCTCAAAAGATTGGATCAGCAGGTGACCCCGTAGTCAGACAAGAAATCGTAAAATTGCACATTTTGGGAGAAGTGAATCGACTAAATATGCTTCGAGCCAAAGCAGGGGGTAGTAAAACAGGAGCTGAAGGTAATTTGGCGAAATTAGCTATGAGCGAACTCGTACGCAGGAGTAGGGACGTAGGAAATTTGATCATCGGTGCCGATGGCATGTTGAGTAGCTCTGCAAGTTCATTTGATGGCAGAGTCCAAGAAGCAACAATTTTTAGTCCTGCTCCATCAATTTATGGTGGCACTGACCAGGTTCAAAGAAACATAGTTGGGGAGAGAGTTCTAGGTCTTCCAAAAGAGCCCGGTCCAAGTAAAGAGACACCTTTTAAAGAGTTGTTACAAAACTGATTTTGGTTTAACTATTTGAAAAGTTGTCAAGCAACACTTGACGAACCTCTTTAGGGGCTTCCGTCATTGACATATGCCCCACCCCTTCCAACTCAACAACCGTCGGGTTTGTTAGTGCGTCTATAAGAGGCTGAGCAGCACGTCTTGGAGTCATTTTGTCGCGGGAACCAAGAATTAAAGTTGTCGGACATTTAACAGATTGAGCCTGTTGAAGAGTTTCTTCGTAGCTGGAACAAATCGAAAGATCGAGACTCAATATTCCCGGTTTAGAGTTTTCTACCACAGCAGTAGCTCCTCCTATCATCCAAAGGCCAGGGGTTGGATTCCCGCCTAAGTGTTGATCCGGACCATGACCCCAGCCGGCTATAAAACTAGCCCCTTTAGGCAAGTTGTCGTCAGCAGCTGTTTGCAAGTCAGGATGCACGGGCATCCCCTCAGCTACAGCTATCAGCGTCGCTGACAGAACAGAATCAGGGTGGTTGGCGGCAGTTGCTAAAGCTATAAATGAACCCATTGAATGTCCAACAATATGGGCAGGTCCTCCAAGTCGTTCAATCACAGAAGAAATCCAATCAGCCATTTCATTAATAGTTTCCAAAGGAGGTCCTTCTGTGCCTCCATGAGCTGGGAGATCCACAGCAAAACACCTGTAGCCATGGTGTGACAGGAAACGTGTTTGCTGGAACCATACGGTTCTGTCCATGCCTGCACCATGAATCAAAACAACTAAAGGATCATTTTCGTTCATTTCTTTTAAATCAATGCCACCGTTGGCTGCACTGAAATAACTATCTGCAAGGTTAATAAGCATAATTATTCAACGTTGTGAAGCTTTAAGAGCTCTGTCTAGGTCGGCACATATATCAGCTGGGTCTTCAAGACCAACGGAAATTCGAACAAGATCTTCGCCTATTCCAGCAGTCGATAGATCTTCGGCACTCATTTGCTGATGAGTGGTGGAAGCAGGGTGGATAACTAATGTTTTTGCATCACCAACATTTGCTAAATGGGATGCAAGTTCGACTGATTCGATGAATTTTTTACCAGCTTCGCGACCACCAGAAATTCCAAAACTAAGTATCGCACCTGAACCCTTTGTGTATAAACGTTTTGCTAGTTCATGATCAGGGTGACTTGGATGATCAGGGTGACGGATCCACTCAACGGCATCATGTTTATCTAAAAGATCGAGAACACTGTGTGTGTTAGAAACATGTTTTTGCATTCGTAGAGGAAGAGTTTCGATTCCTTGAAGAAGGTAGAAGGCATTAGAGGGGCTCATGCAAGCTCCAAAATCTTTTAACCCTTCAGCTCTAGCGCGCATTGAAAGAGCTTGTGGTCCAAATTCGTCAGTGAAAACTATGCCGTGATAGCCATCATACGGCTCAGAAAGTGTTGGAAATTTTCCTGATGCAGCCCAATCAAAGCGGCCTCCATCGACAACGGCTCCTCCTATGGCTATACCGTGCCCCCCCAAAAATTTAGTTAGAGAATGAATAACAACATCTGCACCATGCTCTATGGGCTGAATAAGGTAAGGAGTTGCAAAAGTTGCATCAACCACAAGCGGAACTCCAATACTGTGAGCGGCATCTGCAATCGCTTCAATATCTAGAACTTCTATTCCTGGGTTGCCTAGAACTTCCGCATAGAACAATTTTGTATTTTCATTTGCTGCATCAAGAAAACTTTTGGGTTCATGAGGGTCAACGAAAGTCGTTGAGATCCCAAATCGGGGCATTGTAAAAGTCATCATGTTATGACTTCCCCCATAAAGATTCTGACTTGAAACTATGTGGTCTCCAGTATTTAAAAGAGTCGCAACTGCTAAATGAAAGGCAGCCATTCCGCTTGAAGTGCAGACCGCCCCAACACCGCCTTCTAAAGCTGCGATTCTTTCCTCCAAGACCGCCACTGTTGGATTTGAAATTCTGGAATAAATATGGCCACCAACTTCAAGATTGTAAAGTGCTGCCGCTTCGTCTACAGAATCAAAAACGTATGAGGTGGTTTGGTGTATAGGAACAGCTCTTGAACCTGTAGAAGGATCAGGTCGTTGCCCAGCGTGCAAGGACTTGGTGTCGAATTTGTGAGCGTCCGGTTCAACCATGTATTTAAGGCTACGCAGTAGTAAGCATTTACAAATGCTTCCAAGCGAGTAAGTTGCAAATATTAATGTTTTATTCACAGCAAGATTTTTTAAACAGAAGGTAAAAAGATGAAAATCGGGTTTATAGGTTGCGGAAACGTAGGTGGCAAACTTTCTCATAGTCTGCTTAGAAATGGCTTTGATCTGGTAGTCAGAGATCTAGATGTGCTTGCAGCACAACCGTTATTGGATCAAGGAGCAACTTGGGCAGAATCCCCTAAACAATTAGCAGAATCTTGTGAAATAATTATTACCTGCTTACCTTCTCCTGCAGCTTGCAAAGAGGTTATGGAAGCTGCAGATGGTGTATTAGCAGGACTGTCCGAGGGAAAAGTATGGATGGAAATGAGCACTACAGATGAAACTGAAGTTCGCCGCATAGGACAGTTGGTGGAAGAACTAGGAGCATTTCCGGTTGATTGTCCCGTATCGGGAGGGTGTCATAGGGCAGCAACAGGCAACATCTCGATTTTTGTCGGAGGAGAAAGAGAGGCTTTTGAGAAGATTTTCTCAGTTGTATCTGCTATGGGTAGAAACATACTGCATACAGGTCCACTAGGGTCAGCTTCGGTTCTAAAGGTTTTAACCAATTATCTAGCAAGTGCGAATCTAGTTTCTTTGGCTGAAGCATTAACCACGGCTTCAGCAGCAGGAATGGATTTGAATACGACCTATGAAGCAATCAGAATTTCTTCCGGCAACTCATTTGTGCATGAAACAGAAAGTCAGGTCATTCTAAATGGAAGCCGGAATATAAATTTCACAATGGATTTAGTCCTAAAAGATGTGAGCCTTTTTGATCAGATTGCCGAAAGGCATGGAATCCCTTTGGAGCTTTCACCAATGTTGGTGGAAATCTTCAAAGATGGGATGGAGCGATACGGTGAGAGGGAGTGGTCTTCAAACATTATTAGAAGACTCGAAGACGCAACTTCAATCAATGTCAGAGCACCTGGATTTCCTGATGAGATAACCTGCGATGAAGAAGAAGTTGAAGGTCAAGAAGTAATTCCGACTCGATGAGCGAGAACAAATTGAACGAGATCCCAGAGGCAATGATGGCAGTTCAATTGACTGGTAATGGTGGGCCAGAAAAACTTTCTGTTCAGCACGACATTCCAGTTCCGAAAATAGGTGAAGATGAGGTGTTGATAAGAGTCAAAACTTGTGGAATAAACAATACAGATATAAATACGAGGGTTGGATGGTATTCAAAATCAGTTACAGCTGCGACATCCAGTAAAGGTTTTGGAGAAATTGAAGATGAACAAACGTGGGGAGGAGAGAAATTTTATTTTCCACGGATCCAAGGAGCAGATGTTTGTGGAATTGTTGTCGATGTTGGAAAGAACGCAGACAGTGGATTAATAGGTCGACGAGTTTTAGTGGATCCTTGTATACGGGACACTAAATCAGAAAACTGGAGAGATAACGCTAAATACCTTGGGAGCGAAATAAACGGTGGATTTGCTCAATATTGTTCAGTTCCTTTCAGAAACACATATCCAGTAAATTCAGAAATGACAGATATAGAACTCGCCTCTTTTCCTTGCTCATGGGCTACCGCTGAACACATGCT
>Ga0208261_1000427_pt1 | contig 16716 bp, 20 predicted proteins | sample Knorr_S7_td_DCM__FD_185595 | JGI IMG/M metagenome (GOLD analysis project Ga0208261, IMG submission 185595) | Marine microbial communities from Southern Atlantic Ocean transect - Knorr_S7_td_DCM_ad_131m_LV_B (SPAdes) (version 3) | ecosystem: Environmental > Aquatic > Marine > Oceanic | place...
AAGAAAAATGTTTCAATGGCTGACTTGATTGTTTTAGGAGGATCTGTTGGAATTGAAAAGGCAGCTAAGAATGCGGGCTACAATATAAACGTTCCATTTACACCTGGTAGAGGTGATGCGTCACAAGATCAAACAGATATTCATTCTTTTGGTTTACTTGAACCAAAAGCTGATGGGTTTAGAAATTATATTACAAAAATGACAAATGGTTCTACAAAAAAACCCACTATTTCAGCTGAAGAGATGTTGGTTGATAAAGCTCAACTTATGAAACTATCAGCACCTGAAATGACAGTTTTAATAGGAGGAATGAGGGTTTTAAATACTAACTTTGATAAATCTAATATTGGTGTTTTTACAAATAGACCAGAAGCTCTCACAAACGACTTCTTTATCAATCTACTTGATATGGGAACAACTTGGAAAGAAAATGATAAAAAAGAAGAATTTTTTAATGGAAAAGATCGTAAAACAAACAAGGTTAAATGGAAAGCAAGTCGAGTAGATTTAATATTTGGCTCAAATTCTCAATTAAGAGCTGTGGCAGAAGTTTATGCATTTGAAGACTCTAAAACAAAGTTTATTTCTGACTTTATTGCTGCATGGACAAAAGTTATGAATTTAGATCGCTTTGATCTTAATTAACTTCCCCCCAAATATTATTTTTTTCTATCCAACCAGAGAATTTTTCACTTTGTATATTGCACCAATTCTTTTTACAAGTTTTTACAAACAAAAGTCTTCCTTTTTCTATCCTTGCCAAAGGTTTTGAATATTTTGTAGGCTTTTTAAAAAGAATTTTATTTGAAGTTGCGATTAAAGATTTTGACTTTTTTAATTGAGATATATGTATCCATCCACTATTTTTTTTGTGATCTATAATTTTTCTAAAATTTTCTTTTCTATCAATCACTTTTAAAGGCAGTTTATTCTTTTTATAAATAAATTTTATAGGGTAATCAAAGCCAGGTCCATATCTTACATTAACTTTGTTATTTTTTAACATTAAAAAATTTTTTTTTTCTTCAGAAAGTAAGTTAGTAAAAAAAATAAAAAAACAAAAAAAATAAATTATACCTTTTTGCATATACAATTTCTTTTTTTTTTAAATAAAACTTTTCTAAATTTTAAGTTTAGAAAATCTAAAATGAAAATATTAGATTTTAAATTTTTTCCTATTCCCAATATTGTCTTTAATATCTCATTAACCTGAATGCTTCCTATAATATTTGCTGTTGATCCTAGTATTCCTTCACTTTCGCAATTTAAAAATTCGTCAGAAGGTTCAGTTTGATAAAAACATTTTAAACACGGTGTACTTTTTTTATTAAAATCAAATGTAAAAATATGACCATCAAACTTACTAATTGCACCCACGATAAATTTTTTTTTAAATTTTAATGAAAACTTATTTAATAAAAATTTTGTTTTAAAGTTATCACTCCCATCGACAATAATATCATATTTATTAATAATATTTTCTAAATTGTCATTATCTGCTTTTTTTTTATAAATTTTTACATTTACTTCTTTATTAATTAAATTTAATTTTTTTTTTAATACTTTGACTTTTAATTCTCCTATATCTTTAGTTGTATAAAGTGTTTGTCTATGAATGTTTGATAAACTTACTTTATCAAAATCCATAACACCTATTGTACCTATACCTGATCTAGCTAATAAATCTGCTATTGGACAACCAAGTCCTCCAGCACCTATAATCAAAACTCTAGAACTAATAATTTTTTTTTGTCCAATTATTCCAATATTTTTTAAAACAATTTGTCTTGAATATCTGATTAAGGCTTCTTTTTTTAGATTTTTTCTCATTTACCAGTTGAACCAAAACCTCCAGAACCTCTTACAGTTTTTGGAAGATTTTCCACTTCTTCGAATTCAGCTTTTAATACAGGCATTAATATCATTTGAGCAATTCTATCATTATTGTTTACAGTAAATTCTTCTTTTCCATGGTTAAATAGAATGATCTTTATTTCACCTCTATAATCACTATCAATTGTTCCTGGAGTATTTAATACACTTATATTTGATTTTGCCGCAAGTCCTGATCTTGGTCTTATTTGAACTTCCATATCGTCTGGTATTGCAATAGACAATCCAGTTGGAATTAAAGCTGAATTTTGAGATTTAATTTTTATAGGATTTTCGGTTAGTGCCATTAAATCCATTCCAGATGATCCTTCAGTTTTGTATTTTGGAAGTTCAGCTTTCGGGTTTAGTTTTTTGATTAAAACTTTAATCATTAACTAGTTTAACTTATTTATTACTCTATTTACTATTTCTCTTGCAACTAGTGATTTTTTCATTTTATCTAGAGTTTCTCTTTTGTTATTGTTATAAAAAATTGAAACCTGATTTTCGTCAGAGTCAAAACCAATTGATTTATCAGATACATCATTTGCTACAATCCAATCACAATTTTTTTCTTCTAGCTTTTTCAAAGAATTATTAACTAAATTATTAGTTTCAGCTGCAAATCCTATAGTTAATTTAGGTCTTAATGAATTATGTTTAGAAATATTAGCAAGTATATCAATATTTTTTATTAAATCTAAATTTAAATCTTCTTTTTTTTTTATTTTTTCATTTTTATAATTTTTAACTTTATAGTCTGAAACTGCAGCAGAGAATACAGCAACATCTGCAGGTAAATTTTTTATTGTTTCATTGTACATTTCTTCCGCTGTATCAACATTAATAAAATTTACACCACTTACTGGTTTTAAATTTGTTACTCCTGAAATTAGAGTTGTTTCAAATCCACTGTCTCTAAAAGATTTAGCAATCTCATAGCCTTGTTTTCCACTAGACATATTAGTAATAAATCTGATGGGGTCTATATATTCACGTGTTGGTCCAGCAGTTATTAAAGCTTTATATTTTTTATTTTTTTCCTTAAATTTAAAATATGAATCAATTTCACTAATAATTTTATTTGGTTCTGTCATTTTTCCTTCTCCAAATTCTCCACAGGCCATATCTCCTATTTCAGGACCAATTATTTTATATCCATAATTTTTTAATTTATATAAATTTTCTTTAGTTGATGGATGTTCCCACATTCTAACATTCATTGCTGGTACTAAATAAATTTCTTTGTCTGATGCCAATATTACAGTTGAAGCAAGATCATCAGCTGAACCAGAGCTTAATTTAGAAATAGTATTTGCAGTTGCTGGTGAAACTAAAATTAGATCAGCCCATCTTGATAAAGAAATATGATCCATTTCAGACTCATTTTCAATGTTGAACATATCTTCGTAAACTTTTTCCTGGGAAAGTGATGATATTGATAAAGGAGTTACAAATTCTTTTGCACTTTTTGTCAATATTGTTTTTACTTGTGCATTGTTTTTTTTTAAACCTCTGATTATTTCTAATGATTTATATGCTGAGATACCTCCACATATGATTAATAAAATTTTCTTATTTGATAAATTATTCATCGTGAGAATTAAAATACTAATAAACTTATAATTACAAGCAATAATAAACCAATAATTGATTGATTTCTAAATGAAACCATTTCTGATTTTTTTATATTTAGTTCATTATAGGAATTTGAATTTTGGGGGATTTGTCCACTAGCAAGAAAAGTTAAAGCTTGATTAGCTTTATCCATTACTTCAGGAAAATTAGGCAGTTTTTTTATTACATCAACAGAATCTCTTAATGTTTCATTAATTGTATTAATAGGATCTTTGCTTTCATTTAGCCATTTTTCTAGTACAGGTTTTGAAGTTTTCCAAATATTAGTTTCGGGGTTTAATTTTCTAGCCACTCCTTCTACAACTACCATTGTTTTTTGTAACATAAGCAATTGAGGTTGAGTTTGCATATTAAATTTTTCTGTGACATCAAAAAGTTGCTTTAGTAGTTTACCTCCTGAAATATCTTTAACAGATTGGCCAAAAATTGGCTCTCCTATTGATCTTAATGCTTGAGCTAAATCATTAACAGGAACTTCTTTAGGAACTAAACCTGCAGATAGATGGACTTCTGCTACTTTTTTGTAATCTCTTAGAATAAATCCATATAATATTTCAGCTAAAAATCTTTGGCTTAATTTATCCAATCTACCCATAATTCCAAAATCTATAGGAACGATTTGACCATTATTGTCTATAAAAATATTACCTTGGTGCATATCAGCATGAAAAAATCCATCTCTCACAGCATGCCTTAAAAAATGTTGAATAATATCTGATGCTATTTTTTTTGTATCAATATTTTTTTTTAATAATTCTTCATTTTCTCTTATAGAAACTCCATCTATCCAATCAAGGGTCATTACATTTTCACTAGTAAAACTCCAATAAATTTTTGGGACATTAAATCCTATATCATTTTTTGTATTTTCTGCATATTCGTTTGCAGCAGCTGCTTCAAATCTTAAATCCATTTCATGATTGGTAATTTCTTTTAATAAAAATACTACTTCAACTAATTTTAATCTTTTTGTTTTTTTTACAAATGTCTCAATAATAAAAGCTAGAAGCATGAGAGCATCTATTTCTTCATTAAAAATTTTTTTAATATTTGGTCTTAAAATTTTAATTGCTACGTCTTTTATAACTGAATTGTCATTTATTTGAGCTTTATGTACTTGAGCTATTGATGCTGCTGCTATAGGCTCACTTAGGTTAATGATTGAATCATATATTTCATTTCCTAAATCTTTTTTAATCATCTCTTTTGCTTCAGACAATGAAAATGGAGGCAGCTTGTCTTGAAGAGTTTCTAGTTGTTTGGATAATTCTTCTCCAATTATATCAGGTCTTGTTGCTAAAAATTGTCCAAGTTTGATAAAAGTTGTCCCCATTGATTGTATGGAGTTAGATAGATTTTTTTTTTTACTTCTAATTTGATTTAGTTCATTATTTCTTGAAAAAGAAAATCCCATTATTTTGAATAAAATTTTTATTAAGAATGGAGGATTGTGAAATTTTGTTGCTATTTCTAAAGCGTCTGATTTTGCAATTTTTCTTCCTAATTTAAATAATATAAATAATCTTTTAATCATTATATTTTCCAACCTGAATGAATTGCTACAATTCCTCCAGAAAAATTTCTGTAGCTACAATTTTGAAAATTATTTTGTTTCATCAATTCTATTAGTTCATCTTGATTTATAAATGCATCAATACTTTTTGTAAGATATTCGTATGGTTCTTTTTTACCAACTACAGCTTTTCCAATATAAGGTATCAATTTTGAATATTGTTTATAAATAAATTTCAAATTTGAATTTTGTATTTTCGAAAATTCTAAACATAAGTATCTTCCTCCTGGTTTTAAAACCCTATAAGCTTCAGATAAAGATTTATCAATGTTTTTGGTATTTCTTAGTCCAAAACTTATAGCGTAATAATCACATGAATTTTCTTTTAGTGAAAGGTTTTCCGCTGAATTAACAATCCATTTGATGTTTTTATAGTTTTTAAGTTTAATTTTAGCTTTTTCAATCATGCTTTTATTTGGGTCTACACAAAAAACTTTATATTTTTTATTAGTAGATTCTAAATATAATTTAGTAACATCACCTGTACCACATGCAACATCAACAAGTGTCTTATTAGAAGAGGGATTCATCCAAGCTAAAAGACTCTTTTTCCAAATTCTATGAATACCAAGAGACATAAAATCATTCATAAGATCATATTTATCATTGACCTTATTGAATACATTTTCTACTAGCCCTTCTTTATTTTGAAGATATTGTTGCATAAAAAAAATTATTTAAAGATAATATAGTATTAAATGCCAGAATTGCCAGAAGTAGAAATAGTTAGACAATCATTGGAAAAAAAAGTCAAAGACAAAATTATTCAAAAAGTACTAGTAAAAAATAGAAATTTAAGGTTTAAAATTCATACAAAATTTGAAAGTCATTTACAAAAAAAGAAAATTATAAAAGTTGATAGGTTTTCCAAGTCTTTAATAATTTTATTTGAAGATATGTCAGGTTTTATAATTCATCTTGGAATGTCCGGAACAATTCATTTGAGTGAATCTAATAAAAAAAATATATTCACTAACACAAGTTTTTATCATTCACCAATTTTGCCAAAAAAACATAATCATGTCGAAATTCAGTTTAATAAATTGAAGTTTATTTATAATGATCCAAGAAGATTTGGATATTTTATAACATTTAATAATAAACTTGAATTAAAAGAAAGGTTTAGTCATTTTGGACCTGAGCCGTTTTCTAAATTATTTAGTATTGAGTACGTTATTAAATATTTTAAAAATAAGAAAAAAAATATTAAAAATTTTTTATTAGATCAAAAATTTGTTTCAGGGATAGGAAATATTTACGCAAATGAAATTTTATATAATGCAAAAATTAAACCTACTAGAAAGGCAAAAAATTTAACTAAAGATGAATGTAAAAAAATATTATTTTACTCAAAATTAGTTTTAAAAGAAGCTATACATAAAGGAGGATCTAGTATTAGAAATTTTAAAGATACTGGCGGTAATTTAGGCACATATCAAAAAGAATTTAATGTATATCAAAGAGAAAATTTAAATTGTATAAAAGTTAAATGTAATGGGATTATAAAAAAAATATTTATATCAAATAGATCAAGTTTTTTTTGTAATTATTGCCAAAAATAAATAATAATTATATTGACCAGTATAAATTCTCAAGATATACAATCGCGCTTATGGCGAACACAAAATCAGCGATAAAACGAGTAAGAAGAATTTCGAGGCAAACTACTGTTAACAAATCTAGGAAGAGTAAATTTAAAACAGTATTAAAAAAAATGAATGCTATTCTAGATAAAAAAGACAAAAAAGAGGCCCTTGCGTTCTTGCCAAAACTAAATTCTGAGTTGATGAAAATTGCAAAAACTGGATTAATAAAGAAGCAGAATGCATCAAGAAATGTTTCTAGAATAACTAGAAAAATAAATTCTCTTTAACAACCACAAGTAGTTAAAAAAAAATATAAATTATTTTTTCAGTTTACCTAATTTTTAAATTACAACTTATAAGACAATAAAAATTTAGATTAACTACATCTAAAATTTTTTTTTTATAAAACACTATATATAGAAAAAAACTAATAATAGAATTTTTATATAATTTTAAATTTAATTTTTTTCTACTTGAGGTTAAAATTAAAAATTCAATTAATAATTTATACACTTATAAATTTTATTTTTTTTTTATTTTCTTAATAAATTTATTGCAATAAAGATTTATAGGTCTTAAGTGAGATTCTTTCATGAAAAATAATTTACAAAATACTGACAGTTTTAAAGATAAAAAAATTGATTGGGAAGAAATTCAATCAGTAATGAAAAAAAAATTTGGTCAAGATATCTTTGAAAGTTGGTTAAAAAAAATTGAATTATTGGATGAATTTAATAATTATATTTTAATATCTGTTTCTACAAGATTTATAAGAGATTGGATAACTTCTAGATATTTAGATCAAATATTACAAATTGTTAAAGAATATAAAAATAATATTTTAAGGATTGAATTTGTAGTTGAAGATAACAATGATAAAATAAAAAAACCAGAAGATGTTAAAGAAAATAAAGAATTTTTAAATAAAGATAATATATCTTTTATTAAAGACTCTTATCTTCAATATAATAGAATTGATCCAAATAAAAATTTCGAAAATTTTATTACTGGATCAAGTAATAAACTAGCTTTTGAAGCTTCAAAAAAAGTTTCTAATGATCTTGCGCATTATAATCCCCTCTATCTTTATGGAGGAGTTGGAATGGGCAAAACACATTTATTAAATTCTATTGGATTAGAGCTCAAAGCTAAAAATAAAGTTATGTTTATTTCTGCGGAAAGATTTATGTATCAATTTGTTAAATCAATCAAATCAAATGAAATGGTAAAATTTAAGGAATACTTTAGAAATACAGATATTTTGTTAATTGATGATATTCAGTTTATGAATGGTAAAGAAGCAATGCAAGAAGAATTTTTCCACACTTTTAATGCATTGTTAGATAAAGGATCACAAATCATTGTATCAGCAGACAGACCCCCAAATAAATTAGCAAGGATGCAAGAAAGAATTAAATCTAGATTTTCAGGGGGCTTGGTTGTTGATATACAAAATCCTGATTATGAATTAAGATATAAAATTATAAAAGCCAAGACTGACGAATTAAAGTTATTTTATTCAAATCAAATTAACATATCAGAAGAAATACTTAAATTTATTAGTTCTGAAATTAAAATAAGTATTAGAGAATTAGTTGGAGCTTTAAACAGAGTTGTTTCATTTTCAAGGATATATAACAAGGTTCCAAGTCTATCTGAAATTAGAGTTATATTAAAAGATTTGCTAAACTTATCAGAAAATAAGGTAACAATTGACATAATACAAACTATCGTTTGTAAATATTTTAAGATTAGTAAAAATGAAATGTTATCCCCAAGAAGATCAAGGTATCTTGTAAGACCAAGACAAACAGCTATTTATTTGGCAAAAATGTTAACATCTAAATCATTGCCAGAAATTGGAAGGGCTTTTTCTAACAGAGACCATACTACTGTCATTCATTCAGTAAAAACAATAGAAAAAATAAGAAAAGAAGATAATGATTTAAACTTTAACATTGATACTTTGAAGAATAAAATTTTATATAAGCAAGAGAATGAAATTTAGCGTTAATCAACAAGATCTACAAAAATCTTTAAGTTACTGCCAGGGAGTAATTGAAAAAAGAAGTACACTACCAATTCTCTCCAATGTGTTGTTAGATGTAAATAATGGTAAATTAACAATTACTGCAACAGATCTAGACTTAATATTTATTAATGAAATATCAAACATTGAAGTAATAGAAGAAGGAAAAACTACAACTTCTTCATCTATTATGTATGATATTGTAAGAAAATTTTCATCAGGAAAAAAAATAAATTTTTCAAATCCTAGTGAAAATAAGTTACATTTAGAATCTGAAAAATCTATTTTCAATCTTAATTGTATAAATGCTTCTGAATTTCCACTAACAGATGAGAATTTTAATAAAAATGAGTTTGTAATTAGATCTAAAGAATTACTTAAATTGTTAAATAAATGTAAATTTTCAGTTTCAAATGATGAAACCAGACATTACTTAACAGGGATTTTTTTTCACCTAACTCAAATCGAAGATAAAATTTTTTTAACAGCAGTGGCAACTGATAGCCATAGAATGTCAATTTCTAAAATAAGATTAGATAATAAAATTGAATTTGATCCAATAATTCTTCCAAAAAAAACTGTATTTCAACTATGTTCTATACTTGAAGATTTTGATGGTGATGTAAAAATTTCAAATATAAAGTCAAAAATAAAATTTCAAATAAATGGAAGTATTTTAATATCCAAGTTGATTGATGGTAAATTTCCAAATTATGTACAGGTCATACCAAAAGAAAATCAAAAAAAATTAGAAATAGATTTAAAATCTTTTCTTAATTCTGTTGATAGAGTTGCATCAGTTTCACTAGATAAAAAAGATGGTGTAAAATTTAGTCTTTCACAAGATACACTAAATTTGTCAGTGAATAATACAAATAGTGGTGATGGAAAAGAAAGTTTAATTGTAAAATTTGAACATGAGTTAGATGTTAGTTTTAACTCTAGATATTTACTGGATGTAGCATCCCAATTAGAAGGAGACAAGATTGAAATTTATCTAAAAGATACAGGATTGCCAGCATTAATAAGAGACCCTTCCGATTTAGATACTATTTATGTTGTTATGCCTATGAAAGGCTAATCTAATTTATCTAATTCTAGATAAATACTTTTCTCAATTGTATTTACAAAATCATTTGGGTTCATTCCAGGACTGATAGGATTTAAAATTGATACTGTTATGCATTTGTCAAATTTCAAATCACCAGTTTTAGGCCATACATAACCAGAGTTAATAGCTACAGGCTGACACTTTATATTTAATTCTTTATAGATTCTTCCAACACCTTTTTTAAATGGTATTTTATCATTTGGCAAAACTCTTGTTGCTTGAGGAAAAATTAAAATTGGCCTTTTTGAATTACTTACTGACTCTTTAATTTTATTAATTAATCCCAAATTATCTTTGCTGATTTTATTCCTATTTACTGATATTGAACCAATTTTTTTTAAATACCATCCAAAAATAGGTATTTTAAGCAATTCATTTTTCAGAATAAATATTGGAGAATTAAAAATTGTTTGTAAATAAAATGTTTCAAACATTGACTGATGCGATGAAGCAATAAAAAATTTTTCATTTTTTATAATATTTTCTTTTCCTTTAACAATTATTTTTGTTGAAAGAAAAATTTTTAAACATATTTCAGACCAATATCCCATAATTTTACCACCAAACAATACTAACTTTTTTGGCATTAATAATGTTGGCAAAAATATAATAGAAATCGAAATTATTCCTAAAAAAAAGAAAATTTTGAATAAAATTTTTTTAATCATTTTGATCAAAAATTAAACAAGATCACTTAGCTTTTGTTTTTTTTCTATAACTTTTATATTGTAACCTTTTATCAATATTTCTGGTGATTTTGCTCTTACATTGTAATTTGAACTTAATGAAGATCCATACGCTCCCACGTCACAAATAATCACTAAATCTTTTTCGTTTAATGCTTGAAATTTTTTTACATTCAAAAATTTATCTGTAGTTTCACATATAGGTCCAACGAACTCGTAGGTTTTTTTTGATTTTTTATTTTTTCTTACTACAGGAATAATTTTATGTTTTGCGCCATATAAAGCTGGCCTCATAAAGTCATTCATTGCAGCATCTAAAATAATAAAATTTTTTGATTTATTTTCTTTAATATAAATTATTTTTGAAATAAGTATTCCCACACTCCCTATTATTGATCTCCCAGGTTCTAATATTATTTTACATTTATTTTTTTTAAGAAATTTTTTAATTATTTGATTATATTTTAAATAGTTTAATTTTTTTTTATCATCAAGATATGAAATTCCCATACCTCCGCCTAAATCAATATATTCAAATTTAAAATTATTTTTTTTAATTATATTATCTACAACTTGTAGCATTTTTTCATATGGTTTATAACTTAGTATCTGACTACCTATATGAACACTTAAACATTTTAAATTTATATATTTAGATTTTTGCAAATATTTTTCTATTTCTATGAATCTTTTTTCATCTACACCAAATTTATTTTCTTTCTTTCCTGTTGAAATTTGATTTAACGTTTTTGCATCAGTATTTGGATTTAGTCTTAATCCAATATTTACAATTTTATTTTTTAGTTTTGCCAATCTTTCTATCTCTAAAACTTCACTTTTAGATTCTGAATTAATTAATAATATTTTTTTATCAATAGCATAATTTAATTCTGATGTAGTTTTACCTACACCTGAAAACACAATTTTTTTTGGATTTATTCCCGCTTTAAGTGCTTTCATTAACTCACCTTTTGAAACTACGTCTGCTCCTAAGTCAAATTTTTTAATTTCTTTAATAATTTGTAAGTTCGAATTTGCTTTTAAAGCAAAACATATTAATGGAGAAATTGATTTAAAATTTAACTTAAATTTATTTATATTTTCATTTAATTTTTTGTAAGAATAGCAATAAAGAGGAGTCCCAAATTTTTTTACTAATTTCTTTACATTTATCTTTTCTACAAAAAAAATTTTATTTTTATAATTCATTATACTTTTTGCATAATGATATAATTATATGTTGATTGATATTCTGGATCACCCTTTCTACCACATGAGGCCAAAATTACTAAACACACTATAAGAATAATTATCTTTTTTATCATTATTATTTTTTTTTATAACTTCTTATCATTTTCTTTATATTGTCAAAAGAAGTTCCTCCATATGAGGTCTTTGAATTTATTGAATTTTTAAGATCAAAAACTTTAAATACATCTATTGTTAACTTTGGTTCAATTTTATTTATTTCATTTATTTTAAGATCGCTAAGTCTCTTTTTATTTTTTTCTGCAAAATTAACTATTCTTGCAGTTTGCAAATAAGCTTTTCTAAATGGATATTTTAATTCTTTAACCATATAATCAGCAAGATCTGTAGCAGTTAAAAAACCTTCCTCTGCAAGTTCTAGCATTCTTTTTTTATCAACTGAAAAATTTTTTAATATATCATTTAGAATTAATAATGAATTTTTTAATTGATCGTAGGAATTGAAAACCAGTTCCTTATCATCTTGTAGATCTTTAAAATATGATAATGGCAAGCCTTTTAATATTGTTAACATAGAAAATAGATTGCCAAATATTCCCCCAGATTTTCCTCTTAAATATTCTAACGGGTCAGGATTTTTTTTTTGAGGCATTATTGAAGATCCCGTAACTATTTTATCATTTAAAATAATAAGTTTGAATGCATCTGAATTCCATATAATAAATTCTTCAGCAATTCTTGAAATATGAACTGCACAAATTGAACAAGAAGACAAAAAATCCACCACAAAATCTCTATCTGAAACAGTATCTATCGAGTTTTTTGTTGGTCTTTTAAACTTTAGTTTTTTCGTTGTATAAAATCTATCAATTTTAAATGATGTTCCAGTTAAAGCAGATACACCTAAAGGGTTTTCAGAAAGATTTTCTAGATTGTTGTTAAATCTTTGTTTATCTCTAGTGAACATCTCAACATATGCTAATAAATAATGAGAAAAAGATATTGGTTGTGCATTTTTTAAATGTGTAAATCCAGGCATAATTGTTTCAATATTTTTATTTGCATTTTTTAAAATGTTATTTATGACAATATCTATATTTTTAATAATATCATTAGTTGCGATTCTTAACCAAATTTTTAGATCTGTAATTACCTGATCATTTCTAGATCTTGCAGTATGAATAAATCCAGCATCTTCACCAATTAAATCAAAAAGTCTATTCTCAATATTCATATGTATATCTTCAAGGTTTTCATCAAATATAAATTTTTTTTTTATAATTTCATTTTTAATTCTATTTAATCCAAAAATAATTTTATTTTTTATCTTAAAATTAATTATTTTTTGTTTAAATAACATTTCTACATGAACTATTGATGCTTCAATATCCTCCTTAAACAATCTTTTATCAATCGATAAGGATCCGCCTATTCTTTTAAATAAATTTTTAGAGCTTTTTTTTATTCTATTACTCCAAATTGGTTGATTGTTTTTATTTTTACTCATGATATTTAACTATACATTTAAAAATGAAATTCAAAAATTTAAATTATCTATTTATTATATTTTACTTATTATCATCTAACTTTTCATATTCAATAGCCCTCCCAGATATTAAAAATCTTATAATTCATAAAGAAAAGAAAAAAATTAATAACATAGAGTTCTTCAACTCCCAAAGTATAAAAGTAAATTTGAACGATTTTAGTTCAAATTTAATTATTATTAATTTTTGGGCTACTTGGTGTGCTCCTTGCAAAGAAGAGATGCCTCATTTAGATCAATTAAAATTAGATAAGGATTTTAAAAATATAGAAATAATACCAATTAATATTTCAGATGAAAATTTAAAAAAATCTAAAGATTTTTTTAAAGAATTAAATATAAGTAATTTAGAAGTTTTTTATGGTCCTAGTATCGAAATGGCCAAAGAATTTAAACTAAGAGGAATTCCAACAACAATTTTTATTGATAAGGATGGGTATGAATTTGCGAGAGTAGTTGGTTTTGTAAATTTTAAAAATAAATCTTTTATGGATTGGTTAAATAAATATCTATGAAATTTTGTCTTAATAGTACAATCATAAAACCAGATGAAAATGAGAAAATCGAAAATGCAGTAATCTTACTTCATGGATATGGAGGAGATGGAAAAGATATAAGCACCTTAACTTTAAACTGGAAAAGATTTTTAAAAAATACTATTTTTATATGCCCTGATGCACCTGAAGTATGTAAAATTAATCCAAATGGATTTGAATGGTTTGATCTAAGTAACGAAGATGCAAATTATATTTTAAACGAAGTCAAAAAGGCTGAGGTAGTATTAAAAAAATACATAGAAGAAATTAAATTAGAGTTTGATTTAAATAGTTCTCAAATTTGTATTTGTGGTTTCAGCCAAGGTTGTATGATGTCATTAAATGTTGGATTAACATCTAATGAAAGTTTAAATTGTATAGTTGGTTTTTCAGGAAAAATTATAGATAAAATTGATCTTTCTTCTAGAATAAAAAATAAGACAAATATATTAATGCTACATGGTGACCTTGATCCAATTGTTACTCCAAGTAATTTATTAGATGCTAAAGATTTTTTTATTAGACAAAAAATTTATATTGAAACAAAAATTATTAAAAATTGTGAACATCATATACCATTTGAAGCATCAAGTTTAGCACTGAATTTTATAAAAAAAAATTTAATTAATAAAAATTAAATATTAATTTGTCTTCTTGATATAATAAATTAGATATTATAAGATTATTTTATGATTGAACTTTCTGATCAAAAAATTTCATTAGAAAAGTGTCCAGCGTTAGTTTTAAATGCTGATTACAGACCTTTAAGTTATTATCCTTTGTCATTGTGGAGCTGGCAAGACTCAATTAAGTCAGTTTTTTTGGACAGAGTTTCTATAGTTAATTATTATGATAGAACTATACGAAGTCCATCATTTAGTATGAAGCTTCCAAGTGTAATTGCACTTAAATCTTTTATAAGGCCACAGTCTGATCCAAACTTTACTAGATTTAATGTTTTTTTAAGAGACAGATTTAGCTGTCAATATTGTAACAGTAAGAAAGAATTAACTTTTGATCATCTTTTACCAAGATCTAAAGGCGGCAAAACTGACTGGAATAATGTTGTCACAGCATGTTCTGCTTGTAATGTAAAAAAAGGTGGAAGATTACTTGAACATTCTGGAATGACACTTAATCAATGGCCATATCAGCCTTCAACAGAAGATTTGCATAAAAATGGTAAAAACTTTCCTCCAAATTTTTTACACAAAAGCTGGATGGATTATTTATATTGGGATGTTGAATTAGAACCTTAGTTATATTTTTTCAGACAATTTTATTGCCACTTTTGATCCAGTTTTTATAATTTTATCCATTATTGAATAAAACCCATCCTTTGTAGCGCCTTGATCATAGGCAATATCCCGATGATTTAATTCATCATTTCTAAATTTAATAATTTTATTTTTTAATTCTTTTTCATCTTGTCCAATTTGATCAATCTGATTTTTATAGTGGCTGTCTATCACTTCTTCAACTGAAGCAGTACATAGCATTGCAGCCTTCTTTCCCAAGATGGTTGAGCCAAAGCCAAGTCCAAGTCCAAGCAAATCCCATAATGGTAGTAATTTAGTAGGTTTAATGTTTCTTTTTGCTATTTCGCTTTCAAAAAAATTACAATGTATTTCTTCATGTTTTTTCATATCTTTAATAGTTTTTTTTAGATCTTCGTTATTAATCAAAGTACTTAAGGCGAGCAATTGACCTTCATATATTTTTATTGCTCCTCTTTCTCCCGCGTGATCTACTCTAATAAATTCTTCAAGTCTTTTTGAGTCAGTTTTTTTCATAAACTAATGTTTTTAAAGAATAAAATAAAATTAATAAAGAAAATAATAAGTTTATTCCTGCTAAAGAAATTCCAAATAATTTAAAATCAACATCCTTACAACTACTAATATTGTTTTTTAATGATTTTAACAGTTCAGATTTATCAATAATTGCTATGTTATTATTAGTACATCCAGAAAATTCTTCAAATATATTATTTTCAATTCCAAAATGATAGCCTGAGACTAAAATGCTAATTGAAAAAATCATAATAATTAATATTAATATTTTTTCTCTATCTGGGTAATTAAAACCGATAAAACTTACAAAAATTGCGGCTATGTAGGGAACTCTTTGGTATAAACATAATTTACAAGGTTTGAATTGCAAAATGTATTCAACATATAATGCAAAAAAAATTGCTAATAATGAATAAAATAAAATAAATAAATAAAAGTTTTTCTTGTTTAAAAAAATGTTCATATTAATTTATAAAATTTATTAAAAATTTGTAAATTAAATAAGCAAAAATTATTAATATAATAGACAAAATTATAGAAAATTTTAATAATTTTTTTTCTATAATTTTTTTCATAGTCGACCCAAAGTTTCCAATTAAAAATGCAATTAAAAAAAATCTTAAACCTCTTGTTATTAAAGAAATGAATACGAAATATATAAAGTTAAAATGAACGAAGCCGCTAGTGATAGTTAAGAGTTTAAATGGAATTGGTGAAAATCCAGCTATTGCTAATAAAGTAATCCACGCTATGGTTCCACCTTCAGAAGACATTTTATCTTTTAAAAAAGATGTATTATCAACACTATAAAGTTCAAATATTTTAACTCCTATTTCATTAAAAAAAACATATCCAATTAAATACCCTAAGCATGCACCAAGTACTGATCCAAAAGTAGCAATTAATGCAATTTTCAACCATTCATTTTTTTTTGCAATTGTCATTGGAATGATTAAAACATCAGGGGGAATTGGAAAGATAAAACTTTCAATAAAAGACATAATACCTAGAAAAAATTTTGAACTTTTGTGCCCTGCTAACTTAATAGTTTTAAAGTATAACTCTTTAAACATATTTTCTTTTATTATATTAAATGTTTTAATACTATTATTTAAATTATATGAAATCTATTATCTT
>Ga0208261_1000428_pt1 | contig 16678 bp, 14 predicted proteins | sample Knorr_S7_td_DCM__FD_185595 | JGI IMG/M metagenome (GOLD analysis project Ga0208261, IMG submission 185595) | Marine microbial communities from Southern Atlantic Ocean transect - Knorr_S7_td_DCM_ad_131m_LV_B (SPAdes) (version 3) | ecosystem: Environmental > Aquatic > Marine > Oceanic | place...
GTAATTGATTTTATCCATACTTCGCCGACTTCATTTTCATTACATTCTTTGTGATTGCTATCAACAATTTTAATTTTAGTTAATGGAGGTGTAGGTTTTCCAGTAGAGCCTGGTCTATTAAGATAATCATCGCCAGATATTACAGCGCCGGCCGCATTGGTTTCTGTCAATCCATAGCCTAAACCAGGAGAGGCATTTGGAAATTCATTCTTTAATTCTTTTACATGAGAAGAGGGCCTTGCTGCTCCTCCCCCAGAAAGCTCCTTTAATGATGATAAGTCATATTTTTTTCTACTTTCATCACGCATAACTTCTAATGTCATAGTTGGGACACCATTAAGTGTCGTTATTTTTTCTTTTTCTATTAGAGATAATGCTTTTTCTGAGTCCCATTTATACATTATGACCATCTTCCTCCCTGATAAAAATGAAAGCATAAACTGTGCATGGCTTCCAGTGACATGAAATAAGGGTACAGTTAAAAGACATGAAGGCTGTATCTCTTCATTTGTTATTATGTCATCCTTAATATTTCTTGCCGTGGCAACAACCATCCATTGAAGTAAAGTAGAAATAATAGATTTATGTGATGAGCATACTCCCTTTGGGTGTCCTGTTGATCCAGAGGTATATAAGATTGTAGCGTCATCAACAGGATTAATATCAAATATTGGCATTTTTTCAGAAAGATATTTTCTCGAATATGATATCCAATTATTTTTATGATTTTTATCATCAGGTCTAATAACAATAATCTTAAGATTATTTTTTTTATAGAGACTGCTAATTCTATTTAATCTTTCTTCATCAACTATCAGTATTTTAGATTCGCTATCTTTAATGCCATATTCAAGTTCTTTAGATGTCCACCAACTATTCATTGGAACAGCAATAGCTCCAATGCTAGTTATTGCTATGAAGCTAAAAATCCATTCTGGGTAATTTCTTGATGCTATGGCAATTCTATCTCCTTTTTTTACCCCGAAGTCATTAATTAAAGAATTAGCGAAAGCTGATGAAAATTCATAAGCCTCCCTATATGTCCATCTTTCATCTTCATAGACAATCATTTCTTTGTTTTTATGATCTTTATAAAGATTAAAATATTCAAAAAGAGTTTTTGGGCCCCAATCAAATGCTAAATACTCATATCCATTTAATTCAACAATTTTTGTCGGAAATTCACCATTAGGTGAACAAAGTTCTTCTACTATTTCTTCTATTTCTTTTTTCATTTTTTTTTGGCGGAGGGGGAGGGATTCGAACCCCCGAGACGGTTGCCCGCCTGCTGGTTTTCAAGACCAGTGCCTTCAACCACTCGGCCACCCCTCCGCAGGTATTTAATTAATGATTATATTTTAGCTAAAAAGTCCATCAAAATCTTGTTTACCTCATCAGGTTTTTCTTGTTGGGTCCAGTGACCACATTCTTTAATTATTTGCAATTCTCTTAAATCAGAATAATTTTTATTTATGTGATCTTTAAATAACTCGTCATCGGATTTATCCTGTCCTGACGATTTTAAGCCGTTTAATACCATAAAGTTTACCGGATCTAGATCGCCAGTAATAAAACAAGAGGGTTTAGAAATTTTTTCATTTGAAAGGTGATTTAATTCCTCCCAATCTAAATCTATACATCTATATCTATTTAATGGGCCTCTCATACCGCTATTTAAAAATTGATCGGTATAAAATATTAAATCATTTTCCTTCAACCACTTAGGTAAAGTTTCAAAATTTTTCATTCCATCTAAAAAGCCTTCTCCTTTGAACTTTTTTTGATTAACCATTGTTTCGATATTTTTTAGCATTCCCTGATAATCTGAGTTTGAAAAAATTAACCTTAGAGAGTTTTTCATATTCTTTTCAAACTCCTTTTCAGCAACACCTTCTTTTTGAAAATACAAAATGTAAAAGAAATTCTTTTTATAAAGCTCTTTAAGCATTTCTGTTGGTTTAATATCACTACCAAGGAATGAATGAGGAACTGAAAGTCCAGAAACTGATAAAATTCTTTCAGGATATAATAAGCTTGTATACCATGAGATTGGCGCCCCCCAATCATGTCCAACTATATGTGCTTTATTTTCACCAAGATAGTCGAGTATCCCAATTAAATCAGTTGTTATTTTCTTCATAGAATAATCAGATATATTTTCTGGCTTATCAGAGCTACCATACCCACGTACATCAGGAACAATAACTTTGTATCCAAGCTTAGAAAAAAAATTTATTTGATGTCTCCAACTATAAAAACTTTCAGGCCAGCCATGAATAAAAAATAAAGGCACACCAGAACCTTCGATCACAGTATTAATATTTATATTGTTTGTAGGAATTTTTATTTGTTTAAATTTCATAACTTTCAAATATCTCAATATTTTAAATAACGAATCCTGATAATAATTCTAAATATATGTTTTTTTTCAGATTCATAACATTTGCTCTAATTTTTATATTAGTTAGTTGTACATCAAATAATTCTAATCAAAAATATAAAAGCAACAATAATCCATTTTATGGGGGGATTTACAAAATTGGCGATCCTTACTTGATTGATAATAAGGTCTATTATCCGAAAGAAGAAAAGGCATACGATGAAATAGGGATAGCATCTTGGTATGGAAAAAAATTCCATGGAAAACCCACAGCTAATGGAGAGACATTTAATATGTATAAAGTTAGTGCTGCTCATAAAACTTTGCCTTTACCATCTCAAGTTAAAGTTACAAACCTAGAAAATAATAAATCATTGATAATGAGAGTTAATGATCGTGGTCCATTTGCTAAAGAAAGGATTATTGATTTATCGATGAAGGCTGCCGAGTTATTAGGCTTTAAAGAAAAAGGCACACAAAGAGTAAGGGTGCAATATTTTGCTATGGCTAATATTTATGATCAATATGGAAATGTAATTTCGAAAAAGAAATATATTAATCAATCTAATGCAATCAAATATTCAAATAATAAAGAGACATATTCATTAGTCATTGGAAGCTTCACCGATATTGAAAATGTGAATAAACTTAAACAAAGTTTAAAAAATTTTACTAAACTAAATATTGAAAAAAAAGAAATAAATAATAATCGCTTTTATAAATTGTCTATTGGACCTTATTATCGAAAAGAATATGTTATTAAGCTTCAAGAGACCATTAATTTTATTGGCATTCAGGATACTAAAATAGTGAAAAATGAAAACTAAACTAAATCTATCTTTAATATTTTTATTGTTTGCTTTTAATTGTCAGACCTTACTCTCGTTTGATACTTCCGCAAAAAATGTACTTTTAATGGATTTTGATACAAATCAAGTTCTATTTTCAAAACATGCAGATAAAAAGATTTACCCTGCATCAATGTCAAAATTAATGACATTATACATTTTATTTGACTCATTAGATAAAGGAATAGTCTCATTGGAAGATACATTCTCTGTATCCAGAAATGCATATCAAAAAGAAGGCTCTACAATTTATGCAGAGCTAGAAACAGAAATATCTGTTGAGAATTTAATAAAAGGAATTGTTGTATCATCAGGTAATGATGCTTGCGTTATAGTTGCAGAGGCACTTTCTGGTTCGGAAGAAAGCTTTGCTCAGCAAATGAATTATTATGCCTTGGAAATGGGTTTGAATGATTCTAATTTTAAAAATTCATCCGGTCTTCATGATGTTGATCATTACACTACAGCAGAAGATCTAGTAAGGCTTGCTAAATTTATTATTACTGATTTTCCGGAATATTATAGTTTTTTCGCTGATAGATCTTTTACATGGAATAATATCACTCAATATAACAGAAATAATATATTAAAATCTGATCTTGGAGTCGATGGACTAAAAACTGGTTATACAAGTGAGTCAGGTTTTGGCATTATTATATCTTCAAAAAAAAATGATAGAAGGTTAATTGGCTTAGTTACAGGTTTAGATAATGTTGATGAAAGAACTACTGAAATAACTAGATTAATTAATTACGGATATCGAGGATTTAAAGGCTATTCTATCTTTAAAGATAACCAAATAATTGACTATGCAACAGTTTGGAAGGGAAAAAAAGATAATCTACCATTAATTGTAGCTAATAACTTAGATTTATTACTTGATATACCTGGAAGAAGGGGCATTAGAGTTGAATATAAATATTCTGAACCTTTGTATGCCCCTATAACCAAAGGTGATATTATCGGCTCTATGGAGATTGTTATCCCGGGAAGAAAGAATATTGAAATAAATTTACTTGCTGGAGAAAATATTAATAAAGTTAATTTTTTTACTGGTTTTATAAAATCTTTTGATTATTTTTTATATAAAGATGAATAATTTATTTATAACTTTTGAGGGAGGGGATGGCTCAGGTAAATCAACTCAAGTTAATTTATTAAAAGACTATTTAGACAATTTAAATTTTGAAACAATTAAAACGAGAGAACCTGGAGGAACCCCTTCTGCTGAAATTCTAAGAGATTTACTTACTACCGGAGAGGTAGAAAAATGGACTCCTATGTCTGAAGCTCTATTAATGTGGGCCTCAAGATATGAGCATTTAATTCAAGTCATTGAACCCGCTCTCAATTCGGGAAAGAATGTAATTTGTGATAGATTTTATGACTCAACTTACGCTTATCAAGGAGTAGCTCATAATTTAGGTATTGATAAGATGGAGAAATTAAAAAAAATAATAATTGGAGACATTGAGCCTGATGTAACTTTTGTCCTAGATATTGATCCTAAAGTAGGACTTAAAAGATCTCTTGATAGACCTAATCAAGAAAATAGATTTGAAAGTTATAATATTGATTTTCATAATAAAATTAGGAGTGCATTTTTAGAAATAGCCAAAAAAAATAAAAATCGTTGTGTTGTTGTTGATGCTTCACTTAATGAACAGGAAATTAATAATTTAATTATAACTGTAATTGACAATCTTATAACTGATAAATAAGAGGAATAACTAAATTGGATAACCCTATAAAAGAAACATCTAATTTTATTGGAAATAATAATATTGAAGAATTTATGCTTAATTCAATAAATACCAATAAATTGCATCATGCTTATCTTCTAAGCGGAATAAAAGGTCTAGGTAAAGCAACTTTTGCTTATAGGTGCGCAAAATATATTCTTTCAGATACTTTTAAGAAAAATATGAATGTAGATAATTCTGAAAAAGTTTCTAAGTTAATTGAAAGTGACAGCCATCCGGATTTTATAGTTCTTAAAAAAGATATCGAAAATGAAAAATCATTAATAGAGATTGATCAAGTAAGAGATTGTATCAATTTTTTTAATCACACTCCAATCTTTGGGGGCTATAAGATTTGCATTATAGACTCTCTTGATGAAATGAACATAAATTCAACAAACGCACTTTTAAAAATACTTGAGGAACCACCACAAAATAGTCTTTTTTTTATTATTTCTCATAATAAAGATTCAATAATTCCAACAATAAAATCAAGGTGCCTAAATCTTCAATTTAGAAAATTTTCCAATGATGTAATTGAAAGTTTTCTTAAAACAAAAATTTCAATTGATGATGTATACGATCTAAAAGAAATAATAGATTTATCTAATGGCAGTTTTGGAAGGGCTTTAGAGTTAATAAAGGAAGATTCACAAGAAATAAATTTAAAGATAAGAAAACTATTTACTGAATACTCTGATGAAGATTTATATGAATTGGAGAGTTTCCTTAGAAGATCAAATAAATTAGATTTGTTTTTTGAGTTATCAATTATAAAGATCGACAAATTAATTAAAGAATTTGCTCTCAAAGAACATAAATACGAAAATAAAAAAATAGATAAATTTTTTCATATTAGAGAAAAGATTCAAAAAATTTATTATGAAGGTAAAAAATATAATAATTTAAATAATCATATTATTTTAGACTTAATTTTATTAATTAAGAAATCACTATATATTTGAGAAAGACTGATGACTGATTCATTCTATATTAGCACTGCAATATCTTATACCAATGGCTCTCCTCATATAGGCCATGCTTATGAGGTAATAGCCGCTGATGTAATTGCAAGGTTTAAAAAATTGGATGGTTATGATGTCTTCTTTTTAACTGGAACCGATGAACATGGTTTAAAGGTTCAACAAAAAGCAAAAGAATTAGGTATTAACCCTAAAGATTTTGTTGATAAAGTATCAAAAGAATTTATTGAATTAGCTAAATCTTTAAATTGTTCATATAATGATTTTATAAGAACAACTGATGACAGACATAAAAAAAATGTCCATTCAATTTGGAAGAATCTTTCTGATAAAGGGGATATTTATCTCGATCAATATTCTGGATGGTATTCAATAAGGGATGAGGCATTTTATAACGAAGAAGAATTGGTAAAGTCTGATAATGATTCATATTTGTCACCTAATGGCAATCCCGTTGAATGGATTGATGAAGAGAGTTATTTCTTTAAATTATCCAAATATGAAAAACAATTATTAGATCTCTATGAAAAAAATAAAAGTTTTATACTTCCAAATTCGAGAATGAATGAAATAAAAAATTTTGTTCAATCCGGTCTTAAGGATATTTCTATTTCAAGAAAAAATATTTCTTGGGGAATTCCAGTTGAAGAGAATAATGAGCACTCCATTTATGTATGGCTTGATGCGTTGACTAATTATATTTCTGCACTTGATTGGTGTGAAGGAAGTAAATCTTTTGATAAATATTGGCCTGCCGATATTCACCTTATTGGAAAAGACATCACTAGATTCCATGCAGTTTATTGGCCTGCATTTCTTTTTTCAGCTGGACTTGAAGTTCCTAAAATGATTTTTTCTCATGGCTTTCTTCTTAATAAGGGTGAAAAAATATCAAAAAGTGTTGGAAATACTGTTGATCCTATTAAGTTATTAGAGTTATACGGTGTTGATCAATTAAGGTTTTACTTACTTTCAGCAACTCCATTTGGAAATGACGGTAATTATAGCCATGAACTTATTGTCAATCATTCAAATGCATTATTATCAAATGATTTAGGAAACCTATCTCAAAGATGCCTTAAAATGGTATTTTCAAAATGTAATGGAAGAATACCTAATAAAGGTGATCTAGATAACAATGATTTATCTCTATTAAGTAATGCTTATGATCTATATCAAAAGTCTCTTGAATGTATGGCTGATTATCAGATCCATGCTTATTTAAATTCTATTTTTGATGTTATTTCGTTGGCAAATAAGTATTTTAGTGACCAAAAACCCTGGGAACTTGATAAAGATAATCCCGATAGAATGCATACTGTTCTATGGGTTACTTGTGAGATCCTTCGCATTACTTCAATATTATTGCAACCCGTTATTGTTGATGGTTCCAATAAGCTCTTAGATTTCCTGAATATTGATTCAAAAGAAAGATCTTTTATCAATTTAAATTCTAGTTTTGCAGTTAAATCAGGATTGGAGATTAAGGAGCCAGAAGTTATTTTTCCCAAAATTAATTTGTAAACGAAAATAGTGACAACTATAAATTTTTGTTGTATTGAAGCAACATATTATTGGGAGATGTATTTTGGATAAATTCCTTGTTATAGATTTAGAAATGGATTTACGATCTGCAAGAGCTGATTTTGAAAAAAAATATATTACTGCTCAAATTAATAATTTTAATGGAAATATAAGTAAAACAGCTAAATTTATAGGGATGGACAGATCAGCATTGCATAGAAAGTTAAATGATCTAAATATTGGGCCTAAGAAAAAATTGCAAAGTTTAATAAGTAAATAACAAACACATAATTGGAAAATAAATGAAGATCATTATTTGTGGTGCTGGGTTAAGTGGAAGGGCTATTGCTGAAAAATTATCTCAGATTGGCAATGAAGTAACTATTATTGACTCTTCAAAAAGATTAATTGAAAAACTTGGCAATAAACTTGATATTAGAGGAATTGTTGGTCATGGGGCCCATCCTGATATTCTTGGCGAAGCTGGAGCTGCAGACGCTGAAATGTTGATTTCAGTAACTCCGTCTGATGAAATAAATATGATGGCTTGCCAAGTTGCGCATTCTCTATTTGAGGTTCCTAAAAGAATTGCAAGAGTAAGGGATAAATCTTACTTGAATCCTTCTTATCAAGATTTATTTACAAGCTCTAATTTACCAGTGAATATAATAATATCTCCGGAAAAAGAAGTTGCTAAATCAGTATTTAGAAGATTTGAGTTACCAGGTGCTTTTGAAAATGTTCCTTTTGGAGATAATAATTTGAGATTTTTGGGTGTAAAGATAAATGACGATTGTCCAATAAAGAATACTGAGATAGGTTCATTAACTGAATTATTTCCTGATTTAAATACAGTCATCGTTGGTCTAAGAAGAGGTGATGATATAATTACTCCAAAATTTAATGATAAATTATTGGAAAATGATCTAGCGTATCTAATTTGTCCAAGCGATTTTGCTGCTAGGACTCTATCAATTTTTGGCTATCAAAATGAACAAGCAAGAAGGATAGTTTTAGTTGGCGGCGGCTCAATTGGTAAAGAAGTTGGAAAGTTAATAGAAAGCAAAATAGACAATATATCTCTTCGTATAATTGAAAAAGATCAAAACACTGCTGATAACCTATCTGATAAATTTGATAAAAGCTTTGTTATACTTGGATCTGGAATGGATAAAGATATTTTAAATGAAGCTGAAATATCAAATGCAGATATTCTAATAAGTTTAACAAACAGCGATGAAACCAATTTTATTTCTGCTGCATTTGCAAAAAGTGATGGTTGTGACAGGGTTATAGCCTTGTTAAATAATAAGGATTTTCAAGGTCTTATAAGATCAGTAGATATAGGCGATTTTTTAGATCCTAAAGCTATAACTGTATCATCTATTTTAAGGCATGTTAGAAGGGGCCATATTAGAAATATATATACTTTATCAGATGGGTCAGCAGAGGTAATTGAAGGTGAGGTTTCATCATCATCTGAATTAGTTGGTCCTACAATAGAGGAGCTTCATTTATCAAATGGTTTAAGAATTGGTGGTATTTTGAGAGATAAAAATATAATTATGCCAAGAGGTGATACAAAAATAAAAGAAGGTGATTATGTAACAATTTTTTCTACTCCTGAGAAAATTCATGAAGTTGAACAGTTATTTAGAGTAAGCGCTAGTTATTATTAATATTTAAAATATAAATAATTCTAATTTATAATATTAATTTTATAAAAGTATTAGCCCAAGGTATATATGCATTATGTTAGATACTACTAATGATGATATAACGCAATTAGATGAAGTAAGCTTTATCAAAGATTTAATAGATCATCATAAGTTGGTTACAATTTTCCTAATTAGCGGCATCAAACTTGAAGGCACTATCACTTCCTCCGACTCCAATACTTTAACATTAAAAGGTACGAATAATATCCAATTAGTATATAAGCACGCAATTTCTACTATTTTACCTGTTTAATATCTATTTTTGCTTGATTCCATAATTTTTCTAATTCAATTAAATTGCTTTGATTAAATTTTTTATTTTCTTTCTGAAGTTTTTTTTCAATATAATTTATTCTTTCTGAGAATTTATTGTTTGTTTTTCTTAATGCATTTTCAGGGTCAATTTTTAATTTACGTGATAAATTTATAACTGAGAAAATTAAATCACCAATTTCTTCTTCTATTGCCTCCTTTTTTTGTTGAATTAATGCAATTTCAAGTTCATTTTTTTCCTCCTCTATTTTTTTTAAGGTATCATTGGGTTTTTTCCAATCAAAGCCATTTTCGGAGGCTCTTTTTTGTAACTTCAGCGATCTAGTCATTGCGGGAAAATTTTTTGGGATATCATCAAGCATACCGATATTACCTTTAGCTATTCTTTCCTGTTGCTTGATATTGACCCAATTTTTTTCAATTTGTTTTTTTGAGTTTGTATTAGAATCTTTTTCAAATACATGAGGATGCCTTCTTATTAATTTTTCAGATAAATTATCTATTACATCTATTATACTGAAATTACCTTTTTCATTATTAATTTCGCTATGAAAAATAACCTGGAATAATAAATCTCCTAATTCTTCACATAAAGCTTCATTATCATTATTCTCTATTGCCTCAACAACCTCGTAAGCTTCTTCAATACAGTAACTTTTTATACTATTAGAATCTTGATCTTTATCCCATTCGCATCCAGTTTTTGGATCTCTTAAAGCAGACATAATTTTAAGAATTTTAACAAAAGATTTACCTGTATTTTTATCTATTTTAATCATTATTAACCTTATTTGTTCTAATATTTATCATTTATACCTTAATTTAATATTACTTATTGTTTATTTTTATTTTCATAAAATTGACATAAAATATATATAAATGCTATTATCTCTTTGATTTAAAATAAAAAAATGATGGGGGTCATATGATATATTTTAAAAAACTTAATAAAGTAATTTACACTTTTGTTTTTGCTTTTATGATTTCACTTTCCTTTGAATTATATGCTCAAAATGAAGTTGATGCAGTAGAAGAAATTATTGTTACAGGTTCTAGAATTAAGACAACGGCAACAGATAGTTTTTCGCCTGTTTCTATTGTGGATCAAGAAGATATTCTTCTTTCAGGTAAAATTTCTATCGGCGAAGTTCTATTAGAACTACCTGGACAAGGATCAGGTTTAAATAGAAATTACAATAATGGTGGAGATGGTTCAGTTAGAATAGATTTTAGAAATCTTGGCTCACAAAGAACCCTTGTTCTTGTTGATGGAAGAAGATGGGTTAATAGTGGTGAGGGAGCAAATGGTTCAGTTGATATTAATACTATACCTACGGCTGCAGTAGAAAGAGTTGAGGTTCTTAAAGATGGTGCATCATCGATTTATGGTTCAGATGCGATTGGTGCAGTTATAAACATAGTTACCAAAGACTCCTATGATGGATTAGATGTCTCTTTTCAAAGAGGAGAATACTTTGATGGTGGTGGAGTAGCTGATAATTTTTCAATTAGTATGGGATCAACTTTTGATGGAGGATCATTCATTATGGGTGCTTCATATGTTGATGTTCATGAATTAGGTAATTGGGAAAGACAAGAAACAGCTGCAAGACCAAGTTTTGGTGGATCCTCTGGAACCCCACAAGGTAGATTAGCATATGGAGGCGTTGTACCAGGTTGTAGTAATTTTCAACCAAATGAGGGTACATCAGGATCTTCCCCTAGCGACTTTAGATGTTGGACAAGTCCTGATGATCGTTTTAATTATAATCCATATAATTATGTAGAAACCCCAAGTGAGAGAAAAAACTTTTTCGCTAAAGGAACATTTGAAATAGCAGAAGATACCTCAGTAACTTTATTTGGTGTTTATCAAAATAGAGTTTCAGATCAGTTATTAGCGCCAATGCCATTATTTTATGGATTTGGTGATTTTGGTGGAAGTGAAGGTATTTCAAGAAATAACCCTTACAACCCTTTTGGATTAGAATTTTGTGATTTAACTGGCCTTTCAGTTGAAGGTAAAGCTTGTAACGATGCAAACTACCCAGGTGGATATGCAGTAGGTTGGTTAGGTAGAAGATTACTTGAAGCTGGAAATAGGGACTTTATTCAAGATACTGAAACATACAGACTTTCTATGGGTCTTGAAACAAAAATTGCTGACTGGGATGTATCCGCGTATTTTATTTGGGCCCAAAATAAAAATGTTACAACTACTAAAGGCCTTTTAAATACAGGGAATATTAAAAAAGCTCTAAGCGGTGATGCATGTACTGGAAGTTGTGTTCCATTAAATATCTTTGGAGGTCAAGGTTCAGACAGCAAATACATTGGAGATGGTTTATGGACAGGAACAGGCTCTATTACACCAGAAATGGTTGAATACATTACATTCCTAGCTCATGATACAGGTGAAAACGAAATGAAAAATTTTGGTTTCGATGTATCAGGAGAACTTGCCCAACTTCCTGCTGGTCCAGTTGGTATAGCTTTTGGTTATGAGCATAGAAAAGAAGAGGGCGGTTATGAGCCTGACGCGTTTATTGCTGCAGGGTTATCATCCGGTAATGCTGCAAGTCCAGTAAGCGGAGAGTTTGAGGTAGATGAAACTTTCTTAGAATTAGCAATTCCTGTTGCAGATGGCTTAGATTTAAGTGCTTCAGTAAGATATTCTGATTACTCATCTTTTGGTGAAACAACTAACGCTAAATATGGTCTAACTTATTCACCAAATGATATTGTTACTTTCAGAGCAACCTTTGCTGAAGGATTTAGAGCTCCTTCAATAGGAAATCTATATAGCGGGAATAATGATAGTTATCCTGATATTCAAGATCCATGTGATGTGAATGCTCCAAACTTTACTGGAAATGCTGATGGCACACAATCAGGGCAATGTTTAACAGATGGAGTACCTACAGGATTTACTCAGCCTAATACTCAAATAAGAGTTACTGTTGGCGGTAATCCAGATGTTCAACCAGAGGAGTCTGAAGGCATTAATTTAGGTGTAATATTAGCACCTGTTGAAGGCCTTAAGTTGTATGCTGATTATTATGAAATAGAAATTACAAATACTATTTCAGCAATTGGTTCCCAACTTATCATGAATGGTTGTTATAGTGAAAACAATCAAGCATATTGTGCGCTAATTGAAAGACTTTCTACTGGCTTTGTTAAAGATCTTAGAAATACGACTAATAATATTGGTATGGTTGAAACTTCTGGCTTTGAAGTAGCAGCTACTTATGATTGGTCAGATAACCTAGGTAATTGGAGAGTTTCAAGTGAAATAGCTGTTCTTGATTCATATGATGTTACTAAGGCTGATGGATCTGTGGAACATTATGCTGGTTATGTAACTGGTAATGGAAGAAGTCAATTTAAAGAAATCAAGGCAAATCTAGGTCTTGTGTGGAATAGAGACGCTTTAACTGTTTCTTTATCAGGTCAATATCATGGCGAAGTTGATGGTGTAGCAGGACAAGTACCGAGAACAACTGCAGATGGCTCATATTTAGCTGGTGATGAAATTAGAAATTTGGGCGATACTTGGTATTGGGATGCGCAAGCTTCATATATATTTGAAAGTATCAATTCTACACTAACCGTTGGGGTAGATAACATATTAGATGAAGATCCACCTTATTTCCCAGAATCATTTGCTAATGACTTTGATCCTTCTTATAGGACTTGGGGATCACAATTCTGGTATGTAAGGATTGCTTCTCAGTTTTAATTAAAAAAAGGCCTAATCATTTTATTGGTTAGGCCTTAAATTTATTTTCTAGGCTTTAAGAATCTTGTTGGGTGGTAGGCAGCATAATTTGTCTCCCATCCATCAATATTCTCTTTTACTAGCCATCTACTTATTCCAAATAGAATTGGTGCAAAAGGCATATCATTCAAAAGAATAACTTCAGCATCTTTTAATATTTTTGCTCTCTTTGTGATATCTAATTCAGATAAAGCTTTATTAACCATATTATCAAAAACTGGATTATTGTAATTTCCATAATTTAAAGGACCAGATGATTGTTGGAATAAAAATAGAAAATTTGATGCATCATTAAAATCTGCTATCCACCCTGCATCACCTACTTGAAAATCACCTGTCCTAAGATAATTATATAATACTTTTGGCTCAGATCCTTCGAGCTCAACTTTTATACCAGAATTCCTAAGCATGGACTGAATGGCAACCATATGTTTTTTTTGGTCTCCTCCTTGCCTATATTTAAGAGTGAATGTAAGAGGTGTGTCTTTGGTGTAACCACTCTCTTTAAGTAGATTTCTAGCAACTAAATACCTCTCTTGCTGAGTTAATTTTCTTTCTTCTACTAGTTCTTCATAATCATAATTTTTAATTCCTTTTGGCACTAAGGACCAAGCTATAGTCTCGTTAAAACCTCTTATTTTGTTTACTATTACATCTCTATCTATCGATAAAGAAACAGCTCTTCTAACCTTTGGATTATCAAATGGTTTTTTTTGAGTATTAAAAATCAAATATGTAACAACCAAGATATTGTCTAACCTAATATTCTCAGGCATATTTTTTTTAAGCCAAGTTGTTTTATTTTCAGGAAAACCACTATTTATATCTAATTCTCCTGCTCTAAATCGTCTTAAAGCGGCTTCATTATCTTCAGTAGGGTAGTATTTTACTTCATCATACCAAACATTATTATTATCATAAAAAAAGTTATTCCTTTTTAACAAAATATGATCGTGAGCTCTCCAAGTAGAAAGTTTATATGGTCCATTTGTTACTATATTTTTCGGCTTAATCCACTCTTTGCCATATTTTTTAATGATATGGCTAGGAATAGGGTAGGTGGTATAATGTGTTAGCAGTTCTTCAAAATAAGGCGCAGGATAGTTAAGTGTTATTTTAAGCGTATAATTATCAATTTTTTTTACACCTAAGTTTTCTGGAGATAGCGATCCTGAGTTTACCTCAAAACCATTTTTAATTAAATATAACAAGGATCCATATTGGGAAGCTGTTAAAGGATCTAAAACTCTTCTAAAACCATTCACATAATCTTCTGCAGTTACATTTACACCATCGGACCAATAATGATCTTGTCTTAAAGTAAAAGTATAAGTAAGACCATCTTCACTTTTTGTGTAGTCTTTAACTGACCCTTTAATTGATGATCCATCTATACCTTTTGTAAATAAACCAATAAAAATATCATTTATAATACTTCCCTCCCAATGACCAGTTGCTAGATGAGGGTCAAGTGTATCTGGTTCCGCTCCATTTCCTCTGTGTAGGGTTTTTTCTGAAGCAAAAATGTTTAGAGGTAACAAAAAGAAGAATGATAAAACAATAAATATATTAATCTTATTTTTCATAAACATTATCCATAATCACTTTTGCATTTCTTCTTGAATATACTTGAAAACCATTTTTTTGATAAAAAAGCAATGCATTTGGATGATCTAAAGAATTAGTTTGCAAGATTAAAGGTTGAATTCTTAATTCATTAGCTCTTTTTATGGCAAATTTTAATAGTTTTTTTCCATAACCTTTTCCAATATAGTTCTCTATTAAACCCAGGTGTACGATTTTAATTTCTTTTGATGACCTATAATCCATTTCAAGGAATCCAATTATTTTATTATTTTTTTTCATTAAATAAATATCTACAAGACTACTATGAATTATTTCCTTTAATTCAGTTTCTTTTATTTTTAGCCTTCCAATCCAGTTGTATTTGTAACCAACTTCTTTATATATTTTTTTATACTCCTTGACTGGTATTTTTGTTTTTCTAATTATTTGTAATTTATTATCTTCCAATAAATCACTGCCAATAATTTTTCCATTATATTTAAGCCAGGTTACAGTTGTATTTATTAAATGATTAGTCATATTAAATTTTAATTTTATATAATAATAATATACTTATTATTTATACTAAAAAAATTAAAGGAGAATAATTTGATTGTATTAAGTATTGCAATCGGTGGAGCAATTGGTTCATTGCTAAGATACTATATAGGGACAGTAAATTTTATTTCTAACTCAAGTTTTCCATTATCTACGCTTATAGTAAATGTAACTGGATCTTTTTTAATTGGTATATTCTTTTTTTTATTAAAAGATTCAAATAATGAATTTTTAAAATCTTTCTTAATGATTGGTTTTTTAGGAGGTTTCACAACTTTTTCTACTTTTTCAATTGAGGCTTTAGATTTATTTCAAAATGATCAACATCTTATTTCTTTAATTTATATATTTGGCTCTGTTGCAACTTCTTTATTATCAGTTTATTTAGGGTTTTATTTTACTAAAATAGCTAGTTTATCATGAATTTTGATGTCTATAGTGTTTCAGATGAATATTCTAATGTTCGTTTAGATAAGTGGATTAAAATAATTTATTCATCTTTTCGTCAGAATGAAATTGAAATTGCATTGAGAAAAAAAAAGATCAAAGTTAATGAAAAAAAAATAAAATCAAACCATCGAATTCAAATTAATGACCAAATTTCTATTAGCAGTGAATATAGAAACCTAAAAAAAGAAAAAGAATATCATTTTGACATTAACTCAAAAAGAGAAATTGATGAAATGATCATTTATCAAGATGATGAAATTTTAATATTAAATAAACCATCTGGTATTGCTGTTCAAGGAGGTACGAAAATTAAGAAAAGTATCGATACTCTATTGCGATCGTCATTTAAATCGGTGAAAACTAGATTGGTTCATAGACTTGATAAAGATACTTCAGGAATATTAATAATTGCTCTAAACAGACAAATTGCTGATCATATGTCTTATTTATTTCGTGAAAAAAAAATAATCAAAAATTATTGGGCATTAAATGTTGGCAAATTAAAAAAAGGGAAAGGAGTCATCAATAAAAAAATTAAAAAGAAAAATTCTAAAACTTATGACAAAGCTTTAACTGAGTATTATAACTATATGATAATAAAAGATAATTTAAATTTTGTAGTTTTTCAACCTATCACTGGTAGAAATCACCAAATTCGCATACATTCGAAAGAATTGGGCATTCCAATTTTAGGTGATAAAAGGTACGGTAATGTGGAAGATGATGAAAAATTACACCTTCATAGTCGAAGTGTTGAGTTCTATCATCCAAACGGAAGCAAGATGTTTTTTGAGGCTGAGCTTCCAAAACATATGAAAGAAAAGTGGGAAAAATATGATCTTCCTTATGAAGTGA
>Ga0208261_1000429_pt1 | contig 16662 bp, 14 predicted proteins | sample Knorr_S7_td_DCM__FD_185595 | JGI IMG/M metagenome (GOLD analysis project Ga0208261, IMG submission 185595) | Marine microbial communities from Southern Atlantic Ocean transect - Knorr_S7_td_DCM_ad_131m_LV_B (SPAdes) (version 3) | ecosystem: Environmental > Aquatic > Marine > Oceanic | place...
ACTACATTCGGCGAATCTCACGGTGGGGGCGTCGGAGTGGTCGTCGACGGTTGTCCCCCGCGTTTGGAGCTCACCGATGACGACATTCAGATCGAACTCGACCGGCGTCGTCCGGGGCAGAGCAGGCTGGTAACGCAGCGTCAAGAAGCTGACCGCGTGGAGATCTTCAGCGGGGTCTTCGAGGGGCGGACTATTGGCTCACCAATCGGCATGTTGGTGAGAAATGAGGATGCTCGTTCTGGCGCCTACGACGACATGAGAACCACCTACAGGCCAAGTCACGCTGACTGGACAACTGAAGCTAAATACGGGATTCGGAACTGGCAAGGAGGAGGCCGGGCGTCAGCTCGCGAAACGATCGGGCGTGTTGCTGGAGGCGCAATTGCTCGAAAGTTGATCAGCCAGGTCGCTGGGATAGAAGTGCTCAGTTGGGTCAGTTCTGTGCACGGCATTGAAGCGAACGTTAACTCTGCCACTGTGACTCGGGAAGAGGTTGAAGCTGATCCAACGCGGTGTCCGGAGCCAGCGGCAGCCAAGCTCATGACCACAGCGATAGAGGACGCGAGAAAAGACGGCAACTCATTAGGGGGAGTTGTCACTTGCCTAGTACGAAATATGACTGCAGGACTCGGTGAGCCAGTTTTCGACAAACTGGATGCTGAATTGGCAAAGGGGCTGATGTCTCTTCCAGCCGCAAAAGGTTTTGAGATTGGCAGTGGTTTCGCTGGAACATTGATGACCGGCCGTGACCACAACGATCCATTTGTTCCAGGACCGAACGGCAAACCCTCCACGTCCACCAATAACAGTGGCGGTGTACAAGGTGGCATAAGTAACGGCGAAGACTTGATCATGAGAGTTGCCTTCAAACCAACGGCAACTATTGCTTCACCACAAGAAACTGTTACTCAATCTAATGAAGCCACCGTCTTAGCGGCGAAGGGAAGACACGACCCGTGTGTTCTACCTCGAGCGGTACCTATGGTCGAAGCGATGGTCTGTTTGGTTTTGGCCGACCAGCTATTACGTCAACAAGCGAACACCATGATCTGAGATTTTGATTTATTCGTCTCGTTGTTCGCGAAGAAATTTTTGAAATTCAGCCGCCAAGTCGTCGCCCGAGGGAAGATCCGACGCTTCGGCTCGGTCTGCCTCTTCTTCTAACTGGCGAACGTACCCAACAATTTCAGAGTCTTGCTCAACGGCGTCACTTACTCGTTGTTCCCATTCGAGAACACTGGCGTCAAGGTCGCTATACCCAGTCGGGACACCCGTGACTTTTTCAAATTCAGCAAGAAGCGCTCGGGTTCCTTTGGGATTAGGGGGGCCAGCAACGTAGTGGGGAACACCAACCCTAAGGGAGATAACAGGAAGGTCTGCGCTATCTAAAGCATCATGCAACGTGCCGATGATCCCAGTAGGGCCTTGGTAACTCGGACGGTCAAGACCAAGTCGCCTAGCAAGTTCGGCACTTGCTGCACTGCCCTTGACCTCCGCAGGCCGCGAATGTGGGATTCCGGCGACCATTGCGCCTAACGTGACCACCATCTCGCATTTTGTATCTTGTGCTATTTCGACAACAGAGTCGCAAAATGTTCGCCATCTCATGCGCGGTTCAAGGCCCGACAAAAGCACTAGGTCGTGCGGAAAATCATTCTCGATCACGTGAGCATCTAGTGACGGCCACTTGATTCGACGTTCACCATCCGCGGCGATCTCTACATGTGGCCGATTTTCTTGGAAATCAAAAAATTCTTCTGGGTCAATGCGAGCAATTCGCCGTGCGTCATGTTGGTCGACAATCCACTGGATTGCACCGGTGGCACATTCCCCTGCGTCGAACCAGCCTTCGAAAGCAACAACTAAAAGCGGGCTTTGGAGGCTCGGTCCTTCCTCCCATATGACTTCGGTCATGACACCACTATTGCCTACCAACTAGGTCAGGAACAATTATGTCGCTCAACGTGACTCTTTCTGTCAGCGGCTACTCGAAGATTTTTATTCCTGCTAGAAGTTGCGAAAAAGTGACAAATGGCAAGGGTCGCTGTGCAGCGGCGGGTCCATTGACCAGTCCACCCATCGGTCGATCAAGGTGAATCCTGCTTGTCTCGCGGACTCATCAATGGTGTTCGTTGTCAGCGGCTCAAGATCGATTGCAGCCATTTCGCCTTCGGTGAATTCGATGCGTCGATATTCATTACCGTCTGAACTCAAGATGACTGCTCTGTCGGTTTCAACTGCTACCGCGTGAACCCCTCTTGTCATCGGGAGACACGCTTCAATCAACACCTCTCCCCCACTTGAGCTTTGGGTCCATGGGACTGAAAAGCAGATTTCGTCATCAAGCCACAGAACGAGATCCGAGGGACCATCGATGATCTCAATTCCTGCGTCGCGTAGGGCGCCATACAAATTTGGCCGACGTGTTTTCAATGTCACTTGTCGGTGTCCTCGCTCCGAACACCACTGCGCAATATCGGACACATCGGCCATATCCACCAAACTAGCGAGAACACACTGCGCTTGGGCTGGCATGATTTGCCAGTGCGTCAGATACCAACTGGGACGTCTTTAACCGTCGGAGAAGCGTGGACCATTGCGTTCACCTATTTCACCGTCGCCATCACGGTGTCGCTAGTTCACAGCACTGCGGGTACCCCTCCTTGGATAATTGTCGCCGCGACGCTGCTCGTTAATTCTGCGACTGCGACCTTGGCGTATGCAGCGGTAACTGCCGCTGGGGGTAGCGCTACGGCAGGGGTCGTGGCTGGGTGTTTGACTGCCACTCGTTTCGGTGTTTTGGCCGCGGCGTTAGCACCTCGCTTATGGCCTGAGAGATGGAAGCGGACTGTAGCCGCATTCGCTGCGTTTGATCCCAATATTGCCTTGGCGAATAGGGAACAAAAGGATGTGGATGTTCGCAGGGTTTACGTCGCGATGTCTCTGTGGCTGGTTTTGCCTTGGTGGTTGGGAGCTTCGCTCGGAGCAGTAATCGGTGACTGGATTTCGAATCCAAAAGCTCTAGGAATGGACGCTATGTTCCCGGCGTTATTTATTGCGATTATCCGTCCGCAATTAACAACAAACAATGCTCGTCTCATCGCAATATTGGGGGCCGGCATCGCGTTGGCATTGGTTGAGGTATTACAGGGGGGCTTACCGTTCTTGGTCGCAGCTCTTCCGGCTCTTTTGGCTTTGCGAAGCCGAGATGAGAGGCGAACCTAATGCTCACTTGGGGTGTAGTGGCGGTCTTGGCTATCGGAGTTTACGGGCAGCGAGCTCTAGGGATGGCGCTCATTGACCCCGAACGTTTGGGGCATCGTTCGAGGCAAGTACTGGCGATGGTCCCATTGTCAATTTTGTGTGCGGTGACGGCGTTACAAACATTGAGCACTCGTGGCGAGTTGGTAGTGGACGCGCGGGTGGCGGGAATTATTGCGGCTGCGGTACTGAGTTGGAAACGGGTTCCAATGTTCGCAGTGGTCGTGGTCGCGGCGGCCGTGACTTCGGCAGTACGGGTTCTATCTTGACTACCGTTACTTCCCTTCGATCTCTATGACTAGGCAACCAAGGCACCCGCAGCTATTGAAGGTGACAGATCCCCCTGTCATGGTGGGACACCGGTGCACTAGTTGTCTCCGAATTGCATTTCCGCCGGATCCCTATGGATGTGAGCAATGTGGCGCATCAGCTACAGAACTTGAAGAGTTCGAGCTTGAAGCAAAGGGCTCAGTTCGAGCGGTCGCGACAGTTCATCGGCACCATCATCTGACACCAGCTACCCCGTTTACAGTTGGGGTAGTTGAGTTAGTCGGTGGCCCTGTGTTGAAAGCCATTGTGGAGGGTGAGGCAGTTGCTGTCGGTGATTCCGTTACAGGGGTGCTCGTGGATGGTGAAGATCATGAGGGTAATCCGATCGTCGATTTACATTTTCGGGTAGTGACATGAGCGATCGCAGTTTGTTGTCAGATAGGCCTGTGTTTGTAGTTGGGATAGGTATGCATCCCTATCAACGCCGAAGTGACATCACGTATGTAGAGCTGGGAATAACTGCAGTGCGGGCAGCGTTGGTTGACGCGGCCGTCACCTGGACAGAAGTCGAGGCTGCCTATACCGGAACTGCTTTGTTGGGTATGGGGTCTAGTCGGGTCATGTTAAGTCGATTAGGGGCTACTGGCATCCCGATGACTCAAGTTGAGAATGCGTCCGCTTCAGGATCGTCTGCGGTAGCTCAGGCATGCCTCGAGGTTGCTTCGGGGAGATCCGACGTTGTCTTAGCCTTGGGCGTTGACAAACCCCGTGGGGGTCTAGGTGCAGCGCCGGCTCAGGCCGGAATCCCGAACCTTGAGGGTGGGTCTATTGTGCCGTTTACCCACTTCGCTTTGTTGGCCTCCGAGTACATGGATTTACATGGAGTCAGTGATGAGCAGGTTGCGCGCGTCGCTTTAAAGAATCATAGGAACGGATCTCTCAACCCTTTTGCGCAACGTCAGAAGGTTCGGACCCTTGACGAAATTCTTTCCGAACCTATTTCCGGTTCGTTGACAAGACTTCAATGCTGTCCAGTTGGTGAGGGCGCTGCCGCGGTCATCGTGGCGTCCGAAGATGGGATCAATCGCCTAAACGTCGACCGTTCTCGAGCTGTTCAGGTTCTTTCGTCGGTCACTAGAACTGAGGGCCTGTACGAGGAAGGCGTCGGTATTGACGCTGCCTTGACTGCTGAGACTGGGATGGCTGCGTTCGAGGAAGCGGACGTGGGCCCATCAGACATCGATGTCCTTGAGGTTCATGACGCGTTTGCGATTGAAGAATTGTTGTATGCCGAAGCGTTAGGTCTATGCCAGCCAGGCGAGGCGGCGGCTCGTGTCGAGTCGGGAGACTTCGACATTGGTGGTAGCTGTGCTTTCAGTCCTTCAGGGGGGCTTCTAGCTATGGGACATCCGATCGGTCCTACTGGTGTAGGTCAGATCGCTGAAGTCGTTCGTCAGTTACGAGGAGAGGCTGGTGATCGGCAACAACCCGAAGCTCGGGTCGGTATGGCCCACATGGTCGGGATAGGTGCTGTCTGCGTGGTGCACGTTCTACGTCGCTAATAAGTCCAGATCACTGATTTTGTGGGAACCCTAGGTCAACCTGGCTAGAGGCCGGGTCGGGCCAGCGGGCAGTGATTGCCTTAGCTCTGGTATAAAAGCGCACTCCTTCAGGGCCATACATGTGCGTGTCTCCGAATAGCGATGCTTTCCATCCACCAAACGAGTGGTAGGCAACCGGTACTGGGATCGGAACGTTGATTCCCACCATGCCTACTTGCACCTCATGCTGGAATTGGCGAGCAGCACCTCCGTCGCGGGTGAAAATCGCAGTTCCGTTCCCGAAAGGATTTGAGTTAATTAAATCAATCGCCTCGCGAAATGTTTCTACTCGGACAACACTCAATACGGGTCCAAATATTTCGTCTTGGTAGCACTCCATGTCAGAGGTGACTTCGTCTAGAAGCGTTGGTCCGTAAAAGAATCCGTCGGAGGGAAGATCAGCGACAGCTCCATCCACTACGGCAACAGCTCCTGCTTCTTGAGCTCTTTCGACATAGCCAGCTACCCGGTCACGATGTTCTTGTGTGATCAATGGACCCATTTCCGCCTCGGGTTCATTTCCAGGTCCGATCTTGACAGCGGGAATTCTGTTGGCAATTGCCTGCACTAGTTCGTCTGCGACTGATCCGACCGCAACAAGTGCACTGACTGCCATGCATCGCTCGCCTGCTGATCCGTACGCTGCGCTGACTGCGGCATCTGCTGCCATATCGATATCGGCGTCGGGTAGCACCAACATATGATTTTTCGCTCCGCCTAACGCCTGAACTCTTTTACCGGCGTTCGTAGCTCGCTCGTAGACGTAACTCGCTACGGGGGTCGACCCAACAAAGCTGATAGCGGCAACATCCTCGTGGTCGATCAGGGCATCTACGGCTTCTTTGTCACCATTGAGGACTGAAAACACTCCGGGTGGAAGACCAGCTTCAATTAACCATTCGGCGATCAGCATTGCTGCTGATGGGTCTCGCTCTGATGGTTTACATATAAAGGCGTTTCCGCATGCGATTGCTGTAGCAAACATCCATGCAGGCACCATGGCAGGGAAATTGAACGGTGTTATACCTGCAACAACTCCAAGTGGCTGTCGCAAGCTGTATACCTCAATACCGTCGGACACTTGTTCATTGATTTCGCCTTTGAGATGGTGAGCTATCCCGCAGGCAAATTCGACATTTTCAAGACCGCGCGCAACTTCGCCCGCTGCGTCCGACACGACTTTTCCATGCTCGCTACTGATTACTTTGGCTAGCTCATCTGTGCGAGCAGCAAGTAGTTCTCGGAAACGGAACATGATCTGAGTTCGTTGAGTAAGGGAACTCTCAGACCACCCAATCGCTGCTTTGGTCGCGGAGGCAACTACTTGGTTGACTTCAGATACGGAAGCTAGATCGACCTGAGCTTGAACTTTTCCCGTTGCCGGGTCATACACGTCGCTGACCCGGCCACTACTTCCAGCGGTGTGCTGGCCATCGATGAAATGTTGAATTCGTCGCACTGTCTCACTCTAATGCTCAGTGGTGGTGGCCTTTAAAGTGACGTTCTGTTAGTCGTCGGGATAGAGGTCATATCGACCAAGTCGGTCGAGGCACACTTCGACACTCCAAGGCAGCATTGTCGCTCCGCAGCGCGCATCACGGTAGTGCTGCTCGAGTTTGTTAGGGCGGAGCATTGAGCGGCCTCCACACACCCGGATAGCCAAGGACGCCATCTCTGGTGCGCCTTCCATAATTGCGACCATTGTGCTCCAGGCACGGCGTAACGCGGCTTTGGTGGGGTCGACTGCAGCCTCGGTCAGCACTCTGTACATCAGCGACTGGGCCTTGTCGTAGATCATTTGCATCTCGGCCCAACCTGCTTGTTTGACATGGTTGTCGCGTCGTGAAGCAACTCCATGTTCCCCCCGCAGATATTCACCGGTGAGGTCCAAAATGGCTCGCATTAACCCCAGGTAGGTGAAACTTAGGGTCATGTAGAAATACGGGAATCGTTGCACCATTGCGTCGAAAACGCCTGGGGGAAGTACCTCATGGTCGTCAGGCACAAACGCGTCTGTGAGGATGAGGTCACGCGAGTCGGTTCCTCGCATCCCAAGCGGATCCCAGTCGCCTTCGATCGACGCACCTTCTGCGTCGGCCGGCACACCTAAGAGACGAACTCGCGGGTCTCCGTCGACTACGGCGACGACGTTGTGGATATCAGCGATGCCGCTAAGTGATGCAAAAATTTTCTTACCGGTGACCTTGTAGCCCCCTTCTACGGGGACTGCTGTTGTTCCGATTGGCTGCCCGCTTCCAGGTGTCCGTCCTTCAGAAAAAGGTTGGCTGTGGATGATGGCCTGGTGACACATGCCGTTCCACAGTTGTGGTCGAACCCGATCGAGATGGCTTTGTTGCTCGTTATCCATACCGAGTTGATCGGCTATCCATCCGGCTAGCAAGGCCGTTGCTGTGTGCATGTTGAAGGTGAGGGCGGTGGTGGCGCAATGTCGGCCAATTTCTTCGCTCACTAAGGCGTAGGCAACAAAGTCTCCTCCTAAACCTCCGACGTCTGTAGGTGCGCAGAGACCGAGGAAACCCTGATCGGTGAGGTCTTTCCAATTTTCTGCAGGAAACGCTGCGTCTCTGTCGTATCGGGCTGCGCGGTCGGCGAATTGAGGCCCGAGGGCGGCGACACGTTCTACTAACTCCATGCGCTCAGGTGTTCGGATCGGGTCCATTTGCAGGCATTCCTCAATCGTGGGGTGGGGGCCAGAGTACGGGAAACAAGTCGGGGCGCATTACCTCACCTGACTGGAGACCTAGGTTTTGCAGCGGTGGCGAGGTTTCACCTTGGCGTTCAAGGTAGCGGACGTCGTCACCCATCCATCGTGTCGAGAAAGCTCGTCGCCGATTTTTTATTTCTGCTGCTGTTGTGCCATGCAAGGTTCGGAAATCGAAACATAGAGCGTCACCGGGATCGAGGGCTTCAACGAACACATGTGTTCCGTGCGGATCGACATCAGGCGCAGATACAAGTGACGCATCGTTGTGCTCGTATTCAGTACCCGATGCGAAGTCACGGGGGCGATACATGTTCCCATCTCGATGAGAGCCTTTGATAAATCGGACAGCCGTCGGGGCAGGAATCACGTCCAGAGCTACGTAGATAGAAACGGTTTGTGTTCCATCGATGCAGTAGTAGGGAAGGTCATGATGCCAGGGCGTTGCTTTTTGAGTCCCAGGTTCTTTTGCGAATGCGTGATCGTGGAATAACTGCGCAGTCTTGCTCTGCATCAGTTGCGCTGCCATGGCTGCCGCGTAGGAGGTGAATGCGAAGAGTAGGTACTCCGGGATTAATTGCCAATTGCAGTAACTATCGAAAAATCTTCCCGGTTGGTCACCACTGGTGCTCTCGCAGGGAAAAGCGAAACTTTGAGGGTTGTCGAGGTTACGTTGCAAGCCATCTCGCAATGGTTCTACCCATTCGGGGAATGCTTGACGCATGACGATGACCCCATCGCGCTGGAAGTCTTCGATGACGGTTGACGATATTTCTTTCCACGGTCGTCGGGTAGAGGCGGCTAATGCGTTCACATCTTCTATTGCACGCCATTGTGCAGCTGAGGTGTTGCCGACTGCCATATGTACATTCTCTCTGCTTTAGCCAGCCGATCGTTACAGTCTCTTGTAATGAGGCTGAATTTCAATGACCGAAACGGGTCTGCGCTTGTCTTTTTGTCAGGGACGTTGTTTAGTTTCAGCCCCTTACTGTTTCGGTGGACTTCTGGTGAAGCCTCCGAATGGTTGTTCTTGTTGTGGCGTTCGGTTGGGATCCTTGTCGCGGCTGTCGTTGCCCTGATGCTTGGCTCTTCGACACGCCCGATTGATGCACTCGCTGTGGGGCTACGAAAAAACGTGTTGGCAGGAACCCTGATGGCTGGCATGTCGACTGCATTTATTATCTCGATCGCACGTATCGACGCTGCTACCACACTGTTCCTGCAGAGCCTCGCCCCGTTTTCTGCTGCGTTGCTCGGATGGTGGTTGTTACGAGAACGAGTTGATCTCCACACTTGGGCAGCTATGGCTACTGCTGTTGTTGGAGTGGTGATCATGGGCACTACTTGGGATGCCAGTAACGGTGTCGGTATTTGTGTTGCGGCTTGTATCCCACTGATGCTCGGTGTTTACACGGTGTTGTTACGAGATAGTGAGCGGCGCGATCCACGGGCTCAAGTTTTCTTTACCGGTGTGATCGGCATCGGGGTCGGATTGATTGCCGGTGTGCTTACCGGTGGTTTCGGCCTGCCTGTCCGCGACGCTGCACTGGCGTTCACGAGTGGCGCCGTTCTGCTGGGGGTAGGACTTCCCATATTTAATGCGGCTGGGAGACATGTCCCAGCAGCGCGGACCAGCTTGCTACTTCTCAGTGAGATCGTGTTAGCTCCGATATGGGTGTGGTTGATCGTTGATGAAACCCCATCTGGCAACACAGTGGCGGGCGGTGCTGTGATCCTGGTGGCGTTGGTGTGGGTTGCCACGCATCCCAAAGTCGCTGCCTCGTAGAAGCAGTGTGCTTAGAGCAGCGCGATCGGGTTAGCTGGCGAACCGGTGCCGCCTTCGACTCGTAGAGGTGCGACTGTGAACAGGAAGCTCCACTGAGAATGTTGGTTACAAGCTGCCGCGAGTCGATCTAATCGAAGATTGTCAAGAAGATGTACTCCCATGGCCACGATAACGGTCTGGTGGATGGGCATCACCCAGTCATCTGGATGGTTTCCCGGTAGGACGTCACTGACTCCGTCGCAGCCGAGTACCGAGATGTCGCGGTCGTGTAACCATTCAATGCAATTTGGGTGTAGTCCAGCCATTCCGACATGGAACGGGTGCCAGGGTCCTAGTTCGGTTCGTCGTTTGTCTCGACCAGTACCGATAAGCAATATGTCTCCGGCGCCGACGGAGACGTTTTGTGCTTCTTCGCAGGCTTCCAACTCATCGGCTGTGATCGCGTCACCGGGTTCGAGCCATTCGACTCCTCGTAAACGGGGAATGTCGAGAAGCACTCCGCGGCCAACAACTCCTTCGGCTGCGACCATGATGCTGCAGTGAGTAGCGCCGGTGCTTTTAACGGTGTCTGCGGTGTACCCGTTGTACATTTTGCGATCCATGAATACATGGCACAGTGCGTCGATGTGTGAGGTTGCCATTCCATGGAAAGCCACGCCGACGAAGTCGCCGGTCGACTCCATGTTGAGGTGCGGGGATACACAGTCATCTCCGCCTCGGACCATCATGTGTAGTGCTGGGTGTCGATTTTCGGCGTTGGGTTCAACTGGTAATTCTCGAGCACAGCTAACTGAGTGACCGTGGACTACCTCCGCGGCAGCTGCGGCTCGCAGTTCGGGTGTAATGAGATTTAGTGCTCCCGCTTCGTCGTCGGCGCCCCATCGGTCCCAGTTCTTTACCGTTTCGAATAGTTCTCGGTGCTGCTGTGAAGTCATCCATGGGTCAGTGGACACAATCCCTCTCCTTTGTTTCGTCTGTTCTTGTCTGAGGCTTATTTCGCTTGTTCAAAAGCGCCGAAGCCTCCCCCTCCAGGTGTTTCAATTTCGAAGCAATCTCCGATGTGGACTTCTACCCGCGTGCTGCCTGGTAATTCTTCGCTGCTGCCATCCGCTTTAAGTAGTCGGTTAATGCCGACAAGACCGTCTTCTCCCCCGTGGGCACCAAAGGGTGCGATCTTGCGACGAGATGACAGCACATTGACTGTCATTGGTTCCAAGAACCGGAGACGCCGAACAACGCCATCACCACCGCGCCGCGCTCCTTGTCCACCTGAGTTGTGACGAACTTTGAAATGTTCAACGCGAACGGGGTGGCGCCACTCGAGTATTTCGGGGTCTGTGAGCCGGGTGTTGGTCATGTGGGTGTGAACGGCGCTTGCCCCATCGGAGGTGGGGGTCGCGCCGGCGCCTCCACATATTGTCTCGTAGTACTGGTGTTCGTCGTTGCCCCATATGAAGTTGTTCATGGTTCCCTGCGATCCTGCAACTACACCGAGCGCTCCGAACAGGGTGTCTACGAGAAGCTGGCTGGTTTCCACGTTGCCCGCGATGACAGCGGCCGGGGGATGTGGGCTGATGAGTGAAGGGTCGGGGATTCTGATATCTAACGGGATGAGGCAGCCTGCATTGAGTGGAATGGCATCGTTGACCATGCATCGGAACACGTACAAGACAGCTGAACGGCAGACCGCTTTGGGAGCATTGAAGTTTCCGGGGTGTTGTCCGCTGGTTCCAGAGAAATCAATGACTGCTGAGCGTTCCTCCAAGTTGACTTGGATTGACACAGCTATTTGATGTCCGTCGTCCATTTCGCCGACGAATTCGCAGTCAGTGAGTGCTGCAATTACACGCCGCACTGATTCCTCCGCGTTTTCCATGACGTGACTCATGTAGGCGTGGACGACATCGAGGCCGTAATGGGCGATGACTCGTTTTAGTTCCGTAGCGCCTCGTTCGCAGGCAGCGACTTGGGCTTTGAGGTCGGCAATGTTTTGGTCGGGGTTACGGGCAGGCCAAGGTCCCCCAATCAGTATGTTTCGAATTTCATCTTCTAAGAACCTGTCGTCTTGGACCAAGAGGACGTTGTCGAGTACTAGGCCTTCTTGGTCGATGGTGGTGGAGTCGGCGGGGGCTGATCCGGGGACAATGCCACCGATATCGGAGTGGTGGCCGCGCGCTGCAACATAGAAGATGCGTTCTTGTGTTGTTTCATCGAAAATTGGTTTCACCACGGTGATGTCAGGCAGGTGGGTTCCACCGTTGTAGGGGGCGTTCAGCACGTACGCGTCACCTGGTGACATGGCCGGGTTGTTGGCAATGACGGATTTGATGGCTTCACTCATCGAACCGAGATGGATTGGTAAGTGGGGTGCGTTAGCAATGAGTTCGCCGGTGGGATCGAAAATGGCGCAACTGAAGTCGAGTCGTTCCTTGATGTTTACCGAAACAGCGGTGTTTTCGAGTACTACTCCCATCTGTTCAGCCACATTCATGAAGAGGTTGTTGAATATCTCCAGTTGGACTGGGTTGACATCGGTTCCCACTGCTGATCTTGGAGTGTGAGGGGAAACTCGTTGTATTACCAGGTCACCGTTAGCGGTGATTCTGCCTTCCCAGTTCGGTTCTATGACCGTGGTGGCGTTGGGTTCGACGAGGACCGCAGGTCCCGCTATTGGGGTGTCGGGAACGACGCGTTGTCTATCGATAAATGGGGTGTCGGCAGTTGTTCCTGCCATGGTGGTCGGGAACGTTCCCAAAATCGGGTCCGTTGAATCATCGGGTGTTTCGATGAACGACAGCGGTTCCGCTACGCCGATTGCTTCGAGTTGGATTGATTCAAGGATGATTGTCGTTTGGGGGGAGATAAAGCCGAATCGTGCGCTGTGCTGGGCTTCGAACTCAGTCAATATCTGGTCGAAGGTGCCAGATGGGATGGTTAACGCAGTGTCCGATCCTCGGTAACGCAATGAGACACGTCGGCGGAGTTCACGGGCGGAGGGTTCTACTCCTTCGTTGAGGAGGTATTCGTTTCCGTTGTGTTCGAGTTCTTCCCACTGCGGTTCAAGTTCTTTGAGGGTTTCGGCACTTAATTCTTGTTCGACTGCTCGATCGCGGATGTTGCCAATGTCTGCCAATCCAATACCTAAAGCTGAGAGGACACCGGCGTGGGGGTGCACGTATATGTTTTCTATTCCGAGGCGGTCAGCCACCATGCATGCGTGTTGGCCACCTGCTCCCCCAAAGCACACCAACGCGTAGTCGCTGACGTCATGGCCGCGTTCGATACTGATCTTTTTGATGGCGTTGGCCATGTTGTCCGCGGCGACATCTAGGAAACCTTGAGCGACGCTGGTTTCGGTGTGGGATGTACCGGTTTCAGCGCTGACCCGTTTGGCGAGGGCTTGGAACGCTGTGGTAGTTGCTTCGAAATTAAGTGGTTGTTTTCCGTCAGCTCCGAATACTGACGGGAAGAACTCTGGACGGAGTTTGCCGAGGACCACATTGCAGTCGGTGATTGCCAGTGGGCCGTTGTTGCCATAGCAGGTCGGTCCGGGGTCAGCGCCAGCTGAATCGGGGCCGACTCGTAATCGGCTGCCGTCAAAGTGGAGGATCGAGCCGCCTCCCGCTGCGACGGTGTTGATGTCCATCATTGGGGAACGAACTCGGATTCCTGCTACTTCGGTTTCGTAGGCGCGTTCGAATTCGCCCGCGTAATGGCTCACGTCGGTTGAGGTGCCGCCCATGTCGAAGCCGATCAGCTTGTCTAGATCGGCGTTTGCTGCGGTGCGAACCATTCCGACTACTCCACCAGCGGGGCCTGACAGCAACGCGTCTTTACCTTGAAATGCGTACGCGTCGGTGAGTCCCCCGTTCGATTGCATAAACATCAAACGAGGGCTGTGCTGTTCGTGGCGAAGTTGCTCATCTACTTGCGCGACGTAGCGACGCAAAATAGGTGAAAGATAGGCGTCGACGACTGTGGTGTCGCCTCGAGGGACGATTTTCATTAACGCGCTGACTTCGTGGCTGACCGAGATTTGTTCGAAGCCGAGTTCTCGTGCGATGGCTGCGAGACGTGACTCGTGGTCAGTGTGTCTGTAACCGTGGAGGAGGACTATGGCAACGGAGTTGAATCCGTTGGTTCGGGCCTGTTGTAGTCCTTGGCGAGCGGCTTGTTCGTCGAGCTCAACGAGGATCTCTCCGTCGGCGTTAACGCGTTCGTCGATTTCTAGAACGTCGGTGTACAGCATTTCGGGCAGGTTGATGTCGAGAGCGAAAAGGTCTGGTCGGGTTTGGTATCCGATTCTGAGTACATCTGCGAAGCCGGCTGTGGTTACAAACAACGTTGGTTCGCCCTGTCGCTCAAGGAGGGCGTTAGTTGCAACTGTGGTCCCCATCTTGACCGTGTCGATTTGGTCAAGGGGTATGGGCTGACCCGGGGTGAGCTTGAGAAGGTCTCTGATGCCTTGTACCGCCGCGTCGGGATATTGGCGGGGGTTGTCTGACAGCAGTTTGTGGGTCACCAACGTGCCATCTGGCATTCGTCCTACTACGTCGGTGAAGGTGCCACCGCGGTCAATCCAGAAGTTCCAGCCGTTGTTCATAAATTCCGGGCACCTCGTACTAGCGGCGATGGGTAACTGTCACCAGATTATTGATCGGTGACAGTCCGTACACAAAGCTTCGCTTTCTTGACGACACTAGGGTGGCTTTTACGCACAAGGGGTCTGCGGGGCGGGTTGTAACTATGGGTGACATGCATGAGATGGTGGACATCGAATTGCCATCCCAACTAGCACGCGTCCAGCACGGTGGAGAGGGACCACCTCTTCTGCTCTTGCATTCGGAAGCTAATACGTCGACCTGGTCGAGTTTTCACAGTGAGCTTGCGAACAGCTTCGAGGTTTTTGCTCCAATTCACCCAGGTTTCGGAGGTGAGGAGACGCCCAACTGGGTGACCGATGTCACCGATCTCAGCTTCCACTACAAAGATTTGTTAGAGGGTTTAGATCTTCAAGATCCGGTGGTTGTCGGAACAAGTCTCGGGGCGTGGATAGCCGCTGACTTAGCGATCCACTTTTCTTCGCTGTTGAAAGGCCTGGTCCTGTTTGGGCCTATCGGGATGAGGTGGGCTGAACCTCTCCCCGATTTGTTCATTATGCAATTACCTGACGTCTTGTCGTATTTGGCTGACAGCCTCGATGGCAGTGAAGTGGATCCAATGACCGGAGACGCTGATCTGGCGACAGCAGTGTGGACTGACCTCGCGACCCAAGCACGGCTGATGTGGAAACGCAATTACGATCCGCGGTTGCCGTTACGAGCGCATCACGCGAAGTGTCCGATCTTGGTTGCGGCTGGCGAAGACGATCGACTGACGTCGACGGACTACACAAAACAGTACGCGGAGTTGTTTGGCGCGTCGTTTTCATCAGTTAAGGGGGCAGGTCATCTTGTCCCCATAGATCAACCAGTAGCAGCAGCCGCTTTAGTGAACTCTTTCTATTCGACTTTGGAGAACTGACATGGAGCTATACGCCTTCCATTTAATGCCGTACCCGAAAATTGACCCCGATGTTCGAGAAAAGTATTCATCGGCGTGGGTTGTATACCCCAACAGCGAATATGACCCAGAGCTAGGTCAACGTCTGTACGGCGAATATCTGGATCAACTTACTTTTGCGGACCAAATCGGGTTCGACGCAGTGGTTGTAAACGAGCATCACCAAAACGCTTACGGATTGATGCCTTCGCCGAACATCATGGCGTCCGCTCTCATTGATCGGACCACTAACGCGAAGATCGCGATATTGGGGAACGGCATCGCATTGCGCGACAACCCGCTAAGGGTCGCTGAAGAGGTAGCGATGCTTGATGTGATGTCAGGGGGCAGAGTGCTATCAGGTTTTGTGCGAGGGATTGGGGCTGAATATCACTCGATGGGACTTGATCCGACACGGAGTCGAAGCAGGTTTTTTGAGGCCCACGATTTGATTGTGAAGGCTTGGACTGAACCAGGGCCGTTCGCGTGGGACGGTGAGAACTATCAGTTCCGTTACGTAAATGTGTGGCCGCGTCCACTGCAGCAACCCCATCCACCCATCTTTGTTCCCTCACAAGGATCAGCGGAAACGTTGCGTTGGGCTGCCGAGCATCGCTATCCGCTCGCCTGCACGTTTGTGCCGATGGAACGACTGAAACAGTTCTATGACCGGTACCGGCAGTACGCGAGTGAGGACTTCGGTTATGAGGCTGGGCCGGAGCAGTTTGGTTTCACGTCGATTGTGTACGTGCATCCTGATGGCGAAGAAGCCGCTGCTGCTGAGATTGAACCTCATATTCAATATTTCCGGGAACGAGCGTTCACTCTTCCGCTACCTACGTTCTTCCCACCGGGTTACACCGCAGCAGAGTCGTATAAGACTCGGGTCGAAATCGCTCGCGAGTTGGCTTCGAGTGGTGGACCGACGCTGACGGCGGGCGAGCCGCTCATTGGTTCTCCTGAGCAAGTGGGAGAACGTCTTGAGAGAAACCTCGCAGCTTGTGGTGCGGGAACGTTCATGGCGCAGTTCCAAGTGGGAGATATGCCTCATGACAAGGTGATGCGTTCCATGGAGCTCTTTGCAAGCGAAGTCATGCCGTATCTCTCGAAAGACAAAGTCGCTTCTTAAGAATCGTCAGCCCTTGGCGATCAGACCAATTCCGGCGACGACAATTCCAATGCCAATGATCTGCCACCAACGCAGCGAATCGTTGTCGAAGGTCGCAGCAAGTATTGCTGTAGGGATCGGGAATAGTGATGCAGCGACAGCTACCGCAGTGACCGAGCCACGTTGGAAGCCTGCTGTGTAGCAGAGCACTCCGATTGATCCAAGAATGCCGGCTGCTGCTGAGAAGCGCAGCGCATGGCCTCGAACGATCCGAGGCAAGCCGCGGACTGTGCAGAATCCGATGAGGATGATGAACGCTGTTGACCGTTGCGCTACTACAGGCCAGAGACCGCCATCTACGGTTGTTTGGGCC
>Ga0208261_1000433_pt1 | contig 16562 bp, 19 predicted proteins | sample Knorr_S7_td_DCM__FD_185595 | JGI IMG/M metagenome (GOLD analysis project Ga0208261, IMG submission 185595) | Marine microbial communities from Southern Atlantic Ocean transect - Knorr_S7_td_DCM_ad_131m_LV_B (SPAdes) (version 3) | ecosystem: Environmental > Aquatic > Marine > Oceanic | place...
TGGAACCCTCATGATCTCTGACCTTCCTTCGTATTTGGTTGGGGACTCGTGACAACCAGGGTATTAGCTGGAAATCCTTTGGAACTATGTTGGAAAACCTTTCCTTGGCGCCTGACAAAAAGCGGCCAATAGTGTTCTGAAAATCTTCCCTAGCCATGTCCCTCCCGCCATGACGTGAAACGGCATACCTTCAACCCCTCGGCAAAGATGATTGTCTCAAATACGTTTTACAACTACACGGCAATGGTCAATAACACGACTCTCTGCCAATTATTCGGTGGGGTTAGTGGGACAGCCTAAGATTTCAGATAAGCGGTGGAGTGTAGACCTCGAGAAACGAATTCAAGCGGACCACTACGATGAAGAGGCTTTTCGAAAAAGATATGCATTCAACAAAGAAACAGACAAGGAGATATTCGTTATTGATACCCCTCCTCCGTATCCCAGTGGAACATGGCACATTGGAGCGGTTGCCCAGTACAGCATGATCGACGTTATTGCGAGGAGCCAGAGGCTGCTGGGTAAAGAAGTGAAGTTCCCCTGGGGGGTGGATCGGAATGGCATCAATATCGAATTCACCGTTGAAAAGAAGACAGGGAGGAAGATGAGGACTTATGATAGGGCTGAATTCCTAGAGCTTTGTTCGGAAACTATTGAGGAATACACCAAGGCTATGCGAAATACTGCAAAGAGAGTCGGGCTATCTTGCGACTATGAGAACGAATATCTCACAGATGCCCCCGACTACAGGGCAGTATCGCAGTCTATTTTCGTTGAGCTTTTCAAGAGTGGCGATATTGTAGAAGACCTTAGGCCCAATATTTACGATCCAGTTGAAGGTACCACGATAGCCGATGCGGAGGTCCAAAGGGTTCAGAGAGAATCCAAACTATGCAATGTGAAGTGGCACACTGAGGATGGCGAAGAAATCATAATTTCAACTACAAGGCCCGAGATGATTTGTGCTTGTGGAATAGTAGTAGTACATCCTGAGGATGATAGATACGGTCACCTACTAGGTAAGAGGGTGAAACTCCCCATAGAGGTAGCAGAACGAGACCAATATGTCGAGATTGCCTCCCATCCGTCAGTAAAGATGGATTTCGGTAGTGGGATTCTGATGGTTTGCTCTTATGGTGACCAGAATGACGTCTCTATTTTCAGAGAGCTTGGATTAAGACCATTCGTAGCGATTAATCTTGATGGTGAGATGACAGGAATCGCAGGGCCATTATCTGGGATGAAAGTAATTGAAGCCCGAACAAGAGCAATAGAAATACTACGAACATCAGGAAATCTAGTCTCTACGGAAGACCGTTTACAAGAAGTACCCGTCAGCGAAAGGGGAGGAAACCCAATAGAGATTATCCTACTAAAGGAGTGGTATGTAAGGCAGACTCATATTCTGGATAGACTAATGGAACTTTCAAAGGAAAGCAGCTTCATACCCGAGAGGAACCGGCAGTACTTACATGATTGGATAGATGGAATATCCATTGACTGGCCCATCAGCAGACGTAGGTGGTACCATACGGAAGTCCCCATCTGGTACTCTGAGGACCGAACCAAAGTAGTCGTTCCGCCAAGAGGATCCTATGTGCAACCATGGAGGGACTCACCGCCAAATAACTCTGAAGTGATTGATAGGGAGAGCAAGGAAACGCTTGGAACCTATCAGGAATTGAGCTCGACACTTGGGAAACTGACAGGCGAGGAGAAGGTGTTTGACACATGGATGGACTCATCAAACTCCAATCTTTACGTCTCTGGTTACTTGACTGATCCGAAATTGTTTGATAGGGCATTTCCGACTTCAATTAGGCCTCAGGGCAAGGAAATTGTCAGAACATGGTTATACTACACACTGCTGAAGAGTGCACTTTTACTCGATCGTCCTGGTTTCCAGAGTATTTGGGTAGACGGACTTGGAATGGATCCATGGGGTAGGAAGATGTCGAAGTCATTAGGAAATGGCATAGATGCAGATAGCGTTCTCGAATGCGGAGCTGGCGGTAGGACCGGTTCATGGAAGATTAGGGGGGCCGATGGCAAGCAAGTAGTGCTGAAGGCAAACAAAATCGGAAGTGAGTGCTTTCGACTTTGGAAGGCCTGCGATGCGCAGGTGGGTGATGACTTCCATATCAATCCAGAAGAGATTGAGACTAAGTATTACGGCGTACTTACTAAGATATTCAACGTAGCTAGGTTCGCAAGCCAATTCGAAGCTCCTGAAGACTTTTCTTCACCTCCTGAATTGAATATAGAGGATATTTGGATTCTGTCTGAATTTGATCAGTCCATGGCCTCAGTGGAGAAAGCATGGAAAGATGTGGATATTTACACTGCAGCACAGACGCTGAAGTCCTTTGGTACGGGGATTTTCCCCAGTCACTGGCTCGAGATGTCAAAGACTAGGCTCTATGATGGGGATATCTCGGCTACATGGACAATGCATAGAATAGTGCGTGATCTTCTCAGTGCATTTAGCCCAATATGTCCGTTCTTCACACATTATCTAAGTACAACACTTTACGATTCTAGTGCAGTGGATGTCAGAGCATTCCCAAGGCTTCCTTCATTTACTGGTACCGATTTGTTTGTAGAACTTAGAGACAAAACTGAGTCCTTGGAAGAGTTCAATTCAATGGTTTGGAGAGCAAAGAAGGATCGTGGACTTTCTCTTAAATCTCCAATTTCAGATATCCAAATTCCTGAATCCCTGACTTTATTCTCCGACGCTTTGGTAAAGATGCACAATCTAGAGTTCTAGTCGGTCAGTTAAGGGAATTATTGCACCTTCCGGTTTCGAAATACTCTATGAGCAGTCCTGCCATTTCAGTTCCAATCCGAGCCTGTGCCTCCAGAGTCGAAGCTGCAATATGTGGGCTACCATGGAAGGAGTCGTGGCGTAGCAGGTCACTCTCTGCAAGCGGCTCAACTTCGAAAACATCGAGTGCTAGTGATGTTAGTTGACTTGACTCAAGAGCCATAGAAGCAGCGGACTCATCGACTACACCGCCCCTTGCGCAACTAACTATGTGATTGCCGCATTCAATCCCGTCTAGCCCTATTCCAGGCATCATGGATATTCGTTCTGAGTTTACCAGATTCCTTGTTTGTTCGTTCAGATTGCAATGTACAGATATGTGGGTGCAATATCTGAAAATTTCATCCACATCATCATGTAATTGAACGCCCTCAGGTGCTTCATCGACGAAGGGATCGAAAGCATGGACTTCCATGCCGAATGATGAAGCAATCGAAGCAACTCCTCTGGCTATTCTTCCGAACCCAATTAGGCCCAGCCTTTTTCCACCTATCTCAGAGCCTCGCAATTGTTTCTTTGCCCACTCTCCATTTCGAAGCGTCCGATCTGCTGTTGCTATATGCCTTGTAGAGGCTATCAGATGTCCAATGGTTAACTCCACGACACTGCGAGTAGATGCTCCCGGAGTATTGCACACTGTGATGCCTTTTTTCGTCGCTTCGACGATGTCGATATTATCCACTCCCACACCTGCCCTCCCAATGAATCTAATACCGCCGCTATCATTCACTGAGGCTGAGATTTGCTCTGATGGAAGTTTTGTGGCACTTCTGATTACTACCGCATCAAATTCTAGGAGCGAACCATTTGCGATTTCTTCTGGCTCGTGGTGCCGCAAGACTACCTCATGACCTGCATTCTCAAGAATTTCAACTGCTTCATCGGACATCCCATCTGTTACAGCGATACGCACCATGTGCATACCTGGAACATTACGTGCATCAACATTGTGAGTATCATGCCGGTGGGTTGATATTTAGTACCCCTAATTCAATTACAGATACAATGGGATTTGAATTGCCTGAACTTGAATATGCCTATGACTCACTAGAGCCCCATATTGATGCGGAGACAATGGAGCTACACCATTCCAAGCATCATGCTGGATACACCGCTAAACTGAATGCTGCAATCGAGGGTACAGAAATGGACTCTTTTGGTATTGAGGATTTGATGATTAATCACATGGATAACGCTGCAGTTAGGAATAACGGAGGTGGATTCTGGAACCATCGAATTTTCTGGGAGACAATGAGCCCCGATGGCGGTGGAGAACCCGAGGGAGATCTTGCAAATGCAATTTCAGACTCTTTCGGATCTTTCCAATCTATGAAGGATCAGTTCAGCGATGCAGCCATGACAAGATTCGGCAGTGGTTGGGCATGGCTATGCGTTTCAGATGGGCAACTTTCCATATGCTCCACTCCAAATCAGGATAATCCCCTCATGTTGGGCGAAGGTATACCAATTCTAGGTCTAGACGTTTGGGAACATGCCTATTACAAGAATTACGGACCGGGCAGAGGGGACTACATCACCGCTTGGTGGAATGTAGTAAATTGGTCAGCTGTGTCCGATAACTACCATGCCGCAATATAGTCGAATATCTGTAATGCCTACCGTTCCATTATAGCGCTCTTTGGACACGCAACAGCGTGGTCGACGATTACGAAGCTATGTTGACAGCGGTATTGATATTGGTATCACCCGTTATTTTTGCACTCCCTGTGTCGTTCGCATGGAGATGGTGGGTCGGAATTGAACCAGAGCATGAGCACTATAGAGAAAAGGTTCGCAGGGTACTCGATGCAGGGATGCCCCTTGCACGCTACAGGGGAGAGTTGGACGCAGAAGCAAGGAAGGTGCACATATCATCTGATAGGCAAGGCAGGATAGAATCGGATTTACTTCATAGACTCCGATTGCAACATTTTCTCCTTTTCCCTAGTCTCATTTTGTGGCCTCTAGTAGGCATCTTCGCTGCTATCATCAGCATACCGATGATGCCCTTGCTGAAGCTAGTCGAGTGGATTCTGATCAAAAAGAAGGCGCTATCTGGAGTCGCGATTATTATTCAGAGGTATACAAGATGGGAAATCATAGGAATCCCCAGACTTGATGACGGTTCCAAGCAGTTCGGCAAGGCTCTAGCTTCAATTCACAGAATGCCTACAACCGTATTTCTTGGCCTTTTTGCTTACCTAATCGTGTCATATTCACCAATGAGTTCTTTCAATGTTCTTCTACTAAGCGCACTGGTATACATCATTTTGGTCTCTGCAATTTCAGTCATCAGGGCTGCTACAGAGAGTACCCTAACATTTGCAGATCCTACCAATAGGAGAATCATACCTATGGAGTCGTATGTAGACGAGAAGCTAGGGCCATGGGTAGGGGTAGGGCTGATTTTCCTATTGTCTAGGCAGCTCATGTATGGATCGAAGATTCGAACAGGCGAACTCTTAATTGATCCAGTTCCATTTTCAATTAGTGTTCTACTTGTCTTGTATACAGCCACAATAATAGGAATAACTGTTGAGATACTTTTCTTCAGGAGCAGGGGCGAGGAAGTAAGAATGACATTTCAAAAACAAATGGTCGATGTTTTTCAACCGGATGTATACCTCTTCAATAGGAATTTAGGGACTTTGAGACTTGTACCACTAATGCCCCTATCACTCTGGCTGGAAACAGATGAGGACTACGATGACTTACTCAAAGATACGTGAGGGCCTCGACTTTCCATTTGGCCCCATCCAGGTTAACATATCCCGAATCAATATCATCAACACGTAGTTTCGCAATTCCATAGGATACACTTTCTGACGACTCGCACGATGTAATATGCGCAGGCGAGCCATTCGATAACCGGTATTTCCCTGGACTAATAGTAGACTCGCCCATAATGAGGCAAAGCCTCTTGACAGTCCTGCCTCGGCTGTCTAACCTTGCATGAACTTCTTGTCCCGGATAGCACCCCTTATCATTACTGATCCGATTTATCATCCCACATTCATTAGGAAGATTCCCCCTGATGTCAATTAAGCTTGGTATACAAACTGCTAATCTGACGAAGTTCCATCTATCATCACTCATTTCAGAATATTCCGCATCCTCAAGTATCGATATGAAATCACTCATCTGGTTTCGTGGTAATAGGATATCGAGTACCGAGCCACCGGGAAATTCGGATTTTACAGCGATCATATCACCGATTTCCATTACTCTATTTCTTTCTAGTTGTGTTCCCTCGAAACCCATCCTAGTAATTATTGATTGAAAGTCAGCAGATACTAGAGAAACTCTTCCTATCGCTTCATCTGCGATGATTAAATCGCATTGCTCGTCCCAAGACTTCCCGTCGATTAGGGTCTTTCTTGTTTTATCGCCCATCTCTTCTGATGACAAAAGTAGTATTTTTTCCTGTATCTTGTATATCGATCCGTGATCTGTGATCCGGCCGTTGTAATCGCAGAATAGTACGTCTATACCGTGGCTATCCGGAGAATCAACAATCCTGGTTGAGACGACCCTATCGATGACATTGGTTGAGTCATTGCCCTGCAAGAGTGTTACACTCTGTGCGCGTACGTAATACTCCTCTCCAGAGGCGTTATTGCGCAAGGAACTACCTCAGCCGAATGACTGCCCGCAGCCACATGCCCTGTCAGCATTGGGGTTCTCTATTTGGAATCCGCCACCCATCAGAGTCTCCTTGAAATCAATCTGGATACCATTTAGCATAGAGCTGTCCTTATTATGAACGAACACATTAATCCCGCCTATGGAAATCTGCTGGAATCCTTCATCCTCTGGCCTCTTTATGATTTTCATGTCGTAAAGATACCCCGAGCATCCTCCGGATTGCGCGCTGATCACCAAGACATGTGTGTCTTCGTCTCCATTCATGTTTTGCTCTAGCGCGCGTATTGCTTTGTCAGTAAAGTTCAGATTAACATCAACGACTTCTGTTTCAGAAACGACAGGTAGGGAAAATCCATCACCACCGAGTATGCCCATGAACGAAGTGTGCAATCGGTAATATTTCAACAGTTGCTTAGATTACTCGTCACACATATCAATCACCCTGCTATCGTAATGTCGTGGACGGGATGGAGTCTAGGGAGATTGCAAGACTAAGTCATGCAGGAATTGCTAGAGAATTGGACTATGTAACATCTGAATCTCCCCTATCGATTAACGTAACTGACAGTAAAAATAGTACGTTTGAGATGGGAATTACCATGAGGACTGAAGGTGACGACAGGAGGTTGATTCTAGGATTCCTATACTCAGAAGGGGTGATCGAGTCAATTACAGACGTTTCCAGTATAAACATCGATGATGGAATAGCATCGGTAGTTCTCAATGAGTCTTCATCTTTCGACTCTGATTTACATCAAAGGAATAGTACCGTAACATCTTCTTGTGGACTCTGCGGAAGAACGGACCTTAATGGCCTACTTGAATCGGAAAATACTCTTCTAGATGAGGAAATGTCAATTTCACTTGATGCAGTGTCGGTCTGCCTTAATTCAATTCATTCTGACCAGCCTATCTTCTCACGTACAGGCGGATCCCACGCTTGTGCAAGCTTCAGAGGCGACGGGTCAATAGATTGTGTTTTCGAGGATGTCGGGAGGCACAATGCTTTCGATAAAATGGTGGGATATTACCTGGAAAGTGGTTTGATACCAAAACCTGGATTTGGTGCATTCGTATCTGGAAGGGCTTCTTTTGAATTGGTACAGAAGTGCATAAGGGGGGGCTTTCCAATAATGATTGCAATTGGCGCTCCAAGTAGCCTTGCTGTTGATATATCGAACGAATATGGGCTCACTTTGGGTTGTTTCGCAAGGAATGATGGTTTGACTCTATTCAGTGGAGTTAGGAGAGTTGTAGAATAGTGATGGGGATTGGTACTTCCTTTCCTTCATATCATTCTGGTACCTGAGTCCCAATGTGGTGCCATTTTCTTCAATCCATTCTGAGAATTTTACTACCCCTAGTGGCTTGTCATCTGATGCCATCAGTCCATTCATCAGTCCACGAATTTCAGCTCTGGTAATGACTCTGTCACTGACAAGAATTCCTACAACCTTGCCAACAACCCACGCGACTATCGGGGGAACTGGAATTATTGCTCTTCTAAGCCCCATAGATTTGGAAATTAACTTTACGTACTCATAATAGGAGAATTTTTCGGGTCCTGCAACGTCCAAAATTACATTATCATTCAGGGCTCCTTGTTCCACTGCTATTCGAGCAACATCGGAGATGTGCACAGGTTGTATCGGATAGGATCCTAGACCAAAGACACCGAAAACAGGAAACCTTCGTATTAGCCATGCCATATTGTTGATCAATACATCTCTCTTACCACCGAAAAATACGGTAGGACGCAGTATTGCATGAGATAGCTTTGATTCAGTTATCATTCTCTCAACTTCCATCTTTCCAATGAAATAGGTCCAATCGGGAGCCTTATCAGGATGCGCTACTGAAAAGTGTACGATCCTCCTTATTCCTGCATCCTCAGCTGCAGAGATTAGTTTCCTTGTATTTGAAACGGCTAAGTCGTGCGCATATCCTCCTTCCCTGTCTTTGTACCTTACCCAATATGTGTTGTATAGAACATCTGCATCGGAAAGAGATGATACCAGTGAATCGTGGTTTGAAAAATCAATTGGTCTTACTTCCACTTGGCCGTTAAATGGATCGTCCCTTCCTATCGCATTTGTCAGAGTCCTAACTCTGTACCCGCAATTCAGCAGCTCCTTGGCTATCCAACGTCCTGAATAGCCAAATGCTCCAGTAACAACGTGAGCATCTTTTGCCACAATGTTGGGAATAAGCCAATAGCCATTATCTTAACCGCATTAATTTGAAGAGTGCTGCCATGTGTTTTGTCACATGAGGCTGACACCTGAGGCTACCACTCCGCTCGAAGATGCATTACCTAAGAGGAAGCCTCAGAGTAAATCTGCTGCGGGACTTCCAGCAATTATCTCAACAGCAAAGCACGGCCTCTCGAAAATGGGATTGATCGGTTCATTGACTAATTTTTACAAAGTCAATAAGTTCCAGGGCTTTGACTGCCCGGGATGTGCATGGCCAGATCCTGACGGTTCGCGTACAATCGCTGAGTTTTGTGAGAATGGTGCCAAGGCAATAGCTGATGAGGGAACAAAGAAAAGGGCCGATCCTGAATTCTGGTCCAAATGGACTGTTAGGGACTTATCGCTAAAATCCGATAAATGGCTCAATTCACAGGGTAGGCTAACACACCCCCTTATTCTAAGGGAAGGGTCCGATTACTACGAGTCCATTTCATGGGATGATGCGTTTGAAGAAATTGCGACTGAGATGTCTCCTTTAGGGCCGGATCAGTCTGTATTCTATACCTCTGGTAGGACAAGTAACGAGGCTGCTTTCATGTGGCAATTACTCGCTAGGAGGTATGGCACCAACAACCTCCCAGATTGTTCCAATATGTGTCATGAATCATCAGGAGTAGCCCTGAATGAAGCCATAGGAATAGGGAAAGGTACCGTTAAACTAGAAGACTTCGACAAGGCGGACTTGATTATTGTAGTAGGGCAAAACCCAGGGACTAATCATCCAAGAATGTTGACGGCTCTGAGGGATGCTAAGAAGAACGGTGCATCAATTATTTCGATAAACCCTCTAATTGAGACGGGCATGATTAGATTCAAACACCCTCAGAACCCTCTAGAAGTTCTAGGTTACGGAACTGAAATTTCGGATGAGCATGTCAGGGTATGCTTGAACGGGGATCAGGCTCTGTTCAGGGGGTTTGCCAAGGTAATACTTGAAAGATCACTAGAGGATTCCGGATTTATCAGCACATTCACGAAAGGCTACGAAGACTACGAAAAGCTGGTTCGAAATACATCATGGGATAATATCTCCATGTTGTCCGGAGTCGAAAGAAAAGAAATACAGAGGATTGGGAGTTTGATTGCGAAGTCGAAAGCCACAATCTGCTGTTGGGCAATGGGCCTTACTCAACACAAGAACTCCGTACCCACGATACAAGAAATCTCCAACCTTCTTCTGCTTGGAGGACACGTTGGAAGGGAAGGGGCTGGATTGTGCCCAGTTAGAGGACATTCGAACGTCCAAGGTGATCGAACTGTGGGGATAACCAATAATCCTACATCGGAGTTTATGGATTCTTTGAGAAGAGAGTTCGGAATACAGAAGCTCCAAACCAGAGGGCTCGATTCAGTAGGTGCAGTCAAAAGTATGTTACAACGAGAAGCCCGAGTATTCCTTTCTATGGGGGGGAATTTCATATCTGCAATGTCTGACACAAATGCCACTTCTGAAGCGATTAGAAACTGCTCGCTCACAGTCCAGATTTCAACCAAGCCCAATCGGTCTCACCTGATAACCGGAAAGATAGGCATAATCCTGCCATGCCTAGGGAGGACGGAGCGCGACGAGTCTGGAGGTAGTGCACAGTTTGTTACAGTAGAGAACTCGATGGGGGTAGTACACAAGTCTATTGGAACTCGTTCACCTGCTAGCAATAATCTAAGATCCGAGGCGAGCATTGTATCTGGAATAGCCTTGGCAATTGAGGATAAATTAGGATTTTCAGGAATTATGTGGAAAGAACTTGCCGCAGATTATGATATGATTAGGGATAGTATTGAGAAGGTGGTTCCAGGTTTTGATTCATACAATGAAAGGTGCAGGGAAAATGGAGGTTTCTATCTACCTAATCCTCCCAGAGACTCGAGAATATTTCCTACCAAAACTGGCTTGGCAAATTTCATCTCCAATGATCTGGTTGCAATTTCTCCTAAGCATGGTGAGTTTCTTATGATGACAATCAGATCTCATGACCAATACAATACCACAGTGTACACCGATAATGACAGATACCGTGGAATTTACTCTGGAAGGAGAGTTGTTCTGATGAATAAATCGGATATGGAGGAAAATAGTTGGGAGGAGTTTGACGAGGTGTCAATCACATCTGAATTCGATCAAAAAGTGGTGAAGTCTGATAGATGGAGAGTGGTTGAGTATGATATTCCTAGGGGGAACGTTGCTACTTATTTCCCAGAAGCGAATGTACTTATCCCACTAAACAGCGTAGCCGACAAGAGCAATACTCCTACTAGCAAATCAGTAATCGTTAATATCACGTCTACCTGATACCACGGGCCTGTCTTTTGGCCTGTTCCCTAGCTAAAACCCTGCATCTACTAATCTGCTTCTCGCATAGTTCAGCCTCGGACTCATCGAGGCCCCTCTCTAAGGATTGAGAGAAGCACTTTATTGCATCATCGAACATTTCTACTGCGGCATAAGATGAACCCATATTGAACAGAGTCCTCCCTGAGACCGATTTGGGGTCTAAACCTATTGCAGTGTGATATGCGACAATGCTCTCAGGGTATCTACCTTCATTGTACAACGCATTGCCTCTTCCATTCTGTGCCTTTACCCTGAGCTCGACTTCACTGGAAGGACACCCCCCAATAGCCTTCTCGAAACTAGAAAGTGCCTCATCGTTCTTTCCTTCATTTAGCAGGTTAATACCCATGTTATACCAACCCAGAGAATCGTCTAGGCTTCCTCTTTCCTCAACCACTGGTGCTGATCGCACCTCGTCTGCTGCGATAAGTAACAGTTCATCGTCGTCTACATCATCATGAATGCCTGTACTTATCTCCGGCTCAGATTGCTCATTAGTATCTGACTCAATTTGATCGGCCCTCTTCATGCATTGTACAGCACGATCTTCGTAGCCCGCTGAACTCAATGCTTCACCGAGCCCCCTCCAAACTTCGGGAGAATCTGGAGTCTGCTCTAGAAGATCCTTCCAGATTGAAACAGCAGTTGAATGATCTCCTGATGACGATAGCGCACGAGCCTCTTCCTGTCTGCTAGACTCAACGGAATCAGGGGAAATACCCATATCTAGGATTTGATCAGCTGGATCTTCATTAATCGGTTGTGATTCTATGAAGACTAGCTCTTGGGTTTCTTCGGGCTTGGATATTGAGGCAATGTTATTCAGTTTCTCATCTTGTTCGAGATGCGGAAGTGCTCTTTTCGCAAAATTACTAGCCCTCTCTGGTTCACTTTCTTCTAGAAGATACGCTAGATTGGCTAGAGTCGGGGGGTGATCTGGATATTTCTCATCGCATTTTTCGAAGGCCTCAACTGCATCTTTCGATGAGCCAGTCTTACTGTACAGTACTCCTAGACAGAACCAGGCTGTAGCATTATTCTCGTCCATTCTAAGAGCATCAAGATATGTTAGAATAGCTGTTGAGTAATCTCCACTGTTGGTTAGAGTGGCGCCTAATTTCAAAGTCTCAATGAGTCCACTCATGACCATTGGGAAAATCACCAATGAATAAGTATTCTGAAGTATAGTAGAAAGGTACAATTGAAGACTGATTGCCATTTGTGTTGTACATGGACGAGCCGATAGTAGTGATGGGCATTTGCGGCTCTTACGATCTAGAATCAGCTAACGGCAGAATGCTAGAGCTTATTCTCAGAGAGTGTGGGAATCTCGGTGCAGAAACAGTGGTCTGGGACCATGGAAAAAGGCCGTTGCCCCTTGTTGGAGCAGAAGGTTCGTGGGATGATTCAAACGTCAAAGACTTCCAAGAAATGGCAGTTTCTGCAGATGCCTATGTCCTCTCGAGTCCAGAATATCACGGAACCATGAGTGGCGTGATGAAGAATAGCCTTGATTGGTTATATTCGAAGCATACTTCAGGCAAGGTTTTCGCTTTAGTTTGTACTCTAGGAGGTCAAACTAGCAATAATACACTGAACCATATGAGAATAGCAGCGAGATGGATACATGGCTGGGTGATTCCAGAACAGGTGGCGGTACCACACATCAAGAGTGCTTTCGACGAAGATGGAGAGCTTCTAAGCTCAGAAATCAACGATCGTGTTCTGTCGATTTCATCATCATTGATAGAAAATACTACCAAATTGAGGAGGTAGTAGTGTCTGGTGAATCCCTCACTCCCGAGCTGGTATATTCGTTACTGCTAATGTCTATCGCTGGAGTTTCGGCTTGCTGGTCTAGGTACATCATTGAGAATATCGTTGCATTAAGAATTGCAGTTTTTGTAGGAGTTTCTTCCTCTATATTCATGCTAATCAATATCTCAGGATGAAGTCGTTATGGACATATTTCCAGTAAGATGCCAAGTAGAATGGACGACCTTGGAAAGCGGATGTATTGAAATCACTTTAGACAAGAATCTCAGTAAGATCGAGGAAAAGGTGGCTAGGATTATGGGTGCTCCAACGTTCGTAAGACGTCCAATGGACAAAATGAACAGCGCCCTCTGGGTGTTAATGGACGGATCACGAAACGTTCGAGAAATCATAGAGGAAATGGATGCCCAATTTGATGAAGTGATTTCTCCCGTAGACGAAAGAGTGAGCAATTCTATTGCACATTTTGTAGAATTGGGATTAGTGTCGCTAACTGGAATGAAAGATGACTTCGATTGGGATATCGGGCCCTCTGTTGTCGGACATTAATCATCGACCGATGCTCTTTTGCTCTCGTTGAGATTCTCCCTGTACCTCGCAGAGAAGTAAATCATCAATGGTATTACTAGAACGAGGAAAAAGCATCCAACTAGCGCAGAGAAGCTGTATACGGTCTCTTGGACAGGATTGATTTTGAACTTAGACAAGGAAACCAGTTCATGGGAGGAAAACTCCGATTCGACAAGCATTCCTGCACTAGGATTAGTTTCACCATCGCTAACAACCTTCACCTTCCATGTGATTGTCTTTTGCGCACTGGAAATTAGAGAGTCGGCTTCTTCCTGGGCACTTTCGAAGTTCTCACTCTCCAGATAGCCCTTACCCTTGATTGGCAATTCTAGAGATACTCGGCCTCTTAGAGTTCCACTACCATTGACTAAGTCCATAGTATGAGTTCTACTATACTCACAAGTATCTAGGATGTCTGAATAGTCTGAGTTTGGCTCATTGCAAACATAGCTCTGATCGGTTAGGCCTAAATTTGGAGAGTGGGACCAATTTGTACCCTCTGCTTCTACGATCAGTGTTGAGCCTGAGGGTGCGTCGTATACGGTGAAATTTACCCAAGTTATCGCATCTGTTGTGGTATAGTACCACTGGGCCAGTCCCTCCGACTCTTGAGTAAGATCCATTGATTCATGCTCGTTTGTTGTGTTGTACTCGTAGTACTCGGAATCAACAGTGTTAGAGTATACTGCGTAGGACAGTAGTACGATTAACGTCATTCCCGTTCCGATCATGGTACGAAGCATGTTCGGATTCTTCGACAGTGATTTCTTCACAATTTTTGCAAATGGCCCCAATTATTCAATGCTTGTTGTGAGAAAACATCCAATGAGAATCAGCAAAACCGTGTCATCACGGTTAAATACGGTCTGTTGGACGGGCGGGACGCACGGGTGAAGGTATGACGACTTACTATGACGTTCCAGCAGACCTTCTAATTGCTAGTCTTTCTGAGAAGTTGAAGTCTTATGACAAGGTCTCTGCACCAGAATGGGCATCTCAGGTTAAGACTGGCACTCACAGGGAAAGACCACCCGTTCAGGAAGACTGGTGGCACACTAGAGCTGCATCAGTACTTAGGAAGGTGGCAATAAAGGGCCCAATAGGTACCAATAGAATTTCACAAGAGTTCGGAGGATCTAAGGATAGAGGGGTCAAGAAGAATAAGGCTGTGGCGGGTTCAAGGAACGTCGCTAGGAAGATTCTGCAGCAACTCTCAGATTCGGGGTTATTGGTCGAATCGCTGAATACATCTGGTAATGTTAACAGGGGTAAAATCGTAAGTTCTGAGGGACAAGCTCTTCTCGACGAGGTTGCACATTCGGTAAGGTCGAAAGCTGAAGAAAGATACCCTGGTTTGGAGAAGTATTGAGGTGGCACCATGGCAAGGAACAAACCATTCGCAAAGAAAAAGCGCTTGAATAAAGTGACAAAGCAGAATAAGCGTGTTCCTGTTTGGGTTGTAATGAGGACAAATAGGAAGACTAATTCTCATCCCAAGAGACACATGTGGAGAAGATCCAAACTACAGAGGTGACCAAATGGCAGAGGTTAAGGAAATCACAATACCACTCAGAGCTGCGTGGAAGGTTCCACGAACAAGTAGGGCGAAAAGAGCCATGGCCGAAGTAAAGATTCATGTTTCTAGACATATGAAAAGAGGTGACGACGAAGAAATCTGGATAGATGAGTCTGTTAATCATGCAATTTGGGCAAGGGGAATGCAGAATCCACCTAGAAAGATCAGAGTAGTATGTACTCGAGAAGAGGGTTTTCCGTTAGAAGTTAAATTATTGGAGGATTGAAATGGGAAATATCAGGCCTTCGTTTATCAAAAGCAGAGCTCTGAGGCTCGTAGAGATGTATCCCGATCAATTCACAGATGATTTCGACACGAACAAGCACCTAGTTTCTGAGTTCACTGACGTAGGGAACAAAAGGATGAGAAATTGGATTGCGGGGTATATCACTCGATATAAACAGCGCAGAGTCGATTAGCGCATCACTCATCACCAGTTGCCCATTCGAAGTATTATGGGAGACAGGAGAACTCAGAATCTACCTACTTTCTCCCAAAACGTCTGCGTCATCCTAGTAAAGCCTGAGCATGATGGTAACATTGGTGCAGTAGCACGTTCGATGCTAAATTTCGGAATAAACGATCTCAGAGTTGTTGGTAGGGATGGAGATTGGTCCGAGGAAGCGAGAAGGAGAGCGAAGAATGCACAAGAAGTCCTTGATGGTGCTAAAGTCTTTGACACCTTTGAAGAGGGCGTGGCAGACTGCTCATTAGTCGTGGGGACCTCTGGGAAGAGAGAAGAGGGCGAAAGGACAGTGAAGAGGCATTTCCTCCTTCCTGAGGAGCTCCCAGAGAGGCTTTCTGGGATTGAGGGAAGGGTGGCAGTAGTATTCGGACCCGAAGGAAAGGGACTATTGAATGAGCAGTTGTCGATGTGTGATCTGCTTGTAACTATACCCACATGGGAGGGTTATCCCATACTCAACCTAAGTCATGCTGTATCCATAATCTGCTTTTCTTGGTACGTAAACTCTGATACAACTAACCCGGCGGGGACTGGAGGTAGGCTACTTGATCCGAAATTGAGAGCCAAACTGAGGTCTGAGGCTAAGAGGCTAGTAGAATCAATGCCAACTAAGGATCACAAGAGGAAGGGGATAGAAGATACTCTTCTCAGAGTATTATTCAGGGGCCTTCCTAAGGATGATGAGATACACAGGATACTCGGCATCCTAACACAGGCCGCCGACTCGTTCGAGCAAACTTGATTCTTAGTGACCCTTTGAGATACTACTCGTTGAACCAGCTTGCCCATGATTTAGGAGTCTCCCTGACATGGAATGCTCTTAGGATTAGAGAATTCCCGTAGGATGATGAGATATGCGGCTCTACCTGTTCAAATGCCCACTTAGCCAGGTTCTCCGCTGTAGGAATAAACGGGAGAATCACGGTTCGATGCCCGGTCTCCATCATCCTGAGAGCGTCTAGGGCTACTTCGTCATCCTCGAACACCAGGAAGGCGTGATCCACTACATCGTGGATATGCGTATTTAGAATATCAGAAACCTCTGAGAAGTCAATGAGCATTCCCTCTTCTGATACTCCTCTCTTTGTCACAACATCCCCTTCCAACTCTGCCTC
>Ga0208261_1000434_pt1 | contig 16542 bp, 12 predicted proteins | sample Knorr_S7_td_DCM__FD_185595 | JGI IMG/M metagenome (GOLD analysis project Ga0208261, IMG submission 185595) | Marine microbial communities from Southern Atlantic Ocean transect - Knorr_S7_td_DCM_ad_131m_LV_B (SPAdes) (version 3) | ecosystem: Environmental > Aquatic > Marine > Oceanic | place...
TCAGATTCAGGGAATGTATTGATAAATGCTTGTAGCTTTTCTATAGCAGTTAATGTTTCTTTTGAATCTTTAGAAAAAATTGGAGCTAAGTGATAATAACTTTTTGCTCCAAGAAAAGCTATTTCCTGAACCTTTTCACTATCAGGATATGTACTAGCAAATCTTTCACATTGATAATTTGCAGTATAATAACTTTTAGTTTCATAAAAACACTTCGCATGCATATACATTAGTTTCTGAGCCTGTGGTCTTCCTCTATATTGTGGTACAATTTGAGTAAACAATCTATTTGCTTTTTGATATTTTCCTTCATCATATAGTGTTGTACCTAGAAGAAACTTATCAGCAACTACATCAGAATTTAAAGTCTTCTGATATTCGCTACAAGAAAGTATTAAGCCAAATATTAATATAAACTGAATTTTTTTCATTTTTCTCATTGTGTTTTGAGCGATTGCAAAAATATGAATTAAATATTTATTATAAAATTAAAAATATATGAGTAGAAAATTAAAAGATCTTATTAAGTCCTTTTAAATATTTTTCTAATTCATTACTAAAAACCTCAATATTTTCTATATCAACGTCAATAATAAAATCATTTATACGTTGGTCAAAATTTGATATTCCTATCTTAAAGTTTGCTTTAGATTTTGCTGATACAAGATTTAAGTCTGTATTATCTATTCGATAAAAACTAATAAGAACATCGTATTTAGTATTTATAAACTCATTTAAGGCAATGTTGGTGATATTGCCATTCCACCCAAAGTCTTCAGGGCTAAAATAATCATCCCAGTGATTTAACTGAAAATCTTTGTGAGAAACATATGTTATAAACTTAATTTGATTCTCATTTACACCAAAATTTGTAAAGATTCCTTTTAATTTATCATAATCTTTATACTCCTCAAGACTCAATATAATTCCTACAGATCTAATTTTTCTGTCACTAATTTTTGATCTCTTAGAATTTAATATTTTGTTAATATATTTTTGGTTAGATCTTTTCCTAAATAACTTTAAAAACATATCTTATTGATGGTCTTATACAAATGTAATTAATTAAACATTACGATTATAACTATGAAAAGAGTTATTCTCATATTATTTATCACATTTTTTTCAATACAAAGCTGCGAAAACAACTATGTTTTACAAGGAAATAGAATTGAAGTAAATAATAATGTAAAAAGTGATAAAGAAATAGTAGAATTTATAACTCCCTATAAGAATAAAGTTGACAGTAAAATGGACAGCATTCTTGCTTATTCGCCAACTAATTATGACAAAAAGAATGGCTTATTAAATACAGCTATTGGAAATATGATGGCAGATGTAGCATTAAAACTCTCTAATCCTGTGTATAAGGCTAGAAAAAACAGAGATATTGATTTTGTCTTATTAAATCATGGTGGAATTCGTGCTTCTATATCTAAAGGAGATATAACAACTCGAACAGCCTATAATGTAATGCCTTTCGAAAACAGCATGGTTGTTTGTGAGTTAGATGGGGAGACTGTAGGAGAATTAATTAACTATCTTAAATTAAGTAAAAAAGCTCATCCTATTTCTGGAATAAATATAGTTTTAGATAATAGCTACAATTTGATAGAAGCCAAGATAAATGGCAAAGAAATTAGTAAAAATAAAATCTATTCTGTTGCAACTACTGATTATCTTTTAAATGGTGGTGATAAAATGGATTTTTTTAAAAAAAGTAAAGAAAATACAATTCTTGATTACAAATTAAGAAACATACTTATAGATTATTTTAAACAGATCGATACTTTAAGTTTTCAAACAGATAATAGGTTTATAATTAGAAATTAATGAAAAGAAGAAATTTTATAAAAAATAGCCTTTACTCATCATTGATTCTTTCAGGTGGTCCAATAACTTTTAATAGCTGTACAGACTCAACAGATAAGAAAATCACAATATTACATACAAATGATGTTCACAGTCATATTGAACCTTTTAGTAGCTCTCATTCAAAATTTCCTAACAAAGGAGGAGTGGCGAGAAGATCAACAATTATTGAATCTATAAGAAATCAGAATCCTAACACCTTGTTATTTGATGCAGGTGATATATTTCAAGGGACACCTTATTTTAATTTTTATGGAGGAGAGGTTGAGTTTAAACTCATGAGTATGTTAAATTATGATGCAGCTACTATAGGAAATCATGATTTTGACAATGGTATAGACGGATTATTTGCTCAACTTCCAAACGCAAAATTTTCTTTTATTTCATCTAATTATGATTTCAAAAATACAATCATGGATACTCATGCAAAAAAGTATAAAATTTTTAACAAGTCTGATATAAAAATTGGTGTATTTGGATTAGGAATAGAGCTTGAAGGATTAGTAACACAAAAATTATTTAAAGAGACAAAATATCTCGATCCTATCGAAATTTCACAGGAAATGACTAGAATCTTGAAAGAAAAAGAAAAATGTGACTTAATAATTTGTCTCTCACATTTAGGTCATTTTTATAAAGATGCCCCAAGCAAAATTTGTGATGTATCTCTAGCTAAGTCAACAAAAGATATAGATCTAATTATTGGAGGACACACACATACATTTTTAGAAAAACCTGTAATAGTTGACAATATAAAAGGCGAAAAAGTAATTATCAATCAAGTAGGTTGTTGGGGACTATTTTTAGGACAAATTGATTTTTATTTCGATTCTAAAAAAAATAAAACATCTAATGCTTATGCAATTCAGATATAGCAAATTACTTTATTTAATATCCACTGTTTTAATATTAAATAATTGTTCCAACACAGAACAAACTAAGCCTAACATTATTTATATTCTTGCAGATGATTTAGGCTATGGTGAAGTTGGATATAATGGGCAAAAAATAATTAAAACACCAAATATTGATAAATTAGCCTCTAATGGTATGATTTTCACAGACCATTACACTGGAGCACCTGTATGTGCTCCTGCAAGGTATTCATTGCTTACTGGAAAACATATGGGTCATTCATACATAAGAGGGAATGATGAGTGGAAAGAACGCGGTGATGTATGGGATTATGAGAAGGTTTTTAATAATCCACTATTAGAAGGTCAAAGACCTATTCCAAAAAGCACTAAAACAGTAGGCAAACAACTAAAAAAAGTGGGTTATAAAACAGGAATATTTGGAAAATGGGGCCTTGGAGCACCAGAAACAGAAGGCGTGCCTACTCTTCAAGGATTTGATTCATTTTATGGATATAACTGCCAAAGACAAGCACATAATCTATACCCATCTCATTTGTGGGAAAACAACACAAAAGTATACCTAAATAATGATCTAATTAGCCCAACTACAAAACTAGATCCTAATGATGATCCTTTAAATGAAAAAAGCTATAAATTATTTAGACAAAATGATTATGCTCCTGATAAAATTCATCAAAAGGCGTTGTCATTTATTGATGAAAATAAAAACGATCCATTCTTTTTATTTTATGCATCCCCTCTGCCCCATTTACCATTGCAAGTACCAAAAGAAAGTGTAGAAAAATATAGGCTATTAATTGGTGAAGAACCCCCTTATCTAGGAGATAAAGCATATTTTCCTAACAGATATCCCAAAGCTACATATGCTGCAATGATTAATTATCTCGATAAGCAAATAGGTGAATTAATTGGGAAACTAAAAGAAATTAACCAATATGATAATACTATAATCATATTTTCAAGTGATAATGGTCCTACCTACCTAGGAGGAGTTGATTTTGATTTTTTTAGTAGTTCAGAGCCCTTTAGTAACGGATATGGAAAAACAAAAGGATTTTTATATGAAGGTGGAATACGAGTTCCGATGATTGTTAGTTGGCCAAATCAAATAAATCCTGGATCTTCATCAAATCATATTTCATCATTTTACGATGTACTTCCTACTCTATGTGATATTACTGGTGCTAATATTCCTGAAGGAGTTGATGGGATTAGTTTTAAAAACACACTTTTAAATTTAAAACAAAAACCTCATGATTTTCTTTATTGGGAATTTCCAAGCTATAATGGACAACAAGCTGTAAGACTTGGCAAATGGAAAGGAATTAGAAAAAATATATTTGACGGAAATATGAAAATTGAATTGTATGATTTAGAAAATGACATAGAAGAAAAAAATGACTTATCTAATAATTACACAGAAGTTATTAGCAAAATTGAAAAAATTATGATTCAGGAACATGAACCTGCAGAATTAATTAGATTTAAGTTTAAAGAATTAAATGATCACTGACATTAAAATATCTGATAATATCTAACACCCAAAGCAATAAAAAGTCGTATTTTTGCATCGAAATTCTAGAAGATTTATAACTTATTTTGAATTACAATATGAAAAGATTAATTATTTTAATTTATCTGCTTTTTCCGCTCCTATTATTCTCTCAAGATGCAAATAAAATTTTAAAAATATCTGAAGAAAAAATTAGAGGAATAGAATCATCCTATCAAGAAATGATGATAAAAATTATCCGTCCTAAATGGAGTAAAGAAATGACAATGAAGGGCTGGTCAGTAGGTGAAGATTATTTTGCTTCTGTTGTACTTTCTCCTGTTAAAGAAAAGGGAACTGTTTTTTTGAAAAGAGAAAATGAAGTTTGGAATTATATTCCTTCAATAGAACGAACAATAAAACTTCCACCATCAATGATGATGCAAAATTGGATGGGAACTGATTTTACAAATGATGATCTTGTTCAAAGGTCTTCAATTATTGAAGATTATTCTAACTCAATTATAGGTGAAGAAACCATTGACGGCTTAGATTGTTGGATCATTGAACTTATTCCAAATGAAGATGCTACAGTTGTTTGGGGTAAATTGATACTTTCGATAGATAAGCTGAATTATATGCAACTTAAAACTAAATTCTTTGATGAATATGACGAGCTAGTCAGTATTATGTATGGTAAATCAATTAAAAATTTTGATGGAAAAAAACTACCATCTATTATCGAATACATTCCTTTAGATGAACAGGGAAATAAAACCATTGTAGAAAGGCTAGTATGGAAATTTGATATTGAAATAAATAAAAGATTTTTCCTTCCTAACTATATGAAAAATTTAAGATGATATTTAAAATAGCCTGGAGAAATATCTGGAGAAACAAAAAAAGGACACTAATCAGTACTCTTTCCATTTCAGGCGCCTTATTTCTTGTAATACTAATGAGAAGTATGCAATTTGGATTTTATGACAATATTATAGATCAAGTTGTAAATTCCTATTCAGGATATATTCAAGTTCATGCTGATGGATACTGGGAAAAGCAGAGTGTTAATAATTCGATGGAATTAGATGATAGCTTAATAAATAAAATAAGTTCTGTAGAAGGAGTAGATAATGTTTCTAAAAGGCTACAAACCTTTTCTCTAGTTTCAAAAGGTGATAAATCTAAGGGTGCAATAATTAATGGTATTGAAATTGAAAAGGAACAATTAATAATTGACTGGGATAAAAAAATAATTAAAGGCTCCAAATCCTTAAAAAATGATGATTCAGTGATATTAAGCAAGGGTATTGCAGAATATTTTGATATAAAAGTTGGAGATACGCTAGTTCTTTTTGGTCAAGGATATCATGGAATGATGGCTGCGGGAAAATATGTTGCTACTGGAATAATTGATCTAGCAAATCCAAAATTGAATGAAATGGCAATTTTTATGGATATTAAAACTGCTCAAAATTATATTTCATCTGAAAATATTGCAACCCATTTAATTATAGATAAAGCAGAATACTATGATGAGAATAAAATTGCAGAAAAAATAACTAATAGCATATCATCTGAATATGAAGTAATGACATGGAAAAAAATTCTTCCAGAATTAGATCAAATGATTACAGCAGACAATGCAGGAGGCTTAATTATGGCTTTTATACTATATGTTATTGTATGTTTTGGAATGTTTGGTACTGTTTTAATGATGACAGAAGAAAGAATGTATGAATTTGGAGTATTACTTTCAATTGGAATGGGAAAAATAAAATTATACTTAATATTATTATTGGAAACCATTATACTATCCTCTATAGGAGTAATTATTGGTGTATTAACAACTAGACCTATATCACATTATTTTAATAAAAATCCGATAAACGTTAATAGTTTTGGTGAAGGTTTAGGTGATGCATTAGGTGCTTTTGGTTTTGATCCTACACTTCCTTTTTCTATTAATTGGGATATACCCCTTTCGCATGCTGTATTTATTTTTTGTATTTCTATAATTATATCAATTTATCCAGCCATTAGAATATTATCATTAAACCCTATAAAAGCAATGAAAAAATGAATCTAATTACATTAATTAAAATAGGGTGGAGAAATATTTGGAGAAATAAAAAAAGAAGTGTGGTAGTAATTCTTTCTATCATCTTAGGCTTATATGGTGGGCTTATAATTGTATCATTAATGACAACACTTAACCACCAAAGAATGGATACAGCAATCAATACATATTTAGCTGATATTCAAATTCACAATAAAAATTACTCCAATGAGTATTCTATAATTGATACCATTCCAAATGTTCAAGATTTAGAAGAAATATTAAAAAATGATTCTAGAGTTAAAGCATTTTCTAAAAGAGCAGTAATCAATGGGATGCTATCAAACTCTACTGGTTCTTATGGGGTAAATGTTCTAGGAATTCACCCAGATAATGAGATAAAAGTTACTAAAGTATATTCTAAAATGGTAGAAGGAGAGTATTTTGTTTCTAAGAGACCTAATACAATGATCGTTGGAAAAAAATTAGCGGATAAACTAAATCTTAAAATTAGATCTAAGGTGGTTATAGCATTTCAAGATACAAATGGGGATATAACCTCGTTACTATATAGAATTGAAGGAATATTTAGGTCTGGAAACTCAATGTTTGATGATTACAATGTTTTTGTAAAAAATAACTCTATTTTTTCCAATTTACCTGACTTAAATGGTTATCATGAAATACCTATCTTGACAACTCATAATGACATTACAAAATCATTAAAATTTGATCTTCAGCAAATCAATGATTCTATAGATGTAAAATCTTGGGATGATATTGCAGTTGAACTTGCTTATGCAAATAAAATGATGAGTTCATTTTTATATATTTTTATGTTAATTGTTCTCTCAGGATTATCATTTGGAATTATTAATACGATGCTAATGGCAGTTTTGGAAAGAAAAAAAGAAATAGGAATGCTTATGTCTATTGGAATGACAAAGATTTATATATTCTTGATGATATGTTTTGAAACGGTATTTCTTTCTTTAGTATCCATACCATTTGCTCTTTTAATTACATATTTCACTGTAGATTATTTTAGTGTTGTAGGAATTGACTTAAGTGTAGTAGCATCTGGACTTGAGAATTTTGGGGTAGGTTCAATGTTTTATTTAAAACTACCTAGTGAATATTATATAAATCTAAGTATGTTGGTTATTTTTATATCTTTTATTTCATCAATATTTCCTGCAATAAGAGCATTAAAAATTAACCCTGCAGAAGCAACAAAATCAATATAAATCATGATAGTAATAGAAAAATTAAAGAGAATATATAACCAAGGTGGATTAGAAGTTAATGCCGTTAATAATATTGACCTAAAAATATCTGATGGAGAGTTTACTGCTGTTGTTGGACCTTCAGGATCAGGCAAAACAACTTTATTAAACTGTATTGGAGGTTTAGATAATCCAACTAGCGGAAAGGTTATTATAGATAATGAAGTCATTTCTTCATATTCTTCAGATGAAATGATAAAATTCAGATTAAATAATATTGGTTTTGTATTTCAAGCCTATAACTTAATACCAGTATTAACTGCAAAAGAAAATATTGAAATGATTATGTTAATGCAGGGGTATAATAAGCAAGATATGGATGTAAGATCACGTGAACTACTTAACGAGGTTGGTATGGGAAAAATGGGTGAAAGAAGGCCATCTCAATTATCGGGCGGTCAGCAACAAAGAGTAGCTGTTGCTAGAGCACTTGCATCTAAACCAAAATTTATATTAGCAGATGAACCAACTGCTAATTTAGATTCAAAATCAACTGCTAAATTACTAGATATTATGTCTAGGTTAAATAAGCAAGAAAATATAACATTTGTATTCTCTACTCATGACCAAAGAGTTATTGATAGAGCTAGAAGAGTCATAACTATAGAAGATGGAAAAATTCTTAAGGATATTAAAAAGTAGCTTATTTCTTTCCTTTCTTTTGATAGTTTTCTTTAATGAAATATACAGTCAAGAGAAAGAAACAGATTTTACAATTGGGGGATATATTACCTATTTACCATCATATCTTGAGTTCAAAAATTCAAATCAAATAGAATTTCAAACAAATAATCTAATACATAATAGGATTAATATTAGAGGCTATATTAAGGATAATTTTTCACTTGGAATCGAGTTAAGGAATAGGATACTTTTTGATGAAGGAGTTTTCAATTCTGACAATGGATATTTTGACTTATCTCATTATTTTGTAAATCAGCCTAAATTTAAAATTCATTCAATGATTGATAGAATGTGGTTAAAATACCAGAGTGACAAGATTGAAATTAGTGCTGGTCGTCAAAGAGTTAATTGGGGCATTAATTCAATCTGGAATTCAAACGATTTATTTAATGCTTATAATTTTATTGATTTTGACTATATAGAAAGACCTGGATCAGATGTGATTCGTTTCCAATATTCTGGAGATAATCTATCTAGCTTAGATATTGTTTATAAGCCATCAACCATAGAAAATAGTTCAGTAATTGCAGCCTTATATAAAATAAACAAAAGGGGTTATGACTTCCAATTCTTACTAGCTGATTATTATAATGATATAGCATTAGGTGGCGGATGGGCTGGAAACATAAAAAATGCTGGATTTAAGGGAGAAATTACTTATTTTATATCGGATGAATCTTATATAAATAATTCTACAAGCCTATCCACATCAATAGATTATTCATTCACAAACGGCTTATATATATTAGGGTCTTATCTATATAATTCAAATGGGTTTACAGATGCAGAACAATTTCCTGTGCAATATACACTTGGATCAGTAACACAAAATGTTTTATCTCCAAAAAATTTAATGCCATCAAAAAATAGTTACCTAATTCAAACATCTGGATATATTACACCTGCTATAAATTCATCATTAACACTTTTATATGGCGAAGGAATAAATTTCTTTTTCATCAGCCCAAATATTACATATGACATTAACTCTTCATTAGATGCAAGTGTAATTGGTCAGTTTTTCTTTATGAATAATAACAATGAAATACCTACAAATACAGGTATTGTTTCAAATAACAGCGTAAATACAATAAATGGTTATTATGCTAGAATTAAATGGTCATTCTAGTATTTTTCTTCTTAAAGTTTTCTTATTAAAATAAATTTAATTTTTATTTAGACTTATTCTAAATAAGTATTATATTTGCAAGCATTATAAGATATAAATGTATAAAAGACTGATACTTTTAGTTACTGGATTTATTACAATATTTTCTTCAAATGCTCAAAAGCAACAGGTAAATGACTCTATTAATGTCAACAAATTAGAAGAAGTCATTATAAGTGGTACTAAAACTATACGAAATCTTTCTTCACTCCCATTACCTGCTCAAATAATTTCACAAACTGAAATTGAGAACAGCAATTCAACTAGATTAACTGAAATATTAAATGAACAATTAGGATTAATCACCGTTCCAGATTTTGGTGGTGGTGAAGGGATTCAATTACAAGGACTAGACTCTCAATACACCTTGATATTAATTGATGGCCTACCAATTATTGGAAGATCAGCTGGGACACTAGATATTAATAGATTTACTTCTGGAAATATTAAACAAATAGAAATAGTTAAAGGTGCATCATCAAGCTTGTATGGAAGTGAAGCAATTGGTGGAGTTATTAATATCATAACTAAGGAACCATCGGAAGGATTAAATGCAGATTTAAATTATTTAATATCATCAAATAATACAAATGATGGAAATTTAAGCTTTAATTATAAAAAAAATAAGGCTGGTTTTTCTCTATATGCTAATTCTTATAACAGTGATGGTTATGACCTGAATGATAGTGATGAGTTTAACACAGTTGATCCATTTAAAAATTATACTATTAACACTAAAGCTTTATTTGATCTCTCTAATAAAATTTCATTATCAACAAGTGGAAGACTTTTCAATCAAAAGCAGGATTATGTAGCAAGCTCTGAATTAAGTGGAGAAAGCACAATCGATGAATGGAACATCTCACTAAAAGCAGATCACATAGCTAATAAAAAATGGGAAAACAGCATTGAATTATATAAAACTAATTATTATACAGAAGAGTATTTAAATACAGCTAATGGTTCAAGTTATAGTAATAGTTTTTATGATCATAAACTAATTCATTCAGAAATAAAATCAATTTATAAACCCAAAGACAATCAAACATATGTCTTTGGATTGGGATATAACAATGAAACATTAGAAAGAACATATTTTACTACAAAACCTGAATTCAAGTCTCCTTACGCATATATTCAATACGATTTTAATCCAAAAGAAAATTTAAATATTATTGTTGGAGGAAGGTATGACAATCATAATAAATATAAATCCCAATTCAGTCCTAAATCTGCAGTTAGATATGAATTAAATGACAAAATATCTATTAAAACCTCTTTAGGCTATGGATACAAAGCTCCTGATTTTAGGCAACTTTATTTCAATTTTACAAATGCTACTGTGGGATATACAGTTTTGGGATATAATGCTGTTTCAGAAGTTCTACCACAACTTATTAATGAAGGTCAGATAGCAAACATTGTAGTACCATTAAGTGAATTTAATGACAAACTAAAGGCTGAAACCTCAACTTCTTTAAACTTAGGATCTGACATTACATTTTCATCCGAAGTATCATCCAAGATTAATTTATTTTATAACAATGTTATAAACCTTATTGACACTAGAGTTGTTGCAAATAAAATAAATGGTCAAAATGTATTTAGCTACTATAATATAAATGAAGTTATCACTTATGGCATTGAAATAAAATCTATATATAAAGCTAATAATAATTTTAAAATTTCAACTGGATACCAACTATTATTTGCTTATGACAAAGAAGGGTTAAGAGCTTTTGAAGATGGAGAGGTTTATGCAAGAGAGACACCTACATCTCCTGCATTTCAATTACAAAAAAGTGATTATTTCGGATTATATAATAGATCAAGACATATGGGATTTTTAAAAGTCAATTTTAATAATCTAGAGTCTAAACTTAACGCAAATATTAGGTTAACTTATAGAAGTAAGTATGGATTATATGATTCCAACAACAATAGCTATTTAGATTCGTATGATGAATTTGTAAGCGGATATTTGATTACAGATTTAGCAATAAATAAAAAAATTAACGACTATTCTAAAATTAGTATTGGAATAAACAATTTGTTTGATTTTAAGGATATTGAAAATATCACCAATATTAGTGGAAGAATTTATTACAGTAAAATCAACTTTTATTTATAATTGAATGTTGATTAATTTATGAACCAAATTTTTAACCTAAATAATTAAAAAAAATGAAAACAATTAAATTTTTGACAATTGCACTAGCAATGACAAGTTTTTTAGCTTGTAGTGATGATAGTGATGATTTATTACCTGTTGTGTCAATAACTATAGAAGATTTACATGCTCCTCAAGAAGGTGGAATGGGACAGCCTATTTCTGGACCATTTACAAAATTTGACTTTGATACAGGAATGGAAACTGACAGTGAAACTGATTGGGATATAGCCTTCAGAGCCACTGATATAATTGTAAATGGTGGGAGCTCAATGGGCACAATCGATGAACCTACTAGAAATGGTGATGGTGGGGCCTATATTGCAATGGGAACAATGGCAGATGTAACTGAAGTAGATGTTTCTTTATTTACTCAAGATAGCGAAAATGGTTATGCAATTATGTCTGGAAGTGGAAATGGCTGGTACACATATACTGGACCACCTACATTTCTTGTTATACCAACGGCAGGAAGAATTTTAGTTTTTAAAACAGCTGACGGCAAATTTGCTAAAGTTGAAATTCTAAGCTACTACCAAGGCGCACCTGACAGTCCAGATGCATTTACAGATCAGTCTAGATACTATACATTTAATTATGTATATCAACCTAATGAAGGAGAAACAACCTTTTAAAATGTTTATATAATTGAAAATAACCTGAAGGTTTTTTAATCTTCAGGTTTTTTTATGAGTTAATTTTAATAAATAAGATTAATAAAATCTTCTTCACTTATTATATTAATACCAAGATCTTCAGCTTTTTCTTTTTTACTTGGCCCCATATTTGATCCTGCTAAAATAAATGAAGTGTTTTTAGAAATTGAAGATGAAACTTTCCCTCCATTTAATTCTATAAGTTTTTTAATTTCATCTCTAGAGTATTTTTCAAATACTCCTGAAACTACTATGGATTTATCAGCTAATTTTTCAGATAATAAATTATTTTCACTCTCAACCATCTCAAATTGCAGTCCATAGGATTTTAATGAATTTATAATTTCTATGTTTTCATGATCATTGAAAAACTCAACAACACTTGCAGCTATCTTTTCACCAATTTCATCAACACTCTCTAGTTCTTCAAGATCTGACAATATTAATCTATCAATACTTTTATAATGTCTTGCAAGAGTTTTGGCAACTGTAGAGCCTACATACCTAATACCAAGAGCATACAGAACTCTTTCAAAAGGAATTATTGTTGAATTTTTAATTCCATCAACAAGATTCTTTGAACTCTTTTCTGCCATTCTTTCAAGATTAATTATATCCTCAACCTTTATTTTATATAAATCTGAATAATTATTTATTATCCCCGAATTAACTAATAATGCTACCGTTTCTGATCCTAAACCATCAATATCCATAGCCTTTCTAGAAATAAAGTGCTGTATTCTACCAATGATTTGGGTAGAACAATAGTTTTTATTAGGGCAGTAATGATTTGCTTCACCTGGATTTTTAATTAAATCAGCATCGCATTCTGGGCATTCAGAAATATATTCGAGCTTATTAGATCCATGTAATCTTTTATCTCTATCTATTTCAACAATTTTTGGAATTATATCACCTCCCTTTTCCAAGTAAACATAATCCTTAATTCTAAGGTCCATTTTTTCAATAAAATCAGAATTATGAAGAGAAGCTCTTTTAACAATTGTTCCAGCTAAATTAACCGGCTTTAAATTAGCGACAGGAGTTATAGCTCCCGTTCTTCCAACTTGATATGAAACACTTAAAAGCTGTGTAATTGCTTGATCAGGTTTAAATTTATATGCAATTGCCCATCTAGGAAATTTAGAAGTATACCCTAATTTATTTTGTTGATCAAAAGAATTAACTTTTATTACGATACCATCAATATCATAAGGAAGAACAGCTCTATCTTCTTCCCATTTTTTTACAAAATCATAAACTTCATCAATCGTATTACATAATATATAATTGTTTGATACATTAAAACCCCATTTTCTTGCACTATTCAAAACATCAAATTGTGAATTCATGATGTTACCTTCTTCTTTTATTGAATAAAACAAGCATTCTAAAGGTCTTTTTGAAACTATATTACTGTCCTGTAATTTCAGACTCCCTGATGCAGTATTCCTAGTATTTTTAAATGGTTCTTCATCATTGGCTATTCTTTCTTTATTAAGCTTCTTTAACCCCTCTATAGGGATTACAATTTCTCCTCTAGCTTCAAATTTTTCTGGATAATCTCCTTTTAATACAAGTGGTACAGTAGGTATTGTTTTGATATTAACAGTAACATCATCACCCTGAACACCATCACCTCTAGTTACTGCTTTAATTAATTTACCAGTATCATATGATAAATTAATTGATGCTCCATCAAATTTTAATTCACATGTATATTGTATGGGTCCATCTACAAATTTTCTTATTCTATTTTCCCAGTCTTTTAATTCATCAATTGAATATGAATTATCTAAAGAATACATCGGAGATTTATGAGCTGAAGTTTGAAATTCCTTAGTTATTCCACCTCCTACTCTAAGTGTTGGTGAATTTGAATCATAAAATTCAGGATATTTACTTTCTAAATCTTGTAATTCCTTTAACATTAAATCATATTTATAGTCTGAAATCAAAGGATCATCAAGAATATAATAACGATAATTATGATCGTGAAGTTTTTTTCTAAGACTAAAAATTTTTTCTGATATATTCATTACATTTATCTAGTTACATTGTAACAAAAACTAATCTAAGATAGTAAATTGAAGCTCATGAATACACTTAAAATAACTGTTTTTTTTATATTTTTTTCCCATATAAATACACTTTTTTCTCAAAACAATAACATCATTCCCAAACCACTTGAGCAAACAATTAAACAAGGCTACTTTTCTTTTAATAAATATCCAGAAATTATAACTGAATTTGAATTTAATTCTGCAACAACTCTTCTTAAAGATGCTCTAAAAGAACTAAATATTAACTCAGAAAAAAAATCAAAAAAAAGTATAAAGTTCTCTTTAAAAAAACTACAAACAGAAGAATATATTCTTAGTATAAGTAAAGACGAAATAGTCATTGAAGCTTCAACAGAAATTGGTGCACTTCATGCATTTCAATCATTAAATCAATTAATATTACTAAATAATAAGAATGGTGTTGTAAAAATTCAATCACAAGTCATAAAAGACTCTCCTAGATTTAAATATAGAGGAATGCATCTTGATGTAGGTAGACATATGTACCCTGTTGATTTTATAAAAAAATATATTGATGGACTCGCAATGCTCAAGTTTAATAATTTTCATTGGCATCTTACCGAAGATCAGGGCTGGAGAGTTGAAATAGAAAAATATCCTGAATTAAATAATGTAGGATCATATAGAGATTCAACATTAATAGGGCATTATACAGACAAGCCATGGCAATTTGATAAAACTAGATATGGTGGGTATTATACTAAAAAAGAAATTAGAGAAGTAGTTAAATATGCTGAAAAAAGAGGAATAAATGTGATTCCTGAAATAGAAATGCCAGGACATTCTCAAGCTGCAATTTCATCCTACCCTGAATTTGGATGTACCGGTGAAAATGTTGGAGTTGCACCTCTATGGGGAGTTTTTAAAGACATTTACTGCAGTAAAAATGAAACATTTGATTTTTTAGAAGATATTATTGATGAAGTAGTTGAGCTGTTTCCAGGAAAATATATACATATTGGTGGAGACGAAGCACCAAAAACCAATTGGAAAGCATGTGAAAATTGTCAAAATGTTATAAAACGTGAAAATCTTGAAGATGAACATGAATTACAAAGTTATTTTATAACAAGAATGGAGAAGTATATTAACTCAAAAGGCAAACAAATAATAGGTTGGGATGAAATTTTAGAAGGTGGTTTAGCACCAAATGCAACTGTAATGTCATGGAGAGGTGTTTCAGGTGGTATTGAAGCTGCAAAAATGAACCATGAGGTAATAATGACCCCAAATGCAACCTGCTATCTTGACCATTATCAAGCTAAAAACACTTCCAATGAACCTTTAGCTATTGGTGGCTATACTCCTATCGAAGAAATTTACAATTATGAGCCAATTCCTGATGAATTAGACGAGTCTCTTCACAAATATATTATTGGCGCGCAAGGAAATGTATGGACAGAATATATGAATACAAGTGAGCAAGTAGAGTATATGGTTTTCCCTAGAATATTTGCATTATCAGAAGTTGTATGGGCTAAAAATAAACCTTCATTTGAAAATTTAACACCCTTATTTCCTGATGAAAGAATGTCTTTTGAGTTGGGAACTGGAAGTACGGAAGACCTATCTTCAAGAGTAATAGACTTAACTGCTCCTACTGGTAAAGGACAAAGATCCTTAATAGTTTCTCCCCCAAAAGCAGGAAAAACATTACTGCTTCAGAGTATTGCGCATTCAATAGAAAGAAATAACCCTGAATGTAAAATCATGGTTCTTTTGGTTGATGAACGACCAGAAGAAGTAACTGAAATGAAAAGATCTGTAAAAGGGGAAGTCATTGCCAGTACTTTTGATGAAGCACCTACAAGGCATGTACAAGTAGCAGAAATGGCCATAAATAAAGCTAGAAGATTGGTTGAACATAAGCATGATGTTGTAATTCTTCTTGATTCAATTACAAGACTAGCAAGGGCATATAATTCGACTCAAGCAGCATCTGGAAAAATATTAACTGGTGGAGTTGATGCCAATGCTTTACAAAAACCTAAAAGATTTTTTGGAGCGGCAAGAAATATTGAAGGCGGAGGAAGTTTAACCATAATAGCAACAGCCTTGATTGATACTGGCTCTAGAATGGATGAAGTAATTTTTGAAGAGTTTAAAGGAACTGGTAATTCTGAAGTTAATCTTGATAGAAAGATTGCCGAAAAAAGAGTATTTCCTGCAATTAATATAAGAAAGACTGGAACA
>Ga0208261_1000436_pt1 | contig 16534 bp, 16 predicted proteins | sample Knorr_S7_td_DCM__FD_185595 | JGI IMG/M metagenome (GOLD analysis project Ga0208261, IMG submission 185595) | Marine microbial communities from Southern Atlantic Ocean transect - Knorr_S7_td_DCM_ad_131m_LV_B (SPAdes) (version 3) | ecosystem: Environmental > Aquatic > Marine > Oceanic | place...
ATGTTGCTTATACTGGCTTACTAAAGCTTTTTGAGCTAGAGATTATTATCTGTTTACAAATCTGACATCAACTCCAATTTCTGATAATTTATCTATCCCATCATCTCTCATTAGTCTGTCTAATGCATTTCCATGTAATTTTTCATCTAAAGTTATTTGTTTTAATGCTTTGAGTTCTAATAGAGGTTCTAAATCCTTGATTTTTTTATTTCCTCCAAGGTTTATATATTGTAAATTTTGAAACCCATGATCTTGAGAAAATAATTCATAAAGTATCTCATCGTCAATTCCTAGATCTGGAATTTGAAGAGTAAATGAATTTTCACTAAACGCCTTATTCCAATGCCAATTTTCTGATACTATTGGATTTCTACCTAAACCAACATGAGTTAATTGTTTTGCGAATTCATTTATTGATGGGACAAATTGAGAAATCGAAGAAATATTATTTCCATCTAACCATAAATGTTCTAAGTAGGGATTTTTTTGTGGTGTAAAAGCCCAAATATCAGAAATTTTATTATCATACATATAGAGATGTTCTAGATTATATAAAAGAGAAATTCTTTCTATATTTTCAATATTATTTCCTGTAAGATCTAAATATTCTAAATTTTGCAGTTCCTCTATTCCATCTATATCATTTATTCCTGCTTCTCTAATAGTTAATTTCTCAAGGTTTTTAAAATATTTTAGGTCTCTTATGTTTTCCATACTAATTTTATTATTTAAATTCGTTTGACCAATTTGCCCCCCTATTTTTATCTCCTTGATATTAGAGATATCTTCAAAAGTAATATAAGAATCAATAAGAGATTTCCCTAATTTTTCTTTTATATAATTTTCAAATTCTACATTCTCAAAAACTACAGCATTAGGATTAGAAGTCGGTGAAGGAGTAGGAGACAATGTAGGAATTATAGTTGGGTAAATTATAGGATTTTTTGTATTATCATTAGAATCTCTAGCTAATGTTGGTATTACTTTTCTTTCAAAATCATTTTTTTTGCTTTCTAAAGAAGAATCCAATTGCTTTTTTGAAGCTATGTTTGTAATTTCTGACGGATTATTTTTAACTTCGATTTTTTCAGATGAACTTGAGCCACAATTTATTAGAGCAAAAGATAAAAATACTAATATAAAACTACTTAAATTATTCATATTCAAATTATAATCAAACTTATTTTGTATTTACTATAACTCTTTTGATTAAGTTTTGTTCTAAGCAATTTTATTAAAATAATGATAATGTTTTATTGAGTAAATTTATGAACACAAATCCTTACAAAATAACTGATCTTGAAAAAGCTTTATTAAGAGTTCCAAAATCTAATATTCCTCAATTTTTAGAAGTGATTTTTTTATCTAGAGATTACGCAACATTAACATCCACAGATAAAGATAAATTAATTGTAAACATCAATTCAATTAATAATTTAGATCCAGACTTTGCTATTTCTGCAAAAAATAACATAATTAGTGCACTAAAGCTTAAAGTAAAAAATTCAGATAGACAACTTGCCCGTGCCGTATTTCAAAATAGAATAAATCAGTTAGAACAAAGTAAGGAACCTATACTTGAATTTGATAGATTAATATCTACAAAATTTTCTGAAAAACTTTTAGAAGAGATTATAAAATATGAATGGGGAAATGTTGAATCTCATTATAAAAATCTCAATGAGTGGAAGTATATTTTTTCAAAAATTTCTTTTTATAATGATGATTTGCCAGAAGATAATTTTGATGTATATAGAGCGGGTACAAAAGAAGGTTTATCATGGACCACAGAAGGTTCAGTAGCAAAATGGTTTTATAATAAAAACTTAAAAAACAAACAAACTAAATTTAACAATTTCTTAAAATTAAATGTTTCTAAAAAAGATGTTCTTTTTTCCTTAAACCACAAAAATGAAAGCGAAGTTGTACTTATACCTAGGATTGAAAATATAGAGTCTGTTTCTAAAGATTATATAAAAAGTATACCCACCATTAATTCACCTAGAAACAAAAGAATAGCTAAAGGACAACTATAAATTATTATTTTTATTCAAATGAATATATTTATATAAGCCAATTTTTTCTAGTAAGTTTTTAGACTTGTATTGTTTCTTTCTATTCAATAACATCTATATACATTTGTATCCATATATACATTATTGGGAGCTGAAAATGAATCAAGATGAATTAGATAATCTAGCTGAAAAAAATGAATCTGATCACCATTCAAAAAGAGCAGACGAATTAATGAAGCAAAATGCTCAAAAAGGTTTGTTTATTCTTCAATACTTTACTTGTAAAAAGTGTGGTGATATTTCAGAAAAAGAAGGAAAAAAAGTTGACGTTCTATCAAAAGTTATAGAAAGTTCTAATTCTGGACTTTCTGGTTTTTCTGTAGGATGGACAGAACTAGGATTACAAGTATGGTGTGAAACTTGTGACAATAATGTTATCAATTTTGATTTTAAGGGTCAAAAGGTAGGATTGGTTCATTAATATACTTATTTATTATTAGAAATAAGTTTGTGTGTCAAAAATATTTTCAGTTAATTCCCAAGATCTTGGGTTTCCAGATTCAAGTTCTTGAAATAATTTTCCCATAATATTTTCCCATTCTTCCACCTTATTACTCTTAGGTTCTATATGAATGCCATCTTTAATATTAAAATCCTCTTCAACTTCTAAAAGCATAACGAGTTTATTTTGATTTATATAAATTCTCATTCTTCCGATAGGTTTATTTTGTAAATCTTTGACGATTTCGGGAAAAGGATTACTATGATAATCAATATATTCTATAATTTTTTCTTTTTCATTTTTCAGTTCATTTATAAGGACTAATAATTTTTTCTTTTTCATAATATTTCTTTTGATTTTTTATATCTAAGATACTTTTTTGAGATTATGGAATAAGTTTATTTTCTTGCAAATCTACCCATAATTTAGGGTCTATTTTAAAAGATAGCATTTCTAAATTCTCAACAATTTCTTCTGGGTTTCTTGGACCAGGAATAGTAGAAGCAACAGAAGGGTGATTAAGTCCAAACTGTAGTGCTGCAGCTTTTAAAGGGACATTAAATTCATCACATATTTTTTTTATTTTTTTTGCTTTTATTATTATTTCAGAGGGTGAAGGTTCATAGAAATAAGTAGACTTTTTATCTAAATCAGAAGCTAGGATTCCACTATTATATGGGCCCCCAATAATAATACTAATTTCTTTTTTTAAACATATTGGGAGTAATTTATCTAAAGCAGAATAATCTAATAATGTATATCTTCCAGCTAATAAAAAGCAATCAAATTCTCCATTTTTAGCGAATTCTAAAAGCATCTCCCATTCATTCATTCCTGCTCCAATTGCTTTAATAACTCCTTGGTTTTTTAATTCTAATAAAGTTGGCAATGTCTCATTTAAGGCGATTTCATAATTGTCGTCTGGATCATGGATAAAAATTATATCTATACTATCAATTTTGAGTCTTTTTAAGCTTTCTTCTATAGATCTCAAAACACCATCTCTAGAAAAATTAAAGACTACGTTATTTTTATAACTTGATGCTTTTACATTAGTTTCTAATGCAGGTGTCATTTGTTCGTTAGATTTATACTTTTTAGCTTCTATTTCTGGAAGTATTAGGCGACCAACTTTACTAGATAATATAAAACTATCTCTATCTATAGTAGGTAGAAAATTTCCATAAAGTTTTTCGCTGTTACCTGCTCCATATAGTGGAGCTGTATCAAAATAGTTTATACCTGATTCAAATGCTTGATCTAAAGTTTTTCTAGCAGTCTTTTCATCCAAACTTCCTAAGGGTGCTCCACCCATACCAATTTTAGTGACTTTTAGGTCAGTATTACCAATTTTGTTTTTTTCTAATTTATTAGACAATTTATATCTTTCCTTACACTTTTTTAAATCTTAAAAAGAATACAGATGAACGTATTACTAACAAGATAATGATATGTAATTATAGAAAAAATTGTAAAAAAAAAATCTATTCTTTACCCTAAAATATTTATTTACTAACTTAATTATCTAGATTAATTTTTCTTGATATACTACTTAAAGTAGCTGTTATATGAGTGCTATCAAATAGTAGCTACATATAGAAAATGTCCTCACTTTGATGATTTGAATGAGGGCATTTTTTTTATTAAAAATATATACTGTTATGGTGCTATTATTTATATACGGAACTTGTAAGTGATAGCACGTCCTTAATTTTTATATCTACTAGGTTCTTTTGATTGTCATCATACTTTAGATAAAATATGTTTATGAATGTATTTAGTTTTATTATCAAGAAAATTCTGCCTATGGTTATAGGTATATCTATTGTTGCAGGATCTATTTATATCGCATATATTTTCATCATGAATATTTAAATTAAATGACCCTCAAAAATATAATCTAAAGTGGATTAGAGAAAATATTTTATAAAGAGGGTCAAATATCCTGTACTAGAAAATAATTTCTAGTAGTCGGCTCGTTATAATTTTATCATGTTAGATAAGAAAAAAAATCATGAAATTTAAATGAATAGTATAGAAAATCACAATTCAGATGTAATAATTGTTGGGGCAGGAAATGCAGCTTTTTCAGCGGCAGTCTCTGCAGCAGAGCATGGATCAAAAGTTTTAATGCTTGAAAAAACTGAAGAGAAATATATGGGTGGAAATAGTGCTTTAACTATTCATATGAGATTTGCTTATAATTCGTTTGATGATCTATTACCGTTAATTAAATTTCCTGAAAAGCCAAACGATCTGAGTAGTTTTGAAAAAAAAATCAGTTTACTAAAAGATATCGTTACATCTTATTCAGAACTTGATTACTTGAATGATATTAACAAGGTAACTGAAAATAAATCTGACAAAAATCTCTCTAAAGAATTAGTATCAAATTCTTTAAGCACAATAAATTGGATGAATAAACTTGGACATTTTTGGACACCTACATTTGAGAATCCTACCTCTGCAAATGTTGTTTCATTTGATGGAAAAGGATATGGCCTAATAAATCGATGGAAAAAGATAGCTATACAAAAAGGTGTAAAAATAATTTATGAATGTCCAGTTATAGATCTTATAGAACAAAATAATCAAATATCAGGAGTTGTAGTAAATTATAAAAATCAAAATATAAAACTCTTTGCAAAATCAATAATTCTTGCTTGTGGTAGCTTTGAATCTAACTCAGAAATGAGAGCAAAATATTTAGGAGAAAATTGGAGAAATATTAAACTTAGAGGAGTACCTCATAATACAGGAGAAGGCTTAGAAATGGCTATAAATCATGGTGCTGTTCCATATGATGATTGGTCTACTTGCCATGCTTCTCCTCAAGATTATAATAGACCAAATTTTGATTTACCTGGCGAAAATAAATCAGGTGATTATTGGAGTAGATATGCTTATCCTTTTAGTATTTTAGTTAATCAAGAAGGTAGCAGATTTGTTGATGAGGGAGAGACTTGGCGAGGCTTAACATATGCAAAAACAGGAAAGGCAATTTTAGAGCAAAAGAATCAGGTAGCTTATCAACTTTTTGATTCTAAACATAGAAGGGCAGGGGTGTTAGATAATTATAAAAATCCAACAGTAATTATTTCAAATAATCTTAATGATTTAGCAAATAAAATTAAAATTGAAAATATTAATAAATTTTTATTTAATATAGATAATTTCAATAAAAACATTTCATCAAATTTTTATAACCCTAATATTTTAGATGGGAAGTCAATTTCCAATATAACTCCTTCAAAATCAAATTGGGCACTTGAGTTGAATGAACCACCATTTGAAGCCTTTCCAGTTATTGCAGGTATGACATTTTGTTATGGAGGATTAAAAACTTCAAAAGATGGAGAGGTTCTTGATAAAAATGGAGATATCATTAATGGTCTATATGCAGTGGGTGAAATGTTAGGAGGACTTTGGTACAAAAATTATCCTTCTGGGGGTGGAATGATGGCAGGTGCGGTATTTGGGAAAAAAGCTGGCGAAAAAGCTTCTATCAAATAGTGTAAATTTTTATTTTTGAAAAATAAATTACTTCAGTAAAGTATAATTGAATTTGGAAAAATAAATAATTAAGAAAAAAATGTTTTACTCCAAAGAAAAAAAAATAAATTTTAATGATGTATTAATTATCCCTAAATCTTCACAATTGAACTCTAGAAAAGATGTAATTTTAGATACTAATATTTCTTTTCCTAATTCTAGCGTTGAGTGGTTTGGAGTTCCTATAATGGCTTCTAATATGGATAATGTGGGAACTTTTGAAATGGGATTAGCCCTTCAAAAATTTCATATTACAAATGCTGTTAGTAAATTTTATGATAAAAAAGCATGGGTTAAATATATAAATAAAGGGTTAGATCCTGAGTATAATTTCATAACATTTGGGTTAGAAAAAGTTTCTGAAATTGATGAAATTATTTCTTTTATTTATCAAAAAACTAATAAAGCTATTAAGACTGTAGTTTTTGATATTCCAAATGGATACATAGATAAATTTTCCAAAACTATAAGTGACACCAGAAAGCATTTTCCTAACTTAGGAATTATAGCTGGAAATGTTGTTACTCCAGAGGGAGTTAAATTATTAATGGATTCAGGTGCTGACGGAGTTAAAGTTGGTATTGGATCAGGTGGAGTTTGTGACACAACAGAAACGACTGGTATTGGTTATCCTCAATTATCTGCAGTTATTGAATGTAGTGAAGAAGTAAAAAAATACAATGGATTTGTTGTGTCTGATGGTGGAGTAAAAATAACAGGCGATATCTCTAAGGCATTTGCAGCAGGTGCAGGTTTTGTGATGCTTGGTTCACTTCTAGCAGCTCATAAAGAAAGTATGGCTCCAATAATAAGAAAAGATAATAAAAATTATAGAGAACTATATGGAATGAGTTCTACAAAAGCTATGACTAAACATTACGGAGGAGTTGCTGATTATAGAACATCTGAGGGTAAATCAATTCTTGTTGAGGACAGGGGACCAGTAAAGAATACAGTTAACGAAATTTTAGGTGCTTTGAGATCAACATGTACATATATCAATGCTAAAAATATAGGAAAGATATATGAGAACTCAAATTTCATAATTTTATAAACTGCTGTAGATAATAGACATTTAACATTACTGTAATTTTTTCGTAAAAAAATTAATGTACATTTAGTGTATGGAAATTAAAATAGGTGACATTTTAGAAGAAATAACACTACCATCAATCAATGGTTCAAATTTTTCACTATCAAGTCTTAAAGGTAAAAAAGTACTGTTAACTTTTTATAGATTTGCAAGATGTCCAATGTGTAATCTTCGCATAAATGAAATTTTGAAAAGATATGATGAATTAGGAAAAAACTTCACAATGGTTGGTATTTTTGATTCAAAAATAAATAATTTAAAACAAGCTATGAGCAGACATGATATTCCTTTCGCTATATTAGCAGATGAAAATTTTAAGTATTTTGAAAAATATGAAGTGAAAACTTCATGGTGGGGTGTAATTAAAGCTTCTTTCACAAGATTCACGAGATTTAATAAAGCCTTATTTCTAAAGGGATACATTCCTTTTCCTATCAAAGGCCATTTCAACACACTTCCCCTAGATATACTAATTGATGAAAAAGGTGTAGTTGTTGACGTAAAATATGCAAAAGATATTGGTGATCATTTTTCATTTGAAAAGCTTAAAAGTTTTTCCGTTTAGATTATTGCTTTATAACTGGATTTGAAAGAATTCCAATTCCACTAATTTCAATATCAACTATATCTCCATTCTTAATATTACTTGGGACTTCATCAGTTCCCATCCAAATTACATCACCAGGATAAAGTGTTATATATTTTGTGATATTTATAATGTATTCACTAATACCGAATATCATATCATTGGTTTTGAATTGATCTTTAATTTCATTATTAACCCTAATTGTTGTAATCATATTTTCAAGATCAACATTTGTTTCTATCCATGGTCCCATCGGCTTGAAAGTATCACTATTTTTTGCTCTCCATAGTGTTCTGTCATTAGACTGCCACGATCTTTCACTAACATCATTCCCAATTGTGTATCCAAATATATGTTCAAATACATTTTCTTTATTTAAGTTTTTTGCTTTTTTCCCAATTACTACAACAAGTTCACCTTCATATTGGACTTTTTCAGTTGCATCTTCGGGAATAATAATTGGTTTATTATGAGCAATTAATGCGTTGTTCGCTCTATATCCTACATCCGGAGCTGGAGGTGGAGTGCCAGCTCTTCCAGTGAGTTCTGACATCTTTTTAACATGATTCATGTAGTTTACTCCTACCGCATAAAAAGTTTTTGGATAAACAGGAATTAATAATTCTATTTCTTCAAAAGTTAGAGGTTTTTCCTTTTTTTTATATTTACTAAAAGGGTTTCCAGAAATAGGAAAAATCATATTATTTTCAATGATTCCATGATTTATTTCATTTTGATATTTAAATCTGCACCATTTCATAAAAAACTTTCTAATTATTGCAAAGCAACGCTACCATCATCTCTAATTGGAGGAGGAACTTTAGCTGGATCAAACGGATGTTTATTTGGAGCATCGTTATTAAAATTCAATCCTAATCCAGGCTTCTCTGATGGTGTATACCATCCATTTTCAAGCTTAATGATTTCATCTGTCATGTCTCTTCTAGGTGGTATATCTTCTTGTACAGATTCTTGAACATCCCAAGATGGTGATGAAATTCCTAATGCTATGCAAGCAGCTGTGGCAATAGGTCCTTGAAAATTATGAGGACATATTTTTATATGGTGAGCTTCAGCAATTGTAGCTATTTTTTTTACTCCAGTTATACCTCCAGCGACAGCAATATCAGGCTTAAAAAATGCAGGTTTTGCAATTTGTGCATACTCTCTAAACTCCCATATTCCCATATTTCTTTCTCCAACTGCTAGAGGAAGTCTCATTTTTTTTGATACTTCTCCCATAGCTATAACTGAATCAGGCACAATAGGATCCTCAATAAAATAGGGCCTTAATGGTGCAACTTCCTCACAAAAAGCGATAGCTTCATGTGGTTGCATATTTCTGTGAATCTCTACTCCAATATCAAATTCCCATCCAACTGTTTCTCTTACGGCTCTAACGCTTTCTACAGCAAAACCAATCATCTTTGTATAGTTCATTTGCGCCCATTCTTTTGCCATAGGTGTAAATTTTAAAGCACTAAATCCTTCATCTAATACTTTTTTTGCGCCTTTAGCAAATTCATCCGGAGAATTTCCTGATATTCCCTGCGCAATAGCTCTTACTTTATTTCTTACCTTACCTCCAAGTAAGTTCCAAATTGGTTCTTGTAATCTTTTGCCTTTAATGTCCCATAATGCCATATCAATAGCACTTATAGCTCCTCCAATACTATTTCCTCTAAAAGCTGAATTGTACCTCCATAAATATGACCAAATATGTTCAATATTATCTGCATCCATACCAATTAATTCATCTCTAAAACCATGAATAGTTGCTTCAGCAGCTTTTGGATATGACCAGTAGCATGATTCTCCAATCCCCTCTATTCCATCTTCTGTGGTTACTTTTACTACAAGGAAACGAGAAACAAAGAATGTTTCAACTTTTTCAATTTTCAATTTTTTTGCTCACTTTCTTATATTTTCCAATGATCGTTAATACTAGATTCATAAACCGATGTTTTTTCATTTTCTATTTCTTCGATTGTTACAGGTCTGCCTAAAATTGAAGATTCTAAAGCTGCATTGCAAACTGCAAGATCTTTTCTTCCTGTATATGCATCAACTTCAGGTTTTGTACCATCAGCTATGCATTGACCCAATTCAAAATATTCTAATGCAACCAGAAATCGATCTGCATCTTCAAAGGGTGTATTATAAGATCCTAATCTGTCTGAGCCAAATAATCGTGCGGGAAGTTCATCAAGATGAAAGTTTGGAACAAGTTCTAGAACATCATTTCCAGATATAGTTCCTACACCATCTAAGGTTATCGTCAAAGGATCTCCTCTTCGCTGTTTAGCAGGCCTTATAGACCCTTTGCTACCGTAAATCATACCGTATTCAGTTACTTCACCATGGGCTGCAAAAAAAGAAGTCCATTGTCCGACAGCTCCATTTTTATATTTCATTGTTGAAATAACCATATCTTCAGCAGTAGCATCTATTTCATCAGGCACCTCATCAACCCAATGGTCATAAAAATTAGCAACTCCAATTTTCTCACCCTTATATCTTTTCGGTTCCCAAATTTTAGATACAGCAAAAACTTCTTCGATATCTCCAAGGTAGTACATCATTTGATCAACAGTATGAACTCCAGCATCTACAAAAATACCTCCAATATTTTTATAATGCCTCCAAGGCCATATAATAATATCATTTCCTCCTCTAGCTGAACCTTGAATAAAACTATATGGATTACCAATGATTCCTTCATCAATAATTGCTTTATTTAATCTACAAATAGGATCTCTTCTTTCTTGCTCTCCAACACTCAAAACTTTACCGCTTTTTTTCCAAGCTTCAATAACACGATTACAACCTCTTATAGTCAGGGATAGAGGTTTTTCACATAAAACGTTGTATCCAAGTTCAAATGCTAATTCTGCAATTAAGTGATGTGAACCAGAATCAGTTGTAATGTCAACTGCTTGAATGTCAGGCCTATCTTTTTTCATTTGCTCCATAGATGTAAAAACAATAGGTCTTGAGCCTAGAATTTCTTCGGCTTTATCTGCCAAGTGAATAGCATTTTCTTTTCTAATATCACAGACAGCAACAAGCTCAACATTTGACATCCCACTTTTATAAAGCGCATCTAATGCTCTTAAGTGCCTACCGCCCATTCCCCCTGCTCCTACTATAGCTATAGGAATTTTAATCATAGTTTAACTCTTTTCTTTATGGATTTTATATTTCAAGAATTTATAATTTTTTCCCATTCAGGATCAGGATTTAATGAAATAAAATCATGATTTAGTTCATAACCTAAGCCTGGTTTATCATTTAGGTGTATATGACCATCTCTTATATCTAAAGGTTCTGTAATTACAGAATTGTAATTTTCTAATGCATGATCAGTCATTTCTAACCTATATATATTTGGAACATTCATTAACACATGTGCGCCTGTTATAACATTGAAAGCACCAGAAGCATCGTGTGGACTTATTGGTACATAATAGGTTTCTGCAAGAACCGCAATTCTTTTCATTTCAGATATTCCTCCAGTCCAACAAATATCAGGCATTATGTAGTTTACTAAACCTTCCTGTAGATAAGGAGCAAAATCCCATCTTGTAAATTTTCTCTCTCCAATACATAGATTAATATCTGTGTTATTTCTAAGCTGTCTATGCGCCTCAAGACTTTCAGGTTGTAAAGGTTCCTCGAACCATACTAAGTTGTGCTTTTTCATTCGATTACATAATTCTGTAGCAGTTGATATATCAAAATTTCCATGAGCATCTATCATTAGCTCTATTTCAGGTCCAACATTTTTTCTGAGTTCTCCCATCAGATCATCAGCATATGTAGCTCCAGATTGAGATATTTTCCCATCAATATAACGTCTATGATGAATTTTCATTTCGGGCATAAATGGATCGAGTTTCAGTGCTTCATAACCCAAAGCAACTTGTCTTTTTGCATCTGCAACGGCAGTTTCAATCTTTTCTAAATTTCCTACATGAGAATAAACTGGAACAGATTCTCTAACCTTTCCTCCGAGTAAGTCCCAAACGGGTCTATTTAAGGCTTTACCTTTAATATCCCAAAGTGCCATATCTATCCCACTCAATAAAGTTGTTGCAAAACCTCTTGACCCTAAGGTTCCAAAGCGTCTGTAGAGCTTATGCCATATATAATCAATATTTGCAGGATCTTCACCAATTAATCCTTCAGAAAAATCTTGACCCTCTAGATCATTTTTTATCATATTGTAGGTTTGTGCCAAAACTAGAGCTCCACCTCCTCCAGAATTTGTTGATTCTCCTGTTCCGGTAATGCCTTCGTCAGTTTCTATTTCAACAAACAACCATGATCTAGTACTACTTTTTGGCCTTGTGAGATAAACCTTTAAATCTGTAATTTTCATATTAATCCTTGTTTATAATTTTTTTAGTCATGAAATTTTTGAGAGGCAATCATTCCTCCGTCTACTAGTAAAGTTTCACCATTCACATATTGACCTAAATCTGAGGATAAATATAAAACAGCGTTTGCAATATCACTAGGTAATCCTCCTTTTCCTGATGGAACAAATCTCTTGAATTCGTCAGGATTATGAGGAGGGCCATCGACAGCCTCGTCATCAAGTTCAGGTAATCTATTTGAAATTGCACCAGGGGCTATGCAATTTGCAGTTATATTTTTACCAGCCAAATCTGCAGCCATACCTTTTACCATTCTTCTAAGTCCCATCTTTGCAGTTCCATAAGCCGTCCATTTTGGCATTGCTATATATGAGTGAACGCTTGATAAACAAATTATTCTTCCTCCTTTACTACTTGCTATCATTTCTTTTGCAGCTCTTTGTGAGGCAAAGAAATAACCTTTAAGAGATAAATTCATCATCCTATCCCAATAAAGCTCGTCAGTTTCAAAAAAAGGTCTTTGTTGATCTGGAAATATGGCATTATTTACTAAAATATCTATTTGACCGTGAGTATCCATAAAAGAATCAAAAACGGCATTAATACCATTTATTGTGCTAACATCACCCTTATGAAAACTACTATTAGGTTCTTTTTTAGAAATTATGCTCAATAATTTCTTTGTATATTCATCTTCTAAAATATCGTTTATTCCAACAATAGCTCCCTCATTTGCTAGCGTAATTGCAATACCTCTCCCAATTCCTTTTCTTGCTCCGGTAATTAGAACTTTTTTACCATCTAATAATCCCATAAAAAACTCCTCAAAATTTTGTTTTATATTCCAACTTTCCTTGTATATCTAATTTAACTTTAAATAAATCTCCACCTCGATAAGCATTGTTATCATATCCTATGGGCTCAGATCCAATAGGGGGGTCGCCTGTTCCTGCATTAGCAGTTGTTACATATAATTCATTAAGATCTTTTCCTCCAAACATTGGACAAGAAGTCTGAGTCGCAGGGAAATGAATTTCTCTTTCTAATTTACCATCTGGATCAAATCTCATAACTTTAGATCCAAACCATATAGCAGACCAAATAAAACCTTCTGAATCTACAGTCATACCATCAACAATTCCTACAGAATCATCATCCAAATTTACAAGAATATTTTTGTTACTTACTGATTTTTTTATCTTATTATAATCCCATTTATATATTATTTTTCTTAAAGAATCTGTGCTATAAAAAGTTGATTCATCAGGGGAAAACCCCATACCATTACATAGTTTAACTCCATCATCGATTACGTCTATTGATTTATCTGGATTTATTCTAAAAACAACGTCATTTTCCCAGTTTGTTGCATCAGTTCCACAATAAAATCCTCCATCTGGTCCAGCAGTGGCGTCGTTAATTCTAATATTTATATCAGTATCATTTATTACACCATTTCTTAATAATTTATACTCATTTTCTAAATCCCATAAATAAATTCCTTCCCAAGATCCTAGTATCAAGCCTCCGTTTTCGTTAAACCTAAAACCACCAACATTAATCCCATCATGAATCAAGTCATTAGTCTTATTATCTGGATCATACCTATATAATTTACCTCCATAAATATCGGTCCAATATAATAGTTTTTCTTCAGGATTCCATACAGGACCTTCTCCAACTACAGCATTAGGTGATGCTAATTTTTCTATATGATATTCCACTTTACACCTTTACTCCAATATGAAATTTATAATATCACCATAAATATAAATCGTGTATACTTTTTGAAGAAGAAACTTAGAAAGGATTAACATGCCTGATCATAAAGGAAAAGTAGCAATAGTTACCGGGGGAGCACAGGGAATAGGTAGGGGAATTACTGATGTGCTTGCACAAGATGGAGCTACTGTTTGTATTGCAGATATTTCAAAAGATTATGGAAATCAAGCTGTTAAAGATGTTGAATCACAAGGTGGAAAGGCAATTTTTCTGGAAGCAGATTTTGAAAAGTCTGATTCTCCTAAAAAAGTAGTTGAGGATTGTTTAAATATTCTAGGTAGGTTAGATATTTTAGTTAATAATGTCGGAATTCAACCACCTGCATCTTATAAAAATATTGAAGATACCACTGAAGAAATGTGGGATGCAGTAATAAATGTTAATTTAAAAAGCTATTTTTTGATGAGTAAATATTCAATTCCACATATGAAAAAATTAGGTAAAGGATCAATCATAAATATTTCAAGTGTTCAAGGCCTGCAATCTCAGAAATTAGTTCCTCCTTATGCTGCAAGTAAAGGTGCAGTAATATCACTGACTAGGCAAATGTCACTAGATTATATAAAAAGTAATATCAGAGTCAACACTATAAATCCTGGAGCATTTGACACTCCATTGGTGCGAAAATCTATAACTGGAAATATTGAAGATAGCTTAGATTCTTTAGGGGAAATTATACCTCTAGGTAGGGTAGGGCAAATTCATGAAATTGGGCATGTAGCTTCATTTTTATGCACTGACAAAGCATCATATATTTCTGGAGAATTTATAAATGTTGATGGAGGAATAATGGCCAAAGGTGGTTGGGATGCTGACCTCCAAGGTGAGTAATTACTTAAAAGGATTCTCTGAATTCTTTTGAGAATAATCTTGGATTATTCCTGCTTTAATTTTAGCTTTTAATATTTCCCCTGATTTTACATTATGAGCAGATCCATTATTTTCAGCCTGTTCTACTCCTCCATTATGCCAACTTGTACATGGTTCTAATCCTGCATTGTAACATCTACCATACCAAGGATAACCATATCCTCCTCCAAAATTTCTCCAGTACCAGATATACCTAAATAAATCTTTTGGAAACTCTACTCCCCAAGTAATATTCAAATCATTATTTGTGACCGCATACCATCCATCAGATAGATTAGTAAAATAAGCCATATCTAAAGATCTATCATCTTTACCAGGTATTTTTCTAAAATCATTTTTTGACCCATCTTTACACTCAGCATATGGCCAATTACCTTTAAAATTTGGTTTTAATTTAGATGATTTATCTGCATCTTCCGGATGAGTTAGGATCGTACAATCTGGAACAGTTAATGTGCAATTTTGTGAAAGAAAAGAACCCCCAATTGCTATGTGCTCTAACCAAACAATATTCAAATCTTCTTCAGCAAAATTTTTTACCTCTTGATTAATTTCTATAAAGCTATCGTTTTCATTTAGTGATATGACTCTTTTAATTTCAAACGGGCTTCTTAGGCTTCTACCGATAAATTCGACAGTACATTTTTTTGCTGTATCTTCAATTATTTTTGTGTCCCAAGGAATATTATTTACATCCCCATGTATACCAAAATCTGCACCATAATATTTACTGGGGTATCCTCCATGAGGAACAACTGTTTGCCAACCACCCTCATAATAATCTAGCCAAACTGAAGCACCATCTCCTGAAGGAGGCACATTATTTTTTGGATTTCTCAATCCCCAAGGAGTCTTAAACATTAGTTCTGTATCAGTTGATTTATGAACAAAACTTGAAATATCTGCGCCCTTATCAGATATTATTTCTAACCGAATATGTTTGTTTTCTAATACTACTGTTTTTAAGCCTCTAAATTCCCACGCATCAGATACTCTAACTCCGTGAGATCTTTCATCTTGATAATTGGTACCCATAATGACTCCAAAAAAGTAAATTGTTTTAGATTATAATATAGGTTTTTTATATCATTGGTTAAATTTATTTGACTTTTTTTATTCGAAAGAAAACTTAATGATAGTAAATCATTAGAATAATACTATGACAACAAAAAAAGACATATCCATTTTTTGGTTTAGACAAGACCTCAGACTTTCCGATAATCCAGGATTGACTAAGTCTCTCGAATCGAAAAATGTTTTACCTGTGTATATTTTGGATGATATAAATTCTGGAGAAAATAAAATGGGTGGAGCGAGCCGCTGGTGGCTCCATAGGTCTCTTGAAAATCTCAACAAACAACTAGATAATAAAATTTCTTTCTATAGTGGGGATCCTTTAGAAATATTTAAGAATCTAATAGCTAAATTTAATTTAAAAGGTATTTACTGGAATCGATGTTATGAGCCATGGAGAATTAAAAGAGATACCAATATCAAGAAATATTTGATCGATCATGGTATTGAAGCCTATTCATATAATTCCAACTTACTTTGGGAACCAAATCAAATACTTAAAGTTGATCAAACGCCATATAAAGTTTTTACTCCCTATTACAAGAAAGGATGTCTAAATCATGATTCACCAAGAATCCCTTTAGCAAAACCTAATTTAGAAAAAATTATTGAAGATGAGGGAAATAAAAATGATTTAGAAAATTTGAATCTTTTAGACAAAAAAAAGTGGTATTCTGAGTT
>Ga0208261_1000437_pt1 | contig 16531 bp, 11 predicted proteins | sample Knorr_S7_td_DCM__FD_185595 | JGI IMG/M metagenome (GOLD analysis project Ga0208261, IMG submission 185595) | Marine microbial communities from Southern Atlantic Ocean transect - Knorr_S7_td_DCM_ad_131m_LV_B (SPAdes) (version 3) | ecosystem: Environmental > Aquatic > Marine > Oceanic | place...
TAGAGCACCTGCATGACGCGCAGGGGGTCGGGGGTTCAAATCCCTCACGGCCCACTGTGAAAAAGGCTTTTTTTTTAGGTTTTATTTTCTTCTGCGCTTCTGCTTGTGGAGGCGCCCCAGAGTCACTTACTTCAACGACTACGACTGTTGCTCCGACTACTACGACTATGGCTCCGACTATGGCTCCGACTATGGCTCCGACTATGGCTCCGACTATGGCTCCGACTACGACTGTTGCTCCGATGACTACGCTTGCGGTTACGACGACAACTGTTATGTCAGATTCTTCAAAAGTCACAAAACCCAACAAAAAACCAAATGATAGATATTCCTGTAATATCAACAATCAAGGGTTCTGTATCTTTACAGGCCAACCCCACCAAAATTACTTAGAACCCCAGAGTAATACTGTCGTTAATCTTGAAGGGTTAGAACTGTTTTCGATTGAAGAAGCGGTTGCTGTTAACTCACAAGGCGAGATGCTCATAGCAAGAGGAACACCTGCATTTGATGGTGATCAAATGTCACAGAAATCTCATTCAACATTAAGCGAAGACGAAAAAGCATTCCACCAGGTCATGGCGACGATGTTTGGAATAAGAAACCAGCTTATGTACAACGTTGAAAATTTAAATAAAGAGAAATGGGAGATGTACGTAGAGCCTCTTACCGAGAGAGAAATCAAGGAAACAACCTTTACGGACGGTGCAACCCCCAGAGATAATTACTACGGAAGAGATGGAATTTTTGAGCTGGTAAAAAATCCAAATGGTAGAGACATCCACCATGATGTCATGAAGTTTTTAGAAGAGTCAGGTTTGTATCTTCTCTGTCACGTGACATCGCAGGAATTTAACCAGATGCTTGCAGATACACATCCAGAGGGACACGACCCTTGCGAGGATGCTGGTATAGAAGTCAGAATTCCATGGGATCTAAATGAGACTGTTGCACCTGTTTTAATCGACTCGGATTCTCATTGGAAACCTGGTAAATATTTGGAACGACACTGTGAGTCATTAGAAGAGGAAGACGATGGGTGTCGTGCCGATTTGATGATGGAAATAGGCATGGGTGCCGAAGTGGTCAGACATCCAGACTCCTCGGAGCAACTTTATGGAGTATCACAATATTTACGTATCTTTGATTTTATGGAAGATAACCCTACTACTGGACAATTCGGTCTTTGGGGTCAGTGGATTGGGTCTTTAGGGGCTCATCCAAATGGTGCATTCAATTCTATTGAAGGTGGATTGTTCATTCATGACAAGATGGGTCGAAGCAAATTTCCAAAATATATGGCTTCCGCAGCAACTCATCTTTATTCGTCCGATAGCGATACTGGAGGGGGATGGGGCTTTTATGAAAGAAGAATCGATTGTTCGGTACTTGGACGAATAACGATAGCAAATCGCATGATAGTCCCACCGAATCTTATTGCATTTGACGAAGATCAAGAAACACACGACAGTGAAGGTGGAATTTTTGTAGGAACCTCATGGGTAGCGCTTCCACTAATCAATGGATTACCTAGAGTTGACGGTCAACCCAAAAGCACCGATGAAGGTCTCATGACATGGACTTTCGTGATAGATGCGGATAATTACAGTGGACCTTTAATTGCCTATGTCCCAGAACACTGGTCGAGAAGGTTGGATCGATGGAATGCTATGGAAATCCTTGATGATGTTTACGAAGCTGAAAATGAAGGTTGGGACCTAGAAAGCCCTCTAGCGAAAACTTTGATTGATTTCCTTGATGGTGAAGTATCAAACAGTCAACTGCATTCAAGCATTGAAGGCGAAGAATGGTATGCAGGTTTAGGTGGGGAGAAGGACTTCGGTTCTCCCCACTGGGTAAGGGAACAAGACACTTTAGGGTACGCACCGGCACGAGGCTACATACCAACTGGTATCGAAATGCCGCCAATTCCAACATTCAAAGTTGAAACCCCAGACGGCCGTATTTTCCTAAAAATCTTTCCGCCACAAATACCCAATGAGACAGATCGTGAAGCATTTGTATTAAACGTTCAAACGTTTGATGTAAACCTTTACAATCATTTTCTTAAAACATTTCAGCAGTTAGATGATTCTTCAAACTTTGATGTCAATTTTGATGGTTTAGGCATACCAATGCAGGTAGAGCGATGGGATGAGAATCCCTGGGAAGGTATCGAGATTTATGATCTTGAAGCTTTCGAAGACCCTTATGAGGCTAATTTGGAACTTCGCGTTCCTCTATTGCCGGTAAACAAGAATGGCGAGACAAACATTTTATTTAACTGGCAGAAAGATCAAAAAAGTGAACGTGGCTGGTCAAACTATTTCGAAGTAAAAAATGGTGTTCCTACTCCGGTATCAGAAAATGAAGTTCCTGAGCAAATAAAGCAACTTGAATATGAGACTCTCCGATATCCGACTAGTCTCATGAGCCATGAAAACGTTATAGATCAATGGTTTGATTCAAGTTGCTTTACTTGTGTAGACACGACGGGATGCGACGCTACCAAGCATCAAACTCTTTTAGATGACGGAAGTCGCATAACCTACCGTTGGTATCGCTTTGTGGATCAGCCTGCTTTTGAACACTTACGTATTGATTATCCTGAAAAGTATTCGGATCAATCTCTTAATGAGCTTCAGAAAGTAGTTGAAGCAATTCATAGAGAATGGGGGAGTGATCACAAGTTAATTGAACGTCCAGTCGTATTTGACAATATCAACCTTGTAGAAGTTGACCATGGTTTGATTGTCGAACCTCCACCCGGAAAGGAAATTGGGTGGGTTCCAATAGTTCTTGAAGTTGAGCTTCCGGATGGAATCTGGCAGGAAGAGATCGATGCTCCTAGATGGAAAGAAGGAAATTTTTATCCACGTTAAATATGTTTCTCAAGTTTTTAGATGTAGTAATAATCACCCATTAGATTTCAAGAAATCTTTCATGAAATTGGCTAATATCTCAACACTTTCTACAGGCATAGCGTTGTAAAGACTTGTTCTAACGCCTCCCACGCTGCGGTGGCCTTTGAGGTTTATTAGATCTAGAGCCGTAGCTTCTTTAAGGAAGCGGTTTTCAAGTGTTTCATCGGGAAGATGAAAAATTATGTTCATTAGAGACCTGCTGTCAGTTGCGACAGGTGACGAATACCAGCCGTCGCTGTTATCAATTACTTCATAAATGAGACTGGATCGTATTCCAGCACGTCTTTCAAACTCCTCTAAACCACCATTTTTTTCCATCCATTCTAAAACTTTTCCCATTACATAAATTGGGAACATAGGTGGGGTGTTTCCTAATGAGTCGTTTTTATCGTGAAACTGATAATCCAAATAAGTGGGGAGGTTCCGACCGTGTTTGCCGAGACTTTCACGTCGGACAATTACGACTACGAGACCAGCGGGCCCGAGGTTCTTTTGAGCGCCTCCATATACAAGATCAAATTTGTCCCAATCAATACTTCTGCTAAGAAAATCTGAACTCATATCTGCTACTAGAGGAATATCTAAATCCGGTGACTGTTCGAAGCGGATACCCCCGATTGTCTCGTTGCTTGTGATATGAATCCATTTTGTATCTTGTTTAATGTTGATTTCATTAGTCTCAGGTGTCCTTGTGAAACCAGACTCCTGTCCAGTCCAAGCTTCGTATACATTTGCGACTCTTAGAGCATCCTCTAGAGCTTTTTGCCCCCATACACCTGTATTTACGTAACCAGCGGTTTCATCAGTAGCTAAAAGGTTCATAGCTGTTTGGGCGAATTGAAGTGTTGCTCCGCCTTGTAAGAAAAGCACAGCGAAATCATCAGGCACATCAGCTAATCTTCGGAAAGATGCTAAAGCGTCTTGCTGTATTTTCTCGTAAGAAGGACCACGATGGCTGTCTTCTATTATCGACATTCCATTATTAGCAAAATTGAGAAATTCGCTTTGTGTCTCCTCTAAAACTTCCAAAGGAAGAGTGCAAGGCCCAGCGCTAAAGTTGTGGACTCTTTTCATTAATTACTCCTATTGAACAGGCGAAAGTTTTTGTTCATCTATTCCAAGTTACCTTTTCAAATGTTAACTAAGGGTTAATTTCTAAAAACCAGCCTTCTCAGATTTTCACCAATAATTTCACTAGTCCGATTTTCGGATTCCTTGATAGTCGCTGGTTCAACAGTATCGGGCTCATCAACTCCTATGGGAACAATTTCATAAGTAGAACGATCGACCCAGGTTGGCACATAGCCAGCATCAGTCACACCAACGTTTCCATCTGGGAGATCAGAAATGTTGAACCATGCAATCATTCCATCCTGAGTGGACTTTGGGCATTGCGAGCAAAGCCTTCGCTCGTCACCAGGCTGGTTAGATAAAAAATTACCTATTCCCGTAACAGCATATTTATTCGATACTTTTAAAACAGGTTGGATTACATGGGCTCCATGTCCGACAATTAGATCAATCGAATCCGAAGAAAGAAGCTTGGTGATTACTTCCTCTTGCGATGCAGAAATTTCCGATGAGTATGCTTCTCCCCAGTGAAGACTTACAATAACGAATTCAGCACCTTCATCTGTTGCAGTTTCAGCGTCGTCAATAATTTTTTGCACTTCAAGATGATTCGCTAACCATGGGGGGTCTAGTGGGAGGGCTGCGCCACCACAGCTGCCATTGGCATCACAGTTCATCAGGTCTGTATAAGAGAAATGGGCGACTGAGATTCCTCCCGGGTTGAACAAAGAAGGCAATGTGTTTCCAGGTTTTGTGGAACCCCCAGTGGCCTTAACCCCAGAAGATTCCAGATGTCCTATTGTTGACTGTAAACCTTCGATTCCATTGTCCAGAAGATGGTTAGAAGCGATTGAACATCCCTCATAGCCCGCAAATTTGATTGCATCTGCGAGTTCATAGGGAACCTGAAAAGTTGGATAGTACTCGAGAACGCTGTTGTCAGGAGATAAAGGGGTTTCCAGATGACAGATAGCAAGATCAGCTCCACTAATAATAGGTGCAACTCTTTTAAACATGGGGGAGAAATCAAAACCTATCGATCCATATGAATCAGCTGCATCTGCCACAAACTCATGTATCAACAGCTCACCAGTAGCGATGAAGGTGAAACTTCTAACATTCTGGTCGCTTTGAAGCGTTGAAGAAGTAATCGATTCAGGTTCACTGGATGTAGTTGATGGGTTGTCAGGTAACTCAGTTTGATTATTTAAAGAGGTATCTGGCATTTGAGTTGAAACTTCATTTGAGTTGCTGTCAGTTATCGCAAAAACAAGCATTGTTATAAAGGCTAAAATCGCTAACTGTGTTAGCCGCCACGCGACCTGACTTTCACGATCCGACGAGTTTCCATTCATAATGTGTCTCTGAGTATGGGAACACCAGATTTAACATTGTTATTTTTACTATTGTTTCTAGCTAGTTGCCCATTAACCATTACATGCACAATTCCAACAGACTCCTGAGCGGGATTGGACACATTTGCACGATCAGAAATCTTTTGAGGATCAAACATAGTTATATCTGCAATTGCACCTGGTTGGATTCTTCCGCGATTTTTCATAGATGAGCTAGATTTTTCAAGCAGACGGGAAGGCAGAATTGTAATTCTACCCAGAGCATCCGGCAGCGTGAGAACTTCCCGTTCCCGCACATATGTGCCTAAGAAGCGACTGAAACAACCAGCGGAACGCGGATGGTTGTTGTGGGGTCTTTCAAGAATCGAGTCTGAACCGATTAAAACCCACGGTGCTGATAGTGCGTCAGTTATATCCTCTTCAGACATAGCAAAAGCTGCGACCAACTTGTTGTCTTTTCGCGCGACAGAAAAAGTTTCTTCCGTCATCCGGTCAGGCTTCCCAACTTCTTGAAGATCCTCGAAGGAAATACCGAATTTGTTTTGAAAATTGTCAAAACGTGCACTACCTGCGTAGGTAGCCCAAAATGTATAAGGGTAAACACAGGCAGTGATTGCGAGCCCTTCATCTCTAGCACTCTGTATCTGGCTGATAGCTTCACGCATTCTCCCAGTGCCACCTGTTGAGTTCAGGTGTTCGATGTGAACAGAGCATCCTGTTTCTCGAGCAACTTCTAGGGCTTCATCTATAGCATTTTCCTGAGAACCGAAATCTTTGTCATAAGAATGTCTGAGATGAAGGCATAAGGGAATTTCATATTTTGCTGCCAGACGTCCATGATCGATAATCTCTGATTTTTTCAGATCTACCGTGTACTCAGGTTGCTGGTGAATCCCTATTGCTCCTGCCTGTAGATCTTTTTCAGCTAGCTCAAGAAGAAGCGATCTTTCTTCTAGAGAGGTTTTTTGTATACCGACTCCCAGAATTTTCCGGTGTTCATAATGGTCCACGGCTCCTCCATAGTTGACAGGAGGATTATGGTTCTCGGTACTTTCGAGAAATTTTTGCATGGGGTTATCTATTCCATGCATGCATAGGTTTGAAGTGACTCCATCTGCAATTTTGTACCACTCTCCGTATCCGTTAGTTGGGTATGAGAGCACATCGATGAATCCCGGAGAGACGACTAGACCAGTTGCATCAATTTTTGTTTTCCCATTTAAAGGGTCAATGCTTATAAATTTTATTGTTTTTCCCTCTATGCCAATATTGGCGACTGCGTCATAGCCGCTATCTGGATCGATTACTCGGCCTCCAGAAATAACTGTTTCAAAGACAGTTTGAATTTCATTTGGGAGTTCTGAATTATTTAAGGTGGTTGAGGAACTGGGAAGAGTGGTAGATGTGGAAGTTGTGGGGAATGAAACTTTTTCAGCTGCAGTTTGAGAAATTTTCGTATCAGTTTTACCAGGAAGTTTTCGCAGCAATGCTGAAGCGGCCACGCCAAAACCCATAGTGATAATGAACCCTCTTCTGCCTAACTTTCCAGAAGAGGGTTTCTCTTCAGAAGGATCATGTGGATTTTCATCGTTCATGTAGTTGACGTTACTTGAGCGTGGTGTTTTAGATATGACAAGTAGCGAAAATCTATGTGTGACCTGATATATCGAGTCAAAGTGGCTAATTTATTAATATGTTGACGGTGTCGCGGGTTTTTGAATGAAAGACTTTCGATTACCGATTGTTTTTTCACTAGTTTTCTTGATTGTCGCAACTGTAGTTGTTTTCTCATTTGTGTCTGATGAAGAATCGATTACCTTGAGTGTCTCTTCTGAACCTATGGAGATCATAGAACCTGTTCTGAAGACGAATGTCGTTGCGAAAAACTCCATTAGTTCATACAGAGGTCTGGGTGCATGGGTCGACGCTTTTGATGCGGACCCTAATTATCTTCGTGGTGCCGCCACAGTATTTCCAGCAGATGTAGTTGAAATGTCGGAAAAGAAAGTTAGAACATTATTTCTTCAAGCCTCCAGGAGCGAAGATCGCTCAAATAAATTGGTATCTGATCCTTGGCATCTTGCCAATTTTCTTTTAAATGCGCATGGAAATGGTTTAGATGTTGTTGCTTGGTATTTGCCGAAATGGGACGTAAACGGTGAGGATTTGGAGAGGCTATTGGCTTTGGCAGATTTTGAGGTGCTTGGCCACAGGTTCGATGGATTGGCAGTAGATATTGAATGGAATGATGATGATCTTGAACATGAGGAAAGAAGTGCGAGATTGATTGAACTTTCTAAAAGTCTCAGGGAAAATTTAAAAGACAGGGTGTTAGGTGCGATAGTAATGCCGCCTGTGGTAACTGACGTAATAAATCCGAATTTTTGGCCGGAGTTTCCTTGGAGAGAGCTGGAAAAAATTTATGACGTTTGGTTGCCTATGAATTATTGGTCGTTTAGAACACAGGAGCATGCAGATTCGAATTATTACAACAGTGAGAATATAAAACTGTTGCGAAACAACCTTAATGATCAAGAGGCTTTAGTCCATGCCATAGGAGGGGTTGGTATAGCTGATGGTAATGCTTTGCCTGATCCTGGAGAGCCCTTAGCTACTATCGATGATCTGGAAGGCTTTGTTTTTTCCGTAGCTTCTACAAAAGTCATAGGTGGGTCTATCTATGACTGGGCCACCACAGGGCCATTAGCTAGAGATGAACTTGCAGACAATTTCACAATCATTTACCCAGATCTGTATAAATAAAATACAGTTCGGGCTTTAAAACCAGCATTTTTTTGGGAAATTTTCATTAATCGTAAAACCTAGTGTCCTATTGCTTTTACTCCTCTACGATGGAATGCCCTAATGACTTAAGCGGAATAGTCATTATTTGCGGCAAAGGAATTTTTAGGGGGTCCAGTGGCTAGCTACGGAAAAGCAACTGCTACATCTGCCTTTGGGTCTGGACGACGCGAAAACCATGATTCAACAACTTTCTATAGTCGTTTCGTTGCCCCTTTTATTTCAACAGATGAGACAGTAAATGAAGCAACAGGGCTCGGTGATGGCTGTCTACACGGTGACTCTCGTAATATGCACCAGATTCCTGATTCTTCAGTTGCATTGGTAGTGACTTCACCACCTTATTTTGTTGGCAAAGAGTATGAAATTGCGGTCACTGGCGAAAATGCAACAGGTATACCAGAGTCCTATCTTGAATATTTAGAAATGCTGCATGATGTTTTTTCCGAATGCGTGCGAGTGCTAGAACCAGGTGGAAGGATTGCTGTAAATGTAGCTAATCTTGGAAGACGCCCATACAGGAGTCTTTCCAGCGACATTATTCGAATTTTACAAGATGAGCTTGGGTTGTTACTTAGAGGAGAAGTCGTTTGGCAGAAAGCTGAAGGAGCTACAGGCTCAGTTGCATGGGGGTCATTTCGAAGTGCATCAAATCCTGTGCTACGCGATGTGACTGAGAGAGTTGTCATAGCAAGCAAAGGTAGATTCGACCGTGCACGAAATGTTAAAAGGCGTTTAAAAGAAGATCTTCCTCACGAAAACACTGTGACAACAGATGAATTTATGGAGGCAACTTTAGATCTTTGGCGAATAGACGCTGAACAAGCTACAAGGGTAGGTCATCCTGCTCCGTTTCCTGTTGAACTACCTAGAAGACTGATAGATCTTTACTCTTTTAAAGATGATCTTATACTTGACCCATTTCTTGGTTCAGGGTCAACGCTGGTTGCAGCTTTGCGGGCAGGAAGAAGAGGAGTCGGTTACGACATAGACGGCGGATACATCGAAATAGCGCGTGAAAGACTTGTAGTAGAAGGAAAGCGTTTAGAGGAAAGTCAAAATTACTGGAAAAGAAGAGACTTAATTGGTTCCTCAGTCCAACAAAGTAATTTATTTGAAGAAATAGCCGCTAGAGATGAAAGTCTCATTAGAGCCACAGAAAGTGGAAAGAAGGCTTCTGATATAGCTGAAGAGCATTTAACGGATGCAGGTTTTGAAATAGTCAAAACTAAGGTGAACAGGCGAGACCTAGGTATTCAGTTCCCATTCTCTGTTACTGATCTGAAAGATGGTCGACTGTGGTACGTAGAAGTTTCAGGTTCATTCACCAGCACGCGAGCAGGAATGCGGAGGCCAGAAACCTTGTGGAAAACAATAGGACGTGCACATGTTCTATCAAGCGCCGGTGATGAAAATGCAATACACAAACTGATTGTACTCACGCCACAACTTCCGAAATTAAAAAGTGAAGGCGATCGGGCTTTGAGGGCAGTATGTGGTTCAGGGATTTTTGATGTGATAGAGATGTTTAACCCAAATGCGCAGGAGAGACTTAGCTTCTATGCACAAACTTCACCTGATCGACCACTCCCAGGTTTTTGGACAGAAGAAGAAATAGAGAAAAACTTTCTTTAAGTTCAGTCATTGGTGAAGCTAACCTCAAAAATTTTAGGCCAAAGTTTTCCCGTAATAATAAAATTTTCGCTATCAGGTATTCGAGCTATACCGTTCAAAACGGCACCCAACGGCAGGCTTTCTCTATTTAAAGGGAGGTTAGAGGCTTCTAAAACGTGTGTTACATGACCAGTGGAAGGATTAATTCCAATTATCCGGTCTGTTTGCCAAATATTTGACCAAATCGTTTGACCATCACATTCAAGTTCATTTAATTTTTCAACTTTGACACCATCTAAAGTGATTTCAATTGAATTAATTACTTCGAAGGTTTTGGGATCTCTGAATGATAAAGAGCTTGACCCGTTAGACATTGCAAGGCGCCCATCGTCCAAGAGGCAAACCCCCCATCCTTGTCCTTCATATTTCCAACTGTCCTTAATTCTTAGTGGGTCTAATTCCCATATAAGCGCTTCTTCAGACTTCCATGTCAATTGAAGAATACGATTCTCATCTAAAAAAGTTAGACCTTCTCCAAACATATCTGTGTCTAACATCACCAAATCAATAGTTGAACCAGATTGGAGGTCTACTTCTCTTATGCTCGAGTTCCCGTAGAGTCCGGTGCTTTCGAATAAACGTTCACCAAAAAATTCGAGACCTTGTGTAAAAGCATTAGAGTCGTGAGGGTATTCCGCCAATACACGAGGTTGAGAGTAGATCACTCTGTTTTCTTTTGTTTCTTTGCTGCTGCAACTAGATATTAAAAATATGGAAATTACAGAAAATATAAAGAAAAACAAACGATTATTAAATTTCAATTTTTTCTTTCAGTCACTGATACTTTTTATCTTTGTACGCTCAAATATCCCAATTGGAAATCAAATTAATTGCGAGGTGAAGATTGTCGAGTGGTAAAAACATAGAGAATATTCCTTCGGAAGGAAAAATTATTTCAGACGGGCTTGAAATAGCATATTTAGATTGGCAAGCAACTGGTGAGGTTTATGACAACTTGCTCGTTCTGCATCCAAACGGCTTTTGTGCAGGAATGTTTGATCCTATAGCCAGTTTGCTTAGTGAAAATTATCGAGTTGTTGGCGTTGATCTGCGAGGCCATGGGGCAAGTGAAGAGGTTTTAGATGAAGCTGCTCTGGGAAATGATTTGATGGCATCAGACGTATTAAAGGTCATGGATTTATTGCGAATAGATGCTTTCTCAATCTTAGGTGTCTCTCTCGGCGGTGCAATAGCAATTGAGATTGCGGCTATGGCACCCGAAAAAGTAAAAGCTCTAATGTTGTGTGAAGCTATTGCAATGGATTTTGATTCCAGAAAGGAACGAGCTGAGTTTTTAGAGGAAAAGGAACACCCTTTGGCTGTTGGCGCTCGTAGGCGGAGATCTATTTGGTCGGATCGTGAAGAAATTCAAAACTCCTACGGTTCCAGAAAGCCTTTGGATGCTTTAGAACCTTCAGTTCTAAGGGCTTATATTCAGTGGGGATTTGTAGACAGAGATGACGGACAAGTTGAATTAGCATGCAATCCTGAGACAGAGGCAACAATTTTCGGTTCGCGAGAAAGATACGGCCCTCTTAGCACATTCGAACGCTTGAGTGCAGTTAAAGCTGAAACCCATATTCTGGCGGGTACACAAACAGATTTGGGGAAGGTCTGGTTTGAACAGCAAGCCAAGGAAATCAACACTGAAGTTAACTGGATTGAAGGTGGACATTTTTTCTTTTTTGAGGATCTCGAACGTTCTTGTTCACTGATTTGTGAATTCATAGGGTAGAGAGATATCAATTTGTCTAACGTTAATTAGAAAGAGGGGGAAAAGTGTCCGAAACAGTTGACCCAGTGGAACTATCCAATCGAATTATTGACACGGGAAACCCCGAGCCCCCTCATAACAGAGTGTTGGACGAACTGGTTGAAGTTGAAGATGAAGTTGCAGTAGTCGAGTCCTTTTCGCATTGTTGGGCTATCAAAACCCTAGAAGGTCTTGTTTGTGTCGATGCTAGTGGAACAGGTTCGGGTGAAAATGTTGTCGGAGCGCTAAGAAGTTGGTCAAAAGACCCGATTCATTCTCTCGTGTATACGCATGGACATCTTGACCATGTCGGTGGAAGTGGAGCTTTCATGGAAGATGCTGAAGCACGCTCAGAAAAGAAACCTGTGGTTATTGCGCATGAAGCTGTTCTGGATCGTTTTGACCGCTACCGTCTCACAAGCGATTGGAACACTTTTATAAATAAGAGACAGTTTGGGGGAATAACACCAAAAGCTGATGTAGGCACAACGAGAATCGGCATTGGAGGATTTGGCTCCACGTTTCTTCCGGACAGTGTCGCAGATCCAGAGATTACCTATAAGGAAAAATATTTGCTTGAAGTGGGTGATAAAAGCCTCGAATTAAATCATGGGCGCGGCGAGACCGACGATCACACTTGGGTTTGGGACAGCGAAAAAAAGACCGTTTATGCAGGTGATTTCGTTATTTGGACTTTTCCAAACGCAGGTAACCCCCAAAAGGTGCAACGTTACGCTCCGGAATGGGCTCAGACGTTGAGGGAGATGATCGAAAGGGGCGCTGAAAGAGTTTATCCAGCCCATGGACTTCCAATTGTTGGACGCAAGCGAGTTGAGTCTGTATTGGGCGATATGGCAGAAGCTTTGGAATATTTAATAGATTCCACAGTCGAGCTGATGAATTCAGGAGCAAGACTGGATCAAATAATTCACGAAGTTTCTGTGCCTGCACATTTATCTGACAAACCATGGTTGGCACCTCTTTATGATGAGCCAGAGTTTGTAGTTAGGAATATTTACCGTCTTTACGGGGGATGGTGGGATGGTGATCCTTCAAGATTAAAGCCTGCCCCTGACTCACTTTTAGCTAAGGAAATGGTTTCACTTTTAGGTTCTATCGAAGTACTTATCGATCGTGCTGACGAACTTGCTGAAAAAGGGGAACTTCGTCTCGCTTGTCATCTGGTGGAGATTGCTGTTCAATCTGAGCCATCTCATGAAGGGGCTCAGAGAGCAAGAGCACGGATCTATTGGCAGAGGCGTTCCACAGAGCGTTCATTAATGTCTAAAGGAATTTTTGCGGCTGCAGCAAGAGAATCGGAAGCAACATATGGAGAACGAACTCCAAGAATGAAGATGCGTGACGCAGTTAGAAAGAGCATGCAATAGTCAGATTTTAATCCCCAAGCCAGAAGACTCGTCTAAAACCATGTTCCCATTTTTAATGGGAATAGATACCGCTAGATCGTTTGAGAGTAAAGCAGAAGTGCCTAACCCGGGTGCTGGGTTTAATAAATTATGAGCAGAAGTTAAATGTGCCGCTGCCGCCACTCCGATAGCTCCATCCAGGAGAGAAGTAACAACCACTTCTAATTCTAGACTTTTCGCCCGATCAATCAATTGTGAAGCGAATTTGATACCACCAATTGCAGAAGGTTTGACTATAAGGATGTCCGCAATTTGGTCGTCTTTGATTTGGTCAATGTTTTCAACATCTTGGAATGATTCATCGATTGCTATTTTTTGAGTGACGTTTTTCTGTACGGTTGCCAAGTTGTCAAGTCCTCTTGTTGGTTCTTCAACAAATTCGATTGCAAAGGGAATGAGTCTGCCCAGGATGTTAATTGCCTGATTTGTATCCCATCCGCCGTTCGCGTCAATTCGTATTGCGATTTCTTGTCCTACCATTTCTCTGACTGCTTTCAATCTTTCGTAGTCGATTTCTTCGCTTGAAGTTCCTACTTTTATTTTCAAAGTTTTATAACCGGCTTCGGTGGCTTTTAGCGCATTAGATGCAAGTTCTTCGGGATTTTCACCCAGTATTAGTTGCGAAACAGGGAATTCTTTCAGACTTTTAGAATTCATAAATTTATGAAGCGGTAGGCCGGTATTTTTGGCTTTTAAATCTAAAAAAGCGCAATCGACAGCAGCTTTCGCAGTGAGGGAACCTGTAAGTAACTGCTCGTTTTTGGTTTTACCCCATTCAGCAAGAATCTTTTCAACGTCACTAATATTTTCGTTTGAAAATCCCTTAAGTGGTGAAGATTCTCCATACCCCCAAGTCCCTTTTTTGTCTTTTAGGCCGAGAAGAATTACCGAACGCTCAGTAATACTGCCATGAGAAGTTGAGATCGGTTTTTTGTATCGAAGAGTATGCTCTTCGATATTTACTTCAATTATGTTCACCTTGGAAGAACCTCTTCTAGAAATGTCTTTATTGTTTCGAGTGTGAAATCAGGATTTTCTAGATGGCAAGCATGTCCAGATTCTGGTACTACTACGATTTCTGATTTGCTAATTCCACTATTTAAACGAACTGCAAGTGATCTAAATTTAGGGTCTTCTTCACCGACTATTATGAGAGTCGGTGAATTGATTTCGTTTAGTTTCCTCCAAAAGGAAGGTTGACTTCCAGTCCCAGAACCCCTCAGGCTGTTCGCTAGACCTTGGGCATTATTTTGCAGCCTTTGTTTTTTGGAAGCATCGAAGGTTTCGGGATCTATTCTAATTTGAGATTCGAAGATGGGCTGTTCCATCCAATATTCAACAAACCACTCGACACCTTTTTCCAGGATTTCTTCTGCTAAACGATCATCAGATCTGCGTCTGGCAATTCTTTGGTTTTCATCAGCTATACCAGCCGTAGCTCCTATCAGAATCGTGTTCTTTATCTTGTTTGGGTATTTGGTTGCTAGCCCTAGAGATAGGCGTCCCCCCATTGAATAGCCCAGTACGTTAAATTCCTCCAGGTCATAGAACTCCATTACTTCTATTAGGGCTTTGAGAGTGTCTTCGAAATTAAATAAGTATGGCTCTAGATCCTTTACTGTGTTTCCATGACCGGGGAGATCTACAGATATAACAGAGTAGTTTTTACTAAGAGGTTCAGAAATTGATGACATCGTTGAGCGGTCTCCTGTAAATCCGTGGAGTATCAGTAGCGGATCTCCGTTTCCTTTAATTTCGCTAGACAGGGATGGAGTCTTGTTCATTGCAACGCTTCACTTACTTTGTTGGAGGCTGTTTTGTGAGTCGCAACATTTGTTTGAGTATCGACGATTACATGTATCACATTGACTCCACTTATGTTGATGGATTGCTTAAGGGCATCTAAAAAGTCTTGACGAGTAGTGGGTGCGAAAAAGTTGGCACCAATGATTTCAGCAATGGCCTTTATATCAAGGTCATGTGGGGTATGAAATAGTTTCTGGAAATTCACACCTTCAGTTTCTGCTATTGGAAGAAAAGAGAAAATACCGCCGCCATTGTTATCGACGACGACAATAGTTAAATCCGATCCGAGTCTTTTTAGGGCAGTAAAACCTGACAGATCGTGAAGAAAAGCAAGGTCTCCAGTAAATAAAATTGTAGGCACCTTAGGTGACCCTTTTGAAACACCAGTAGCAGTTGAGATAACTCCATCGATTCCGTTGGCGCCTCGGTTAGCGAAAACTTTTAGCCGCTTTAATGAAGATGGTAGAAAAGCATCTAAATCACGAATCGGCATAGAGTTGGAAACAAAAATGCAGCTTTCCTCGGGTAGTGCTTCTTCTAGATATAGGGCTGTTGCTGCTTCATCGAAAACTGAATTACTTACGAGTTCTCGGATAGTTAGCGAAGATATTCTTTCAGCATCACTCCATGATTGAGTCCAGTCTGTTTGTTTCTTTTTCCCAGCAAGTTGGGTTAGGCCTGTCGCTAAAGCACTAGGGGAGACTGCAACTTTTTTAGTGGCGACACTTTCTGAATCTGGAAAGAATCCGAGTTCATCAGTGCAAATTATGTTTTTTGCACCGATTTCGTTTAAGAACAATTTGTATCCTTTACTTGTCGGCATTCTCCCCATCTGGATAATCACATCTGGCTTGTGTTCTTTTATCCAAGTGCTCCTAAAGATGTGCTCACCGGAAGAAATAATTACACAGTCTTTGGTGTGTGGACCATTACGCATGCTTGAAGCTGGATCTGCCACTACTGGCCATCCCGTTACACTTCCCAACTCGGATATCTTGTTGCATGTTGTTGAATCAGTTTCTATAGGACCAACAACAATTAATCCTTTTTCGTATTCTAAAAACTTTTCCAATTCTGAAACATCAACTTCTCGAGTCATTTCTAAATAATCTGAGGCTTCAAAATTTGAGAAAAGAACATTAGAAGGCTCCAGAGGTTCACGTAAAGGACAGTTGATATGAACCGGTCCTGGAAAGGGATTTAAACTTTGCGTAAAGGCATCAGTAGCCAAGGTAAGTGCATTCTTTTGGGTTGATTCGCTCGGAACGGGAGCTTGAAAAAATCCCCTTACATGTTTGCCGTAAAGTTCGATTTGGTTAATTGTTTGAGGGGCTCCTAGATTCTGAAGTTCTGGTGGTCGATCTGCTGAGATAATTATTAAAGGAGTTCCGGAATAGAAAGCTTCCACTACGGCGGGGTGATAGTTGACCGCTGCGGTTCCAGATGTGCATATGAGAATAACGGGTTTGGAAGTTGCCTTAGCTAAACCAAGAGCAAAGTAGCTTCCTGCTCTCTCATCTAGATGTATGGAAGTTTCCAGTCCCTCAGTTGAGTCAGCAGCGATTGATAGTGGAGTGGATCTGGAACCAGGTGATATGGCTACATGTTGCACTCCATTAGAAGCGAATTGGTAAAAGAGAGATCTGCACCAGTTGTAAGAAGTTTCAGACATGGTCACTGATCATTTTCACTGTCGTTTAGGGGAACTATGTGGTCAAG
>Ga0208261_1000438_pt1 | contig 16512 bp, 10 predicted proteins | sample Knorr_S7_td_DCM__FD_185595 | JGI IMG/M metagenome (GOLD analysis project Ga0208261, IMG submission 185595) | Marine microbial communities from Southern Atlantic Ocean transect - Knorr_S7_td_DCM_ad_131m_LV_B (SPAdes) (version 3) | ecosystem: Environmental > Aquatic > Marine > Oceanic | place...
CATGGAAGACTTTGCAAGACAGATGGTTGACGACTGTGGTGATCTTCAGGACGTGCCGCATTTCATAGAGAATGCAATTGACTGGGAAGTAATCGCAGAGCAATTCCATTGGGACTATAGCATAACCATTGACGGGTATGTTTTCAACCACAACGTATAAGTTGTGACACTTGGGGAACTGGCACACGGTTCCCCCATTCGTTCTTTATTCCCCTTATAATAAGTGAGTAACAAACAAACAAAGCACTCTATGAATAGAGCAATCGGAACAGTAAGAGCAACTGACACTAATGTCAAGGGGCATGTTTTGAGAGCATCATCAGGTAGCGGCATGACATTTACCAAAGCAGGAGGTCTGGGTAAGTGTATGGTCAAAGACTTGGACGCTGTAATCGTTCGTGCGAAGGCACAGTACAGAGCAGACAGACGTGCCATGATCTTAGAAGGTAGTGCCACTTCGTGAATTGGCACAGTTATTGGGGGTCGGGCGTTCGCCCCCCGTGCCGCCCTGAAAACGAATGGATCCCCTAAGCTATAAAGTGTTACGGAAGCGAGGTCAATATTACAATGAAACTCAAATTTTTTTTCGCTGTTAAAAATTCCCCACAGGGTTGACTTGCTAATTATTAAGTTTTGATATATAATGGAAAAACAGAATACCACATAATGCTAAAAAATAACCCTGAGGAAAAACGCCCCATAGAAGTTGATACAGTATCTGGTGAGTATTATGTAAGAATACCTGAATGGGTTGTTAATGACCAAGGTTGGTTTGAAGATACAGAATTAAGTTTTAAAACAGATGGCGATGAACTCATTATCACAGAAGGTTAGTACGTATCACATCTATCTAAGAGGAGAGTGTCTCTTCAAGGATCTTGATGAATATGAGTTTAAGTTAATATGGGGAAGGATATATCAGTCATACTTTAAAGATGAACTAACATATGAAGAGATTGAACTTGATGATGGTATAACAGAAGATGCAAGTTATTGATAATTTTTTAGATGAAGAATACTTTCAATATCTTTATGATAAGATAACTGATCAGATGAATTTTGGATGGCAGTTCCAGACACAGGTTGCCACACATGATCAGGCAGAAGAATTAAGTTTACATCATTACTACTTTGTACATAGTCTATACTATGATTACAAAATAGAAAGTGAGCACTATGAAGACTTTCATCCTTTGTTTAGGCAGTTAAATGTACAGTTTTTACATAGGGCAAGAGTGTTATTATATGTAAATCAAGGAGTACAGCATATACATGATAGGCATATTGATACACCATGTACTAGTAATACTGCGTTAATCTATATGAATACGAATGATGGGTTTACTGAATTTGAAACAGGTGAGAGGATTGAAAGTATAAAAAATCGGTTGTTGCTTTTCGATGGGTCAGTTCCTCACAGTAGCTCAACACCTACTGATTGTCGTGAAAGAATGTTGATATCCGTAACCTATCTTTAAGTTGACATAGACTACATAATGGGATATAATATTGGTATAACATTACGTAGGTTATGGCTAAAGGATTTACAGTTAAAGCGAAATCCCCTGTGGTAAAAAAAGAAGCAGAGTGGGATTACGAGAAAGCAAAAGAACTCATTAAAGGTAAAACAGTAGTATTCTGTTTACCTGGTCGTGGAGTTTCATATACATTTTTAAAAAGTTTTGTACAGTTATGCTTCGATCTTGTCCAGGCGGGTGCTTCGATACAGATCTCACAGGATTACTCCTCTATGGTGAACTTCGCTCGGTGCAAATGTCTCGGTGCAAATGTACTGAGAGGACCTGAGCAAAAACCTTGGGATGGCAAGTTACAATATGATTATCAATTATGGATTGATAGTGATATAGTATTCAACTCTGAGAAGTTCTGGCAAGTGCTATTAATGGAGAAAGATCTTGCTGCTGGTTGGTATTGTACCGAAGACGGCAAAACCACCTCGGTAGCACACTGGTTAGAAGAAGATGATTTCCGCACCAATGGTGGAGTTATGAATCACGAAACCATCGAAAGCATCTCGAAAAGAAAGAAACCATTTACCGTGGATTATACTGGTTTTGGATGGTTACTTATTAAGAATGGTGTATTTGAGCATGAAGGTATGCCTTATCCTTGGTTCGCTCCTAAGATGCAAGTCTTTGAAAGTGGCGAAGTACAAGATATGTGTGGCGAGGACGTTTCGTTCTGCCTAGATGCGAAGGAGGCAGGTTTTGAAATCTGGTGTGATCCTCGTGTTCGTGTAGGTCATGAGAAGACTAGGGTAATCTAATGACCAAATATAATATTCTAATTGATGGTAAAATTGCTTTTGAGGGATTAACCCAAGAGGAGTATTTTGATAAAACAGAGGATTTGGCACAGCAGTTCTATAATTGTGGTGTGCCCGATCCAACTTCTTTAAAAACTGAAATGATTGAGGATGACTAATGGCAGTTAAAACAAAAATGGGTGGATTCGGTACTGGTGATTATATCCAGGCAACCCCGAAGAAGACTCGACAAGGAACGGGAAAGCATACGAAATACGCAGCATCGTCTCGTAACTCTGCTCGTAAAAAGTATAGAGGACAAGGGAGATGAATGAATCTCCCTTTTTTGGTGTCCATCATGATAACTTCATATCTGAGTTTGAATCTAATCTTGATTGTGATCTTTTAGTTGATTATTATGAGCAATTAGTCGGTGCTGGAGCAGTAGGTCCTAGAAATAATCGAAATATTGTATCTGATGAGCAAGTTTCTCTGGAAAATATGCTATGTGTAGATGAACTTACTGTAAGTATAACAAGAGTTCTAACCGATTGGCATTCCGTTGTATTGGCATGTGTTCGTGATTACTATAAAAAGTACGATATATTGAATACTCGTGCCTTTGAGTTCAAATACGCCAAGTTTCAGAAGACTCGTCCTTCTCAGGGGTATCATATGTGGCATCATGATGCTGATCCAGAGGATCCTTATCGTAAATTAGTCACTTTATTGTACTTAAATGATGATTTTGAAGGTGGAGAAACTGAATTTTTGTATCAATCATGCCGTATTTCCCCGAAAAAGGGTAAATTCGTGATTTTTCCTGCTGGATGGACTCATACACATCGTGGAAACCCTCCATTAGGTGGAAATAAGTACATAATGACGGGTTGGGTCGAAGAATTTCCTACAAATAAGATCAAATTTCCCGATTTTGGGGAAGAAAGACCACCTATTTTACAAAATTAAAGAATTGAGTATAAATAAAATGAAGTGATACTAAAATCCTTCAAGTGCTTACAGAACCACGCAAATCACGCTCGTTTAAAGATATAAGTTTGTCCTTCGTACCACATCCTGTTACGAAGGATTTGCCTGTCTTAACAAATGAACGTGCGATTATGCGATCTGTAAGGAATTTGGTGGAAACAATACCTACAGAGAAGTTTTTTAACACTCTTTTAGGTACTGATATACGTGACACACTGTTTGAAAACTATACAAACAGCACTGTAATGCTAATTAGGGATCAAATTAGAACAACTTTAAGAAATTTTGAACCAAGAGTAGAAAATGTTGAAATAGATGTTAATGGTCAACCCGACCTTAACGCATTTGAAGTGGTTGTTTTTTATGATATTGTTGGTATCCCTTTACCACGTCAAGTATTCACCTTTCTTTTAGAACCAACTAGGTAAGATATGCCATATACACAGTTTTCTGACCTTGATTTTGGTCAAATTAAAACACAAATACGAAATTATCTTCAATCAAACTCAAATTTCACTGATTTTGACTTTGAAGGATCAAATTTTTCAGTTTTAATCGATACTTTAGCATATAATACGTATATTAACTCATTTAATGCTAATTTAGCGGTAAATGAGACCTTTTTGGACTCAGCAACTATAAGAGAAAACGTAGTTTCGCTGGCAAGAAACATAGGATATGTACCAAGATCAAAAACTTCATCAAAAGCAACTATATCGTTCCAAGTTGCAATTGATGATCCAACAGCATCTGTAACACATTTAAGTTTAAATAGGGGTTTAGTGTGTATTGGTACTGCTGCTGATACTTCATACAGGTTTTCAATCACAAGTCCTATAACTTCAAAGGTATATACTGATGCTAGAGGTCATAGGGTATCTGATTTTACCGACTTAGAAGTAACACAAGGAACATTTTTAACTAGTACTTTCCTTGCTCAAATACCTTCTGATCAAAAATTTATCTTAGATAATTCAAGTATTGATACTTCAACCGTTAAAGTTACTGTAACAGGTAATGCTGTTGGTAGTATGGGTAGAGAATTTTCAAGAGTTGATAATATTTTAAATTTAAATAAAGACTCAGAAATTTATTTAATACAAGAAATACAGGATGAAAAGGTTGAAATATTGTTTGGTGATGGTTTCTTTGGTAAACCATTAGAAAATAATGATCTTGTTTCAGTATCATATATTGTTAGTAATGGTCCAGGTAGTAATGGAGCAGAAGTATTTGATTTCCAAGGATCATTTACAAGACCAGATGGTGCTAGTATCAGACCTTCTAAGGCTGTAAACATAACAACCGTTGTACGTGCTTCAAATGGTTCTTTCAGCGAAGATATATCATCTATTAAGTATTTGGCTCCTAGACTGTATTCCGCACAGTACAGGGCGGTTACACCAAGGGATTATGAGGCAATAATTAAGACAATTTACCCTGCAACTGAATCAATCTCTGTTGTTGGTGGAGAAGAATTGTCACCACCAAGATTTGGTACGGTTCAGATCAGCATTAAACCAAAAAATGGTACTTATGTATCTGATTTTGATAAACAGCAAATTAAAAATAAATTAAAGAGTTACGCTATTGCTGGTATTAATTCTGAAATTATTGATCTTAAAATGCTATATGTTGAAATTGAATCAACTGTTTATTATAACACCTCAATTGTTAGTGATTCTAATACACTAAAACAGTTTATAGTCAATTCACTGGAAACGTATTCAGATACTGTAGATATTAATAAGTTTGGTGGTAGATTTAAATATAGTAAAATTAATCAACTTATTGATAGAGTTGATGATGGAATCACATCTAACATTACAAAAGTGAAGATTAGAAGAGATTTGAAGGCATTAATTAATCAATTTGCCCAATATGAACTGTGTTTTGGTAATAGATTCCATATTAATCCAGAAGGATATAATGTTAAGAGTACTGGATTCTATATTTCTGGATGGTCTAAAGTTGTTTATCTGACTGATATTCCAAATACCAATGATTCTGGTAAATTAGATGGTAGTGAAAAGGGTGTTATTTGTATCGTTTCTAAGGATAATGATGATCAGATGAAGATTGTTGCCAAGGATATTGGTATAGTTGATTATAAAAAGGGTGAAATTATACTTAATACTATAAACATAACGTCTACAATTGCTGCGAACAATCTAATTGAGATTCAAGCATTTCCTGATTCTAATGATGTGATTGGATTGAAGGATTTATACCTCAAATTTGATCCATCTAATAGTACGATAAATATGGTTAAAGATGTAATTGCTTCAGGTGAAGATGTATCAGGCGTGGTATTCTCCAGAGACTATTACACATCAAGTTATTCTAACGGAACACTAGAAAGAAAGTAGAATGAGTATAGAATTTGATAAGAGAGTTCAAGTAAATAGGATTATTGAGAGTCAGCTACCCGAATTTGTGGTTGCTGATTTTCCATTAGCTACAGAACTTTTAAAAACTTACTATATTTCCCAAGAAAATCAAGGTGCTAACGCAGATTTACTTGATAATATTGATAGGTATATTAAAGTTGACAATCTAGTTCCTGAAGTTATTACTGGAACTACTAATTTAACTGAAGAAGTACTCATAACTGATACTATAATTGAAGTTACTTCTACAAAAGGATTTCCTTCTTCATATGGTCTTTTAAAGATTGATGGAGAAATTATTACATATACTGGAAAAACAGATACTAGTTTTACTGGATGTATTCGTGGATTTAGTGGTGTAACTGGATATAGTGTTGGTATATCAACATCATTAGATCATGTTAACAACGAAAATCTAGTATTTGAGGATACTAATGCCTCTGGTCATGCCAACGAATCTATAGTTACTAACCTTAGTGTCTTATTCTTACAAGAATTTTATAAGAAGATTAAAAAGACATTTTTACCTGGATTAGAAGATAATAAGTTTGCTGATGGTATTGATGTTGGTAATTTTATAAAGAATGCTAGATCATTTTACCAATCAAAAGGTATTGCAGAATCAATTAGAATACTTTTTAAAGTATTATATGGTGTTGAAGCAGAAGTTATAGATCTTGAAGAACGTTTAGTTAAACCATCAAGTGCTGAATATATTCGTAGAGAAGTTGTTATTGCTGATGCTCTTAATGGTGAAGCTCAAAATCTAGTTGGACAAACAATATTTAAATCAACTGATTTAAGAACTAATGCTTCAGTATCAGAAGTTGAAGTTTTAACTAGAGATACTAAACTTTATTATAAATTATCTCTTTTTGTTGGTTTTAATGATAAAGATTTAATAGAAGGTACATTTACTATACCTGGTAAAACAAAGGTATTGGAGCAAGTTGTTCCTGGTGAATCTATTGTTTCGGTAGATAGTACTATTGGATTTGGACAGACTGGTAACTTTACTGTAGAATATCTTAATGGTAATGTTGGGGTCGTTACTTATACCTCTAAGACAGTTAATCAATTCTTTGGATGTAGTGATATAACTGGTAATATTGGAATTGCTAGTGATTTAAGATCAACCGAAACTATATTTGGGTATGAAAATGGTGATTTGAGTAAGAGAGTTGATTTAAGAATTACTGGAGTAGTTTCTGATTTTGTTCCAGAATCTGATATAGCATTAATTTCAGAAAAACAAGAGATAACTGTAAAGAATGTAGGTGAATTTATTCAAAATCCATCAGAAACTACTCAATCATATAAACAAATATTTGCTAATTCTTGGATTTATAATACAAGTTCTAGATATGAAATAAATGGATCAATTAATAGTGGTACAACATCATTTACCTTTTTAAGTAAAATTGATAAGTCTAGTTTAAAGGTTGGTGATAGTTTTGATATTATTCGCAGAGGAACTAATATTAGAGTTGGTGGTGGTATAGTTAAGAGAATTGATAGTGATTATGTATTTACTGGAGAAGGTGTTAACTATATTGCTAATGAACCACATTCTTCTGTATTTTATGATATAAGAAGGAATTTAAGGAAAGCAAATTATGATACTGCAAATACTAATGCACTAAAGTTATATGATGGTACTAATAAGATTATTGCGGATACTTTAAATGTTTATGTTGATAGTGATGATTTTGGATATGCTGCTTCTAACTCATTATCAAGTCATAAGATCAATGAGGAACCATTAACTGGCACTATTCCCTCTGGAGCACCTCCTCATATACAAACAGGTACTATTAATGCTCTAACAGGCGTTGAGATTAATTTTACAGAGATTAAGTTTGCTGATAAGGTTAAGTTCCGTACTGGAGATTCGATAATTTATACTTCTGACAAACCACTTCTTGGGTTGATTAATGGATCTAAGTATTTTGTTAAAGCAGATTCTACTGAAAAGGTTATAAGGTTATATGATACAATTAATGCGATTGAAAGAGATTCTGCTAAAGAATTTAATCAACCATCAGATCCAAATGCAACACATACATTTACCTTAGAAGATCATTACAATAAAGAAATAAAACCAAACAATATTTTAAGAAAATTTCCTCTTGGTCAAGATTTAAATATACCTTCAAAAGAGGAAAAACAATCTAAAAATATTGGATTATTGATTAATGGTGTTCAATTAAGATCTAACACCAATGATGATTTTATAACTTATGGTCCAATTGAAAAAACAGAAGTATATAATTCTGGTGAAGGATATGATGTAGTTAATCCACCTAAAATTAGAATAGGAAATGCTAATACCTTTATAAAACCAGATGGAACTGTTGGTATTGGTACGACAGCACTTGTAGAACCAGTTATTAGAGGAAATATTAAGGAAATATTGGTAGATCCACAAGATTTTGATATTGATAATGTTTCTTCAGTAAGATTAACTGGTGGTAATGGTAAGGATTGTTTCTTACAACCAGTAGTTGGACCAAGATATAGAGAAGTTGAGTTTGATAGTAGAGATATATTCTTCTCAGGTGGATTGGATGTACAAGAAGAGACAATAACCTTTAAATCTGAGCATAATTTTGTTGATGGACAATTAATTTATTATAATAAAAATGGGCAAGATCCTATTGGAATTACACCATTTAAGTCCGCAGCAACAACTGTAACAGAATATCTTGTAAATGGAGCACCTTATTATGTTAAGGTACTTAATCCAAAGAGAATTAGGTTATTTAAGAGACCTGAAGAGGCTACATTTGGTGTAGCTGGTATTAACACTATAGGATTCTCTACAGCAACAACTGCTGCTGGTATTCACAAGTTTAGAACAGAATCTAAAAATACGTTAAATTCTGTAAAAGTTATTAATCCTGGTTATGATTATCAATATAGAAAATTACCAGTAAGACCATCTGGAATTTCTACTTCTTATGATACTATTAATTTTGTAAATCATGGATTTAGAGATGGTGATATTGTTGAATATTCATCTGATGGAACTACTATTGAGGGATTGGATACCTCATTATCATATCTTGTTATTAAGATAGATGCTAATTCCTTTAGATTGGCAGAATCTGATGCTGTTGGAGTGGCAAGAACCGATTTTGAGAGAGGAAAATATGTTGATTTGAGATCAACTGGAACTGGATATCAAATATTTAAATACCCTGATATTAAAATAGAAACCACTGTAAGTTTTGCCACAACAGTTACTGGATCATATGAAGGAAAAATAACTCCTATTGTTGAAGGTGAGATAATCGATGCATACACCTATGATAATGGTAGTAATTATGGTTCATCTATTATTAATCATATTATTAAACCTGACGTTGATATAATAAATGGAAAAGGTGCTGAAATAAAGGCATTTATAGATGCTGGTAAGATTTTAGATATTATTGTTCTTAATGGTGGTCAAGAATATAACTCATTACCACATATAAAAATAGAAGGTCCTTCTGGTAATGGAGCAATACTAAGACCAATTATCTCTGATGGTAAATTGAATGATGTTATTGTTATTAATCCTGGTATTGGATATTCTTCAACTGATACTGATGTTTATGTTGATCCTAGAGGAAAGAATGGGTTATTAAGTCCACAAATAAGAAGATTGGAGATAGATGATGTTCAGAAGAGAGGTATGAATATTCATTTAGAACCTAGTGGAGATGATGGTTTATTATATGAAGTAAAAGCATATGATCAATCATTAAGAGATGAATTTGGTGATTCTGGTATTAATAATGCTGGTATAGGTACTCATTCACCCCTAATAGGATGGGCATATGATGGAAATCCAATATATGGTGCGTTTGGATATTCTATTCCAAATGATATTGGTGAAGTTAAGAGATTAAAATCTGGATATGTTAAAGATAACACTTGGTATGATCGTCCAGAGCAAGATTCTGGATATTTTATTGATGATTATAAATTTGATGGTAGTGGTGATTTAGACAAACATAATGGTAGATTTTGTAAAACACCTGAGTTTCCAAATGGTGTTTATGCTTATTTTGCGACATTAGATGAAAATGAAAATCCACAATATCCATATTTTATAGGAAAAACTTATAGATTACCATTTATTACTGATAATCTTTCTTTAAATCATAAATTTGATTTTAATAATTCAACACTTTCTAGAAATACTTTACCATACAAAGTAAATGATAGATATGCCAATAATGACTTTATTATTGAGTCTAATGAAATTACTAAACAAAAATCAGTTATTGAATCTGTAACTAGGGGTGTTGTAGATACATTCCAAGTTTTAGATGGTGGACAAAATTATAAGGTAGGTGATTTCACTTCATTTGATAATGAAGGTACTGGTGGTAGTGGTGCTAGAGGTCAAGTTGATCGTATTGTTGGTATTGGTGTTTCTAATATTAAGACCGAATTAACTACATTTGAGAATGCTACTCTTATTTGGAAAGATGCCCAAACAGTTGAAGCACACTTTTTACCAAAAATTGAGTTAAATGATCAAGATACTGTATTAATTTCTGGATTAAGTGCTGCTAATTACAAGTTAAACAACTCATTTAAGGTTGGTATTAGTACCGATATTATTGGATTAGCAAAGACAATGACTGTTAATAATAATCCAAATGGAAAAACTGAGGATATTTACGTAAATATTATACCAAATACTGTATCTGTTGGTGGTTCTTTACGAGTTGGTGATGAAACTCTTAAAGTATTAAATCTATATGGTTTAGAAAAGATAATCAGGGTACAAAGATATGGAACAGGTATTGGTCATACTTATAGTTCTGAGATAGATGTATTAAACAATAGAATAAGTATTCCCGTTAAATCTAATTATTTTGATTCAAAATTAAATGATTTAGTACATTTTAATGGTCATCAGTCTGTAGGTTTAGGTACTACTTGTGGATCAGTAATTGATTATGTGTATGGTGAGATAACAAATAATATAAATGTCCCTCAACAAAGCATTTACTTACCAGGTCATCCATTTAGTAATGGGCAGAAGGTTAAATTATCAAAACCATTAACTGCTACTTCATTCTTGGTTAGTAGGGATGATGATGCATCAAACCAATTCTATATTCCAGACCAATCAACCGCTATTTCAGAATTATATGTTGTAGATAAAGGTACTGATTATATTGGTCTTGCTACCAATGTTGGTGCTGCCAGTACCGAAAGTGGATTATTCTTCTTTGGTAATGGTGATAATAATTATCAATATCTAATAGAATCTGATCATGATCAGTTAACTGCTAATATTGATAGAGTAGTTTCTACAGTTACTACAAAAGTAGCATTGGCAAATACAACTACTCATGGATTAGCAGTAGGTGATCTAATTGATCTAGAGGTTGTTCCTAATATTGCTGTTGGTATTGGATCCACTGCTCCATTAACTGTTTCATTTAATGATGAGCATCAGAAACTATTAATTAATGAAGTTAGTTTCAATGCTACCGCAGTTGTATTAAACACTGATACAATCACCATACCTGATCATGGATATAAGACTGGTACTAAGGTATTTTATGATAATCAGGAAATAATATCAGGATCGTCTTTAGTTGGTGGTCTTTCTGTTGGGGAATATTATGTCCATACAATTGACTCAAATACTATTAATCTATGTGAAACATATAAAGATTCTATAGCAACTCCTCCTAGAATAGTAGATTTAACTGGACAAGGTAATAATAAGCATACTTTATCATTAATTAACCCACCAATTACAGTCGTTAAAAATTCAGATTTAACATTTGGAGTTGGTTCAACATCATTAGAGGATTATAAATTAAAATTCTTCTATGATAGAGAATTTAAGAATGAATTTGTAAATGCTACCAGTTATGACCCATTAGAATCTGTCCAAGCAGCATTTAGTGTTGTTGGTGTTGGAACTGTTGGTGTTGGAACATTCTCATCTAGTCCTGTAGTTGGTGCTGCTGTATCAATTGGATTTAGTACTGCTTGTCCATCGGTATTATATTATGCTCTTGAGCATAATGGGTATATTAGTACTGCTGATACAGGTGTATATGATTATTCAGAAATCAGATTTGTAGATAGTGCTTATAGTGGAGAATTTAGAGTATTTGATGTTGATGATGAAACATTTAAGATTTCGCCTAGATCAGTACCTGAAGTATTAGAATATCATGATAATCAGTGTGATTTATTTGAGTATTCTAGTAAATCTGGAAATATAGTTGGACCTATTAAGTCTATAAAAACAATTTCTGAAGGATTTAGTTATAAGAGTATACCTGGATTTACTTCTATTACTAGTGCTAATGGTGAAAATGCTAATGTTGTAGCACTATCAACATCTATTGGTAGAATTAATAACTTAAGAATTATTGATTATGGATTTGAATATTCTGCTGATAAAACTTTAAGACCTGAGGCATATATTTCACCTATTGTTAGAGTTGATGATTTAGATGTAATTGAGTCTATTAAAGTTATTAATCCTGGAGCAGAATATTTGAGTGCTCCTGATGTACTCTTATTCAACCCAGAATCTAAAAAGGTTGTTGATACTACTTCATTAATGGCAACTGTTCCTAATCAAGGAATATCTGAAATTAAAGTAATAGCACCAATTAAAGGTTTAGATTCTGTAAACCATAGAGTTATCACTATCAATAATTCTAATGGTATAGGAATTGTTTCTATGACCACAGATGGCACTGTTGCTAGATGTGTAATGGAAACACCAATCAATGGATATGATGTTCCACCATTTGCTGCTGGTGATGAAATATTTGTTGAAGGTATATTAATGGGTTGGGAATCTGGTATTGGTACTCAGACTTCTTCAACTGCTGGTATTTCTACAGAAGGAACAGGATATAACTCAGAAGATTATGATTATCAGTTCTTGAAGGTTAAATCTTATGATTCATCAAACCCAGATGTACTTAAATTTGATTTGGTTGGTTTAACTACAAATCCAGGAATTGCTAAAACATATCAGACTGGATATGCTAATATAGTTAATCGTAAGAATTATCCAGTATTTGAGACTGATCAAAAGAGAGCAGAATTTACAATTAGTGAAAGTTTATTGATAGGAACTCCTTTTGTAAAAAGTGATCTTGTTGTTACTGAAACAAGAGATGATTATATTAAAGTAGATGGTTTAGACAATCTTAGGACTGGGGATAGAATAGCTGGAGAATCTTCAGGAACTAGTGCTACTGTTGTTGGTATTGATAATCAATATGCTAAATTTAAAGTTGATTATTCCAATAGACAAGATTATGGATGGATTGATAATACGGGTAAATTAAGTGACGATTTCCAAGTAACACCTAATAACGACTATTTCCAGAATTTATCATATTCTATTAAGAGTACAAAAACATGGGATGACTTTGTAGATCCTGTTAATAGGTTAGTTCATCCTTCTGGTCTTAAGAATTTTGCCGATACTGTTGTTGAAACTACACTAGCAGGTGTTGGTATTGGATCTACATTCTTTACTACACCAACATTAGTTCTTGATGTTGTTGGTGAGAGAAGAGTCGATACTATTAATGATTTTGATCTTGGTATTGATTTTGAACCAAGAGAATCTGGAAATACTCGTGATTCTAAGTTTGTTGATTTCCAAAATGCTAAATTAACAGATTATAGTAAGTGTAAGACAAATAGAGTATTGATACATGATGATATAAGTGGAAGATTCTCAAGTAAAGGAATACAGGATTTATTTACAGAAATAGAAGAACTTAATACAAATTATGCTCGTTATTTGGTTCAAATTGTTGATGCTGATACATTTGATATTCAGGTTAGTGATTTAGTTGTATTAACCTCTACAGAAAATGCTTATTTGATTGAGAAATCATCAGATTACTCTAATATGAAATTGGGTGATTTTTCTGCTGATGTTGATTACTTTAAGAGAAAAACTTTATTATTTACTCCAACAGATAAGTTTGATAAGGATCATGATATTAAACTCCTTAAGACTTCATTTAATACTGATAATATTACAGCTGGTACAAAAGAATTTGGGTCTGTTGATTTAATTGGTAATAATGTTTCTGTTAGTGCTGGTCGAACAATGTTCTCAGCAACTATTAGTGGAACTACACTAACAACAACTGATTTTGATCTTCTTGGTCTTAAGCATGTAAATGGTCTTCCTACTACAAATTCTTTGGTCGGAATCGGTACTACAGTATCTGGTTTAGGTCTAATAAAGGATACTCAGGGTAATGAACTTACTGAGATTGTAAGTATTGATAGTTCAAGTACAGCAACAATAAAGATTAATCCTGATACTACTCCAAATGCCCCTACAGTACCTTCTAGTTACACTACACCTGTTACGGGTCAATTTGGATTTATCAACACTCCATACTTCGTTAACAACGGTGTTGGTGGATTAGATCCAGTACCAGTTCCTATTGGTGTTAGTACATCAAATATTATGGAATTTGCTGATACTAATTGTAATGCTTTCTATGCTAGTGTTGTTGCTAAGGATGATGTTACTGGTGAATTAGATTATACAGAAGCAATTGTTAATGTTAATGGTAGTGATGTAACGATATCTCAACTTTATGCTGATTTAACTCAAACTTCTCTCAGTATTATTGATAATGGAACGGTTGGTATATTAACCGCAAGTTATGATTCTGGTACTATTAAATTTGATTGTATTAATGAAAGGCATTCTACTATAAGATTAAGTACATCTGTTGTTGGATTAGGTACAACTACTGCTGGTATAGGAACCTATAGATTTAACGTTCCTGGGCAACCAGAAGGGGCAGAAAGAACTGCTAGGTATGAATCAACATATAACACGACTGAAGTTGGTACAGGAGTAACTGTAGCAACAATTGATAGGACTATTGATAGTACTGTTAAATCTATTATTAAAGTTAGACAGGGTGATAAATTTGCTATACATCAACCAATTCTAATACATGATCAGAATAATGATGCTATTACTGTTCAATATCCTCATATTGGTGAAGTTACTGGTTTAGGTACTTTTGGATCAGAAACAGATACTCAAAATGTGAATTTAGTATTCTATCCAGATGATACTGGATTAGTTGAGGTTCAATCATATAACGAAGTCTTTAATACTATTAACGATTTTGCTAATGAACCAGATGTTCTACAATATGGTCCTGTTACCAATGACCTATTATTAACAACATATGATGGTATTAACGGAACAAGAGGTAATAAAGTTAATTTCAATTTAACATATCAAGGTATTCCAGTATATGTTAAGAAATTCAATCCTACAGACACTACAAGGGTCATAACAGATTCAACTCCAGGTGCTGGAACTACTTTTGCCATACCAAATCATTTCTTTAATACAAATGAAGAGTTAACTTATACACCAGAATCTACCTTTATTGGTGTTCCTCCTGTTTCAGTTGGAATTGCTGCTACATTAGACGCTGATGGTAGTTTAGTTACTGTCATGCCATCAAAAGTATTTGTTAAGGCAGGTAGTTCTGATAAATTCCAAATATATTCCAGAAAAGAATATATTGATGTAGGAAATCCAATAACAATAACAACTAATGGTTCTGGTAATGCTCATAAGTTTGAGATGACCAAGAAATTAAGTAAAACTGTTATTGGTCTTGATGGAATTGTCCAACAACCAGTTACATATACTTCTATAAAGCATAGTTTACCTTCTAATATTGGTATCGGAATTTCTCAATTTGCTTTGAGTGGAATTAGCTCAGTTCAACCAAGAGATGTATTAAAGATTGGTAATGAGTATATGAAGGTTGAGCAAGTTGGATTTGCTACAGAAGTTGATGCGACAATTAACTCTAGTAATGATTGGGGAAATATACCTGTAGTTAGGGTTAAGAGAGGTTCTTTAGGAATTGATGCTTCTACTCATAGTGCTGGAGACGAAGTAAGAATACATAGAGGTTCATTCAATATTGTTGATAGTACAGCATGGTTCTTAGATCCACCTAAAGGTAATACTAGAACAAGAAGAAATGATACTAATATTCCTTATGTTAGAGCAGAATATAGTGGTAGAACATTCTTAAGGACAAATTATGATACCAATATGGTATTTGATGATATTTCAGATTCCTTTACTGGAATAGGTAAGACATACACATTAACTGTTGGTGGTGCTAATACTGTTAGTGGTGTTGGTGTTGGAAATGGAATTTTATTCATTAATGGGGTATTCCAGACACCATTAACTTTAAACAACTTAGGTAATAATTATGAAATAGAAGGAAATGCTACTGCTGGTATATCCAGTGTTACATTTACTGGAATTAGTTCTGAAAATGGACAAAAAATCGAATCTGAGTTTGATATTAATCAAAATCAACTTCCAAGAGGTGGACTCATTGTTTCTATGGGATCAACGACTGGACTTGGTTATGCTCCTTTAGTTGGTGCTAGAGTTTTAGCAAAAGAAACTAATGGTGTACTTGATAGTATTGTAAGCATTGCCTCTTCAGTAGGTCCTATTGGTTCTGGTATTGAGACTGCTCATTATGATCCTGTTACTGGAATTATGACAGTTACAACTAATACTGTTCATGGTTTTGCTTTAGAGAGTCCAGAAACAGTTAAATTAGAAGATCTACATTTTACTTGCCCAACATACACTATTGGTCAACCTATTACTGGTACAACATATGATCCAGCAACAGGTGATATGGTTATAAAAATTGCTGGTCATGGACTTTCAAATGGTGATTCAGTTAAATTAAAAGAAGAATCGATCACATTTAGTTGTGGATTTGGTGGTGCTTCTGGTTCTGCTGCTGAAAAGTCATATCCTAGAAAGACTGATCCTGC
>Ga0208261_1000439_pt1 | contig 16511 bp, 2 predicted proteins | sample Knorr_S7_td_DCM__FD_185595 | JGI IMG/M metagenome (GOLD analysis project Ga0208261, IMG submission 185595) | Marine microbial communities from Southern Atlantic Ocean transect - Knorr_S7_td_DCM_ad_131m_LV_B (SPAdes) (version 3) | ecosystem: Environmental > Aquatic > Marine > Oceanic | place...
AAGAATTCTTCCATCTTTTAAGGTAGCGGTATTATTGCTTTGACTGGTCCCTGCAGCATTTCCATAATTATCATATACAGAATTGGCAGCTACATTTACGGTCAGCGTTTCGGAGCCATTGGCAACACCGGCAATCGTTAATGCCAGTGTTACGGCTGAACCGCTCACAGAAACACTGCTAATAGAAGCCCCCGTTGCTGTACCACCACTTACGGAAACAGAAAAATCATTTGCTTGTAGGGCACCACTGCCACTACTGGTATTGAATACGGGATCCGAAAATGTGACCACTACATTTCTGTTACTTGCACCTACTACGGTGGAATAAATGGTTGGCCCAACTTTATCTGTTAAATAATCTGTATTCATGATCTGGTTGGAGACTGCTTCATTATTACTGGCATCATAAATAGAATTATCTACGGGTCTTACCGTGATCTCTTCAAAACCAGTAGGTGTTCCGCTAATATTCATTCCCAGTGTATAGACATTGCCGCTTTTGGAAATACTGGTTGGAGTGGTACTTCCAAGCGTAGCCGCTCCACCGGAGAGACTCAGCGCAAAATCACTGGTTTCCAGATTTCCACTACCACCTGTGGCATTATAGACTGCTTCATTCATGGTGACTGCAATGGTGGCGTTATCTGCAGCTACCGCAACGCTAGAAATTCTAGGGATTACCGTATTGGCTGCCCGAGTATAATCAAAGGTACGTATAAACCCATCCGCACTTTGTCCTGCAAGTGCCAATACATAGGTATCGTAGTCAAGCGCAACAAGGGAATGATGCGATCCATCTGCGGTCGAATGCTCGTACCCTACGGTTTCCGTGATAGAGGATCCATCCTCCGGAATCTCAAATACTTTAATATATCCGTCTGTACTATTACCAGAATATGCCAGAAGCACCTTATCCTCATCAATGGGAATCATGGAATTCCAGAATCCAAACGAAGAGGAATGCGTAATCTGGGCCACTTTCGTAATCGTACTACCATCATCCGGTATAGTAAATGTGGTCATTTGTCCTGTGCTGCCGGTAGTCTGGTCCGCTACCACATAGGTGTTTGCATCTAATTTTACGATACTTTGATAATTAGCATAATCCGTATCGTATTCCAGTTCGGCTACTTCCGTAATGGTGGAACCATCGGCAGGAATAGTGAATGTAGTGACTTTTCCATCGGTACTATTATCACTCCAGGCTAAGACAAAGGTATTTGCATCGGCTTTAGTAAAGGAAAAGTAGGAGCCACTACTAGTCCAATGACGTAATTGACCTGCTTGGGAAATGGTATTACCTGAAACCGTAAATGTTTTAATCCAGCAGCTCCAACTATTTCCTCCAGACGGACCAGTGTTATACCCATAATAGGCCAAGGCAACCGTATTATCATCTACTTTGATTAAGGATGAATACGGATTTGAATGATTATAGGTGTCATGACGAAAAGCAGCAACTTCGGTAATAGACGAACCATCTGATGGTACTGTAAATATGGAAATCCATTGACCAGTTTGATTGGTAATATCCGCCCCATTGTAATCTTTTCCGCTATCATACCCATAATAGGCAAGGGCATAAGTAGACTCATTAAGCTGTACCAATGAATTCCAGTACGTAGTTGAATTACCACTAAATTGTATGGAGGCCACTTCCGTAATGGGATCACCGTCCGCATCCACCGTAAACGTAGACATTCTGCCATAATTTCCATTCGTCGTATAGGCTAACAAATACGTGTCATGATCTACCCGCACCATGGAATTATATATTCCATACTGTGTATCGTGCTCCAACGTTTGTTTCACAGCTAATCGTGCATCAATCAGTGTTATCGTATTATTATTCTGCGATGTAGCCGATGCATTTCCGCTGGCGTCATAGATCGAATTGGCAACAGGACTTACGGTCAACGTCTCCAGACCATTTGCCGTTCCGGAAATGCCAACCCCCAATGTGTACGTATTACCGCTAACAGAAATACTGGTTGGGGTAGCGCTAGATAATGTGGCCGCTCCACCACTAATGGATAGTGCAAAATCACTAGTTTGCAAGGCACCGCTACCACCATTGGTATTATATGCCGTCTCACTAAAAGTAATTTTTACCGTTTTATTGAGGTCATTATAAAGTCCAATATCATGTAATGTTGTACCTGTAATGTAGGGGCCCGTCACATCATTTAAGGTAGCTCGCACCCTTGATGCCGCATTCATTGCAGTTCCACTGCTATTATAAATACTACTGCCATTTGCAGCTTTTATTAAAAGAGTTTCTATTCCGGCAGGAGACCCGGTAATATTCAGAAACATCCGCACAACTGTTTCCCCGCCCGTAAGTGAACCGGCGCTTCCTTCAGAAGCATTATTATTTTTCTTTACACTGCTGATGGATGCAGCACTTGCAGGTCCGCCATTATTGGCAAATGTTAGGGAAAAATCTGAAGCTGTAAGAGCACCGCTACCACCATTGGTGCTATAGGCTCCAGCCGTAAATGTGATATCTACATAATTATTATTGGCTACAACAGATGCGGATTCAAAGCAGAAACCTGCACAGTAAGTAATTACTACTTTTCCATGTCCTTCATTTTCTGCGGCTGTTAATGTGGTATTGCTAGCAGTGTTTTTAATAAAGGAACCGCCGCCGCCGCCATTACCAGAGTAGGACCAAGATCCTGCGCCACCGCCGGAATATCCACCGCCACCGCCTGCGCCTGCGTAGGATCCAGCTCCGCCGCCAAATCCTCCATTTGTACCTTGACCAGAATACCCATTTCCACCTTGTCCACCATTGGAAAACTTTTTTCCTCCTTTTCCATAGCTAGAACTACCGCCATCTGCGCTCCAGCCAGCTCCACCGCCGGCATAGCTTGAATTACTTCCACCAGAGCCATTACTTCCACCGCTTGATCCACCCGTACTGCTACTACTAGCACCACCTGAAGATCCACTTGTACTCGAATTTCCATGACCGTTGTATGCATAATCTCCAGCACCGCCGCCGCCGCCAGCAGCCATGAGCAATGTTGTTCCACTACTGAGAACTACAAAACTACCACCGCCACCACCAGCTCCTCGGTCTGCCCTGGCATATTCCACGCCCTGCTGTCCAACCATAATTTTAAGAACATCACCCTGCGTAAGCGAAAAATCAGCAACCGCTTTTGCGCCTTTCCCGCCATCATGCCATGTGGTCGTTTGATATAAATAGGACCTTCCACCCTGTGCGCCATATACTTCAAAGGTATATGTTCCCGTTGCTGGGACTGTCCACTCCTGAATCCCCTGTGTATTAATCGTAACATCATCATCCAGGGTCGTTCCATCATAGGCCGTGTTTATCTGAGTCTGTGTAGGACCATTCTGTCCCGTTGCGCCTGCATTGGTAAAGTTTAATTCTATTTGCGCAAAAGCAAGCGTAGTACATACCATTATGAGAATGCTACAATGTTTGATATAATTCTTATTCATCATCCGTCTTAATTCCCCACCGTTACGACACAAGTTCCTTTGCCCAGTATGGCAATTTCATTATCCTCATGATCTACAAATTCACTGTAATCCGTAAACGCTACGGTAGATGCTCCACCAGCAATGGCTTGGAACTGAAGAATGGCTAACTGTCCCGTACCCGTCACTTCGGTGGAATCGGTACCCAGATAGCCCATATAAATATCGATGAGACCAAAATCCGTATTATCTTCATGATAAATCAATCCTTCTGTGGCTTCAAAAAAGCTTCCCAATGATAAATTCTGTAGCGCTAGTTTTTGCTTATTGTAGCTAACCTGTATATGGGCACCACCAAGGTTGGGGACCTCCATGGCATGAACATCCAGCGTTACTACATCATATACTGCATTAACCGCCACTTCCGATGGAAAGAACACGATGGCTGGTGTGATAAACCCTTGTTCTTCTGCTGTCACTGGATCCAATGGGTTGGTAAATATATCAGAAGTTCCTGCTACATCATTTGAACAAGATGTAAACAGAAGCGTCAATGAAAACAGGGTGTGTAACAGATACCGCATTACAATTCAAACTCCCAGCGTAATAAAGCCATGTGATGGTTGGGGTCATATGCCAATCGAATTGGTAAAGATGCTTCTTCATCTTCATCCCATGTCAAGTAAGCATGCACCATGTTCCCTACCCAAAGACCAATATATAAACCAGAAAAAATCATTAGATTGGTATTTTTTGAAGACATTTCCTGGTCTGCCTGTTCCACTTTTGCACGGTAACTGGCAATATCATCTACATTACTTGCGGTATTATATAAATCTAAATTGGTGTTGTAATCAGTCTGCGCTTTGGTAAACCCGGAATTACTCGTCATTGCTAAGGCGCCAAATAGCACTGCTGAACCAGCAAACGCATACCCTTCCAACTTTCTATCATTGTACAGTTGCCCTAACCCAGGAAAAGCAGCCGAGCGAAGCAAGGATTGTGTTTTTGTCTTTGGGGGGGCAAATGCTTGGTTTTCCATAAATGCCGCCATACCCATTTGACGTTTCTTCTTTAATTTGGCTGGAATTGGAATTTCTAAAATATCCCAAGCTAAAATTTCCATTTCAGTAATTAATCCGTCTACTTCTCCTTGATAAGAAACATTTTTCATGCTTTCTGCTGCACCAGTCGCTACAGAAAACATCTTGCAATCAATCGTATAGGTATTTCCAATTAACCCAATCGTTCCATTGATCATAAACTCGACACCCAATGCTGCACCTACTTCCGCGGCACATTCTTCACTGGTACACTCACCAGAAGAGAATCCTTGTTCTACCAATACATCTGTCATGGTATTCCGATCTACCATTCGCACTCTATCAGTATTAGACAACTCCGTAGTAAAACGATCCGTTAACGTTTGCGATTCGAGAATGGATATCCCGCGTCCTTCAAAGTCCAATACAGCTACCGTTGGTTTTTCAGTTTCGCCGGCACGCTGAAGTTTCAATCGTGGAGGGACTTCTAACCCTACGATTTCCCAGGACAATATCTGCATTTCTAATAATAGTCCCTGAATTTCTCCTTCATAGGTAGTATTCACTGCTTCTACCGTTTCTCCTGTCTCAACAGAAAACATTTTAGCATCAATAGTGTAACTATCACCCATTTTGCCCAGCACACCATTAATCATGAATTGTACACCTAATAATTCTCCAACTTCTGCAGCACACTCATCACTCACACATCCGGACTGGGCAAGGCCCTGTTCAGACATAATACTCTCAATTGCTTTTCTTTCAATTAACCGTACTGCATCTGTGTTTCCTATTTCAGTACGCATTCGCTCTGTGAGTGTCTGTACTTCTAGATCGCTAATACCTTTTCCTTCAAAATCTAAAATCGCAACCGTTGGCTTAAACTTTGGTTCTTCCACTGTAGGTGGTGGCGCTGCTGTTGCCAATCCTGTATTTATGGATATAGCATTTACCATAAAACCATTACCACTTAATGTATCCGAAGAGTTTCCTACCTGATCAATTGCGACTGCGCTAGCAAAATAACGTACATTATTTTCTAGAGATAAACCGGTAAGCAATGTATCCATATTGCCTTCGCCTGATATCGACGCCCAGGGAACGACATTTCCTGACCTTGGAGTAGTTCCCACTGCAAATGAAAACCCAGCTATTCCTGAAGCATTATCGCTTACGGACATGCCCAGATACAATGAATCTGCTACAAGTATATTTTCTTGATCCTCAGTGAAACTGCCCTCATAAATATGATCAATAACTGGAGATTGATCATCAAACATGACCTCAGAACCATCGGTACTACTGGTATAAAAACCACGTGGGTTGCCATCCATATCCATAGGAACATAAAATAAGGATACTATTCCTTGTGCATCATCAGAAGTCAACGTTTTATTTGCAAACCAGTTATTTCCAAAGCCAACTACTTCAGCAGTATCCCCTGCAACAAGTACCACCGGAGGCATCACAGCTTCTTTTGTTCGAAGTATGATAGAAATCAGGTCCCCTGTCTTGGCAGTTTGAGGATTTGAACTATTACTGGAAGCAATAGCAATATTATCAATAACGCGAGTGGTATCTGTAATTTGGATTTGATTTGCACTTGGAGCTCCAACCTGACTGTAACCAGCAAAATCACTAATCCGCGCTGTAAACTCTGCTTTGGAACCAAAGGTAAAATTTGGAATACTTTCAAATTCCATTTTCCCTATTATTACTTGGAGAGTATCTCCAATACTGGTGTCATTTATGGCAATTGCATTTCCAATGGAAACAAGAGTATCTGTCGTATCAAAACGAACCAGTACTTGAGCGTTACCATCAATTAAACTGTAGTCAAAATCTATAGGAACATTAATCAATATATTTTGGTTAGACATGTTCCAGAAATTTTCTACAACTATCCCGCCGGAAACCACAACCTCCCCTAAGGTAAATTCTGCAGGCGGTGATAGATCAAATACCAGTTGGGAGCCGTTCGTAGTGCTATCAATACTTACCGTATCTCCTGCCATATTGATGGCTTGTATTTGAAAGGTCACTGCACCTTCTTCATCCTGTTCCGTAAGGACATAACTTGCTTGATACAATCCTTGTCCAATACTATCCATAGATAGTGGTGATTGATTCATCATTGTAAGCATGGAATCAAACCGTGCCTCTTGGATGCGAAATGTAAGATATATGGTATCATTCAGTACGACGATGGAAGAATCCCCTCGTGATGATGAAATAGCCACTTCCGGAAAAACAGGTATAAGCTCATACAGTCGTAAAATACTGCTGTCCGTTGTCGCTACGATATCATTATAGATTAGCCCATTTTCATCTGTGTAGGCTATAGAAAAGTTCGCCAGACTATCCTTATTGTCTCCAACAACAATAGAGAAAATGTACCGATGATCCTCAAGTTCGAGCAATGAAGCAGAACGATTATTAATCGTTGCATCATTAACAATCATGGGTCCATCCATTTGTATTTGGATATATACAGAATCTCCAATGCTAAACAGTGTGTCGCTGAAGCTGCTATTGGAAGATATATTGACTGATAATATGGATAGTCCGGCAGATATAAATTCTACCTTGCTAGTATCACTGACACTAGTAATAGTTTCTCCTCGATTGCGGGCTTTATCTCCACCAGCAAACATAAATGCTATATTTCCGACCCGATCATTATTGGTCATTTTTTTCCATAACCGAGTCTTAAAATCTCCTAATTTTTCATAACCATCAATAGAATTGCCACCAATCATCCCTCCTACTGTATCAATGTCTTCGTTTGCAGAAAATTCAATGTAAACCGTATCATCTACGATTGCTTTTGTAGGAATTTCATTCGTGGAATAAATAGAAATATTTTCAATGGCTGGACCATTTTGATCTACAATCACTTCGGATGTAGATTCAGGAATAGGTGAAGTACTACCGGTAACATCTGTAATAGTACCATAAAAAGTAATTTTACTTCCTTCTTCAAAAGAGTTCATTAATGGATTCAAATCAGCATTATCTAATGCTGCAACAGTTTTATCTTTTCCGATTTCAGCACTATCAACAACAAAGCTAGCCATAGGACCAGTTTCATTGCCGTTCACTTTAGATAAAATTGTAATAGAACTATTAATTATTGATTCGTCGTTCGGTAAAGGAATGGTAATATCAATTCCTTTATTGGTGTTGTTAAAAAATGGAGGTATCACTTCTCCACCTGTAGCAATAGCATTACTAATCATTACCATAACCTCTTTGCTTACTACAAAGGTTACGCTGCTACCATCTGTTACCTGATTAACGGGTTCTCCAGTCTTTCCAGAGAATCCCATATAATTTGATATATTAAAACTGATGACATCCTCAGGAGTATCATCGGTTACAACAATATAATAACTAAATGTCTGGAAGCCCTCATTATTAGCCATTGTGGCACTTCGATCAAGTATATCAACTCGTATTCCCATTGGATTAACGGGTTCTGACACAGAAAAATTGACTAAAACAGAATCTCCTGCTCTTGCAAGACTACTATTGTATCCGCTAGATGAAATGGATACTTCTATCAGTTGAGGTGGTGGTATCTGATTAGCTGATGATTGGGCATAGAGATCCCCCATACCCAAAAGGTATAAAAAGAAAAATAATTTCGCTAGTCTCCCTATATGGTACATCTCCATGTTCTCCAACGACACACAAACAATAAGTGAATTTACTCTTTGAACGTCAAAACAAAAATATGTTCCTTTAGACTGTGAGCTCTCTCACATGGAGAAAATTTGATTAAAAATAAAAAAAACGAAAGAAAAGAAGAAAAATTACTTTACAAGCAGCATTTTACGTACTTGAATATCTCTTCCATTGGACAATACTGCAAAATAAACACCATTACTTACCTGCTGTCCCATATCATTCAGACCAGACCAACGGAATTCATGAAACCCCATATCTTTCCATCCACTATAGACTGTTGCAATTTCCTGACCAAGAATATTGATAATTCTAAATTCAATATTACTTGGTTCTGGTAATCCAAAGCGCAGTGTCGTTGATGGATTAAATGGATTTGGATAATTCTGATGGAGAACAAACTGTTCTGGAATTGCTGCTAATAATTCTGAAATCTTTCCATTTACAAGATCTTTAGGGCCTGAAACAATATGCAACTTACGAGGGAAACGATCGCTGATCATGCCCAATTCGAGCAGCTGTCTGTCCTTCATCGATACAGTATTACGATTTAAATCGTCTAATAATATGATTTCCATACTCTGATCTGTAGGCTGAGGGAATGACCAGTTAAGCATTACTGCATCTTTCAGGTCTTTTCCAGTTACTTCTACTTCCCATACCTGTAAATCATTATCCATGCTTCGAACATCAGAAGTGAACTTGCCAGCATGATTATGATGCACATAGGTAATACTCAAATATGTTCCAGGAGAAACCATCTCTGGATTATCATGATAGTCCACACCATCTTCTGCGAGAGATAATTGTCCAAATTGATTGTATTGATCTGAAAAATCACCAGAAAATGCTTCCAGATTTCCTTGCCAACCGTCATCCATCGCATGGCTTCTGATGAGCGTACCTGTCGTAGATTGAATGGGGTCAACAACAACTGTTTGATCACTTGTGGTACGATTATACAATGCATACCCAGACCATGGACGCAATTCTGTGGTTACATCTGACCAGCTTTCTCCACTTAATCCATAGGCAATTGGTCCAAAATATTGCGATTGATCTAAAACCATCTCTACAGGGAAAGAATATGGTGAACCGATTAAATTCCAACCTGGCTTTATGGTAAGACTTGTTCCACTCATATCTCCCGTTGCACCGGCAGGAGCTGAAATCAATAGATTATCTTCCACTTTTTGGTATAACCAGAATGATTCTCCATTCACAAAATTAATTGGATTTTCTTTATAGCTGAGACTCACATCATCCCATTCAAAAATTCTCCAAGTAGAACTGGTTTGACTTCCCAGTTCATCTCCAATCACATTACCTACTTGATTATCCGAAACATTCCCAGGAATACTAATTAAACGCCATTTATCTGTTGGGAAACCCGTTGCATAGGCACTGTTTACAGCAGAGCTAGTACTTAAATCTCCGTTACTAAAATTTATTTCCACACCAAGTGTATCTGAATTGGACACATAACCAAGATCATCCTCTGCTTGAATGAAATAAATAAGTCCATTCCGTGTTACATCCGATGCTGGCACGGTAGCTGAAAAGGTATTTCCACTACTAGAGCTCATGGTTAAGTTAGTAAATACCTGGTTTCCTCCCTGTGTATAGTAAAGATTTGCACTGAGAACACCTGTTTCGTCATTTATGACTGCCGATATTGCAACATCTTCCAATGCACCAGGGCTACTGGGCGATAGTACTGCACTCTGTATTGTAGGCGCAGAAACGTCAACAAAACTATTTTCTCCATCATTGGACAGCAACGCCCATTGACTAAAGCTATTTTGGTTTGTAGCATATACAATACCATTATCTGTATCCAGATTCGTTGATCCTTGAGAAATAATATCCCACTCCTCTGCTACACCAGCATTCAAAGAACGTTTTGCAATACGCAATTTACTGGGATCCTGCACACCAGGAACGGTACTGTAATCAAATCCAATATCTACTGCATAACTTCCAGTAAAAGTTGCACTAATTTCGAAATATACTCGGGCAAAATATGGATCGGTAATACCATCAGAAGGATCATCAAACGGAGTTGATTCATTCGATGGTGGTGACGCATCTACCCTTGTAACATTTACGGTTCCACCTTGGGAATTAAGAAAATCCAATACAATTCCAAGAGGATCTCCATTATCATCTTCTAACGTAACAGGATCCGCATTTCCAGATGGAATAGAAACACTATCCTGCGATATTTGAGAATTATCTTCTAGAAGATTCATATAAACTTCTACCGTATCCGTTCGAACAACCTGCGTAGGATTAAGCCCACTATTTGTATTAAAATATAAATACCCAGTATATGCACCTGGATCCAGATCGGCCGTATGATCTATTTCTACGACAAGAGAAAGGGCACTATAACCTGACACAGAACCACTTGCCTGCGGGACGGTTAACCAATCAAACCCAACCCAGTTTGCAGAGACTTCTACTTCATACTGTAATTCAAATCCCCCAGTATTTGCAATGTTTACATCAAACTGGGTATCGTTGCCCTTATAGGTAACCACCGACATCGTTTGCACTACTTCCATTTCTGGTTTGGTCGTATGGGCAGCTAAATTCACTAATTGATTGTCATTTCCTAACGGATCATCACTAACGATATGTAAAACGGTATTAAAAACGCCCGTATCTGCACTAGCAAACGAAATTGTTAACACCAAACTATCTCCAGGAACGACTGTCTCATCAAGGACAGTGTTCTTCGAAATACTAGACTGCGCACGATTCTCTTCATCACGCACATCATCCACTGCTTTTGTATCATTATTCTTTGATTCATCTTTAGATGAACGTCCTGTTACCATAGGAGGAACCATGAAATTTTTCTCTGAATTAGGAATAGGAGCACTAGCAAGCAATCCACCAGAGCTAATTGTGTAATGGTCAGTATCTTCTACATAAATATTGGTAATATTTAATGTACTTGAACCAGTATTATACACAACAACTTCACGGTCAACAGTATTATTAACCGGAACATCTCCGTAATCAATTGAAGATGTTGATATATTTATAATAGGCCAGATACTCTGTCCACTTAAAGTAATACTTGAATTATTTAAATACAAGTCATCGCTTACAATATGGACTGTATCATGAATCATTTCGCTAATAATATCTGGCGAAAATGTCACTACGACCGTATCCACATCATTAGCGGCAATCGCAAGGCTGGTATGGGAGAAAGAAAAGTAGGATGTGTTGGATGCAATACTACTAATATTGAGTGTACCATTTCCATTATTAGTCAATAGGAGATTCCAAGAAGCTGATTGATCATGAACAACCTCACCAAATGAATGCGTACTGTCTGCGAGGACCAGCGTTCCTCCTGCAGGAATAACGCTCACTGTATCCGATGGATCACCCACTAAATCTGCTGTATCTTGCGCTACTATGCTATAATAGTACGTTGTCCCATTTTGTAGATAATCTGACCCACCACTATCAACATAAGTAGCTTCCGTACTTGAAAGAGTATCAAGCAGAACCAAACTATCTGCCACTGTTCCTCGATACACGATATAGGAATCAATATCTTCATTACTATTCCCTCGAGGATCCACTGGCGTTGACCACGATACAGTAGCAATTCCATTTCCAGAAAGTGCCGCTACCGATCCGGGGACATCTGGGGGCTGCACAGACTGATTATAAATAAATGCACCCATGTCCGCAATGGTCCCATCCATATCGGTGGCATTCGGATCCCCTGCATCAATAGCTGGACTCACCCACTGCAGGCTAAAATCACCCTCAGAAGGACTAACAAAGACTGGATCTACGCCTCCATTGCCATCCGTAAGATACGCACTATCAGATACCGTAGAATACGATACAGAAACGGATCCTCCATTGGATGATGCTATTTCAGTATTGGCTCCCGTCCATAAAATAGAATTTGTTAACGTAAGATCCGAATTGTTCAACTGAAAACTATTTCCATTTGCGTCTGTAGTATTTCGAGCTACCGTTACATGATTCATTGAAGCAGCAGAGCCAGATAGTAAATGCCCTGCAAGTGAATTACTGTTCAGAACAAAAGCTACATGATCAAAGTTGGGATGATAATCATCGCTGGCAATAAATCCTTTTTGATTGGCAGAGACATGTACGGATACATTTTCTAAAATAGATGTATACGGATCACCCGTGGTTGGAAATTTGATAACGGTTGTATCCGCAGTAATCACGGTTGATTCAGGACCTTCACCTCGAATAACTAAGTTATGATCAGGAAATATAATTGATTCTGTATAGGTACCTTCCCCAACAATAATGGTATCATTGGAAAGAGAAGAATTAATTGCACTTTCGATAGAGCTATACTCTAATGGAACATAATGATTCAGATACAGAGACCCTACCCCACTGAGATCCACAGTATAAATTCCTTCATCTGCATCGGAATTTGTAAAGCTTAACGTAGCGGAATATGAACCAGTCGTTGGTGGATTAAACTGCACTGGTACATTAATGGTATCATATAGCTCAATACCAGACCAATTATTCACATCCGTACTAAATGCTCCATCCCCTCCGGTAATGCTTATATCTTCCACGTCCAGTGGTGTGTTACCTATATTTGCAATCTGAAAAATTTCTGTTCTGGGATAACCAACTCGCGTGGATAGATATTCATAACTGGACACACTATCATCACCATCAAGATATATTACAATATCTGCAACCGAACTGATACCAAGCCCATACAAAGAAACTTCAAATAACCCATTACTATTATCCTGACTATATACTCGTAAGGTATCGTATTTCCTTCCTGGGCTCGTAGGAGCAAACTGTAATTGTATTTCTAATGAATCTCCTACAGGTATATGTCCACTGGAGGGAGTTAAAATAAAATCTGCTAACTGGTTTGTTAGCGAATCCACTATCAAGGTACGCAGACCCGTATTATAAATTTGCATGGAGGATGCCGTATTATTGCCTTCAATAATTCCACCAAAATCATACGCATATTGAGAGGCAGAAATTTTACCAGAATACGAATCATTTTGATAACCGGGAGTACCGCGATCACCCTGTCCATATGTTACATAAGAATTTGCCCAATTTGATCCTATGCTATTATCAAAATACGGGGCCCTCAACTCCATGGAAAAACCAGAGGAATCAGGAAAGGTAACCCCATCATCATACGCTACTTGGTTTACCAATGAATCGTTTCCATCATATATTATAATTTCATCATCTGCATTGCTTAATGAAAAACTGGAAGTACTATAGGAATAATCACTATCAACACCCCCATTTGCTGCCGTATCACCATTTTTCGCAAACACTCCATAATCGCCAGGTAAAATAGGCACATCAAACGTGATGTTGATAACTTGACCACCATCATCCTTAATGCTAAAATTCTTCAGATTAACAGGAACAACGCCTCTGTTGTATAACTCAAACCACTCTCCATCAAATTCACCTACACCCTCTGCATTCGGGTCCTTCATAATTTCATTAACAATAAGAGAGGTTTCAGGTCCAGAAAGAATTGGAACCCCGTCTCTCCAGGAAAAGGATCCCGTATAGTTCAAATGGTGTCCATTGGAAGTGGCATCATAACTCACCATTTGACCATGATAAGATGGCTGAGTCCTTGCTTCATTAAATCGATACAAGGCAATCGTTCTATTATCTACACGAGGATTCATTTGTGGAATAAAGTTATCTACATAACGAACACTTCTCGATATACGAGCATTATCAAGATTGACACTGAATCCAGCCACAGAATCTGCTCCAAATCCCAAATAGGATATATCAGTAGATGTCAACGATTGACCGCTGGCGTTGTATTGTCTCGTGCCATCTAAGAAAATCTTGGCCGTATTTGCATCAGTATCATATACAACGGCAACATGATGCCATTCTCCTCCTGCATTGGAAGAATCACTGAACTCTCCCATATTTACACTATTTCCAAGAAATGAATCATACTTTTGAAATTTTAAACTGGCTGTTCCACTACCATCAGAAACCAGACCAGCGCTGTAGGCGCCTGCTTTGATAATTGGATAGTATTCAGAAGAGCTATTAACAGCAGAAAGCACCTGAAAAAATGTCTCAAATGTGTAGGATGAATCGCCATGGAACCACCCGGCATTATTGGATAGGCTATGATACAGTCTTCCACTAACTTGAAGCGCAGCCGTATCGCTTTCTAATTGCGCTGTGGTAAAAGCACCATATAGACTTTCTTCTCCGGATGCATACAACGCAGTAACAACATAATAATAGGTAGAATCTGTATTGACTGCTCCATCCACATAACTGCTGGTAGAAGTGGACGTAATTTCTGATAATTCTGAAAAATCCAATAATTTATTATTAGAAGCATCCAAATCTCCTTGACCAAAGGATCGATACAATTTGTAACTGGAAACACTTGCATCAGAAGATGCCGTCCAGTCTACTGTGATGGAATCGTCATCTATATACGTACGAGCACTATTGACTCGCAAGGGAAGACTGGATTGGTCAAAAAAGTACGCCCCTATATCAGAACGAGTACCATCGGTATCAGTAGAATCCGGATGACCGCGATCAATCAAATGGGAAGTCCGCTGCAAACTAAAATCCCCATTCGCTGTATCTGCAAATACAGGGTCTATACTCATGTTGCCAGAGCCCCAATTTATAATAGCATTATCCGATGTAATTACACTACTCTGCCCACCTAAGATATCGCAATAATTGAAATCGATGGAATTATAATTACCTGCTGCCTTTATAAGGGAAGCTGCATTATTATATATAATCGAATTTCTAAACTCAACCCGCATACTATCCGATGCATCTCCACCGCTAGCATATAAAACAGATGTATACGTACTGTTAAAGTTCACCACAGGATTGGATGCAATCGTAACATTAATAAACTTTGGATCTGAACGATCTTCCGAATAGATCACCGAACCATCTGCAATATTTCCTTCAAACGTGGAATTTCGAACGATTGGAGAAGAACCAGCCCAACAATATAAAGCACTACCATTGGATGAGGCATTGTTGCCTTTAAAAATAACATTATGAATACGTGGACTAGAAAAATCATATAACATCAATCCACCACCACCAGCTGCAGAATTATTTAAAATTTTCAAGTTTTGTAGAATAGGGCTTGAATTAGAACAATATATTCCACCGCCATTACTAGCTGTCAATCCATTTTGAATTGTAAAGTTCTTTACGGATGGTGTATTGCTAATATTTACCATTCGAATCACGCTTCCACTACTATCTCCATCAATGATAGTCGTTGTTACATCAGCACCAACCAGCTTCAGGTTTTTTCCTTCAAAATCTAGATTCTCAACATAGGTTCCAGCTGCAACATTAATGCTGTCCCCGCTTGAAGCAAATTTGATCGCTGGTGTAATAGCAGCAAACGCATTTACAGAAGAACCCGATGAACCAAAATTGCTCCCGTTTACTGCATCCACAAACCACACCGGTCCATTGTAGGTTTTTAAATAAGGGTATCCTCCCATATCTGCCCGCGTTCCATCGGAGTCCGTGGAATCGGGGTGCCCTGCATTAATGACTGGAGACAGTACATTAACTCGATAATCACCATTAGCTGTATCTGCAAATAGCGGATCCACATCCAGATTACCTGTTCCCCAACTCAATGTATCATTGGTATAGGTGGTAATACTATCCTGCCCTCCCTGGATCAAGGAATAGGATATATTAATTGAATGTCCACTAGGTGCGCTAAATTGAATATTATTATTATCTTGATTGCCATATACAATACTATTAATCAATGTAGGGTGAGAGTTGCTTCCACCTAATGATTTAAGTTCAATTCCAGCACCAGTATTGCTAGCAATGGTTACATTGGAAATAGTAGCATCTGCTCCATTGCAAACCACCCCAACATCTTGATTATTAACTATAAGAGAATTTTTCAAAACCGTATTTGCCTCAAGCATAACTGATCCATTTCCAAGAGTATTTGAATTACTGGTAATAATCAAGTTATCTAATATAGCATTACCAGAAGCATGAACAGCATTCCCACCATTATTTCCACTTCCATTTTGAATAGTAAATGTAGATAGAATTGATTGACCAGCTAATTCTGCTCCCCTGCCACTATTATTCCCATCAATAATCGTTGTCTCACGGTTCTCTCCAATAATGGTAAGACTATTACCACCATAATCAATATTTTCCCTATAGGTACCGGCTGCCACTAGAATGCTGTCATTATTAACAGCCACATCAATTGCCCCCTGAATGGTAGCAATTTCTCCAGGA
>Ga0208261_1000440_pt1 | contig 16486 bp, 9 predicted proteins | sample Knorr_S7_td_DCM__FD_185595 | JGI IMG/M metagenome (GOLD analysis project Ga0208261, IMG submission 185595) | Marine microbial communities from Southern Atlantic Ocean transect - Knorr_S7_td_DCM_ad_131m_LV_B (SPAdes) (version 3) | ecosystem: Environmental > Aquatic > Marine > Oceanic | place...
GACGAGGAGCTTATGAAACAAACCGGACCTTCAGACAAACGTCAAGGAAGCAACTATTTGAGTATGCTATTACAGGAGGAAAGGCTTTTTCCAAGAACTTTGAATTGCTTAAGCGATAATCAGTTAAATGAACTTCAGGAAGATTTTTTCAACACTCCAATTGCAATGTTCGAAAGTGGTGTCAGCTCCGCTGTGCTTAACACTCATGTTATGCGCAAAGGATTTGGTCTGGAACCTGATATTGCTTTTGGTTACAGCATGGGAGAAATCTCAATGCTGTATGGTCTAGGTGTTTGGGAAAGCATGTGCAATATGAGCCATGTTCTGAATACTTCCAGCCTCTTCAAAGACCGACTGGCAGGACAAATGAATGCAGTGCGTGAATCTTGGAATCTGAAGTCAAATGAATTCCATGATGAACAACTCTGGAACTGTTACTCAATCAAGCTCCCTGCCACAGAAGTCCAGGCAGTTGTGGACATGGAACCACATGCCTATTTGATCCTGATCAACACGCCAAGAGAATCTGTTATTGCAGGTGAGCCAGCCGCATGTCTGAGAATTATTGAAATACTTGGTGAAAAACCGACGCCTATTCCTGTTACAGATGTGGTGCACTGTGACCCTGTCAAAACAGAGTATGAGGAAATAAAACGCGTACACACCGATAAGGTGATTGAATGTCCTGATATAGATTTTTATTCTGCTATTGATTATGAAATTTCTAAACTTGATAGCGAAACTCTCGCGAATAATATTGCTACAATTTACGGAAAAACTGTTGACTACACCAGACTTATAAACAAAGTTTATCAGGATGGTGCAAGGATTTTCGTTGATTTAGGACCACGTACTACCTGTTCGAAATGGATCAGTGAAACTTTGGGGGATAAACCCAATCTTTCCATAAGTATAAACCGTAAGGGAACCGACAACCGTTTAATGATACTTCAGGCACTATCCAGTCTGATCAGTCACCGAGTTTCAGTTAATCTTGATCCTCTTTTTCCAGATGTTCCTACACAACCGGAAAAACAGCTAATGCAAACAATCAATCTTGGGGGAAAAAATATACAGCAAATTTTTGCAGAAGGAATCGAAGGAATAAATTTTGGTGCTGAAAAAAATATTCAGTCTGACAATTTTTCAAAGCCCCAACCTGTTTCAGATCTTCTGCATGTCAGTGCTAGTTCTTCAAGATCTGCTGTTGAAATGCAAATTAAACCACAAAATTCTAATCCCCCCATTCATTCACAGAAACTGATGGAGCCATTTCAAGATAGTTCCACAAGCGAATTGTCTGCATTAAGTATTTCTTCTATTGCAGGCTTCCCCGGTGATTTTGGATCACGCAGAAATTCTGCACACTCTGCTTTCCTAAATTTACGTAAGAATGGTATGAAGCAAATTGCTGGTATTATCAGCTCCTTGATGAGGGATTATACACCAATCTCCAGTGATCAGGATAAAACTGTAAATAAGATCAATCTACATTCACCTGAGCAAAGTCTAGATGCAAAAACAGAGCACAAACCTTTAATTTTTAACTATCAGGATTTAAAGGAAATTGCGGGAGGTAGTATATCCAGAGTATTTGGTGCTGATTACAAGCCAATAGATAGCTACAGAAGATGTGTAAGACTTCCGATGGAGCCATATTTACTTGTAAGCCGAGTAACAAAGCTTGATGGAAAACTTGGAGAATTCAAGCCCTCAACTGTGACCACAGAATACGACATTCCGCACAAAGCATGGTACACAACTGATGGTAATATCCCCTGGGCTGTAGCAGTTGAGTCAGGTCAATGTGACCTTCTACTCATCAGTTACCTAGGTATTGATTTTGAGTGTAAAGGTGAAAAAGTTTACCGCCTACTCGATTGTACACTAACGTTCCTTGAAGATATGCCTCGCGAAGGAGAAACCTTGCGCTATGAAATATCCATTAATTCCTTTGCCAGACACGACCAAAACCTTTTATTTTTCTTTAATTATGAGTGTTTTGTAGGAAATAAAATGGTGCTGAGAATGGATAATGGATGCGCAGGTTTTTTCTCAAATGATGAACTGGCACAGGGCAAAGGGGTAATTCACACGGAACAGGAGAAGGAAGTCAAAAATAATGCAGAAAAAATTCATTTTCCTCAACTTATAAGTTGCCCAAAATCTTCTTTTACGCGTAGTGAACTACTTGAAATATCAGCAGGGAATCCTGTTGGATGTTTCGGGGAAGAATTTAATCAGCACGGTAAAAATCAATCTTTGAAAAATGCTCCTGATCAGTTTCTTATGTCAGACAGAATATTATCAGTTGAAGCACACGGAGGTTCATTCGGTCTTGGATACATAATCGCAGAAAAGGACCTGGCTCCTGATGACTGGTACTTCCCTTGTCATTTCAAAGACGATCCGGTTTTGGCAGGTTCTTTGATGGCAGAAGGCTGTGTGCAACTTCTTCAGTTTTTTATGCTTTACATTGGTCTCCAGACCTTAGTAGAGGATGCCACATTTCAGCCAATACACGAATTATCGCAAATAGTTCGATGCCGTGGGCAAGTAATCCCAGGTGATCCGAAAATGGCATATCATGTTGAAGTCAAGGAAATTGGACTTAAACCTCACCCTTATGCTATAGCAGATATTGATATATTAGCAGGTGGTAGAATCGTGGTTGATTTTCGCGACCTTGGTGTACAACTGGCTGAAAAAACCTCTCAGGTTCGTGTCACAAAAAACCAGCGTATTGCATTTAGTAAAAATGACTCTGTTGAGCTTCAAGAAAAAGACAACATAAAAACATCTGGTAGGGAGCTTGTGGCAGACGAACAAAAGATTCAGGAATTTGCACTTGGAGATGTTGACAAGTGTTTTGGACCAGACTTTTCCATTTTCAGGGGTCGATCAATTCAGCGCAATCCAAATGGTGATTTGCAGCTAATTTCCCGAGTAACTGATTTGCATGGAACTAGAATGGAATTTGACAAGCCAATGACTTTGGTTAGTGAATATGATGTGCCAAAAGATGCATGGTATTATCTGGAAAATTCTCACCCCTTAAACATGCCATATTCGGTTTTGATGGAAATTGCCTTACAACCTTGTGGTTTTTTATCCACTCACTCCGGAGCAATTCTTTCTTACCCGGAACTTGATTTATGCTACCGCAACCTGGAAGGAAACGGAACTCTGCTCAGTAATCCTGAACTGGGTGGTAAGACGATTGTAAATGAGGTTAATTTACTTTCAACAGTTTCCTCCGGAGACACAATCATTCAAACACACAGATTTTCATTAAGTTGTGACGGTCAGCAATTTTATCACGGTGACACCATGTTTGGCTATTTTACCAAGGAAGCCCTTGAGGCTCAGGTAGGATTGGACGGAGGAAAAACCCTATCACCCTGGATTGAAAAAAATCCGGAGCAAGAATCCGCAGAGTTCGATTTAAACTCAAGTAATTTCAGAAAAATTTTAGGTGAAAACAACATGCTTCAGCATTTTTGTCTTTCTCATGGACAACTCTCTTTCTCGGATAAAATCGTATTGGTACCGAACGGTGGGAAATTCGGGGAAGGCTATGCATATGCCTCCAAAAAGATTAATCCGGATGACTGGTTTTTTCCATGTCATTTTCACCAGGATCCTGTAATGCCTGGATCTCTTGGTTTGGAAGCTATAATTCAGGCAATGCAGGCATATGCAATCTATCTGGGAACAGGTAATTCATTCAGTAATCCACGTTTTTCAGCTGTTTTGAGTAAAGTGGCCTGGAAATATCGTGGTCAAATTATTCCCACAACCAAGTACATGCAACTGGAACTTCACTTTAAAAAAATAATAAAAAATGAAAAACAGGTGGTCCTGACTGCAGACGCAAATTTATGGAGGGAAAATTTAAGGATTTATGAAATTTCTAACATTGTTCTAGGTATTTCAGAAACTGAGTAATGGTCACATTCACAAAAATTGTACGTCAATTAAAATGAGAAACAAATAAATCAGAGTCCTCTTATCTGGAGATACTTCCTAGTCAGAGGATAGCATACACCTCCTTCCCAACACCCCTGGTATGCGACTTCCAAAATCCCACTTGAATTTCCGCTTATTTTAGGTGAAATCTGTAAAGTTGTCTCCATCACATTGAAATAAACTTCGCTTAAGCCAAAAAATTCATCATTCTTTACTTTAGCAGGAGGTAAATTTACATCATCAATGTAAAAATCTATGCTGCTGAAAATGAACCTTTCCTTATACAAATAGTAGTTTTCCGATATTTGCAAGCGCACAACTACTTCATTCGAACCAGCCACGATGTAATCAATAACAAAGGCCTTATCCGCCTCAAGTGGAACTGCTTCAGTGAAGACTTCTTCTGCACATGCTGAAAAAGTAGCCACGAAAAAAATAATGACTACTAAATAAAATTTAACTGAATCCATCAGAGAGATAGCTATACATTCAATTTAATTACATAATTTTAAGTTGAACTGCAAAATTTAAAAATTTCTAAGAAAGCAAATTTTTAAATTTTTCATTCATCGTGATCTGTTGTACTGAAAGTAAAAGATGATACTTTACCATAATCATCGAACTGAACTACCAGATCCTTTGCTTTCCTCTCACCAAAAAGTGAATAGTCATAGCTTCCATAAGTCCATGCAGGATGCCCGTCCTGAACTCCGGATAGCCAAGGAGATCCGAACAACTTACGAACCTCATTTTTCGTAGTCACACCAATGGCAATACTAGAGACATTTGCTTCCGGAAAATCTTTGCCCAATGTTATACATCCGGAAACAAAAATGACTATTATTGATATTAAAATCGGTGTTAGAAAATAATTTAGCTTTAAAGGCTTCTCAATAGATTTTACTTCTATCATCTTGAATTTCATGTTTTCCTCGTTTTTGTAAAGTTTTTTATTTCAGTGTTTTTTTGCTGTTTTTCAAGCCTTTCAAAAAATTATGATTAAATATCCAAAAAACCGCAGATAAAATTATTTGTGTTTTCAAAAAAGTTTAATTCAAAACAGATCTCATTCAACTCAATGACTACAAGGATATTTCCATATAATGTTTCAGACTTATATTAATCAAACTAACTTAACTATTTCTCACAGACATTTGAATTATGTAAAAAAAATCTTTTAAAATCCAATTCTTTACCAGCTAAATATTGACTTTTAATTGATTAATGTAAATTCCCCAGAAAACCATCTTGATAGCGAAGAACATCAATCTCCCCATCTTCACTAACACGTAGTACTGTCCTTTGTGAAAGCCAGTCTGGAAGTACTCTCAAAGCACTCGTGCATCCATCAACTTCAATTAATTTATCTAGATGGAAGTGCCCCACAAAATACTGATCTACATACGGAAGTACAGAGTCTGCAAATTCCTTCATTTCCTTTTCTGGGAAATGAATTTTAAATTCCTTATTAGTATCTGCCAGCTTTGATTCTAAAGATTCGGTAATCCATACCGCCAGCTGCGCAGGCATGATACGAAAAAAAGTTTCGAAGATCCAATTATGAGACAGAGCTTTCCAGCGAAGATACTGATGATCGTTATAGTTTATTGTGTCTCCATGTATGAAGCCGAAACGTTTTTCTCCCCATTTCAGATACCAGTCCTTATATATAAAATGTGTAAATGGAAGAATTTTTTGCCAGCGTGCGTTGAATTTTCTTGGAAGCAGCATATCCCTGTTTCCTGCTATAAAAACTACATTGCAGCCTCTGTCTTTCAAATCCTGAAAACCAGACATCACAGTACGGTGCATATCTGTCCAAAATTTTGGAGGAGCAAGCCAAATTACAAAAAGGTCTCCCAGAAAAACTACGGTATGAGGATCTTCCAGCTGTTCCAGCATCTCCACAAATTGAGATGCAGGTGCAATATTCTCATCCAAATGTGAATCTGTAACTATATATAGTTTCCCATCCGGTTCAGTAATATTCAGTTCGGACATTTTCTAAATTACAAAAAGATTTTTTTGATGGAATGAGGTGGGATGTAATAAAAATTTTTCTGAGGTCCAACTCATAAAATAAATCAGGAAGATTTCAGCAATTCATATAGCCTCTCAAATTCATCCAAAGAATAATAGTCAATCTTGAACTGCCCTTTCCCATTTTTAAATTTTATTACAACATTTGTACCGAGGCAACGTTGCAGCTGTTCCTCAAGGTGCTGGAGCTGTATTTTTTGATCTGATGAAGAAGCATTTTTGTCAGAATTTTTTATACCATCCTTTTGAGAAAATTTCGAAAGATAATCGAGCTTCATACGAACTTGACTTTCTGTTTCACGTACCGACCAAGAATTCCGTAATATGCTTTGCCGCATCTCCAACTGCAACCCTTCATTTGGGAGGGATAAAATGGAGCGGGCGTGTCCTGAAGTAATACGTCCTGTTTCAAGATCATTTTTCAATGCCGATGGAAGCTGTAGTAAACGAAGCATGTTTGCTATTGTAGATCGGTCCCTGCCTAATTTTTTTGCCAGTTCCTCCTGGGTGTATCCGTGAATCTGGAGTAGATCATGATATGACTGGGCTTCTTCAATCACAGTCAAATTTTCACGTTGAATGTTTTCAAGTAAAGAAACTTCTAATATTTCATTATCGCTTACATTGCGCAATACTACAGGAACCTGAGCCACATCTATTTTTTTTAAGGCACGCCATCTTCTTTCTCCAGCAACCAATTCATACTTATTGGGGAATTCTGGATGTCTTCTTACAACCAGTGGCTGCAGAACACCATTTGCACGAATCGACTGTGCCAACTCATTCAGAGACTTTTCATCAAAATGCTTTCGCGGTTGCTGAGGATTTGGAACAATTTGTTCCGGGGAGACTTGAAGCAGTGTGTCTATAGAAGGGACTTGGAAAGAAGAAACTTTGTTCATTTACAGTTCAACTCGGCTTTCTCTGGTTTTTGCAGCCAAAGAAAATACTCTTCGTTACCGCTTTTTTTTCCTACAATTACAGACTTGGTCTGTCCTAAAATAATTAAACCAAGCTCTTGTGCTGCATTTTTTAGTTTCTCAAGGACTTTGTGATGAATTGCTGGATCACTTACTTTCCCCCGCTTTCCTACTTCATCAGCACCTGCCTCAAACTGAGGCTTAACCAATGCAAGCAACGAAGCACCATTTTTTAGAAATTCAACTGCTTTTGGAAAAACCATCTGAAGTGAGATGAATGAGGCGTCAATTACAATCAAGTCAACGAACTGTCCAAGACGTTCAAATTCAAGATGGCGAATGTTTGTACGTTCCAGCAGCACTACACGAGGGTTTTGCCTCAATTCCCAGGCAAGCTGTCCATATCCCACATCTACAGCAAAAACTTTTTCTACACCTGATTTAATCAGGCAATCGGTAAATCCCCCGGTTGAAGAACCTATATCCATGGCATCAAAACCTTGGGGATCAATGTTAAAATATTCAAGTGCAGACTCGAGTTTTAAACCACCGCGGCTCACATAAGGCTGGTCTATTTCCAGAACTTCCAGATGTGATTCTCTGCTGATCATACGACCAGATTTTCCCGAGGGCTGTCCATCAACTCTTACTTTCCCGGCCATTATAAATGCCTTGGCCCTTTCACGGGAAGGAGCAAGATTTTGTTCTACAAGCAGTCGGTCCAGCCGTTGTTTCATCTAAACTGCTGCTTACCCTTTTTCTGTAAAGGTATAAACACCATCCCAGTCCTTTTCAGGTGGTGTCTCCAGAAAAACTCCGCAACGTTTTACATATGTCTGTGATGGCCCATCATCCTGGTCAATGGCAAGGACTTTTTCAAACTCCTTCAAAGCATCAGCAAAATTTCTCTCCTCATAGAGTTTTAAAGCCTTTAAGTACTTTTCAACTACTCCACTTTTCTCGCTGCTTGTTTGATTTTTGCGTTCAAGTACTTCATAAACAGAAATAGGTTCTTTTTTTCCAACAACCCTAATAACGTCGAGCTGACGAGTATCAATGTCATCTTTTGCAAGTTCATATGTGCTTTGTGGAATCATTGTGAATGTCTTATAAAACTTATTAACACCTTCAAGCCTTGCTGCAAGGTTAACAACATCTCCCATCATAGTGTAATCCATTCGATCAGCTGAACCCATGTTCCCAACAACAACAGGCCCACTGCTCATACCTATTCGTGTGTATAACATTGGACGGTTTTGTTCACGAAGCGTCTTGCGCATTTCCTCATTTCTTTTCTGCATATCAATTGCCGCATGGCAGGCAATCGTGGCATGATCAGGTAGTTCAAGGGGAGCTCCCCAAAATGCAATAATTGCATCACCCTCAAATTTATCGATTGTTCCATGATAAGAAGAAACAATGTCACACATAGCAGTTAAATATTCATTCAGCAGTTGGACAAGTTCTTCAGGTGTCAGTCCCTCTGAAATTGTAGAAAACCCTTGGATATCAGAAAAGAATGGTGTCATTTCGCGCTTCTCTCCTCCAAGTTGAAGCATATCCGGATTTTCAACAATTTGATCAATAACTGTAGGTGAAAGATACTGGGAAAAAGCACCCTTGATAAAGCCCTTCTGCTTGCGTTCCATCATGAATAAATAGAGATTTATTGTTCCTGTGGTTAAGAAACATGCAATCAAGGAATAGCTCATAGAAAATGAAATCCCGTGATACACATACATGTAAAATCCAAAAGCCACATATAGAGCAATAATAAGGAAAAATAAGGCATTTTCATATTTAGGAATCATAGTGACTAGCACAAATGCAATAAAAAGCACCGCAAGCACCAGTATTTCACTGAAATCACCTGCAGGACGTATAGGAGCATTATTCATAAGTGTGTAGATTGTGTCTGCAAGAAACTCAATTCCATAAACTTCTCCAATTGGACTTGTAAAAATATCATGTGATACCTCAGACGTGTCACCAACAAGAACTATCTTTCCTGCAATCAACTCCTGCAGTTCTTCCGTCTCTTCATCCCACTCATCATCTGGAATATCTTGCAGATCGAACAATATTTCCCCAGCGGATATTCCAGCTGGTGTATCTTTTGCCAGAAACATTGCATTTGGAGGAAGAGCAGGCAGGTCGACCCACAAGTCATTAAAATGATCCAATGGCACAGAAATATCTCCGATAATAAGCTGTCCATCCTCCAGCTTAGGTTCAACACCTTTGTACATAGCTAGTGTTTTTATAGCAAAAGGCCAGACATTGTTTTCCTCAATCTCTTTAGGGAAAAATCGGACTCGGGACATCTTATTTCCAATTAGTGTGTGGTTCGTATAACCGCTTTCAGTTGCAACCTTGAGAGTCTCTGTTGGATAGTTGACACCTTGGAAATTGCCGTCTCCATCAAATTCAAGCTGTGCCACAACAATAGTATTACCAGCTGATTCCAAAGCTTCAGCAAGTATGGGGTCCTCACCATAACCGTTAGGAAAATCCATAAGCATATCTAGAGCAATGACTTCAGCACCTAGTTTTTTGATTATAGTAGTAAGCTTAGCGATATCAGATCTTTTCAGCGGCCAGCTTCCATATTCATCAAAAAAATCCTCTTCTGTATCAACTATTATAATGTCATCATATGCAAACTGAGTTTTATCTGCATCTAGGGTGTTTAGGCGAACAATATGCCGGTTTCCCTGCAACCAGTTTTCCATCGATGAAAATAATTCAAGCCTCTCTGCCGGAATCATAAGCAGAAATAAAGCTAAAGAAATCCAAATGTCCGGGCGACGTATAAGCTTACTCATGTTTCTCCTTGCAAAACATTTTAATGTAACTACTCACATTCACTTGAGCTAATGGCATAATACACGTGAAAACTTAAGCCATAATTAAAAAATTAACAACATATTTTCTTGAAGGTAAATTGATACTGGGAATCTAATTTCATAAAAACGGTTAGAGTGAATTTTTGAGAATGAATACATAAGACATCTAGGGTAATGTTTAAATCTGGAATTTGTAAATGAAAAATTTCTTCACTTGAATAATTAAGTTAAAAGTAGTATTAAGGTGTTAACATAAAGTATTAAATGCTAATCTTTCTGAGAAATTCTGTCTAAATTAAAGTCAAAAATACTTCAGAAAAATAACACCTTATGTCTTCAGCTTCTTGCTTAAACCTCTCCTTTTAGTAATTTCACTGGTTTACAGGCCCTTTGTTTTTTTGCGTCTGCAAGCATATAAAAAAGGCTGGTTAAAAACCTATCGTCCAAATATACCTGTGATTTCAGTTGGGAACCTAACTGTAGGCGGAACTGGTAAAACTCCTGTGGTTGATATGCTTTCCAAAGAACTTCAAAGTAGGAAAATCAAACCTGCTATAATCAGCCGGGGTTATGGAAGAAAAAATAATGATACTCAGAAACGTCTAAGGTTTTGTGAAAACAAACATACAGACCCTGAACTTTTTGGGGATGAGCCCTACATGCTTGCCATACGTAACCCAGAGGTACCTGTATATGTAAACAATTCACGCATAGCAGCAGCTAATTCCGCAGAAAAAAAAGATAATCCTGACATGCTAGTTTTAGACGACGCATTCCAACACCTAGCTATTCACCGTGACTTGAATCTCCTTTTGATTGATGCAGAGCATGGATTAGGAAACGGTAAGTTAATTCCTTATGGGACCTTACGTGAACCAGCAAGTCAATGGACACGTGCAGACGCAATAATTATTACAAAAGCCAACATTTCATCTGCAAATACAGTTTATGAAATTCTCAAAAATGATTTAGAAGTTAACATTCCTGTGTTCAATTTCAATTTTGAGACAAAGTTTTTTTCTAGTTTAGATGGGAGAAACCGTCAGAATATAAAAAACTTAGCAGGCAAGAATTTGTTAACCGTATCCGGAATTGCACAACCTGATAGTTTCAAAAAAATACTGAAAAACCTTAAAGGAAATATAATAAGTAATTTTGAATTTGCTGACCATCACGACTATAGCAATAATGATGTACATAATATTTTGAAGAAGAATGATGAAATAAAACCTGATTATATTATCACCACTGAAAAGGATGCTGTAAAACTGAGACCGTTTACTGAACTGAAAAATAGTGTCTGGATTTTGGAAATTGAAGTACACCCTGAAGAATCCTGGAACACTTATTTTGAAAGTTTTCTTAAAAATTTGTGAAACATAAGTTGCTGAAAATGTTGACTAGAATAATAAATTTAGATAGTATCGCCGGTTACTAAATAATCTACTCTTATAGAGTTATTCCAATGAGCAAAAAGCTACTTAAAAATTTACACCTGATCAATCCATGCTCCGAACCTGCATTTGTAGAGAATGCTTTTGTCGCAATATCCGGTGATACAATTGAAAGTGCAGGAAGTACTTTACCTGCAGGTGAGTTTGATGAAGTTCACGATCTTGGTGGGAAAATTGCCCTGCCCGGAATGATTAATGCCCATAATCATTTGTATTCCAGTCTTGCGATAGGGATGCCCCTTCCTAAAAAAAACCCAGCTAATTTTGTAGAAAAATTAAAGGAAGTCTGGTGGAAAATGGACATGGCTCTTGACTATGATTCCACAAAGTCCTGTTTTGAAGCAGGCTTGCTTGACTCACTAAAGGCAGGTACAACGACAGTAATTGATCATCACTGTAGCCCGTCTTACATAGAGGGGTCACTGTCATTACTGGCAGATACTGGAGAAAGAATGGGAATTAACATCAGCCTCGCTTTTGAAATTTCAGATCGGAATGGTGAGGAAAAATTTGATGCAAGCCTTAACGAAAATCTGGATGCATTGGAAAAATACTCTGGCTCTCATTATGTTCATCCAACAGTTGGCATGCATGCATCTTTCACACTGTCTGATGATTCCCTGAAAAAAATTCATGATGCTGTAAGCGCACTTGAATCCTGGGGTATACACATTCATGTTTCTGAAGATATGGCTGACGAACTTGATGCTGCAGATAGAGGTTACGGTTCAGTTCTTGAAAGACTAAATCAGTTCGATCTGATCAATAGAAATTCTCTTATTATCCACGGACTGCATATTAAAGAAACTGACGTGAATTTGATAGGTGAACATAATGCCATGTTCGTTCACAATCCATCATCAAATGCAAATAACAGGGTCGGAATGACACCAAATCTAAACTTGGATGAATTGGATTCCGGACTTGGAACGGACGGCATGCAGGCAAATATGCTCCGTGAAGGAAAAGAAGGTATGCTTATAAGAAGCTCTAACCTTCCAGGAGGTGCCGCAAGTTCAGATTACATGCAACTCTTATTTGGAAACAACCCGGAGATTGCCTCTAAACTATTTGGCCGTAAGATTGGCCGTATTATGCAGGGTTATCAGGCAGACCTCGCAATTTATGATTATTCTCCAAGAACTCCGATCACTGAATCTACTATTTTTGGTCATGTTTTTTTTGGACTGAGTGAACTTCCCAGTGATGTTATCACAAGAGGTGAATTCAGGATTAAAGACCGTCATCTGCTTATGCACTCTGAAAAAGAAATAAAAGCAAATGCAGTCACTCAGGCAGAAAAACTATGGAGTCATTTCTGACAATAATATTCCACTCCCAATAAAAAAATGGCAGAACTTATTCCTCATCCCTTTGGTTCCCTTGTTAAAAGGATGTTCCACGAGCTGGAAACGACATGTTCAATTTTTGACTATCCCTCAAAGAAATTCTTTACCGGATCTACTGATAAAGACTTCTCTGTTAAATTCCATGGGAAAAAAACCTCCTCCCCGCTTGGACCCGCATCCGGGCCACAAACTCAAATGGCTCAAAACATTTTGCTTTCATGGCTTGGCGGCTCAAGGATCATGGAGCTTAAAACCGTGCAGGTTTTGGATGAACTGGAGATACCTCGCCCTTGCATTGACATGCAGACCGTTGGTTACAATGTGGAATGGTCGCAGGAATTAAAGGTTGAGCAATCGCTGCATGAGTATGTCAAAGGCTCAATGCTTATACAAATATTACAGGCCAGTGGAAAACTCGAATTGGCAACTAATTTTAAAAATGTACTTTATGATATGAGCGTCGGCTATGATCTTGAGGGAATTAAGTCTGAAAAAGTTTGCCAATTCATCGAAAAAATGAAGGATGCTTCAGACATTGTGGAACAATATCGTAAAGAAATTCCTGAAAATTATGCTGAATATAGGGACCTCGATTTTCAAACAAGACTCTCGGACACACTTACTTTAAGTACTTTCCACGGCTGTCCACCGGATGAAATTGAAAAAATCATTGATTATCTCTTTCATAAACATAGTTTGAACTGCATCATAAAACTCAATCCAACACTGCTTGGAAAGAATAAAGTACGCAATCTGCTGAACGATATGATGGGCTATCAGGATATTAATGTCCCTGATGAAGCATTTGAAAATGATACTTCATGGGAACAGGCACAAGGGTTTGTAGAACGGCTTGGTAAAACTGCAGATTCTCTTGGACTTGGATTTGGCGTGAAATTTAACAATACACTGATTGTTGAAAATCAACGCAATTTTTTTCCACATACAGAAAAAGTAATGTATCTCTCGGGAACTCCGCTACATGTATTGGGCATTAATCTGGTTCAACAATTTCGTGAAAGGTTTGGTGACCGTTTCCCAATTTCATTCTCCGCTGGAATTGACAGGACTAACTTTGCAGACTCGGTCGCATTGGGGCTTACGCCAATTACTGTGTGCAGTGATTTGCTAAAGGTCGGAGGCTACAGTCGCAGCAGCAGCTATTTTAAGGAGCTTAACTCGCGCATGGACAAACTTGGTGTGTCTGATATAGAGAGTTATATAATTAAAGCCTATGGGAATGCAGAATTGGCACTGCAAAATATTGGTATTGGTAACGGGGAAGAATCCGTTAACTCATTCCGGGAATCACTTCAAAAGAACGGGAATCAAATTCAATTCAGTCAAATGCTGAAAAATTTGGGAAACTCAATTGCTGACAAGTTACTTTCTGAAGTAAAGCTGCTCAATACAAAAACTTATGTGGAACAGGCTAGTAACAATGCACGCTATGGATTTGAAAAAAACTCAACTCCTCCACGAAAAGTTGGGAGCATGCTTGAATTATTCGACTGCCTGACATGTGATAAGTGTATCCCTGTATGCCCTAACGACGCTAATTTTGCTCTGCATATCCCTCCTGGAGAAACTGAGATCATGGAGTTTGAACAGCGCAGTGACAAGTGGCACATCAAAGACAGGAAAACACTAAAACTGGAAAAGAAATACCAGATAGGTAACTTCGCAGATTTTTGTAATGAATGCGGAAACTGCGACATATTCTGTCCTGAAGACGGGGGACCGTTCGTGCTCAAACCGAGATTTTTTGGAAATATGGAATCATTTAAGAATTTCAGCAGTCATGATGGGTTTTTTATTGAAAAAAATAATAATGTTGAAAAAGTCTATGCGCGCTTTGATGGACATGAATACAGCCTCTCGATAAAAGGGGATTCTGTCAATTATTCTGGTCCAGATTTCAACATCAAGTTCTCTAAGGACGATCCCATGAACACCATTTCTGGAGAGGCAAAAAACACCGTAAGTTTTGAAAATTATGAGATAATGCAGATGATGAAAACAGCTGTCACAGACTCATCCAGTGTTACTTATTCAAGTTTCTTGTAGAAATATTTTTTCTAGTCGGAGTTCGTTATTTAATAAAGTCAAAAAAATCTTTACTACACATACCGTGGTGCAAAATTAATAGGGAGAAAAATAATGACTGATGAGCAGGGTATTGCTACCATTGGTGGGGTAAAAGGCGCGTGTTTGACCGATAGTGAAGGCAACATCCTTTCAGTTGTCCAGTTTGAATGAGAGGTCTAGAGCAGAATAGATTATTATGAAATTACAAAGGCATAAAAAAACATACTTGAATTATTCTTTAAAAAAATTGAGTGCATAATTTACTTTCTTAGTAATTAAGGAGAATCATGGAATTTAAATTAAACGGAAATACAATATCCTATGAAGGTGATCCGGAAATGTCCCTGATGACATATTTACGGGATGTAGAAGATATAATTTCTCCCAAAGACGGATGTGCTCCTGAAGGAGTATGTGGCTGCTGTACGGTGTTAATGGACAACAATCCTCTCAAGGCTTGTATTGCACCTATGAGACGAATTGAAGGTAAAGAAATTGTGACTATGGAAGGCCTCGATGAAGGCAAAAAAAAGACTGTAGTTAAGGCTTTCGCTAAAGAAGGAGGTCTACAATGTGGATTCTGTACTCCTGGAATCATAATGAAAGTCTGGCCACTTTTTGAACAGCCTTTTATGACAGAGAAAGAAGTAAACAAAGCGCTTAACAGCAATCTTTGCCGATGTACAGGCTACAAAAAAATAACAAAATCATGTCTGACCGCTGCAGAAGCACTTAGGAATAATGGAAACCTTGAGCTTCCAAAATTCAGCGGGAAAGTAGGGGAGAGTCTTCCAAAATATGACTCAGAAAGACTAGCTGTAGGTGAAGCACCATATGTTGCAGATCTGAAGTTTGACGGTATGGTGCACGGAGCATTGAAATTCAGTGAACATCCAAGAGCTAAAGTTTTAAAAATCAGTACCTCCAAAGCTGAAAAAATGGATGGCGTACTGCGTGTATTTACTGCCGAAGATATTCCCGCTGAACGATTCACTGGTTTAATTATACCTGATTGGCCCCTGATGGTAAGAGAAGGAGAAACCACACGCTATCTTGGAGATATTCTGGCAGGAGTTGTTGCGGAAACTGAAAAGCAGGCACGAGAGGCTTTGGATTTAGTAGATGTTGAATACGAAATATTAACTCCCGTAACAGATCCTTCTGAAGCACTTTCAGACCAAAGTCCAAAAATACATGAAAGCGGCAACCTCCTTTCCACAACTGAGATACAGCGTGGAGATTCCAAAAAGGCTAAGAAAGAAAGTGAATATATTACAAATGGAACATACAAAACTCAGCGAATTGAGCACGCTTTCATGGAACTCGAATGTTGTGTCGCAAAACCCCAGGAAGATCGCATTGAAGTATTCTCTCAGGGACAGGGAGTCTACGAAGACAGGAGCAGTATAAGCAAAATTTTAGGAATTCCACTAGAAAATGTGGTTGTTTCACTGATGCCAAATGGTGGGGCATTTGGAGGAAAAGAGGATATTTCAGTACAAGGACATGCCTCCCTTTTCGCCCACTTACTCCAGCTTCCTGTCAGAGTAGCATTGACACGTCCGGAGTCACTACTGATGCACCCCAAACGCCATCCCATGTCAATGGATATTTCTATGGGATGCGATAAAAATGGCAAACTTACATTTATCAAGGCAGACATTATTGGTGACACAGGTGCATACGCCTCAGTAGGAATGAAAGTGCTTGAGCGTGCAGCTGGGCACGCAACAAGTGTCTATACAATTCCTTCAGTTGAAATCCTAAGTCGTGCAGTTTATACCAATAACGTTCCCTGCGGAGCCATGCGTGGATTTGGG
>Ga0208261_1000442_pt1 | contig 16466 bp, 14 predicted proteins | sample Knorr_S7_td_DCM__FD_185595 | JGI IMG/M metagenome (GOLD analysis project Ga0208261, IMG submission 185595) | Marine microbial communities from Southern Atlantic Ocean transect - Knorr_S7_td_DCM_ad_131m_LV_B (SPAdes) (version 3) | ecosystem: Environmental > Aquatic > Marine > Oceanic | place...
TTCTGTTTTCCCTGCCTTTGATTCATCTTTAGAATCAGGATTTACATCAGACATGAACACAAGCTACTAAGCAAATATGGACTGAGCGTATCGAATTAAGTTAATAAATGCCATAGGCTGAATAGAGATAAGTCCGAACCAAAATAGGGAGGATGCCGAATCAAATCATTTTTTTTCATGAAAATTCCAAAATATATTGAATTCCATAACCAAACGAATTATGTTCTCTCTAGATTTTTAAAGGCGGCAGAGCCAGAAGAAGGGTGTTGCATATTAATTGGCAAAACAAATAGCTTAGCTAAAGATCACAAAAGAAATATTTGGGAGGTAACTAACATCTGGAATTGTCGAAATATTTGGGGAGAACATGAATCGAAATTAAGTAATCAAAATATAAGAGCGTTTTCTGATACAAAAAATATGAAATTATCAAAAAAAAATCGCTTCGAAATAGACGCCAAAGATCAAATTGCATCTCAAAAATGGGCAAGAAAAAATGGTCTAGAAGTTTTATGCTGTGCTCACTCTCATCCGATAGGGGAAAACAAACCGTCAGAAATGGATTTATTTTTACACCAATCTCCTTGTCTTATGGTTATCTCAAATAAGGATGGAGATTTAAAGGCATGGTGGATCAAAAATAAATTAAACTTTCATAGCGTGAAAATTGAAATTTTTTCTTTAACGTAAATTATTAATGAAAGGTTTGATTAATGGAGCAAAGCCAGAATGAAGCAAATTTAAATTCTGAAGAAATTGCTAGGTATGCAAGACACATAAGTCTTCCTGAAATAGGTATTAAAGGCCAAGAAAAATTGAAGACAAGCTCAGTTGCTTGTATTGGGACAGGAGGACTCGGATCTCCACTTTTAATTTATCTTGCAGCAGCTGGCATTGGACGTATAGGAATAGTTGATTTTGATGTAGTTGAACATTCCAATTTACAAAGACAAATCATTCATACAACAAATTCGATTGGTATATTAAAAACACATTCAGCAAAAGAGCACATACTCAAAATAAATCCTTCTTGTCAAGTTGATTTATTTAATCAAAAGCTTACGAGTATCAATGCCTTAGAAATTCTTAAAACTTATGATGTGATATGTGATTGTTCAGATAATTTCCCAACACGTTACTTAGTTAATGATGCTTGTGTCATACTTAACAAGCCTAATATTTACGGTTCAATTGCAAGATTCGAAGGCCAAGCAAGTGTATTTAATTTGAAGGGAAATAGCCCTAACTATCGAGATCTAATTCCTACTCCACCTCCACCTGAACTAATTCCATCATGTTCTGAAGCAGGGGTAATGGGAATCCTTCCAGGAATTATAGGTACCATACAAGCAGCAGAAGCGATAAAAATAATAACAAATATTGGTTACCCCCTTAATGGGAGACTGCTGATTTTTAATGCATTAAAGATGAGTTTTAAAGAACTAAGATTAAAGTCCAATCCAGAAAATAGAAATATCACAAAACTAATAGATTACGAAAATTTTTGTTCTGAGATTAAAGTTAAAGATGAGATCGATATAAAAATAGAAAGTATTTCAGTCAAAAAATTAAAACTACTACTTAGTCAATCCTCAAGAAACATACTATTAATAGACGTTCGTAATCCAATTGAAAACAAAGAATGTTCAATATTAGGATCAAAATTAATACCTCTTAATACTATTGAAAGTGGAGAAGCTATTAATGAAATTAAAATTTATGCTGCACAAAAAAATCTTTATATATTTTGTAAAAGTGGGAGAAGGTCAGTGCGCGCAATAAAGCATTTAAAAAAATTTGGCATTAGCAGTATTAATATAAAAGGAGGGATTGAAGCATGGAATCAGGAAGAGAATAATTCAAACTAATAATCAACTCCCCTTTTTAAATCAACTCCTTTTTCTGCATAGTGCTTATGACAAACCATCTCAGAATGAACACTTGCCAAATCAAAATATATTGGGTGGTTTTTACATCTTCCCGTAATAATAACTTCAGTCTCTGAGGGCTTTCTTAACAATGTTTGAACAATAGGCTCAACTGGTAGAAGTTCTAAATCGACGGTGGGATTCAACTCATCCAAAATAACAGTCTTATAAAGACCACTAGAAATTGCTGCCCTTGCAATTTCCCATGCCCTTTCAGCTTCTACATAATCAATAGGCTGTTGCTGGCCCCTCCAAACAATCGCATCTCTACCAGACCGAAGATGGTCAACTAAATGAGGATAGCTCTCTCGAAGAGCAGCGATAGCGGCATCCTCCGTATAACCACTACCACCCTTCAGCCATTGCAAAATTAATACACGATGACTTTTATCCTGACTAATTCCTTTACCTATGGCTTGTAAAGCTTTTCCTAAAGCACTGGTTGATTTTCCTTTCCCCTCCCCAGTATATATTTCAATCCCACTAATATTATTTTCAAAAAGAATTTCATCATTATTGATTTCAGGGCGTCGGTGAGCTTTCATCTCAGAATGAAGTTCTGCAACTTGAATTAGAGAATTTGGAGCAGCTCTTCCAGTAACGATAATTTCCATCCCATTTGGTCTTGAAGTAAGTGTTTTGACAACTTCTTCAATAGGCAATAGTCCTAAATCTAGAACAGGATTCAATTCATCTAAAACAACAACTGAATATAAGGCACTAGCAATTGCTCCTTTTGCAATATCCCATCCTCTTTGAGCTTCTTTATAATCAAATTTTGTAGATTGATCAGCGTTAAAAAACTCACCTCTACCGGTTCTTACTTGGTCAATCAGGTGAGGGAAACCTTGCTGCAAAGCATCAATTGCAGCATCTTCGTCATAGGAGCGTCCAGGACCTTTCAAAAATCTAAGAAGTAATACCCTGGTTTGTCTTTTTTCACATATACCTAAACCTATAGTTCTTAAAACCACTCCCAAAGCTGCCTGACTCTTTCCTTTACCCTCACCGTCATAAACATGTAATTGTCCATGACTACGTTCCTGGCTTTCCGATGCTGTCGTAATTCCTATACCGTTTGATACCACGATCAATAATGCTTATTCTTACGTATGTAACTTAACTTCTTCTACAAAAGACGTCCTAGAATATGCAAAATACATAAAAAGATGCACGAGTGTAAAAGTTTCAATTTAATCAAATTAATGATCTTTTAAAAACGTGTTTTTTAGTCAACTTGAATCTTTAACTGAATCAGAACTGAAACAATTACGATTGTTAAGAGAGTTTATTAGAGATATAAATAATGCTTGTGTTGCTTACTCGGGAGGTGTTGATAGCTCTTTAGTTGCAACCATAGCCAGGGAGCAACTAGGTTCAAAAGCCTTTGCCGTTACTGGAGTTTCTCCCTCATTAGCTCCATATTTGCTTAAGCAAGCGCGTCTTCAAGCAGCTTGGATTGGTATTCATCATGAAGAATGTCAAACAAATGAAATAAATGAACCCAATTACTTTAAGAATCCAAAAAATAGATGTTTTGCATGCAAACAAGAATTACACAAACATTTAAATCAAATTTCAAAGAGATCCAATAATGCTCAGGTAATCGATGGGGTTAATTATGATGATCTGCAAGACTTTCGACCAGGTATTAATGCCTCTAATCAGGCAGGAGTGATATCCCCTCTGGCCGAATTGGAAATAGATAAAAAATCAATTCGTTCAATTTCTAAATCATTAGGTTTACCTTGGTGGGATAAACCTGCTCAACCATGTTTAGCCTCTCGCATTCCTTTTGGAGAAGAAATAAGTTCAACAAGGCTTGAACAAATTGCTTTAGCAGAAGAATGGATTGTAAATCAAGGTTTTTCTAAAGTACGTGTAAGAAGTCAAGGCCTATCAGCGAGAATCGAATTACCTTCAGATGAAATAGACAACTTTCTAAAAATTATTGAAAGAAAAAAATTAATTAAATATTTTTTATATTTAGGTTTTCACTCGATAAGCATAGATCTAGAGGGTTTGATTAGTGGAAAGCTCACGAGAGATATAAAAACTACATAGAAAAAACTAACTGGCAAAATATTTTTAATCAATTTTATTAAATCAGGGTTCACGATGCAAAGTCTTAATTCCTGTAGGGATCTCTCTTTCGATATTTTTAAATGATGAGTCTTTAGCCAAAAAATCTTTAGAGAGTAAATTACAAGCTTTGTCAGGCATCGTATGGTCGCCACATGTAAATACATCAATAGCTGCATAGCCAATCTCAGGCCATGTATGTATTGAGATATGAGATTCAGCCAATAAAGCTAGTCCCGTAACTCCCTGCGGCTTAAAACTATGTGTTACTAAATTGATAAGTGTTGCACCAGCAATTTTGGCTGATGAAGTGAGAGTTGTCCTTATAAACGCTTCATCATTAAGCTTCGCATGATCACATTGATAAAGTTCAAGTATGCAATGCCTGCCAATATTTTGACCAGAAATAGTATGTAAGTTTTCTGTACCATTTGACTTGTATGATTCACACCATCCAGGATTTGGATGTAATTCTGGAAAAAAAGGTTCCATAAATATTTAAAAATCATTTATACAATAACCGACCAATAGTTTCAACCAAAAGAATCTAATTGCATTAATTGTGAGTTCCGTACCCATTCACCTTCAAAAGATTCCACATGTGTTGCACTAATTAAACATTGATGTTTTTGACCGACAGCATCTAATAGCAATAATTGTCTTTTCGGATCTAGCTCTGCCAACACATCATCTAATAGCAAAATTGGAGATTTACCATACAAAGTTTTAATTAATTCTAATTCAGCCAATTTCAGAGCCAAAACAATAGTTCTCTGCTGACCTGCAGAACCAAAACGTCTGGCATCTACTTCATTTACTAAAAATTGCACATCATCTCGATGTGGACCTATTCGACAAGTACCTGTTATCTGCTCCTCAGATCTCATTTCTAATAGTTGATGTTCAATACTCTCCCTCCAAAGCCTTTCACTTTCCTCACCCTCAAGTTTACTACCAGGCAAATATCCAATATTCAGTTTTTCCTGACTGTTACTTAAATGGTTGTGCCAGCTTGAAGCTATAGGAAGTAGACGATTTAAAATACGCCTCCGTCTCCGATGGATTCTAGTACTCACCAACGCCATTTGCATATCAAAAGAATCTAATAAAATATTTTGATCCTTTTCAGATTGAATACTGATATTGCGCCAAAGCTGATTTCTCTGCCTTAGCAACCTAGAAAACCTACCAATCAAATCTGAATAAATAGGCTCAAGTTGTTGAACAATTCTATCCAGCCAATTTCTTCTAAAAGACGGCTCTCCTCTTATTAATTCTAGATCAAGAGCACTAAACCCTACACTTCTCATGGGACCAATCAAGTCAATCTGACGTGTTAAAATTTTTTCATTTTTGTAGGCTTTTCTACCACCTTTCCTATTTAATTCTAAAGAAAGTTTTTGGTCATCTTCAACAATTGCCGTTAAAGAAGCCTGATCTTGATCCCAATAAATCAAATCCTGATTTCGATTAGATCGATGGGAACGTAAACTAGACAATAGCTCTACCGATTCCAGAAGATTAGATTTACCAACTCCATTTTGACCAATTACTATCAACCTGTTTTCAGTTAGCTCAAACTGAAAACGCCGATAATTTCGAAAATTATTAAGTTCTAACTGGTGAAGTTGAATGTTTCTTTATGGAATTTTTATGTAAGCTAATTTTAATAAGGTCTCAGTATTTGGCCTTTTTTAATAACAACCCTTTGTTGGGCATGTAGCTCAGTTGGATAGAGCATCAGATTCCGGTTCTGAGAGTCGGGGGTTCGAGTCCCTCCATGCTCGTAAAATACATTTTCACAGTCTATACCCCATTGTTTTAATACCATTTGGATCCAATAAAAATCCATTAGCTTTTAATGCTTTAAGTGAAATCAATGGAGCAGCAACAGAAATGCTACAGCCTGGCAACTCACGTCTAATAATTTCAATTGCATAGAAAACCACAATAGCAATGTATTTTTCTTGTTGATCCCCAGGCTCTGCAACTAAATCCCACAGATTGGCATTTAAACCTTTATCACTGGTCACGCGAACAAAACCTACAAGATTTTCAGATGTCTTTTGAAGAAGGGTTAAATAAAACTCACTACTTTTCAAGGCTAATTCTAACTTTCTTGGTTGATGAGTATCTTGATTACATTTCGAAAGTAGCCTATTTATTTTTCTTACAGGAACAACTTCACTCCTTAGTAAAATAAAACCTTCAGGAATTTGAGGGCATTTATTTGCTGAATTTAATCCAAGCATATCATCCAGTATTTCTCATGCCTGCAGCAATACCATTTATTGTCAATAATGCACCACGTAATAATTCACTACGACTATATGTTCGTGAACTCTGAGCGGAGTCAACACTAAAATCTTCACTAATTGGTGGTTGACGATTCTGATCCCTTAATCGTTTTAGAAGAGCAACTTGCAAAAATCCCAAGGGGACGATAGTCCGATTCCTCAAATTTACAGATAATTGCAAAGCTGGGTCTGCGCTTAGTAATTTTGGCTTATCAGTAATTTCTAGAATTAATTTTTTAGTCAAACTGTATTCGTTTGAGATGGTCTCAAAAATACGAGCAAAAGAATCACGATTATCATTGCCACCTAAACTAACCATATAGTGATGGGCAACCTCCAAATCAACTTTTGAAAGTGTCATCTCTACTTTAGAAATCAACATTCTAAAAAATGGCCATCTCTGATTCAACATTCGCAACATCTCCATTTGGTCGGGGTCTATCTCAAGTTCAGTAGCGAATGCTGTCCCTACACCAAACCAACTTGGCAAAAGGAAGCGACTTTGAGTCCAACCAAAAACCCAAGGTATAGCTCGTAGACTTGATAAATCTTTTGCACCACTTTTTCTTCGAGCAGGGCGACTAGAGATTTGTAACTTGCTTATTTCTTCTATTGGTGTCACTACTTGAAAAAACTGAACCAATTCAGGATTATCATGTACCAAAGCTCTATAATGCTCCCTGGAACGAGCTGCAAGCCTGGTCATCAATTCATTCCAACTTGGCGTGGCATCCAATTTATTTGTAACTAAGCTATTTTGGAGAACAGCTGTAGTTACAGTCTCAAGATTATATAGCGCTAATTCAGGAAGACTATATTTTGAAGCAAGAACCTCCCCTTGTTCTGTAATCTTTATTCGACCTTGAAGTGTGCCACTAGGTTGAGCCAAAATCGCTTGATAGGCCGGTCCGCCTCCCCTCCCTACAGACCCACCTCTTCCATGAAAAATACGTAATGCTATTCCTTGTCTACTAGCTAGATCTTGTAGGGCTATTTGGGCCTTGTGAATTTCCCAATTACTTGAAAGGAAACCAGAATCTTTATTGCTATCAGAATATCCAAGCATCAGTTCTTGAAGTGGTTGAATTTTTTCTCCAACTCGTGGAAGTAATTCACGATAAATATCTGTCTGAAGCAGTGACTCCATTACAGAAGGAGCACGTTGTAAATCCTCAACTGTTTCAAATAATGGAACGACGAGAAAATCAGCGGCTCCTAAAGTTGGATCAATTAATCCTGACTCTTTAGCCAAAAGAAGAACTTCTAATAAATCTGAAGCCGTATGACTCATTGAAATTACATATGAACGACAAATACGAGTGCCAAATTCTTTCTGAAGCCTATGAAGCATATGAAAAACTGAAATAGTTTCTTGCGTACTTTTAGACCACTCAAAAGCAGGAGGAATCAGTGGTCTCCGAGTTTGTAATTCCTTCATTAACCATTCCACTCGACTTTCCTCATCCATTTCTCCATACAACCTAGGCAGGTCTAAATAGCGAGAAAGTTCATCCAAAGCATCACTATGCCTTGTACTTTCTTGTCTAATATCTAAGCTGGCTAAAGAGAATCCAAAAATATGAACTTGATTCAATAAAGTATCTAAAGGTTCACAGGTGAGTTCTGTACTAACTAAACTATTTCTAATAAGTTCTAATTCATTCTTAAATTCATCTACAGACCTATAGTGGAGAAATTCATCAAAGCTATTATTAGTAGACATTAGAGGTTTTCCCTCAGGAGAAAATTGCCATCCAGCATCTGCCAACTGCTTATTACGTAGTTGAGTAAGTCGCAGCCTTTCTAATGTATAGCTAAGTTTTAAGCGATAAGGTTCTAGACGGTATCTAGCTGCTCTTTCCTCGTAAATCTCAGGGAAACGGACTCTGTCCATTTCTAATGATTCTAGCAAAGGAGAACTTACTTGACTCCATTGCATAGATATACTCAGTTGGTCTCTTAATTCTTGAACTGATAAGATGTATCTATCCAACATTAATTGTCTTTGATAACACGCTGTTCTCCATGTGATCTCAGGAGTAACGGATGGGTTTCCATCACGATCTGAACCTACCCAAGAACCAAAGGTACAAAAAGCTTCATTAGGAATCTCTACATCTGGATAACTTGAAGCTAGTGCCGTTGTCAATCTCCTCCTTAACTGAGGCATAGCATCAAACAAAACCTGTTGAAAATAATGAAGTGCATAATCCACCTCATCAAGAACAGTTGGTTTGAATTGATGAAGTTCATCAGTTCTCCACCAAAGTCTTATCTCCTCCTCTAATTGCAACCTAAATATTTCCTTCTCAGAGTCAGAAATTAAGCTATTTGACTGAAGTTGTTGCAACAGTGTGGCAACTCTACGTTGCTTATGTCGAACAGTGTGTCTAACGATTTCAGTTGGATGCGCTGTAAAGACAAGGCGAATATCCATTTCCCTCATCAAAGCATCAAGCTGAGCTGGAGGAACATTCAAACTACGTAATCGTTCAAATAATTGTCTAAAAGTTGCTGGAGCAGTTTGACTGGCTAACGCTGGAGCAAATGGATCTATTTTGTCAAGGCTTTTCTCTAGCTTCCCTTTTTTCATACTGTCTAAATAACTATCTTCCTCTATGCGTTGCTCCAAAATGTTTACTAGCTGAAAATAAAGCGAAAACGCCCTTGCAGCTGATATCGCCTCTGCTAAGTCCATTTCTGTAATCAATTGGACTATTGCATGCGAGGAATTGTCTTGATTTGTCTTACTAGGGTCACTTAATTGCTTTAGACGCAATAAGCGCTCAGTTTGATCAGGAGGACATTCACTTTTGAGAACTGTTTTCCAAAGATCCTCAACTAGTTCAAGCCTTTGTTGCAATAAGTATCCTGGATCTTGATCCTCAACACATACCGTCGAGTGATTAGGGATATTTTCGTTAGGAAGATTTTTCAACATAACTTTATTATGAGGCAGTTCTACCGACTTAGTCACTAATAGATTGATTTCATTGGAATGAAATTTGTTTCCTCTTGTTTCATTTCTCCAATACCTTTCTGAAGCAAAGCCTGAATTGATTCACCTTTGGAATAAGAATCAAGCCATATCATTGATTGATTTCCATTGATTAAAACAGAATCGATAGGTTGAAGTAACTCAAACATATTAAGTTCCTTTGCTAAAGGAGTTACATCTAATAGAAGTTCCTTAATCCAATCACGACATTTTATTTGCGTTCCATTTTTCCAATGAAATAAATTTGCATCAAGACTAGATTTAGCTGCATTTAAATCATTGTTATCTGACAAAAGAGCCAATTCTGTTTGAGTTTTCGAGCTTGATTCAATTGGATCATACTTTTTGATGTTGTTTTTAAGATTAATAATTCGGAGTTCTAACAAAGCAGTAATAGCTAAAAGCAAATCAACATCACAGACCAAATCACATATCCTCAGCTCTAATCTATTTAAAACATGAGGCCTGTCTGGACCATTTGGCCTAACTGATGTCCATAAATGTCTTTCATTCTGCATATTGCCCTGAGCTAGTTGCTCCTCAACCCATTTCACATAATGTGCATGATCCAAAAACATAGGCACATTTGATGGAGTCTTCGGGAATTGAACCCATCTTTGAGAATGCGCCCCGGTGACATTCCCTGCTAAGAAAGGAGAACTAGCACTTAATGCTAGATATAATGATGCCTCACTTCTAACCAAGCGAAGAGCCGAAAAAAGTAAAGATAAATTTTCAATACCTAAATTTATATGAATACTTGCTGTGACAACATTGGTTCCATAATGTTTTTCTATAAATGAGTGATAGGGATTTTTTAAGTCTGACCTTTCAAAAATTTTTGTATTACCAAGACTTAAAGTACTTCCAGGAAGAATTGTCAATTGTTTACTACTAAGCCATTTCCGAAGTTTTTGTCTTGGGAGTAAAAGTGAATGTTTTAAAACTTCGTATCTTTTATCTGGAACAGTTATGTACTCAATATTTCTTTGATCAGGCTCATTCACAAAATCTAAAAGATCTGCAGTAACAGCTGATGCAACCCCAACATTTGCTCCGGCAAATGTGCCAGTAAAAAGCTCCACTTCAAAGCCTTTTAAAAGCATACAGTTGGTCATGAATTAGGAGCTTCTAAGCAAGCTAAAGCAGTAAACATACCTTTAGCTTTATTTAAAGTTTCTTGATACTCTTTAGAAGGAATGGAATCAGCAACAACCCCAGCCCCAGCTTGAACTTGAACCGTAAAATCGTTTTTATTTTTCCTACGAACAACCATCGTTCGGATAGTAATAGCTGTATTTAAAGCTCCATTTAAATCAATAGACCCATAAACACCTGAGTAAGGACCTCTACGTTGTTTTTCTAATTGATTAATTAGTTGCATCGCTCTGATCTTTGGAGCTCCACTAACAGTCCCAGCAGGAAAAGATGCAATCAACAAATCCCAGACATCCTTCCCTTCTTTTAAACTTCCTTCCACCTCGCTGACTATGTGCATTACATGTGAATATTTTTCTATAACCATTAATTCTTTTACAAAAACACTACCTGGGCAACAAACTCTACCTAAATCATTTCGACCTAAATCTACTAGCATCACATGCTCTGCTCTTTCTTTTGGATCTTTTAAAAGATCTTTCTCTAAAGTTTCATCTTCCAACGCATTATTACCTCTAGGACGAGTCCCTGCAATTGGTCTCAAACTAGCCTGAATTCCTTTTTCTGTTTGTTGAGCCTTAACCATAACCTCTGGACTAGAGCCAATAAGTTGCCAATCTCCAAAATCAAAAAATGCCATGAATGGTGATGGATTTACCATCCTTAAACTTCGATATAATTCAAAAGGTTTTTGTAAAACGGTAGATTCCAATTTCTGACTTAAAACTAATTGAAAAACATCGCCTTTTTTAATAAATTCTTTTGCTGATTTCACACTCTGTTCAAATTTGTCTTTTGTTGTATTACCAATAGTTTTTAAAGATCTATTTCCTTCTTCATCCCACTTTAAAGACTTGATCGGCTTTAAAGGAGCTGCCATTAATTCTTGAAGTTCTTTAATTTGGCCACAAGCAGTGTCATAAGCTTCTTCCGGAGACAATCCATCACTTACATTTCCATATGCAACAGCTGTTATTAAACGTTTAACTTGATCAAAAATCAAAATTTTATCCATAAACATCCAAATACCATCTGGTAAATCTTGATCAGATAATTTATGGATAGGTACAGAGGGCTCAATCCATTGAATTAATTCATACCCCCACATTCCAAAAAGTTGACCTAATTGAGGCAAGCCTGACAAACGAACAGATTTATAAGGCTCAAGCATTTTTCTGAGTATTTCAATAGGACTACCATGGAAAATTTCTTGTTTACCATTTCTCCAGGATCTGATCAATTCATTCCCCCTTACTATCACTTTCCATAGAGGGTCTGATGCGACCACACTCCACCTGCCAATAGTTTCTCCACCTTCTACGGATTCAAGTAATACTCCAGGAGGACAATCATTGCCTACTTTTAGCCAGGTTGTAAGAGGAGTTTCAAGATCCGCAGGCCAACTTTTTGCCAGAGGAACATAGCTTGCCCCGCTGGCAACTGAAAGAAGAAATTGTTTCTTATCTAAGCTAACCATGACTGCATAATGGCAGCCCAATATATGAATTTAAAGGGTGCAAAAGTTTAATTTGAATAACTCAAGCATCGTATGTTTTTTTTCCGCTAAATTTCAAGCTGGCTGGATTAGGATTTTCACCAATTCGTCTATTGTTATAACCTTCTTTAAGACGTCCCTCATTAGGCTTCTCAGAGAAAACACCATCTTTAGGAAAAAGTAATTCCCTATCTCCTCCAGGATAAATTCTGTATATCTGACAAGTTTCTATTCTTGGTTTAAATCCCCTCAACTGAGTATTCAATGCAAAACATTGCTCTTTTCTTGCAAAGTACATAAGATTATCACCCTCATGCATTACTGCAGCCCCACCAGTTGGAAGTTCAAAAACTTCAGAGGATTTACTTGTCCAAGTAATAGCGTACTTCTCCTCAGTTTCAGCAGAGTTTAATAATCCCCCTGTACTGCCAATGTGCTTTGGAAGTGTTCCAGGTAATACTTCAGTCATGTTTTCAGTTAAATCTACTTTTTCTTTATAATTTTAAATTAGCACTTTATTTTGTGCCTTTTGACTCATCGCATATCAACTTCACACGCGTCAACATTAATCAAGCTGATCAAATTCTTTTAATTCAGAAATAGGGAAAAATATCGTAATTCCACTGTCTCTTCTATTGGTAAGACGACCACCAAGGCTTTTTAAAAGCCTTTGAGTTGCAGCCTGACTAAGCTGCAAATTTCCAGTAGCTGGATTCCAGCTCAGAACTGGACCAATTTCTTCATTAGAAATATTATCTGAAACTTCTGAATTCTTGATTGTGGAAAGCTGAGTTAAGATTTGAAGCTTTAATCTTTGCCCAGCTGGTCTTAATTTCAAAATTAATTCCCCACCCGTTTGTAATCCACGAGTATTACGATCTATAAGGCCAGTCAGCATTAATTCAAGACCTTCAGAATCACTCAAAACCTTTGGCAAATCTGGAGTTATATCGAGAATCAATTTCAAGCCTTTTCGCTCCAATTGGTTATTCCACACTGGAGAAAGAATTGTTAGCATTTTGCCTAAATCAGTTAAAGCTAAATTTGTTTGATCTGGCTTTGTTCTCTCTAACTCAACTGCATTAAAAATCAAACCAAAACGATCAATTTGTTCTGTACATTCAATATCTATTTGCTTCAAACGATTTTCAACCACTCCAGGTAAACCTTGCTTCCTAAGAAGAGATCTTATTAAAGTTCTAATTGTCGCTAATGGGGTTCTTATTTCATGTGTTAAAGCTTCTAATAAAGAAATTTCACTGCTGCTTGAATTGGGTTTGTCATCATTAATTATATTGTCAGGCAAAGGCTGAATATTTAAACTTGGAGCAATATCAGCAAGACGTTTTGACAACAAAGGCCAAAAAACTTTAGATAAATCTTCATTGGTTTTCAGCTGCCCTAACTCCCCAAGTGCATTTCTGAGATGATTAGCTTGATCAATATTTTCTGTATTCAATCTATTATCAAGCAAGGTCAAAAGATCACTAAGAGTCTCAGGATCACTTCTCATTAATAATTTTCGCTCCTTACAATCGCCTTCCAAAGCCAAAGCAATTTGGATTTCAGGAGTAATGACTATAAGTAATGGATCATTTCCATCTTCCTCCAAAAGAGTTAAACGCTCGTAGTTTGATGAATCACTATGAACGTCTATCGAAACTGATTGACTTGGAGGTAACAATCCAACAGAAGGATGCGTAAGGTTTAATAAATCCTTAGGCGCCCACACCCATCCTTGAAATTTCTTAAGTAACTTAGGTTCGTATAAAGCTGGTAAAGGGGAAGACAACCATAAACCTCGACTTAGGTTCATAGGTAACAATATGTCTGATTGAAGAGTGTCTAATGCGGCCCACCACATTCTTCGAACTGCTGATTCACTGCATGAGGTATTAGGTACCCCATGAGCCATCCTTTTTTGTAAAGCTTGGATAGTTACCAGAGATGCGCTCACAAAGACCTCCAAAACTGGTGAAATCCTTTAAATCCTTTTGACTGATCAGATAGTAAAGGATGGAAAATCATAAAAACCAGAGTGAAAAATCTAGAAAAAATGTTTTTTGGCAATTTTTACTCAAAATTGTATTGAGAATACCTCAATAAATTCTGTTAATAAGTAAACAAGTCTTAATGGACAACTTAGGACCATTAAACCTAATTGCTCTATCTACTAAGGATTCAAAGTAATTAAATCTTTAGAATTGTCCAAGAAAGTCCTAAAAACGAAATCATCCTAATGACATTATTGTTTCATCTGATAGTGAGGATTCCTACCTTTACATAGATGATAAATTTGGCTCCAAAATGGTATATAGATTTAACCGAACAGATGCACAAAACTCTATTGAAACAGAATTACAAAGTTCATAAAAAACTCATGAGTAAAAACTGCTAATCAAAGATTTTTTCTTATTGATAGTCCCCTTCTAGAAACAGATAAACAAAAACCTAAACTTATAAAATTTACTAATAATGCAGTTCTTCCGTAACTCATAAAAGGTAATGGAATTCCTGTCACAGGTCCTAAACCAATAGTCATGAATATATTCACCATAATCTGAAAAATAAACATTGAAGCTATTCCAATAACGACTAAAGATTCAAAATCAGTTCGCGCCTCAAGAGCAATTTTAATTAATCGAAAAATTAGAATAAAAAACAAAGATATCACCAATAAAGTCCCTATAAAACCTGCCTCTTCTCCAAGAGCACTAAAAATAAAATCAGTATGTTGTTCTGGTATGAATTTTAATTTAGTTAATTGGCCTTGCATAAGACCTGTTCCCAGCAAACCTCCAGATCCGATTCCTATTTTACTTTGAAGCATATGATATCCACCGCCTAATGGATCTTGACTGGGATTTAGAAAAATGATTAAACGATCTCTTTGATAATCTTTTAAAGCAGTTGACCAAAACCAAGGAGTGATTCTTGCGATTAATGAGTGAAAAAAGATAACAAATAGTGTGAGTATTTTTTTATTTGGTAAAGTTTTAAAACCTAAAAAACCTATTAATGGAATCCAAATAATCAGTCCAATTTGATACAAACACGCAAGTAATCCTGTAACTACAGTAGCTAAAATAATAAATGCCCACTCATATGGCATACCTGACCAATACAACATCCCAAGTAGTATGGCTCCAAAAACAAGCGATGTCCCAAGATCAGGTTGGATAAAGACTAAAATCCAAGGGAAAAAAGAAACTAATAAAGGTTTTATTAATTGAGACAAGCCTAAAAATCTCTTGCGGTCTAAAATAGAAGCCAATATAAGTATCAAAGTTAATTTTGCAAACTCTGATGGTTGAATATTAAATCCAGCAAAGCTGAACCATCTCTGTGCTCCTAAAGCAGATGTACCACTAAAGTTTACATATAAAAGTGTTAAAATAGCGATAAAATATATTGGTATAATATATTTTCGCAAATTTTGCAAAGGAAATTGAGCTAGAAAATAAACAATTAAAGAACCAATACAAGCCGTGATTGCATGTTGGTACCAATCTGCAATTCCAAGATTTCTTTGAGTACTTGCAATCAAAAAGCAAGATAAAAGTACTAAAACAACAGGCACTATCCAAATGATATAATCTACATTTTTCAAAAATTTATTATTTCTAACAACTTTTAAATTTGAGATATTCTTGCGACCAAATCCTATCATTACCTTAAATTAATCTTTAATAGAAAGTGAATTACAAATAGTTCCAGCAAGTTCTAAAAATACTTTTGCTGTTATTGAATCTCTTGATGTATAAACTACTGGGAGATGATTACCTGTACCAGAATAGGTGTCTGATTCAATAGGGACCTGAGCAAGTAAGGGGACATTATTTTCTTTAGCCAATTGCTTGCCCCCACCAGAACCGAAAATTTCATAAGATTTTTGAGGTTGATCGGGAGGGATAAAACAGGTCATATTTTCAATCACTCCAAGGATGGGAATATTCATTTGTTTAAACATTGCCAATCCCCTTCTTGAATCCTGAAGAGAAACATTTTGCGGAGTAGTAACAATAATTACACCTGCCATCGGAACTGCTTGAGCCAAAGAAAGTTGAGCATCCCCAGTCCCGGGTGGAAGATCGACAATTAAAAAATCACGATCACCCCAGGAAGCTTGATATAAAAATTGGCGAATAATTCCATTAAGCATTGGCCCACGCCAAATTACCGGCTGATTTTGATCAATTAATAATCCCATTGAAACCATTCCTATACCGCAGGTTTCAATGGGAATAATCTTTTGTTCTGTACCTGTACCACTGACTTGAGGAGTTACTTCGCTAACACCAAGCATATAAGGAGTATTAGGGCCATATATATCCGCGTCAAGCAACCCAACCTTGAAACCCTTTTGACTAAGGGCACATGCCAAATTCACGGCAACGGTACTTTTTCCCACACCACCCTTACCACTACTTATGGCAAGTACATTTTTCACGTTTGGTATTGGGTTTAATCCTTGAGATTGACTACCATGTCCGGCTTGACCAATAGGA
>Ga0208261_1000443_pt1 | contig 16454 bp, 18 predicted proteins | sample Knorr_S7_td_DCM__FD_185595 | JGI IMG/M metagenome (GOLD analysis project Ga0208261, IMG submission 185595) | Marine microbial communities from Southern Atlantic Ocean transect - Knorr_S7_td_DCM_ad_131m_LV_B (SPAdes) (version 3) | ecosystem: Environmental > Aquatic > Marine > Oceanic | place...
AGTTGATTCACCAAGTCTATTTCTTAAAGACCTAGATACCATTATTATTTTTTATTTTTAGTATTTAATTTTTTAATACTCTGATTTAAATCTTCAAATATTTTTATTGTAGAACTATCTAAAAATCCTTGATCATTGATTTTATTTATCAACTGTAAAATACTAGATTGAGTATTTAATTGAGTTGTTAAAAAATTGGATAGTTTTTCATCCATTTCTGCTGAATGAGTATTAACATTTTTAATTTGCTCATTTAAGTTAGCTAAATTAACATTAATCTCATTTTGATTTTCTGAAGTTTTTTTTAAAGAATAAACAATACTATCTAAATTATCATAAATTTTTTGAAGTGCTTGTTGACTCATATTATCAGAAGGTGATGAATTAAGTAAATCTGGAATAGAATTGTTCTCCAATATTTTTTCGAAAAATAAACTAAACTTATTTTGTGCTTGCCCAAGATTTATATCCATAAAACCAAGAATTAATGATCCAGCTAATCCAAGTAATGAACTACTAAAAGCAATACTCATTCCTTGTAAAGGTGCATTTAAACCGTCTTTTAAAGAGTTAAAAAAACCAGCAACATTTGTATCATCAATACCAAGACCACTAATAACGTCACCAACCGAACCTATTGTCTTCAGTAACCCCCAGAAAGTTCCAAGTAATCCTAAAAAAACTAATAAACCAACTAAGTATCTTGAAGTTTCTCTAACACTTGATAATGACATATCAGAATTTTCAATTAACCTATTAATTGCAGAACTTTTAAAAACAAATCTGCCTTCCACTTGTTTAAGATCGCCAGAAATATTTTTTAAATTACTATTATTATTTAGAAAAGATTTTGGAGATTTATTTATTTCAAAATTTGCTAAGGCTATATAATCTGTATTTAGACCAGCAAGCTTTAGTAAATTAAAAATAATACCAACAGCCAAAGCTGCTAAAATTATTAAATTTATAAATATATTTGATAAAAAAGCATTTTGAAGAACAGGATAAAGAAGAACAACAATAATAAATACTATTCCTAAAAACAAGCCTACTCTTAATAAATATTGGTTCAAACTTTTTGGCATAAAATAGTATTTTGTTAATATATGTTTATAATAAGTATTTTATACATCTAAATTATGTCAATTATACATATAGTTTCTTGTTAAGGGTAAATTATTAATATTCTTAGCAATTTGGATTTGGAAAACAACATTTCCCATATTGATAAAAGAATATTTACTAGCAAGTAAATAAAATTCCCACATACGATAAAAGCGCTCATCAAACATTTTAACAATTTTATCCTTGTTTTTTTGAACATTTCTATACCAATGAGTTAACGTATGAGCGTAATGTAACCTAAGTATCTCAATATCAGTTATATTTATATTTAGTTTTTGAGTTTCATTAATAATATCAGATAGAGAAGGTATATATCCTCCAGGAAAAATATATTTTCTTATCCACGGGCTTGTTGCAGTTGGAATACCTCTTTGTCCAATAGTATGAAGAAGAAATACTCCATTTTCTTTTAATAAATCATATGTTTTTTTTAAATAAGTTCTAAAGTATTTGATACCAACATGCTCAAACATTCCCACAGATACAATTCGATCATATTTATGAGTCTCATTTCTATAGTCTTGTATTTTAAATGAAATTTTATCCGACAAACCCTCTTCCTGAGCTCTTTTAGAAGCAGTGTTAAATTGATTTTCAGATAGAGTAATGCCTTTAACATTAGCTCCAGTCTGCTTAGCTATTTCTATAGCCATACCACCCCATCCACATCCAATATCTAATACAGTCATATTATCAGTAATATTAAGCTTGTTTATTATATGATTTTTTTTATCAATTTGAGCCTGATTTAAACTGATATTTTCGTTATGAAAATAGGCACAAGAGTATTGCATATCTTGATCTAAAAAAAGTTTATACAAATCTTCTTTTAAATCATAATGATGTGCAACATTTTGTTTTGATTTAACAGCTTCATTGAGCTGCTGGAAAATTTTAAAATATCCAGAGAAATTCTCATATATTCTATATATAAAATTATTTTGAATAAAATCATCGTAACATGAAGTTATCAAATCAATTAATTGCTCTATTGTGCCCTCTATTATTAATATTTCTTGATTCATGTAGCCTTCTCCAAAGTAAAGACCTGGATTTCTAAACAATTTTTTTTCTATTGACTTAGTGGTTAGTTTAATTTTTAAATTATCTGGACCACTTCCAAACTCATGGATTTTATCACTACTATCTATAATTAAAATTTTTCCTTTAAAATTTACTTTTTTTAAAACAGAATAAAGCATATTTTTTTAGAATACTATTTTAAGAAAATGGCTAATAATGTCAACAAAATGAAAATGGCTGAGTTAAAAAACACAGCCATTAAAGAAGAAAAAATTTATGCTGCTATGCGACGATTTTTTTGAGCTTCTTTTTCTTTTTTCAGCTCTCTTTCGTCAATATAAGCAACTTCACAATGCTGTTTACAGTATGGTTTTCCAGTCAAAGTATTAGCCTCACAAAAATGAAAATCTTTTTCTTGAGGATCTCCAATTGGCCACTGACAGCTAGAGAAAGTGTGTGTCACTCTATTTTGTTTAAAATAGTTTTTAATAATAGACATTATTTAGTTCCTTTTTAACCTGTAAATATTGAAATCTGTAATTATCGAAGTAGTTTATAAGATCGAAAAATCCAGTATTCAAGAACAATTATAAAAAAAACTATATATCCCAATATGTTAGTATAAGAATTAAATACAACTACTATATGTAGATAATAAAACTGTTTTTTTTATCTACAAAAACGAATCGGAATTTATAAAATTAAAATTAATAGAATAATCAAGAAAAAAGCTGAATATGAGCGAATTACAATTTTTCTGGATAGCCTAGAATTCTGAGGTTTCCTAAAATAAATAAATAAAATTATTATAGACCAAAAAAAAAATAAAATTAACCAGCCAAAAATTAAAGCAATATAAAAATCATTATACATTTAAAATTTTTTTATTCAGATAGCGCTCTTTTTTGAATATATTTTTGATGATATTCCTCAGCCTTATAAAAAGTATCAGCTTTAGTAATTGCAGTTACTATCATATTGTTGAAAGAAGTTTGATGCTTTCCTTTAGATGTTTCTGCAATTTTTTTTTGAAATTCATCGAAATAATAAATAACTGAACGGTATTGACGTCCAATATCTGGGCCCTGTCTATCAATAGTAGTTGGATCATGACACTTCCAAAATTCATCTACTAATGTTGAGTATGAAATAATCTCATCATCAAAATCAAGTTGCAAAACCTCAGCATGATCAGTATTTTGATAACATACACTCTCATAAGTTGGGTTTTTTGTGTTACCTCCCGAATACCCTACTTCAGTTTTAATAATACCAGACATTTCTCTAAAATGTTCTTCTACACCCCAAAAACAACCTGCTCCAAATAATGCTTTTTGAATCATATATTAAATATATACACTAAATTTATTTATTCAAATTTATGACATTAAAATATCAAATAATTAATAAAAAAGATCTTTACTCAGGTTTCTTTAAATTGAAAAAATTAGAATTTATTCATCAAAAACACGATGGAAGCTGGACTGATAAAGTAGATCGAGAAATTTTTAGTGGAGCTCATGTATCTACTTTATTGCCATATGATCCTGTAAGAAAAGAAATTGTGTTAATTCAACAATTCAGAGCAGGAGTTATATCAAGATATGATGATGACTACCTATATGAAATTGTAGCAGGTATTATAGATAAAAATGAGTCGCCTGAAGAGACTGCTATAAGAGAATGTGATGAGGAAACTGGTTGTAAAGTAAATAAGATTACACCTATTCAGGGCTATTTTCCAGCTCCTGGATCATCAGAATCCTATTATCATTTGTTTTTAGGTGAAGTTAATTCATTTGATGGAGAGAGAATTATGGGGCTTAAAAGTGAAAATGAAAATATATTAGTTAAATCTTATAAAGTTGAACAAGTAAGAAATATGTTGAAGAATAAAGAAATTAAAAATGGTTTAACGCTTATAGCACTTCAATGGTTCTTTTTAGAGTATTATAAAGATTAAGTACCTAAGCCTCTTTCATAGGGTTGAACTAATTCTTTACAAATTAACATCATATCAAGAGTCTCAATTTTTTTGTCAATTGTTTGATATTCTTGACATTCATAAATTTCATCATCTTTTTGCAAAACAGTAACAAATAGAAGTATATATAAACCATTGACTGTCTCAATGTTGTTGATTGCATAACTTTTTACTTCAAAACCTTCATTAATTAGATCTTTATAAGTTTTTTCAGACTCTTGCCATTGATCTATATTAGGATTGGCGTACAATATAGACGTAAAAAATAAAAATACGATACAAGTAAAAAACAATTTTAATTTTCTTTTAACCATTTTAAAACACCATCTATATGTTTATCTATTGGATATATAGGATAAAAAACTTTTTTAACAATTTTTTTTTCAACAATTAAAGTTAAGCGTTTTAAGTAGATTTTATCCTCAACTAAAAATGTTGGGAGGTTCAAAGCGTTCTTGAGTTCTAATTTTTCATCACTTAATACGTCAAATGGCACACTAAGACGATTAGTCATTTCTTTATTGTAATTAACGCTTTGAGTTGAAATTCCAATAGGGACTGCATTTAAACCAATAAGATCATCATAATTATCTCTAAATTTACATGTTTGTAATGTGCAGCCATTTGCTCCAGGAATTTTATTCCAATTTTCAGGAAGTGGCATGTCTGGTCTTCCGGTCATAGGAAAAAAGTAGAGTATCATTCTAAAGGTATCTAAGCGATCAAGTCGCAAATAATTTCCTTCTTGATTTGGCAATGAAATACTTGGAATATTTAAGTTTTTTAGATGATTTGCTGCATCATCATCTACTGGTATAGGAAATTTTTGACTCACACTCATTATTGTATTGTAATAATAGCCTCTTTATATCATAACAACTTATTATGACTCAAATAAAACCAACAGCGGGTCAAACAACCCCTCGCTTTGCAGATATTGCAACTTTTTTTCGTCTGCCTATAGTTAAGGACTTAAATAAATTAGATTATTGTATTTGTGGAATACCATGGGATGGAGGAACAACTAATAGGCCTGGCGCAAGACATGGGCCAAGAGAAATTAGAAATGCTTCTTCACTTATCAGAACATATCACCCATCATCATTAAAAAGCCCATACGATAATTATCAAATTGCAGACATCGGTGATTGCCCAGTGAATCCTGCAGATCTACAAGACTCACTTAATAAAATAACTAGTTTTTATAACAAAATTGCTGAAACAAAAACAATACCACTTTCTATAGGAGGTGATCATCTTATTTCTCTTCCAATATTAAGAGCATTAGCAAAAAATAAACCTGTGGGAATGTTTCAATTTGATTCTCATTCAGATACCTGGGATACTTACTTTGGTGGATTTAAATATACTCACGGAACTCCATTTAGAAGAGCTATTGAAGAGAATCTTATTGATCCTAAAAAATATGTTATTCTAGGATTGCGAGGTGGCCTTTATGACCCTGATGACTTAACTTGGGCAATAGATCAAGGAGTCACAATAATATCAACTGATAAATTTTATGAAATCGGTTTTAAAGAAACAATTAAAATAATCAAAGATGTATTAGCAGATACTCCAACTTACTTCACCTTTGATATTGATGGAATTGATCCAACATTTGCTCCTGGAACAGGAACCCCTGAAGTTGGAGGGATTAATGTTAGAGAATCTCAATTAGTTATAAGAGAATTAAGGGATTTGCATTTTATTGGAGCAGATGTTGTTGAAGTATCTCCTCCATTTGATCTTAACAATATGACTTCATTAGTTGGTGCAACAATAGCTTTTGAAATACTGTGCACTATGACAAAAACAAATTAGTATTATTCAAACTAGCTCTTAGGTAAGGTACATCTTTCATCAATAATATTTGCATTTTTTAATTCGTTCCATAGGTCATTTGGAATTTTTATATTCAAATTAGATATATTATTATCAATTTGATCTTCTCTATCCATACCTATTACAAGAGAAGCAACCTGTTTATTAGCATAACAAAACTGCAATGCTGCAGCTGGTACTGAAACATTATACCTATTACAAATGCTTAATATTTTATTATATTTTATCTTTATACTCTCTGGAATTTTATCATAAAAATAAGTTATATTATTTCCAATGCCCTTTGCAAGAATGCCAGAATTAAAAACTCCTCCAAGAATTATACCAATATTTTTTTCTTCAGCAATGGGTAGGCAGTCATCAAGCGCGCTTTGATCTAATAACGTATATCTACCTGCTAACAATATGCAGTCAAAATCACCTTCTTCTGCAAATCTTTTGCATATATCAGAATTATTTACACCTACACCAATTGCTTTAATAACTTTTTCTTCTTTTAATTTAGATATTGCCTTGTAAGCTCCTTTCATTGCAATTTTAAAATAATGATCTACTTGCTCTCCATACGTATAAGTATCAACGTCATGAATTAAACAGATATCAATTTTTGATGTATTCAATCTATGTAAAGATTGCTCAAAAGATTTCATTACACCATCATATGAATAGTCTACATTTGGAATGAAGTTTAATCCACCTGCCCATTTTCCTCTATTTATGTTTTCTTCTTTTTGTGGTGTTAAATATCTTCCAACTTTTGTAGATAAATAATAACTATCTGAATTTAATGTTTTTAGAAAACTCCCTAATCGATGTTCACTTAGTCCATTTCCATAATAAGGAGAAGTATCATACAGATTTATATTAGAGTCATTGCAACGCGCTAGAGTTTTATAACAAGTTGCATCATCTAATTTTTCAAACAAATTTCCAATAGGTGCGCCACCAAAGCCTATTGTTGATAAAAATATATCCGTATTACCCAATTTTCTTTTTTGCATAATTGAATAATATTTTATATAGCAAAAATTAGAGGTACGAAACTAAACCTATTTCTTTTCTAAATCGATCTCTTATTGTAACAGCATTAAGAGGTATTGGTTTTATTGGCACATTTCCTGACTTAATTTTTGATATAATAACATAAGAATTATTTTTATCAGTCAGAGCTTTCTGTAAATTTTCATTTGTTTCTTCACCTGAGCATTCAATTACATTTTTGCAACCAGCTCCAATAGCAACATTCTTTAAAGATGTACTTTCATTAGTAAAAGTTTTTTGATCACCTGTTGATCCGTATGAGCCATTATCAACAATAAGAAGTGTATAATTAGATGGAGCTCTATTACCAATTGTTGCAAGGGTGTTCATATTCATTAAAACTGATCCATCACCATCAATACTTATAACATTTTTATCAATGGATAATGATAAGCCTAAACCAATTGATGATGCTAAACCCATACTACCCAACATATAAAAGTAATTTGGACGGTCATTAATTTTATATAATTCTTGTGAAGGTAAACCAATGTTGCAGATCACAAGTTCATTTTCAATTGTTTGTTGCAAAAGATTTAATAATTCAAATCTATTCATTTAATCATCCTCCATTAAATTAAAATTACAAAGCACAGCTACAGGACTTTCAATCACCTTGGCATGATTAGTAAAAGTTGAAATTTTATCTAAATCTTCTTCAATATTACAATGAAGCATTGGTATTCGAAGTGTGTTAAGAATATCTTCTGTGACACTTCCCATGCCGCCCTGAGCTCCCACAGGTTCCCCAGGAGTTCCTCGGTAGCTTATTAAGAAAACTACAGGTATTTGATATAATTGAAGAAGAGAAACTATAGAGTTTACTGAATTGCCAATACCAGTATTCTGCATCATAATACAAGGAAGTTTATTGCCAAGATAAGCTCCAGCGCAAATTCCCATTCCCTCTTCTTCTCTAGGAATAGCTGAATAATAAATTTCTTTATCATTCTCTAATATAGTGATCATATTAGCTAATAGTTTACATGGAACACTAAGAAAAAAATCAGCGCCGCCTGATTTTAAATTTTTTATAATCTTTTGGCTAATTTTCATCGTTTTAATTTAATACTAAAATAAAATTATAAAACAAGATTTTGTTTTATTAAAGGTTGTTAAGTAATTTAATCTTTATTTTAGATATATAATTGTTATTTTTTCTCAATATTGGAGAAGGAAAATTGGGATGATTAACCGCATCAGGATAATGTTGAGGCTCTAAACACATTCCATATTGAGAGCCGTATGCCTTATTATACTTGCCAATATACTTATCCAACATCATATTGCCTGTATAAAACTGAATACCATGTTGATTAGTAAAATACTCAACTCCCATTCCAGTTTTGTTACTATAAATCTTAGCGACTGACTCTCTCATGGACTGATCTTTTAAAACATAGTTATGATCAATTCCTCCAGAATTAAGAAATTCTTTACTTATTAAAAAATCATTCTTTAAATTAAATTTTGTATCTTCAATATTTATAATTTTACCAGTAGGGATAGATTGTTCATCCGTCTCACATATCGAGTTAGAATTAATATGCACAACATGATCTTCATTATTTTGATAATGATCTCCGTGGCCATGAAAGTTCCAATAATTATGGTTTGTAAGATTAACTAAAGTATCTTTATCTGAAATGGCTTGAAAATTTATTAAAAGTTCATTGTTATTATTTAATTCATAAGTAACCTTACAATCTAGATTGCCTGGATAATTTTCTTCCATATCGAGTGAAAGATAACTCATCACACATTTGATAGAATTTTTTTCCTCCTCAATATTATCTATTTTCCATATTTTTTTATTAAAACCAGTTTTACCTCCATGGAGATGATTTGGTGGGGTGTTCGGATATAATTGATAATGATTTTTATCTAAAGAGAACTTTGCAGATCCTATTCTATTTGCTACTCTTCCAATAATAGAATTAAAATAACCGTTTGACTCCAAAACACCTTCGATATTACCATAGCCTAAAAGAACATCCTCAGTTTTATCTTCTTGATTCATAATAGGTATATTAACCTCATGAATGTATCCACCATAGGTATAAAATTTAAAGTTAAAATTATTATCGTTATGAACTTCAACTGACTCTATATTTAGCTCAGATGGGTTATCTATTTTTTCTACTTTAACTTTCATTATACTTTTCTATCTCTTGTTTTTGATAAATTATTTTGACGTAAATATATAATTATACCTCCAGCAACTATAAATAAAGCACCTGGAAATAATTGATCTACTGGCCACTCTTTAAAGAAAATCCAACCCAAAATTAAAGCAAAAAATATTTCAATATAATCAAAGGGCATAATTTTACTAAGTTCTGCTTTTCTAGAACCATAAATTAATAATAAAACACCTGTTCCACCAGTAAAACCCATTAAAAACAATATAAACAAATCATATAAACTTTTGAAATTTTCCCACATATTAAATGTAATAACCAAAAGTATTGCACAGATTAAAGTACCAATATTGGCGTAAAGATTTATTAATGGTACGGGGGTATCATTTGAAAAATTTAAGGCTGTTATTCTTGCAAGAGAATAACCAAAGGCAGCCATTACAGGAAGTAACATATAAAAATTAAAGCTTTCAGACCAAGGTTGCATAATAAATATTATACCCACAAAACCGGTTAATACGGCTAATGTTTTATACCATCCAAATTTTTCACCAAGTAGTGGTATTGCTAATAATGTAACCATCATTGGTCCTGTGTACTCCATTGTTGCAACTAAAGCATAAGGTAAATAAAGATACGAGGTATATAAACATAATTGGGCAAAAGACATAATTAGGCCCCTTGCTAAACCGAAACGCCATCTTTTTATGACTAATTTTTTTCCACTATCATGCCAGTCTTGCGAAAAATACAATGCAATAAAACATGGTATCATTCCAAACAGATTTCTAAAAACTGATAATTGTGCAGCAGGATAATCATCTCTAAGGTATTTTATCGCAATACCCATACAGTCTAATAAAAATAATCCGGATAAGGAAAGTGCAACTGCTATAAATAAATTACTTTTCACCCACAATTAACGCAACATTGATCAACCCAATGATTGGGTGAAACTTCTTTAAGGCCCATTTCAATATTACCTTCTTTACAATCATGTGTGGGGTTTGGACATCTTGTTCTAAAAACACAGCCCGAGGGTGGGTTCATTGCACTAGGGATTTCTCCTTGAAGCTCTATAGCTTTAGATTTATTTTCAGGATCAATTGAAGGAATAGAGGATAATAGTGCCTTCGTATAAGAGTGTCTCGGATTACTAAACAACTCTCTTGATGGTGCCATTTCAACTATATGACCAAGATACATTACCGCAACAATATCACATACATGGGCAACAACACTTAAATCATGGCTTATAAATAAATAAGTTAAATTTAGATCTTCTTGAAGTTGTTTTAAAAGATTTAAAATATCTGCTTGAATTGAAACATCTAATGCTGCAACACTTTCATCTGCAACAATAAATTTTGGATTACTTACTAGTGCTCTTGCAATTGAAATACGTTGACGCTGACCTCCAGAAAAAGCGTGTGGAAATCTCCTTAAGTGTTCAAGATTTAATCGGCATTTAGCAGCGATATCTCGAACTCTCTCATCAGTTTCTTCTCTTGAATTAGTTATTTTCATCACTTCTAATGGCTCTGCAATTATATCTCTAACTGTCATTCGTGGGCTGAGTGCTGCATAGGGATCTTGAAAGATTAGTTGTGCTTTTTTTCTGTATTCCTTCATTTCCTTTGAAGTAATTGATGTTAAGTCATAATCCTTTTCGTCATCATGAAATATTACATTTCCTTGACTTATTTTATTAGCACCTAATATTGCTCTTCCAAGTGTGGTTTTCCCTGACCCTGACTCGCCAACTAGTCCAAAGAAAGATCCCTTTTTAATCTTAATATTAATATTATTAACGGCTTTTATTTTTTGTTTTTTTGATAAAAAATTTTCTTGATAGTCAAATGATACTGATAAATTATTTACTGATACTATATTTTCATTCATATTTAACCACAATTAACACAACATTTATCAACCCAATGACCAGGACTTACTTCTATCAAGCCCATTTCAGTATTGCCTTCTCTACAGTCATGTGTTGGGTCAGGACATCTTGTTCTAAAAACACAAGCACTAGGTCTGTCTAAAGGACTTGGAATATTACCAGGTATTGGTTTTAAGGGTGCGTCCAGATTATTAATATCGGGAAGCGCATTTAGTAATCCTCTCGTATATGGGTGTTTAGGATTTTTTAAAATTTCATTAACAGGACCACGCTCAACAATACTGCCTAAATACATCACCGCAACATCATCAGCAACTTGTGCAATAACACCTAGATCATGAGTGATGAATATGACACCCATATTGAATTCTTTAATAATATCTTTCATTAAATTTATTACCTGTGCTTGAATAGTTACATCTAACGCTGTTGTAGGCTCATCAGCTAACAATAGTTTAGGCATTGTTGATAAAGCCATAGCAATCATTGCCCGCTGCCTCATTCCTCCTGACAGCTCAAAAGCATATTGATTAAATCGCTTTTCAGCATCTGCTATCCCTACCCTATTTAACATATCTATTGATATATTTTTTGCTTCCTTTTTATCCATTGGTTTATGAATCATAAGTTGCTCAACCATTTGGTAACCAATTTTAATTGCTGGAGCAAAACTAGCCATTGGTTCTTGAAAAATCATTGAAACTTTTCCACCTCTAATTTTTTTTAAATCATTTTTTGATGTAAATTTTAAAACATTTTCGTCATCAATTATTATTTCTGCATTATCATTATATATTGTATTTCCTGGATTGAGTTGCATGATAGATTTTGCTGTAACGGATTTACCAGATCCTGACTCACCAACAATACCTAAAACCTTTCCTTGATCCAATGTTAAAGACACATTATCAATTGCTGTTATACGACCTTCATCAGTATCAAACTTTACATCAAGATTATTTATTTCTAAAAGATGAGTCATAGAATATTAATTTTTTGTTTTGTGTGGATCTGCAGCGTCTCGAAGACCATCTCCGACATACACAAATGTTAAAATTAAAACAACTAAGAAAAAGACAGGTATAAAATACCATTGATAGTTTAGTAAAACATCTGCCTTTGTTGCATTTTGTAAAAGTACACCTAATGAATTTACAGGTTCTCTTAAACCTAAGCCTATAAAACTTAGAGCAGTTTCAGATAACAACATGTAAGGAAAGCTGATAACCAGATCAACAATTATGTAGCTTGTAAAACTTGGTAAAAGATGTCTGATAATTATATGGGTTGATGAAGCTCCACACATTTTAGCTGCAAGAATATATTCTTGACTTCTTTCACTTAATAAATGAGTTCGAACACGTCTTGCCAAAGTTGGCCAAGATATCAAACCTAATAAACAGGATATAAAGAAAAACCTGAGTTCTGAACTCCATTCAAGAGGTGCAAAAGCGGCAAGACACATAAATAAAGGTATGGGTGGAACTGTTCGAATAGCATCTGTAAACATTTGTAACAAACTATCAATCCAGCCACCATAATATCCAGAGATACCTCCAATAATTAAGGACAAAACGAAAGAGATAAACACTCCCAGTGTTCCAACAGCTAATGAAATATATATTGCACTTAAGGTTCTACTAAATAAATCTTTTCCTGCTTTATCAGTTCCAAATAGATGAATTCCACCTTCCTCCACACCAAATAAATGCGTATCAAATGTTAGTCCTGGAATTGTAAAATCTAATGCCTTACCTGGAAGATTAATACTATAATTAAAATATTTATATTCCCAACCTTTAACAAAAAAATAAACATAGCGTCTTTTTTCAGTATCTGTTTTATAAACCCATCTGAAATTTGTATCAGCTCCTCTATACTTTGTTAGAGTATGTAAAAAAGGTCTAGGAGAAAAACCGTTTTCATCCCAAAACATTGGAATTTGTGGAGCACCGTTTTCATAATTTTTATCACGACCTGCAATTGTAGGATCATATGGAGATAAAAACCCAGAAAAAAGACTGCAAACTATCATAAATAACAAGATAGATCCTGCTATCATCGCTGAACGGTTTCCAAAGAAACGCGTTCTTACTAATTGCATTTGAGTAGCAGTATAGTACGCTTCTTTCTTTTTTATACTAACTTCCACCCATGACTCCTTTTCTAATTCTTGGATCCATTATTGCTAATAATATATCGGTGACAAAATTTACAAAAACGATTGTTGCAGTTAATAAAAATATAATTGCACCTGCTAATTGTTGATCATTAGATCTAGCTAGAGCCTCAATCAATAATGCACCAGCTTCAGTTAAGATTAAAATCAATGCAACCACTGGTAGTGCACTAAAAATTCTATTTAAATCAAAACCGATCGAATTAATAACTGGTCCAAGTGAGTGCTTTGCTGGATAACGCCATAATAGACTCATACCTGATATCCCTCTAGCTCTTGCTGCCATAACATAAAGTTTATCATTTTCATCTAACATTAATGCTCTAACGGTCTGAAGTGCAAAAGCAGTAGCGTTCCATCCAAGAACAAAAATTGGTAACCAAGCTCTAGCAAGAAAATCTTTTACTTTATCAGCAGACCAGGGCGCATTTTCATATTCTTGAGAAAATAAACCTGTCATCGTATCTCCATAATACACTGTCATAAAAAGCATAATACAAAGTGCTACTAAAAAATTCGGTAAAGCTATTCCAAGATAGCTAATAAATTTCAGAGACTGATCTAAAGAAACATATTTTGTCGTGGCGGAAATAATACCAACTGGTATCGCTATTAAATATGAAAAAATTAAAGCTACTAAACATATAGTAAGTGAAAGCACAAACCTCCCACTAAGAAGATCATTAATATTCATACGAAGAATACAGCTATCTCCAAAATCTTGTTTAACTGCAATATCAGATACCCATTTTCCAAACCGATATAAAAAAGGCTTATCTAAACCAAGTCGCACTTTCTCTGCTTCAATATCTTCAAAGGTAATTTGTGAACCTTGAGTGTTTTTAAAGGCAAGATATCGTTCCGCACAAGTTCCTGGGACTAACTCCATCAAAGAGAAAACTATAAAACAAACTATGAGTAATGTTACTATCGATAAAAATGCTCTAGTAATTGTAAACTGTATAAAATTAATCATAATTTGATTTTTTTATTAATTGATATCCAAGACTAATTAGAAAAAATAAAAGCGGCAATAAAAAATTGCCGCTTTTTAAAGAATTTATTACTTTACCTTATTCGTCTAACCACCACTGTGTAGCTAGATATGGATAAGTTCTGTAATACTCATAAGAAGTTGTTTTGAATTGCGTAAAGTTTTTCAAAGCATTTCTATGATATGTTGGGAATGGTGCTTTTACAGTACCAATTAACAAAGTTTGTTCTGTTAACATAGTAGTGATTTTTTCACCCCACTCATTAGATTCAGCTGTACCTAAAGCGTATGATTGGAATTTATCAATCCCATCGCTTAAGTCGTAAACCCATTGTGGAGGTTCTACACCGTCTGAGCCATTACTATCAATGTAAGCAGCCCATAACATACCTTGAGTATGATTGAAGTAGTTACCAAATGGTGCTTTAAATGTTTCAGGATTACCTGCAATAATAGCCAATGGTTGACCTTTATCCCAAGCGTGAACATCTAGAGCATTTGAAGATTGTGAACCACGATATTCATCTGGTGTAACTTCTTTAAAGTTTGTTTTAACACCAACATCATTCCACATACGTGCAACTAGTTCAACTTCAACACCACCAATACCTTGAGTTGCATAGTCAATGTTCATAGCAAAAGGAGATCCATTAGGAAGCTCTCTAAAGCCATCACCATCAACATCTTTTAATCCAACTTCATCAAGTAAAGCGTTAGCTCCATCTGGATCATATTGAGTCATATGCATTTTGATTTCATCAGAAACAAAATCAGGTGCAGGTGAAATACCTACAAACTGCTCTACAACACCCATTCCATAGTAAGCAACATCGTTGATTTCATTTCTATCAAGTGCAATTGACATTGCTTGACGGAAACGAATATCACCATAGACTTTACGTTTTTCCATATCTGGATGAGTTACGTTAAAGCTAAATAGTGCAGCACCACAACCTGGGTTAATTTGAAGATTATACTCACCTGAGTCAGCACCATCTAATAATTGAGGCGCAGATTCCAGTTGAACAGATTGAGATTTATAATCAACTTCACCATTAACTAGTTTTAACAATCTAATCTCATTTTCATTGATGTATCTTTCATTTTGATAATCAATGTATGGTAATTGATTTCCAGCAGTATCAACTTGATGGAAATATGGATTAGCTGCGTACACTCTTCCCTCAGTAGTATCTTCAATAGTCATATAAGCTTCTAATGAAGGATAAGCTGCGTACACTAAGCCACTAACTAGATCAGGGTTTCTCAACATAGGAGTTGGAGTATCAGTCCAACCTGAGTTACCATAATAAGCAGCAAGAGCATCCCAACCATCTGCAAAACCTAAAGCTTGTGCATTTGCATCAGCATTAGAGTCTATTTCAGGATGAAATTGTTCTAAGAAATGTGCAGGCATAAAAAATTGGTTGTATGACCATGCTATAGTTGCAGTTAAACCTGGGAAAGGTGATGGTAAGTTAAATCTAGCTGTTACATCATCAATAACATCAACAGTCATTGGTTCACCACCAACAAGAAGATAAGGATATGGTTTTTCTCTAATGTTAGTATTCATCATTAGATCTTCATACCAAAATTCTACATCTCTAGCAGTAAATGGTTCTCCGTTAGACCATTTATGTCCTTTTCTCAGTGTAAAAGTTAAAGTTGTGAAATCATCATTCCACTCAAAACTTTTAGCAACATTTGGTACAATAGTTGTTAAGTCATCAGCAAATCTTAATAAGTTTACGTGACGAGTTGATAACATATCTGAAGTACCTGCTTCAGTTGCATTTGATAAGAAATTAATTGTACCACCGTAGCTACCAATTGAATCATAAGGTCTAACAACTAGCGGCTCTTCAGGAAGTCTATCTCCAACTGGAGGTAAAGCTTTATTACCCTGAATACTTGCATTAATACTTGCAATATTTGGGTTTTCCTTAAATTGCATTTCGCAACCTGCTAATTGTTCAAACTCATCTAATTCGTACTGTTGAGTATATTGTCCAGCATCAACACCATTTGGATTACTTTGAGTTGAACCATTACCTGCGCAAGCACCAGCAAAAGAATAACTACTCCATGATATTGAAGCTAAAGAAAATACAACAGCTAAAATTAATTTTTTAAACATATTATTTCTCCTCTTTAAATTTAAAGTAATGATGAAGTCATTACATATATAAGCTTAAAATACAAAAAAAATTTGACAG
>Ga0208261_1000444_pt1 | contig 16441 bp, 11 predicted proteins | sample Knorr_S7_td_DCM__FD_185595 | JGI IMG/M metagenome (GOLD analysis project Ga0208261, IMG submission 185595) | Marine microbial communities from Southern Atlantic Ocean transect - Knorr_S7_td_DCM_ad_131m_LV_B (SPAdes) (version 3) | ecosystem: Environmental > Aquatic > Marine > Oceanic | place...
AGTTTGATCAATTGGATCCCAATTAACTGTTGCTTTTTTTTGATAGGCAAGATTATTTTTATGTAATTGATTAAATATATATTGAGTCCATTTATAATAGTCTTCTTTGCAAGTAGTAACTTCTTTAGACCAATCTATTGATAGTCCTAGACGATCTAATTGATTTTTCATTTGTGAAATATTTTTATCTGTCCATGTCGATGGACTTGTTTCTCTCTCTATTGCTGCATTTTCAGCAGGTAATCCGAAGGAATCCCAACCCATTGGATGTAGGACGTTTAAACCTTTCATCCTTTTATATCTAGCGAGCACGTCTGTAATTACATAATTCCTTACGTGACCCATATGTAAAGAACCTGATGGGTATGGAAACATCGACAAGGCATAGAAAGTATTTTCTTTATTTACCTCAGTATTTGTCCTATAGAGGTCATCATTAGCCCATTCTTTTTGCCAATAAGCTTCTACTTCCCGAGGCTCGTATCGCTGGTCATTAATATCTGAAGTAGTATTATTCAAGGAAGATCTCCTTCAGTAGTTGATTTGCCAATCAAATAATGTTCTCATAAATTGATGCGCAATATGCCAATAGTTCTGAAATTACTACCAAGAGCCCTTTATTTCCTACAAACATAGTTTAACAATCAGAAAATCATGAAAAATAATTTTTCAAAATATCAAGGACTTGGTAATGATTTTATTATCTTTGATGCTCGTAGTAACAATTTAGATCATTTATTTTCAAAAAATAAAGATAATTTTATTGAGCACCTATGTAATAGAAATTTCGGCATCGGAGCTGATGGGATTATTCTTATATTAGAGTCTAATAATAAATGTTTTGTGAGAATGAAGATTTATAATTCTGATGGTTCCGAGCCAGAAATGTGTGGCAATGGTATTAGATGTCTGATTGCTTTTTTGAATGATAATAATGAAATTAATGAATTGTCTGAGATCCCCATTGAGACCAAAGCGGGTCTTATTCTTACTTCTATTGATGGTAATGAAAATATAAAAGTAAATATGGGTGAACCTATCCTTTCTCCTTTAGATATACCCACTAAATTATTGATGAACAGTTTAAAAGTTCCTAATGGTGTGATTACATTAAAAGATCAAATATTAAATGTTTATGCTGCTAGTATGGGGAATCCTCATATGATCGTATTTGTTAATGATATTGAAGGGATACCATTTCAAGAATGGGGTAGTTTCCTTGAAAAACATAATACATTTCCAAATGATACCAATGTTCACTTTGTTGAAATAATCGATAAGTCAAATATTAAAGTAAAGGTATGGGAAAGGGGTTGCGGCCCAACATTAGCTTGTGGTACTGGAGCATGCGCTTGTCTGGTAGTTACCTCTAAGTTAGGGAAAACTTTAAACAACGCTAATGTCTATTTACCAGGCGGCAAATTAGAAGTTGAATGGCCAAATCAGTCAGGTCCCGTTTTCATGCAAGGACCAGCTTTAAAAGTATTTAGTGGAGAGATAGATATTTAATAAGTCCTCATATGAAAGATATTTATCTCGATGCATCAGCGACTACTCCTCCTCATTTAGATGTTATTACTAAATTAAAGGATATTCAATTTGAATGCTGGGGTAATCCATCAAGTATTCATAAAGTTGGGGTTATCGCAAGAGAGATTTTAGAAAGATCAAGATTATCAATAGCAAATAAATTAAAAGCGTCTTCGGACGAATTATTTTTTACATCTGGAGCAACTGAATCAAATTATCTAGCTCTAAAAGCTGTATCTAATAATCTTGATAAAGGAAGAATTGTCATTTCTAGCGTTGAACACCCCTCGATTAACCTAATAGCTAATCAATTGCGTAATGAAGGCTGGGATATTAAATACTGGCCTGTGGATAGTTATGGAATTATTGATCTAGATTTATTAGAGGAGGTGTTATCTCCTCCGACAAAATTGGTTTCAATAATCTGGGGACAAAGTGAGATTGGCTCCATTCAGCCCATAAATCTCATAGGTATGGAATGTAAGAAACGAAATATTCTTTTCCATACAGATGCCACACAGGTCCTCCCTTGTGGCCTTATTGATTGGAGTAATTTAAATGTCGATATGCTTAGCGCCTCTGCTCATAAGCTTCAAGGCCCTAAAGGTATTGGATTATTGATGTTGCGAAAGGGTATTCAAGATTTATTAATGAAGAATCCTTCATATGGATTTAAAAATGGCTCAATAAGATCTGGTACTGAGTCAGTTCCTCTTATTGCAGGTTTTTCGACAGCAATTGACTTACTCAATGAATATATAGAGGTTAAAGATAATCAAACTTTATTTCCTGTGAATAATGTTTCAAAAATGACTTCTCTTTTAAAAAGAAATCTAATTAATAATAAACATCTTACGTTTATCGGACCAGACAAGGAACGACTGCCCAATAATCTTTCATTTCTCTGTCATACAGAATCAATGATTCCGATTAAAGGTAGAGAAATTGTTCGATTATTGTCAAAACATGGAGTTTATATAAGTAGCGGTAGTGCCTGCTCTTCATCTATTCAAGGACCAAATCCAATACTGGTAGCAATTAATGTTGACAAAACATTTCAAGAATCTGGATTAAGAATTACTATTGGTCCATGGATTTCAAATGATGATATTACCTCAGTTTCAAATATAATATTCGAATCATTGCAATCTTTAGAACTCAAAAAACAATGATTATCAAATAATGAATATGTTGCCTTCAGATCTTAAAGAAGCAGAATCAAATGTATATGAATCTGTTCAAAGTTACTTTTTAAGTAACTCCGAACAATCATTTCTTTCTATTAATCTAAAATTCGATGGATTAAGACTAAATCCTATTATTTTTCGTTTATCTAATAAACTTACAGAAATTAAATACGATAATATTCTATTGTGGGCTGATGCTGGTGGAGCAGCTCTCGCGAAAAGAGATAATCCTGAATTAGCCAGTAAGATCTTTACTTTTAAAGAATTTATTAATTCTACAGATTTGTCAAATTCTATATTATTAGTTTGTTCTCCTCAACCATATGATATAGAAATGTTTGAACAGGTATGTTCACATGCTAAATCTAATGTAATTATGATTAATGGTAAGCTGGAAGATCCAATTGTTGGAATTGGAAGCGTAGGAAGAGAAATGAGAAAAAGATTTGCTAAAAAATGGAAAGTTTTATACTTTGTTCAACCATTATCGATGGGTGCATTATTAAAAAGATATCCCAATGATTGGGAACTTTTTAAATTAAATAATAATGGGTATTCTTTTGTTAAATCATTTATTAATAGACCTGACGATGAAACAATAATTCTTAACTTGTAAATTAATGAAAAAAAAACTTTCTTTATATATTGGATTAATAATTATATCGATAAATACAGCTAATGGTAATTTGTTTTCGATATATTCCTACGTCCGACAAAGAATTAATATTAATTCTATAACTCCTGAAGAGACAAATATATGTTATGCATTACAAAAAAAGATAGAGGATTATATTGATAACTTTAATAGTAAAATAAGTGTTAATATATTAAATAAAAATGGTGAGTTTATTGTAGATATAAATGGAAAAATTCCTAGAATTCCTGCATCGAATCAAAAGATTTTGTCGAGCGCTTTTTCTTTAGATAATTTAGGACCAAACTATATTCTCAAAACATCTCTAAATGAGATGAGTAATGGAGGCTTATACCTTGATGCCTCTGGTGATCCTGACTTTGATAAAAGACATTTAGATGAGTTACTAAGAGGACTAAATAGTAAGGAGTTTAATACGGGTATTAAATTACCAATTTTAATCACTCGTAGTAAAAAAAATACTTGGTGGCCTCCTAGCTGGTCCTATTCTGATAGGAAAGAGGAGTATGGAGCACCAATTACTAAGTACTCGATAGCTAGTAATGCAAGTACTAATGCTTTAAATAATCCAATAGATAATTTTATTAATGAGTTAAATACTTCTCTAGTAAGAAATAACTTATCAAGTAAATATTTTATTAAACCTGTTTATAATGATTTTTCTATTGATTTTGTTTCTACTATCAAAAGTGTTAATTCTGCGCCCTTATATATTTTACTTAATCTAGTTAATTCAGAAAGCCATAATTATACAGCTGAGGTTGTTTTTAGACATTCATTAAATAACTGGTCTCATGATTTTCCTAATGTTAAATACACTAAGTGGTTAAATGATCAAAACTTTGATTCAGATGATTTTATCTTTGCTGATGCTAGTGGTTTATCAAGAGAAAATAGAGTTACCACATATGGTTTATCTCAATTTTTGAGAAGAATGCAATTAAGTAGATATTCCGATTATTATTTCTCATCTTTTTCTATTTTAGGGGTTAGAGGATCATTGAAAAATGTAAAAGCCCCAATAAATCTCAAAGGCAGAATTTTGGCTAAATCAGGAAGACTTAGTAACGTTAGATCTATTTCTGGTATTATATTAGGTAAAGATAAAATATTTAGTATTATTGTTAATAATAAGGAAAATTCGACGAAGAATATTATTAATATTTTATCAATAGTAGATAATACTAATTATTGTACTTAATTAGTATTTAGTTTCATAAGATCCTTAGCAATAAATTCAGGAACCATATGGCGAATCTCACCGCCAAATCTTGCGACTTCTTTAACTACTGAACTACTTAAAAAGCTATGGTGCGTTTCTGTCGCGAGAAAAATTGTTTCGTACTGATTATTTAAAGATCTGTTTGTATGAGCAACTTGTAGTTCATATTCAAAATCACTCATAGCTCTTAAGCCTCTTAAAATAAGATCAGCATTGTTTTCACGAGCACAATCAACAGTTAATCCTTTAAAAGCTATTGTTCTGCAACCTGGGATATCTTTAGTAGCATTTTCAATCTGCTCGATTCTTCTCTCGCAGGAGAAAGTTGCCTTTTTTGAGGGGTTTTCTAATACTGCAATGAGAACCTCCCCAAATAAATCACTTCCTCTTTGAATTAGATCAAGGTGCCCAAACGTTAATGGGTCGAAACTACCCGGATAAAGCGCCTTCATTGTGTTTTAGCTTTAAAAATGTCCATTTCTTTCATAGAATCACATATCTATAAACGTATCAAAGCGCATGACTCTCAATCAGGATGCAAAAAAAGTTCTTTTGCGCAAAATCCCTCATGGATTATTTATATGTGCAGTAAGAGAGGGTGATGAAATAAATGGTTTTACAGCTAGTTGGGTAACACAAGGTTCATTTACACCTCCATTAGTTGTAATGGCAGTTCGTGCCGATGGATCTAGTCATGGAATTATTCAAAGAACAAAGATGTTTTCTTTAAATGTTTTGAGAGAAGATCAAAAGGACCTAGCAGCTGTGTTTTTTAAGCCTCAAAAAGGATTAGGAGGAAGATTTGAAGCTTGTAAATTCACTTATGGAGAACTAGGCATGCCGTTAATCGAAGATGTCATAGGTGGCGTTGAATGTGAAGTCATTTCAGGAGTCGAGCATGGAGATCACACAGTTTTCGTCGCTGAAGTAAAGAGTGCAGTATTGAATAAAGATGGATCTGCCTTAAATTTAGCGAGCACAGGTTGGAATTATGGTGGTTAATTTATCGAGACAAGTTCGGTGGAACTAACACCGTTAATAAGGGACAAGTCAAGATTATCGGATTTTTTGAAGGATATACCTAATGATCCTGGATGTTATTTGATGAAAGATGGTGAGGATAGATTGCTTTATGTTGGTAAATCTAAAAAGTTAAGGAATAGAGTTAGAAGTTATTTTCGTTCAGGTAATGAATTAAGTCCTAGAATATCTTTAATGGTGAGACAAGTTGCAGATATTGAATTGATAGTTACTGATAATGAAAGTGAAGCATTAACATTAGAATCAAATTTAATTAAATCTCATCAACCATATTTCAATGTCTTACTAAAAGATGATAAAAAGTATCCCTATGTTTGTATTACTTGGGGTGATAAATATCCAAGAATTTTTTTAACTAGAAAAAGGCGTCAACGACAATTAAAAGATAAATATTATGGTCCTTATGTAGATGTTTATTTACTTAGACAGACTCTATTTAGTATAAAAAAATTGTTTCCACTCAGGCAAAGAAGAATTCCACTTTATAAGGATAGAACATGCCTTAATTATTCAATTGGAAGATGCCCTGGTGTTTGCCAGGAAGAAATAAGTTCAGAAGATTACAAAAACACTTTAAAACGAGTTGAAATGATATTTCAAGGAAGAACGGATGAATTAAGAATATTATTAGAAAAACAAATGATTTCTTTTTCAGAGTCATTGAAATTTGAAGAGGCTGGATCAGTTAGAGATCAGCTTAAGGGTATAGATAGATTGTATGAATCTCAAAAGATGATCATTCCTGATTCATCTGTTTGTAGGGATATAATTGCAATGGCATCAGAAGAAAATATAAGCTCAGTACAAATTTTTCAAATGCGATCAGGTAAATTAATTGGTCGTTTAGGATATTTCTCAGATAATAGTAATTTTAATTCATCTCAAATACTTCAACAAGTAATAGAAAATCATTATTCAAATGTAGATCCTGTTGAAATCCCATCAGAAATATTAGTTCAACATCAACTTGTAAATAATATTTTAATTTCAGATTGGCTTAGTGAAATAAAAAAGCAAAAAGTTAATATAAATGTTCCTAAAAGATCTAGAAAAGCAGAGATTATTAAACTCGTAGAAAAAAATGCTAATTTAGAATTACAAAGAATTAAACAATCTCATGATAAGAATTTAGTTGAACTTGATGATCTGACTAATATCCTTGATTTAGAAAATATTCCAAAGAGAATTGAATGTTATGACATAAGCCATATCCAAGGAAGTGATGCTGTTGCATCACAAGTAGTATTTATTGATGGTATTGCGGCAAGGCAACACTATAGAAGATATAAAATTAAAAGCCCGAATATAAAAATTGGTCACAGCGACGATTTCGAATCAATGGCTGAAGTGATAACTAGAAGATTTAGAAGATGGGCTCGTTTTAAAGAAGAAGGTGGAGATATTGATGCCCTACTAAGTAATGAAAGCAGTGTTCTTGATAATCAGAATTTAAATGACTGGCCAGATCTCGTTGTGATAGATGGAGGTAAAGGTCAATTAAGTTCTGTCGTAGCTGCTCTTGAGGACCTTAAACTTGATCAAAATTTAAATGTCATTTCTTTAGCAAAAAAGAAGGAGGAAGTTTTTATTCCGAAGGTTAAACAATCATTAGTTACCGAATCAAATCAACCAGGAATGCTTTTGCTAAGGAGACTGAGAGATGAAGCTCATAGATTTGCAATTACTTTTCATAGGCAAAAAAGGAGTCAACGGATGAAACGTTCTCAGTTAAATGAAATACCGGGTCTTGGACCTCAAAGAATAAAATTATTGCTTGAGCATTTCAGGTCAATTGAGGCAATACAAATGGCTACTTTTTCTGAACTTTCATCAACACCAGGCTTAGGCAGATCAACTGCTGTTGTTATTAGAAACTATTTTCATCCCGATAAAAATAAATAATCTAATTTTAAATTATTAACTATTGAGCGACATCTAATCTTTATTAGAGTAATGTATAGAGTGATATGAACTTACCTAACATTTGATTTAATATGAATTTTTCGCCAGAGACATATTTATGGTTTAAATCATTTCATATTATCGGCGTAGTTGTTTGGTTTGCAGGTTTATTTTATTTAGTTAGATTATTTATTTACCATGTTGAAGTACAAACTCAGAAAGAGGAAATTAGGGAAGTTTTTAATAAGCAATATTCTTTAATGGAGAAAAGGTTAGCTAATATAATTACCACTCCAGGAATGGTATTGGCTGTTATAATGGCAACTGGTCTATTATATATGCAGCCTTCATATCTATCGCAAGCATGGATGCAAGTTAAATTATTATTTGTATTATTTCTACTTATATATCATTTTTATTGTTATAGAATTATGAATCAATTAAATAATAATCAGTTCAATTTTAGTGGTCAGCAACTCCGAGCATTGAATGAGTTGCCAACACTACTGTTGGTAGTTGTTGTAATGCTTGTTGTATTTAAAAACCAATTCCCAACAAGTGCTGCAAGTTGGTTGATCTTTGGGTTAATACTTTTTATGGCTGCAAGTATACAATTTTATGCCAAATGGCGCAGGAACAAGAAACAACTTACTTAGTTAATATGACTAATAAGGATTTTCTTTGTTTAAAAAATATAATCAAATCTGTTACTAAAGATAGTTGTCCAAATTCTATTAATTTTCATATGCATTCAACTTATAGTGATGGAAGTTTGTCTCCTATAGAAATCTATAATCAAGCTTTAGAACTAAATATTGATCATTATGCAATTACAGATCATCATTCAGTTGATGCATATCTTGAATTAGTTAAAATTATTGAATCTGATTATCTTGATAGTTCAATTTTTCCAAAACTTTGGACTGGTATAGAAATTACCTGCTTATTAAAAGGATGTTTAGTCCATGTTTTAGGGCTTGGATTTGATCCTAGCTCTAAACACTTATTACCTTATGTTGAACATAGATCTGCTATTGGTAATGAATTACTAGCATCAAATGTAGTTGATTCGATACACAATGCGAATGGAATTGCTGTCTTAGCTCATCCTGCAAGATATAAGCTTCCATTTGATATTTTAATTAATGAAGCATCAAAGCTTAATTTTGATGCTGTTGAAACTTGGTACAACTACGAAAGAGCACCTATTTGGATCCCGTCAGAGTTTATTTGCGATAAAATATTTGATTGTGCAAATTCTTATTCATTGTTATCAACATGTGGAACAGATACTCATGGATTATCTCTTTTAAGGCGCTGATTTATTATTTCTTCTATTGGAATTAAATTTTTCAATTTTACTGTCTATATCAGATAAAACAGATTTAATAGATGCTATTTCTTCATTAGTTGCATCTGTCCAAAGCTTTCGATTTGATGCTTCTAGTAGTCTTTCAGCGATATCTCTTAATGCCCATGGATTGTTATCAATAATAAATTTTCTTGTCTTTTCATCTACCAACCAATTACTTGCAATTGACTCATAACACCAATTAGGAACAAGGTTAGTTGTTGCATCAAAAGAGAATAAATAGTCAAGGCTTGCTGACATCTCGAAAGCTCCTTTATAGCCATGTTGTTTCATTCCCTCAAGCCATTTTGGATTTAATAACCTACTCCTAACAACCTTATCTATTTCTTTTGAAAGTTTATGTATTCTTGGTCGTTGATATCTAGAATTATCTGCAAAATAAGCTTGTGGATTGTTACCACTAGTTTTCTTTACTGCAGAGATTAAGCCACCCTGAAATTGATAGTAATCATCTGAATCGAGTATGTCGTGCTCTCTATTATCTTGACTATGTAGTACTACTTTTACTTTTGATAAATTATATTCCAACCCTTTTTTGTCTTTAACAATATTGTTTGAACCTTCATATCGCCATTTACTCCATTCTATAAATGCATTAGCCAGTTCAGATTGATGATCCCATGAGCCATTATTGATAATTTCTTGCAAACCTGCTCCATATGATCCAGGTGCTGATCCATATATTCTTGAGTCGGTTTTTCCATTTCTATAAGACTCAGCAAGGGGATTAATTGCATTGGGCTCATTTAAATTCCCAATAAGGTTTTGTCCTCTTCGTATTAATTCAATGATTTGGGGGAATGCATCCCTAAATAAACCAGATATTCTTAATGTGACGTCGACTCTGGGCCTATTTAAAACACTCATGGGAATGACTTCAACGTCCACAACTCTTCTTAAAGTTCCATCCCATATAGGCATTAGACCCATAAGTGCAAATAGTTGACAAATATCTTCTCCTCCATTTCTCATAGTTGAAGTTCCCCATATTGAAATAGCGAGATGTAAAAGGTGCTCTCCATTTTCTTGTAGGTAAAGATCAACTAATTTTTCAGCACTTCTTTTCCCTAGGTCCCATGCTGTTTCTGTTGGAATAGCTCTAATATCAACAGAAAAGAAATTTTTACCTGTCGGTAAGACCTCTAATTTTCCTCTTGTTGGGGCACCAGAAGGGCCGCTAGCAATTCTCTTCCCTTCCAACGCTCTAAGTAAATTAGTCTTTTCGTTTTTGGAACTTTTTAATAATCTAGGTAAAATATTAGTTATTAAATGATTTATAAATATATTTGGGTTTTCAATATCTAAATATTTTAGTAGTTTACTATCAAGTTCGATTTTATTTTTGGCAGTGGTTTCGAGATTAAGTATATGTATACAATGAAACTCAATTATATACATTCCAATTTCATTAAACCAGTCAATTAGCTGCCCTACTTTTCTTGCATTAATAGAGGTATATTCTTTAAATAAATTAATATCTATTTGCGTTAAGTCCAAACTTTCTTCGTCTCTCCAGGGGTCTATGGTGAAACCTAAATCTTCAGCTAAACATTGTGATAAACCAGCGATGTTCCCTGTAGGTACATTTGATATAGCCAACGTTAATTCAATTAGTTTATCCATACTTAGATTCACACCAAAGATATGAAGTCCTGTCCTTATTTGGGATTGTTTTAATTCACATAAATAACTTTCTGCAGAATCTATTATCTCTTGTATATTAAATTTTTTTATATCATCTTTAATTATATTTGGGTCAATACTTGGCCATGAATTTTTAATTAATAACTCTATAATCTTTTTTTCTAATAACTCATTTCTATTATCATTAATAAGTTTAGATTCATAATATTCATCAATTAAGTTCTCAATTTCTAATAACTCATTATAACTACCAGCGTGAGAAAGTGGTGGTGTTAAATGATCAATAATTATCGCGTGTGTCCTTCTTTTTGCTTGTGACCCTTCTCCAGGGTCATTTACTATAAATGGGTATATGTTTGGTACTGGTGGGCAAATAATAAATGGGAAACAATTACTACTTAAACCAACACCTTTACCAGGTAACCATTCAACGCTACCGTGCTTTCCTAGATGTATAATTGCATTTGCCTTAAATGAATGCGTTAACCAAAAATATTGCGCAATATATTTATGTGTAGGTGGTAGATCTGGTGAATGCAAATCTGATAAATTATCTGATTCAAAGCCTCTATTTGCTTGAACTAATACAGTTATATTTCCTAGAGTAAATCCATTGATCGGGAACCCGCTTTCTTCTAATTGTTTTGAAAAATTTGGTTCTCCCCATCGTTTAATTAACTTTTCCTTCGCATTAGATTCAATTTTATTCCAATGGTATAAATAATCAACAAGGCTTAAATATGATTGGGGTTCGTTAGATATGGTTTCTTCAGAATTTGTCCTATAAGTAATTAACTTGTTAATTAGCTCTTTACTACTTCGTGGCAAGGGGTTATCTCCTAAATAATATCCTTCATCTTTTAACCATCTCAAAACGTACAAAAGGCTTTCTGGTGTATCTAAACCAACTCCATTTGCAATCCTTGAATCCTTAACAGGATAATTAGCTATTACAACAGCAATTTTTTTATTGAAGTTACTTGTTTTTCTAAGATAAACAAGATTTTTTATGTAATTAATACACCATTCAATATGTTTGTCATAAGGTTCTGTCTTATATACAGATATAGATAATTCATTATCTGTATAGCTAAGATTTTTAAATGCAATTGGAACTGTACAAATTCGACCATCTACTTCTGGCAGAACAACTTGAATTGATAAGTCAATTGGATTTAAACCTACTGTTGATTTTTTCCATTCATTAACCGTCGAACTGGATATAAGTAGTTGATAGACAGGAACGTCTAATGTGTCCCATAGGCTATTTTTTATATTATCATTCTTATATTCAACTGATGAAAATGAAGTAGTAGTAATGATCGCTTCAATTTTTTCATTATCCAATAAATTTATTATCTCTTTCTGAATATCTTTTGACTTAAAACTAGTAATCCATACGATTTTGGCATTTATCTGATGTCTTTTTGAAATTTCAACTATTGAGTCTGCTAATTCTGTGTTGCCTGATTGCAATAATGATTTGTAGAGAAATATAGCAATTTTAGGGTAATCATTATCTATCCATTTCCATTTGACTAAATCATCATGATATTCAATTAAATCTCTTTCTACTTTAATTTCCTCTAAACTTTTTAAGTTATCTAAAACCTTTAATAAGTAATTATAGTTTTTTAAACCGCCTTCATTTAATAGAAGTTGAATAAAATCAACTTGAACTTTTTTTATACTACTAATATCTTTAAGATCATTTGCTGTACTCTCTATGCCAGAGACTACTATTAATTGTCTATTAGGTTTCTCTAATTGCCATAAACTTAATTGTTCAAATCCATATGACCAATATGATCTTGATCCTAAAAACCTAACAACAACGATTTCTGCTGTATTACATGTATTGGATATATAATGGTCAATTGATGCATTTGATGATAAATAGGCTATTGGTAAAGCCCTGATTTTATTTCTCCACTTTTTATTTTTAGGTTGCTTTAATACAGAGGATAAGCATGTTATGTCGGATGTAGCACTAGTTAAGAAGATAACTGGTGCATTTGGTTGTTCAATAAATGTAATTTCTTCTTGAGGATCATTCCCAGGAAGGCTGGCAATTCTATGCATTCATTTATTATGTGTAATTAATGCAGTAAAACTAAAAATGCTGATTTTTTTTCATCCTAGCTCGAGCTTAAATGCATAATTTTCTTCCCTTCGCTTGGTTTGAGGGTCAATGTATTCCATTCAATGATGCAAAGCTATCAATAGCTACTCACGCTCTTCATTATGGAACTGCAGCTTTTGGTGGGATGCGTGCTATCCCTGACCCAAATAATAGTAAATCATTTTTATTATTTAGGGCAGATAAACATGCAAAAAGATTATGCCAAAGCGCTAAATTTTTGATGACTGAATTAGATGAGGATTTTGTATTAAACTCTCTAGAAACGTTTCTAGTCAAAAATAAACCTACTCAACCTGTTTATATAAGACCATTTGTATATACTAGTGATTTAGGAATTGCACCAAGATTACATAATATCGAAACTAATTTCTTTATTTATGGAATAGAATTAGGGGATTATCTTTCACCAGATGGTGTTACATGTCGTGTCAGTAGCTGGACCCGTCAGCAAGACAATTCACTTCCTCTGCGTGGAAAAATTAGTGGAGCATACATAACAAGCTCATTAGCTAAAACAGAAGCAGTAAAAAGTGGATTTGATGAGGCACTATTACTTAATAGTCAAGGTAAAGTTAGTGAGGCTAGTGGAATGAACATCTTTATAGTTCGGAATGGTGATCTCATAACACCTGGTGTAGATCAAGATATTCTTGAAGGTATTACTCGTGCAAGTGTTATAGAACTTGCTAAGAGTAATGGAATAAATGTTATTGAAAGACCTGTAGATAAAACAGAGTTATTTATATCGGATGAGGTTTTCTTAACAGGCACAGCTGCAAAGATAACTCCGATTAAAATGATTGAAACAACATTAATGAGTAAAGAAATGCCAACAATGAATTTACTCAGAGATAAATTAACTAAAATTACAGAAGGTTTAGTACCTGAATATGAGAATTGGGTTAAACGTGTGAATATAGATTAAAATCTTAATGTATAATTTATTTAGATTTATGTTTTTCATTTTTATAAGTAAAGTATATATTATATGACTCACTTTTTAGACTATCTAAACTCAGAGAAAAGACCAATAATAGTCTTTGATGGTGCAACAGGCACGTCTTTACAAGATCAACAACTAACTGCAGATGATTATGGTGGTGCTTCTTTAGAAGGTTGTAATGAAAATCTTGTTTTAACCTCTGTCTCTAGTGTTGAGAAAGTACATCAGTCATTCTTAGAGGCCGGTTGTGATGTAATAGAAACAAATACATTTGGCGCAACTTCTATTGTTCTTGATGAGTATGGAATTGGAAACAAAGCTTATGAGATCAATTTCAAAGCTGCACAAATAGCAAGGAGTATTGCAAATAAATATCAAACAGCTGAAAAGCCAAGATTTGTTGCTGGTTCAATTGGTCCAACAACAAAGCTTCCAACCCTTGGTCATATCAGTTTTGATGAATTAAAAAAATCTTATCTTGAACAAGCTAAAGCACTGATTGAGGGTGGAATTGATCTTTTTCTTATTGAAACTTGCCAAGATGTTTTACAAATAAAGGCAGCTCTGCAGAGCGTAAATGAAGCAATAGGTGATGGAATTAAAATCCCAGTAATGGTATCTGTAACCATGGAAACTACAGGTCAGATGCTTATTGGTAGCGATATTTCTTCCATAACAACAATTTTAGAGCCTTTTAATATTGATATTTTGGGCCTTAATTGTGCTACTGGCCCAGAAGAAATGAAAGATCATATTAAATACTTATCTGAGCATTCACCCTTTCACATAAGTTGTATTCCAAATGCTGGACTTCCTGAAAATGTAGGAGGTAAGGCTCATTATCGATTAACCCCAATGGAACTTAAGTTCCAACTTAGTCATTTTATTAATGATTTAGGCGTTCAATTAATTGGTGGTTGTTGTGGGACTAGGCCAGAACATATAAAACAACTTTCAGATTTATCGCTTGAGCTTTTATCATCAGATCGTAGATTGATTAACCTATCAAAGGAAAGATCTATAATTCCAGCTGCATCTTCAATTTATGAGTCAATTCCATATGAACAAGACAACTCATTTTTGATAGTTGGCGAAAGATTAAATGCAAGTGGTTCAAAAAAGGTAAGAGAACTTTTGAATATTGAGGACTGGGATGGTCTGGTTGGAATAGCAAAATCACAACTTAAGGAAAATGCGCATGTACTTGATGTAAATGTTGATTTTGTTGGAAGAAATGGCATAGAAGATATGTCGAACTTGGTTAAAAGATTAGTTAATAATATCAATTTACCTTTGATGCTTGATTCAACGGATTATGAAAAAATGGAGAGTGGTTTAAAACATGCTGGCGGAAAATGTATTTTAAATTCCACTAACTACGAAGATGGACAAGATAGATTTCATAAAGTGATTGATCTAGCTAAAGAACATGGTTCAGCAGTTGTGATTGGAACAATTGATGAAGATGGAATGGCTAGATCTGCAGAAAAAAAAGCTGAAATAGCAACTAGGGCTTTTAAGGATGCTACAAATTCTGGGTTGAAACCCTATGAAATTTTTTATGATCCTTTAGCTTTGCCAATATCTACAGGACTTGAGGAAGATAGAAAGAATGGTTTTGAAACGATTAAAGCTATTAAGTTAATTAAAGATCGACATCCACAAGTACATTTAATCCTAGGCATTTCAAATGTAAGTTTTGGCCTATCATCTAGTGCGAGAGTTGTCCTTAATTCTATCTTTCTAAATGAAGCAATTAAGGCTGGATTAGATTCGGCAATTGTTTCACCATCCAAGATATTACCTTTAAATAAAATTAGTGAAGAAGAGATAAAAATATGTTTGGATCTTATTTATGACAAGAGAATCATAGATAATAGTGTATGCACTTATGACCCCCTAACGACCCTAACTTCTTATTTTGATGACTCGAAAAAACTTCTAAATAATAGCTCAATTGATGAGGATATTAATTTACCTATAGAAGATAAGTTGAAGAATCATATTATTGATGGAGAAAAAACAAATCTACATTCAAATCTTGATTTAGCATTAAATAAATATAAGCCTTTGATAATAATTAATGAATATTTACTAGATGGAATGAAAGTTGTTGGGGAATTATTTGGATCAGGTCAAATGCAATTACCTTTTGTACTTCAATCTGCAGAAACAATGAAATATGCAGTTTCATATTTAGAAGATTTTATGGATAAATCTGAGGTAAATCAATCAAAGGGTAAATTTATTATAGCTACGGTCAAAGGCGATGTTCACGATATAGGAAAAAATTTAGTAGATATTATTTTGTCGAATAATGGGTATGATGTTATTAATTTAGGAATTAAACAAGATGTCAATGCAATTATAAACGCACAAAAAGAACACCATGCCGATTGCATTGCAATGAGTGGTCTACTTGTAAAATCGACTGCCTTTATGAAAGATAATCTTAAAGCTTTAAATGAGGAAGATATTGATGTACCTATTATTTTAGGTGGGGCTGCATTAACCCCTAAATTTGTTAACCAAGATTGCGCAAGTGTGTACAAGGGCAAGGTTATTTATGGGAGAGATGCCTTCACTGATTTGAAATTTATGGACGCATATATGAAAGCTAAATTAGCTAATAACTGGGATAACAAAACAGGTTTTTCCGAAGGAGCTCCTGAGGGGATAACTATTGGAACTTATAAAAGTTCTAATTCAGATCCAAAAGTAATAAAAGAGGGTTTAGAGGTAAAAAAAGTTACCGACAATTCCAGATCAAAAGATATATCTTCAGTAAAATCTATTAAACCT
>Ga0208261_1000445_pt1 | contig 16425 bp, 29 predicted proteins | sample Knorr_S7_td_DCM__FD_185595 | JGI IMG/M metagenome (GOLD analysis project Ga0208261, IMG submission 185595) | Marine microbial communities from Southern Atlantic Ocean transect - Knorr_S7_td_DCM_ad_131m_LV_B (SPAdes) (version 3) | ecosystem: Environmental > Aquatic > Marine > Oceanic | place...
TTTAGCTTTACATGGAGTCGAAGAATTAGCTAAACATCTAATTGCAGAGGTGCAAGATGTTTATAGGCTTCAAGGTGTAGTAATTAATGATAAGCATATAGAAACAATATGCAGACAAATGATGAAGAAAGTTACTATTACTGATCCTGGAGATAGTAATTACATTGAAGGTGATATAGCTGATCTAGGTCAAGTGAGAGCAGCAAACAAGAATCTTGAATCTTCAAATAAGAAGCCAGCTGTTTTTGATAGGATGCTTTTAGGGATAACCAAAGCAGCATTATCAACAGATTCATTTATATCTGCTGCTTCTTTCCAAGAAACAACAAGAGTCTTGACTGAAGCTGCGGTTACAAGCAGAAAAGATATCTTGAAAGGATTAAAAGAAAATGTTGTTGTAGGTAGGTTAATACCTGCTGGTACAGGTTTTGCAGCTAATCAGAGAGCAAGTGTTTCCTCTGAAGAAATACAAGATATAGAAGAAGCACTGAAAAAAGAACTACTGGAAAGCTTTCAGTAAGCATTGACCTATGATTATCACTGCTCTATCATTCAGTTTTTAAAAATATGGCTACTATAAATCAATTAGTAAGGAAGCCTCGAAAGACAAAAGTTCTTAAGAGTGATGTTCCTGCTTTAAAAAATTGTCCACAGAGAAGGGGTGTATGTACGCGTGTGTATACAACAACACCAAAAAAACCAAATTCTGCTTTAAGAAAAGTTTGCAGAGTGAAGCTAACCTCAGGTTTTGAAGTGACCTCATATATAGGTGGAGAAGGACATAATCTCCAAGAGCACTCAGTTGTTCTTATTCGAGGTGGGAGAGTGAAAGATTTACCGGGTGTTCGTTATCATACAGTTAGAGGAGCTTTAGATACCTCTGGTGTTTCTGAAAGAAAGCAAGGTAGGTCTAAATATGGTGCAAAGAGAGCTAAATAATGAGAAGAAGAGCTGCACCTAAAAGAAAAATAATTCCAGATTCTAAATATGAAAGTGAATTGGTAGCAAAGTTTATGAATCAACTTATGGTTGACGGCAAAAAATCTACTGCTGAAAAAATTGTTTACGGTGCTTTTGAAGAATTAGAAAAAAACAATAAGAAAGAAGATCTTGTCGAAATGTTTAGAAAAATTTTGGATCAAATAGCTCCAGTTGTTGAAGTTAGATCAAGAAGAATTGGCGGTGCTACATATCAAGTGCCAGTAGAAGTAAGAGCTAAAAGAAGAACAGCATTAGCAATGAGATGGTTAGTTGAAGCAGCAAGAAGCAGAAAAGAGAAATCTATGCCTGCAAGGTTAGCAGCAGAACTTTCTGAAGCGAAAGATGGCAAGGGCGCAGCAGTTAAGAAAAAAGAAGATATGCATAGGATGGCTGAGGCAAACAAAGCATTCGCACATTTTAGATTTTAATCATGGCCAGAAAAACACCTCTAAATAGATATAGAAATATAGGTATATGCGCACACGTTGACGCTGGTAAAACAACAACAACTGAAAGAGTCCTTTTTTATACAGGAATTTCACACAAAATAGGAGAAGTACATGATGGTGCAGCTGTTATGGACTGGATGGAGCAAGAACAAGAAAGAGGTATAACCATTACATCTGCAGCAACGACATGTTTTTGGAATGGCATGGATCAGCAATTTGATGAACATAGAGTCAATATCATCGATACACCAGGACACGTCGATTTCACTATTGAAGTTGAGAGATCATTAAGAGTCTTAGATGGAGCTGTAGTTGTATTCTGTGGTTCATCAGGGGTTCAACCACAGTCTGAGACTGTTTGGAGACAAGCAAATAGATACGAGGTACCAAGAATTGTTTTTGTAAACAAAATGGATAGAGCTGGTGCTGATTTCGAAAGAGTTGTTGATCAAATAAGAGATAGATTGGGCGCAGCTGTAGTTCCTATTCAATATAACATTGGAGCTGAAGATGATTTCAAGGGTGTAATTGATCTGATAAAGATGAAAACTATTACTTGGAGTGAAGAAGATAAGGGAGCCACTTTTGAATACACGGATATTCCAGAAGATCTCCAAGCTAAATGTAAGTCGTTAAGAGAAGAATTAGTTGAAGCTGCTGCAGAGGCTAATGAAGAGCTGATGGAAAAGTATTTAGAGTCTGCAGATCTGTCTGAAGATGAAATAAAGAGAGGCCTTAGAGAAAGAGTGTTATCAAATGAAATTACATTAGCACTTTGTGGTTCTGCTTTTAAAAATAAAGGTGTGCAAGCTGTTTTAGATGCTGTCATCGAATTTTTACCTGCACCAGATGAGGTTAAAGCTATAGAAGGTATTCATCCTAAAACTGAAGAAGCGACATCTAGAAGTTCAAGCGATGAAGAACCTTTTTCTGCTCTCGCTTTTAAGATAGCTACTGATCCATTTGTAGGGAACCTAACATTTATAAGAGTTTACTCTGGTGTTTTATCTCAAGGAGATGGTGTCATCAATACCGTCAAAGACGATAAAGAAAGAATTGGAAGGATGGTGCAAATGCATTCTAACAATAGAGAGGAAATTAAAGAGGTTAGAGCTGGTGATATTGCTGCTTGTATAGGTTTAAAGAATATTACAACTGGTGATACCTTGTCTGACGAGAAAAATCTAGTAGTTCTAGAAAGGATGGAATTCCCTGAGCCAGTAATATCTTTAGCAGTTGAACCAAAATCTAAGCCTGATCAAGAAAAAATGTCGATAGCACTGGGAAAATTAGCTCAAGAAGATCCATCATTTAGAGTAAGTTCAGATGAAGAATCAGGGCAAACAATCATATCTGGTATGGGGGAGCTGCATTTAGAAGTTCTCGTAGAAAGAATGAAAAGAGAATTTAGTGTAGAAGCTAACGTTGGAAAACCTCAAGTTGCTTATAGAGAAGCAATCAAATCAAAAGTTGAAGTAGAACATAAATATGCAAAACAATCAGGTGGTAGAGGTCAATATGGACATGTTGTTATGAGAATGGAGCCTTCTGAAGAAGAATTTGAGTTTGTAGATGAGATTAAGGGCGGATCAATTCCAAAAGAATATATACCTGCTGTTTCAAAAGGAGTTCAAGAACAACTTCAGAATGGTGTTGTAGCTGGATATCCATTACAGGGAGTAAAAGTAACTTTGTATGATGGCTCTTATCATGAAGTTGATTCTAGTGAAATGGCTTTTAAGCTTGCTGGTTCAATGGCTGCTAAAGATGGAGCTATGAAAGCCAACCCAATATTACTTGAACCTATGATGGATGTAGAAGTTGTTACACCTGAAGACTATATGGGTGATGTTGTTGGAGACTTAAACAGAAGAAGAGGTCAGGTCCAAAATATGGAGGATATCCCTTCAGGAAAGGCTATTACAGCTCTCGTTCCTCTTGCTGAAATGTTCGGCTATGCTACAGATTTACGTTCTGCTACTCAAGGAAGAGCAACATATACCATGGAGTTCCAAAAATACCTAGAAGTACCTTCAAATCTTACAGAAGAAATTATCAATAAGAATTAACAATATCCTTTGACAGTACCGTTTTAAAGCCTTAAAATCGTGGTCTTTCTAATCTAAAAGGGGATTATGGAACAGCAAAAAATTAGAATAAAACTTAAGGCTTTCGATCATAAATTGGTTGATAAATCTACCAAAGAAATCCTTGAGACAGTTACAAAAACCGGTGCTAAAGTCGTCGGTCCTATCCCTTTGCCTGTGAAAAAAGAAAAACTTACGGTTCTTATATCACCGCATAAAGACAAGGATGCGCGCGATCAATATGAAACTAGAACTCATAAAAGGCTTTTTGATATCATCAATCCGTCTGAGCAAACTGTAGATGCATTAATGCGATTAGATATTGCTGCCGGAGTAGATGTAAAAATTACACTTAATTAAAAATGTTTGGATTAATAGGAACAAAGAAGGGGATGACGCGTGTCTTTAAAGAAGATGGCGCATCTATTCCAGTTACAGTGATTGAAATCTGCAAGAGCAAAATAGTTCAAAGAAAAACGCTGGATAAAGACGGATATTTTGGAATTCAGGTAAATTATGGATCAAAAAAGAAGGTTTCAAAAAGTTTAGAGAAAAAATTTAAAGATAACGATGTTTCTAATGGTTATTTGACTGAATTCAATCTAACAGAAGAAGAATTCAATAAATTAGCTGAAGTTAGTGAATTAAGTATTGATTTTTTTGACGAAAGATTAAAAGTCGATGTTTCGGGAGTATCAAAGGGAAAGGGTTTTGCAGGTGTTGTTAAGAGACATAACTTCAAAACACAAGATGCAACTCATGGTAATTCACTTGCTCATAGAGCTCCAGGATCTATAGGTCAATGCCAGTTTCCAGGCAGAGTTTTCAAAGGGAAAAAAATGGCGGGCCAATACGGAAATAAACAAATAACAGTACAGAACTTAGAAATAGAGAAGATTGATGTTGAAGATAGTCTGATGTTAATCCAAGGATCTGTTCCAGGTTCAATAGGTTCTTTTGTAAGAATAACACCATCAATTAAGGGCGGTATTACTTTATCTCTTGAACCAAAACTTCCAGAAATAGATGAAGCTCCAGAAAAAGAAGTAATAGAAGCCTCTACTAAACAAGCTCCTGTAGAAGAGGCAGCAACTGAGGAAGCTCCTGTAGAAGAGGCAGCAACTGAGGAAGCTCCTGTAGAAGAGGCAAAAGAGGATAAATAATGGCAACCGAAGAAAAAAACACAACGAAACCAAAACTTCCTTCAGCAGTTTTTTCTGTAGAGTTCAATGAATCATTGGTTCATCAAGCCTTAACTAGTTATATGTCAAATGAAAGGCAAGGTTCAGTCATGTTAAAAAACCGATCAGCTGTTAGGGGTGGAGGTAGGAAACCTTGGAGACAAAAAGGTACTGGAAGAGCTAGAGCCGGAACTATTAGAAGTCCATTATGGGTTGGCGGAGGAGTAACTTTTGCTCATACAAAAAATCATGATAAAAAAATTAATAAAAAGATGGCAAAAAAAGCTCTTGCTTCTATACTTTCGAAATTCAAAACTGAGAAGAGGTTAACTCTTGTAGAAGATGTAAGCTTCAAAGAGCCTAAAACAAAAATAGCAGCAGATTATTTTAGTAAACAGGGTTTTAATTCAGCACTTCTTATTACCAATGATGCAGATCAAAATACAATGCTTGCTATAAGAAACTTGAAGAACTTTAGCTTCTTAGATGCAAAAGATATTAACCCATACGACCTGCTTAAAGCAAAACATATCCTACTAACACACTCTGCATTGCCTATTATTAAGGAGAACCTAAATGTTAAGTGAAAAAATTTATACAACACTTAAACATCCTGTAATTAGTGAGAAAGCTGCAATAGAAAAAAGCGCTTCTAATACTTACATATTCAAAGTTGCAAAAGAGGCAACGAAACTTGATATTAAAAATTCAATTGAAGAAATATTTGGAGTAAAAGTTGATTCGGTAAGAGTTCTAAATACTAAATTTAAAAATAAAAGAACAAGATTTGGAAAATATAAGACAGGTACCTATAAGAAAGCTTATATAAAATTGGAGGAAGGAAAAGAAATAAACTTAGAAAATCCTTTTAAATAATGGCAATTTTTAAAGCAAAACCAACATCACCTGGAAGAAGATTTAGGGTCCAGATTAAGCAAGACCTTCATAAAGGAAGACCAGAAAAATCTTTGACTGAATCAAAAAGAAGAACATCAGGTAGAAACAATAATGGACATATTACAACGAGACATAAGGGCGGTGGACATAAGCGACTTTATAGGATTATAGATTTTAAAAGAAATAAATATGACATTGAAGCCATAGTCCAAAGAATTGAATATGACCCTAATAGATCAGCTAATATAGCTTTGATTGAGTATAAGGATGGGGAAAAATCTTACATAATTGCTCCAAAAAATCTTAAAGAAAAAGCAAAAATAGTTTCAGGTGATAAAGCGCCAATAAAAGCAGGAAATTCACTACCTTTAAAAGAAATACCTCAAGGAACGGAAGTTCATTGTGTAGAAATGAGACCAGGAAAAGGAGCTCAATTAGTAAGATCTGCAGGCACAACTGCAAGAATTGTTGCTAAAGAAGGTAAATATGCAACATTAAGATTAAGTTCTGGGGAAATGAGAAAAATATTATTAGCTTGTAGAGCTACAATTGGAGTGATTTCTAATCAACAGCATAACCTAAAATCTCTTGGAAAAGCTGGAGCTAAAAGATGGAGAGGTGTAAGACCAACAGTTCGTGGAGTTGCAATGAATCCAGTTGATCACCCACATGGTGGTGGTGAAGGTAAAACATCAGGAGGAAGGAATCCTGTTACACCATGGGGAATGCCTACAAAAGGATATAGAACAAGAAAACCTAAAGCAAGCGATAAATTGATTGTAAAAAGGAGATATAAGTAATGGCTAGATCGAGTAAAAAAGGCCCTTTTGTTGACTATTCTTTAGAAAAGAAAGTAATTAAAGCAAAAGAAAATCAAGATAAGAAACCTATCAAAACGTGGTCAAGAAGTTCAATGATTACTCCAGATATGGTTGGTCTGACTATAGCTGTTCATAATGGTAGACAGCATATCCCAGTATTCATTCGTGAAGATATGGTTGGTCAAAAATTAGGTGAATTTTCAATGACAAGAACGTTCAAAGTTCACTCTGGAGATAGAAAAGTTAAGGCAGTGGTTTAAATTATGGAAGTTAGAGCATATTTAAAAGGAGCAAGATTATCACCTCAAAAGGCATGTTTAATAGCTGATATGGTTAGAGGTTTGGATGTTGAAAAAGCTCTTGATGTGCTCTCATTCTCCAAACAAAAAGGTGCCAGACTAGTTAAGAAGCTTCTTGACTCTGCAATATCAAATGCAGAAAACAACGAGAATGCAGATATAGATAATCTAAAAATTAAATCAATCATCGTAAACAAGGGTTTAGTCATGAAAAGAATAAAAATAAGAGCAAGAGGTCGTGCTGACAGAATAACTAAACCTATGTGCCACATTGAAATTAAATTAAGCGAAAAACAACAGGAGGAAGAAAATGGGTCAGAAAGTTAATCCTGTAGGCTTTAGACTTGGAACCTCAAGAGATCACGATTCTATCTGGTTTGCAAAGTCAAAAGATTATTCAAAATTAGTAATGGAAGATATCAAAGTGAGAGAAAGAATTAAAGAAATTCTTCCTCAAGCACCAATAAGTTCAGTAATTATTAAAAGAACTATGGAAGAAGTGATAGTTGACATAAATACTTCCAGACCTGGAGTTGTTATAGGTAAAAAAGGCGAAGAAATAGAAAAAATTAAGAAAGAGCTGAAAAAAATTATAAGTGAAGGCGTTAAATTAAATGTTGTAGAAGTAAAACAGCCAGATTTGGATGCCCAGCTAGTAGCTAGTTCGGTTACACAACAACTTGAAAAAAGAATAATGTTCAGAAAAGCGATGAAAAGAGCTGTTCAAAATACGATGAGACAAGGCGCTAAAGGAATAAGAATTGAAGTATCAGGAAGGTTAAATGGTGCAGAAATAGCTAGATCTGAATGGTATAGAGAAGGAAGAGTACCACTACATACATTGAAAGCAGATATTGATTATGCAACCAGTGAAGCTTTAACCACTTATGGAATTATTGGCGTAAAAGTTTGGATTTATAGAGGAGATAAAGGTGTTACAACCTAAGAAGACAAAATATAGAAAACAAATGAAAGGACGTAATAATGGTTTTGCGTCTGCAGGCTCATCTGTTTCCTTTGGGGATTTCGCACTTAAAGCAACTTCACATGGAATGTTAACATCCAGACAAATTGAAGCAGCAAGAAGAGCACTTGTTAGATATATAAAAAGAGGTGGAAAGGTTTGGATAAGAGTTTTTCCTGATAAACCAATAACAAAAAAACCACTTGAAACTAGACAAGGCAAAGGTAAGGGAAATGTTGAATATTGGGCTAGCCCAATAAAACCAGGAAAGATTCTTTATGAAGTAGCTGGAGTAAGTGAAAAAGATGCTAAAAGAGCATTTGAGTTAGCTGGAGCTAAGCTTCCAATGGGAACGACATTTGTTAAGAGAGGTTCAAATGCCTAAGAACAAAATAAAAGATTTTGAAAAAATGAAACAAGAAGATTTAAAAAAAGAATTAATAGCAAATAGAAAATCATTGTTTGAGAGTGGCTTCAAGCATAAAATGGGCCAACTCAAGGAAAGTCATTTGCTTAAAGAGACTAGAAAAAATATTGCAAGAATAAAAACGGAGCTAAGTAAAAAAGATGGCAGCTAAAACTTTACAGGGCACAGTTACGAGCCAAAAAATGAATAAAACAATAACTGTTGTTGTTGGAAGAAGAAAAAAACACCCTAAGTATGGGAAATATATAAACTTATCAACAAAATATCACGTTCATGATGAAAAAGAAGTTTCAAGTGAGGGCGATACTGTTTTGATACAAGAATGTAAGCCTATCTCTAAAACAAAAAGTTGGGTCTTGCTAGATGTGCTAAAAAAAGGAGAAACAATAGAGTGATTCAGACGCAAAGCATGCTAAGTGTTGCAGATAACAGCGGTGCTAGAGCTGTTATGTGTATAAAAGTTCTTGGAGGCTCTAAGAGAAGAACCGCTAATATTGGCGATGTCATTAAAGTGGCAGTTAAAGAAGCATTACCTCAGAGCAAAATTAAAAAAGGTTCAGTGATGAATGCTTTAATTGTAAGAACAAAGTCTGGAGTTAGAAGACCTGATGGCTCAAAAATTGGCTTCGATGAAAATGCAGTTGTTTTACTAAATAATACACAAGACCCAATTGCAACAAGAATCTTTGGGCCTGTTACAAGAGAACTACGAAAAGCAAAGTTCATGAAGATTGTTTCTTTGGCACCGGAGGTACTTTAATGAAGTTTAAAAATACAAAACTTAGAGAAGGTGATGAAGTAATTGTTGTTTCTGGCAAAGAAAAGGGAAAGAGAGGAAATATCAAAACTATAGTTGGAGAGAAATGTGTGATTAATGACCTAAATCTATCTAAAAGGCATACCAGACCTAATCCTCAATTAGGTATAACTGGGGGTATTGTTGAAAAAGAGATGCCAATTCATCTATCCAATGTAATGATTTGGAATTCTTCAACTAAGAAACAAGACAAAGTGTCCTTTAAGGATGAAAAAGGTAAAAAAACAAGAATCTTTAGATCTACAGGTAAGGATATTAAGTAATGAGTTTAAAAGAAAAATATAACAAAGAAATTGTACCTACGCTTAAAGAAAAGCTTGGGTATAAGTCTGTTATGCAAGTACCTAAACTTCAAAAAATAACTATCAACATGGGTGTAGGAGAAGCATCAAAAGATAAGGGTGTTTTAGCGAATGCAGTAAAAGATTTGGAAGCTATAGCAGGTCAAAAAGTAGTGGTAACAAAAGCAAGAAAAGCAGTAGCAAGTTTCAAAATTAGGGAAGAGTATCCAATTGGTTGCAAAGTTACTCTTAGAGGTTCAAGAATGTATGATTTTTTCCAGAGATTAATAGATCTTGCGATACCAAGAGAAAAAGATTTCAGAGGTTTGAGTGAAAAATCATTTGATGGCCAAGGAAACTACAATATGGGCATAAAAGAGCAAATCATATTTCCAGAGATTGATTACGATAAAGTCGACAAGCTTAGAGGTATGGATATTGCGATCACAACTTCAGCAACTAAAGATGAAGAAGCAAAAGAACTGCTTCGTTGTTTTAATTTTCCATTTAGAGGTAAAAATGGCTAGAAAATCATTAATAGAAAGAGAAAAGAAGAAAATTAAACTTGTTGCTAAACATGCAGACAAGAGGTCAGCATTGAAAGAAGAACAAAGAAAAGCGGCAACATTTGAAGAAAAAATGGAGATTCAGAGGAAACTACAAAAGCTTCCTAGGAATTCAAATCCATCACGGGTCGTAAGAAGGTGTGCGTTAACAGGCAGACCCAAGGGTGTTTATAGAAAGTTTGGTTTAAGTAGAACTAAATTAAGAGAACTAGCAATGTCTGGTAAATTACCAGGAGTAAAAAAATCAAGTTGGTAGAATTATGACGGATCCAGTAGCAGATTTATTAACAAGAATAAGGAATGCACTCATGAGAAAAAAAATGAGTGTAAATGTTCCATATTCAAAACTTAAACATGAGCTTTCGAAACTTCTTGTGAAAGAGGGTTTTCTTGAAAATGTTAAGAAAGTAAAGAAAGATTTTGATGAATTAGATATTGTCCTCAAATATCACAATGATGAGCCAGTAATTAAAGAATTAACAAGAGAATCTAAACCAGGACTAAGAAAATACATTAGTTACAAGGATATTAAACCTCATAAAGGTGGCCTTGGGATAAAAGTATTAACAACAAGTAAAGGTCTCATGACTGATAAAGAAGCCATTAAAGCAGAAATTGGCGGTGAAATTATTTGTAGGGTATTTTAATGTCAAGAATAGCAAAAGATCCAGTAGTCATACCAGATTCAGTAACAGTTACTGCTGAAGGTAATACTATGAAATTTAAAGGCCCTAAGGGAGAACTTAGTCTTGATGTACATGAATCTGTAGGCTTCTCTATTGAAGATTCAAATATACAAATCATATGGAAAAGTAAGGAAGAAGCAGCTATGGCCGGGACAATGAGGTCACTGGTCAATAATTATGTTCTAGGAGTAAGCGAAGGATATAGTAAAACAATAACATTAAATGGTGTTGGTTATAGAGCTAAAGTTCAAGGCAAGAAGATTGTATTAACTCTAGGATTCTCTCATCCAGTTGAATATACTTTGCCTGAAAATATTGAAGCAAAATCAGAGAATCAGACTGAATTTAGTCTTTCGTCAAATAATAAGCAGATGTTGGGGCAGGTTTGCGCTGAAATTAGAGCATTTAGACCCCCGGAACCTTACAAAGGCAAAGGAGTCTTTGTTGATGGAGAGCATGTTGTAAGAAAAGAAAGGAAGAAAGCTGCAGCAGTAGGATAATTATGAGTAAAGAAACAGCAAGAATAAGAAGAGCTAAAAAACTTAGAGCAAATTTACATAAAAATGGAACTATGAGAATTTGTATATCTAAGTCATTAAAAAATATTACAGCACAATTAATAGATTCATCTAATGGACTGGTTCTTGTAACAATTTCTACGCAACAAAAGGCATTTGATGGAAAATCAGGCGGAAATATTGACGCCGCAAAGAAAGTAGGAGCTGAAGTTGCAAAAAAGGCCTTAGACCTAGGTCATAAAAAAGTAACCTTTGATAGATCTGGGTATAAATATCATGGCAGAGTTAAAGCACTTGCAGATGGAGCAAGAGATGGAGGGCTCGAATTCTAATGGAAAAGGCAGATTTAAATAACATGAATCAGCAAGATACCCTTGTTGAAAAACTTGTTCAAGTAAATAGAGTTGCAAAAACTGTTAAAGGTGGAAGAGTTATGTCTTTCACAGCATTAACAGTGGTAGGTGATGGAAATGGAAGGGTTGGTTATGGTAGAGGTAAGGCTAAAGAGGTCCCAGTTGCTATACAAAAAGCTTTGGATGAAGCAAAGAGAAGTCTTGTTGATGTAGAGCTAAATGGCAGTACTCTCTGGTATCCAATAACAGAAAAGAGCTCAGCAACAAAAGTTTATATGCAACCAGCATCAGATGGTACAGGGATTATTGCAGGCGGTGCAATGCGTGCTGTACTTGAGCTAGTAGGAATAAAAAATGTTTTAGCTAAATGCTATGGATCTACTAATCCAATAAATGTTGTAAGAGCAACAATTAATGGATTATCGAAGATGGAATCACCTGAAAAAGTTAAAGAGAGAAGAAAATAATGGCGAAACTAAAGGTAACACAGATTAAAAGTTTAATTGGAAGGAAAAAGAATCATAGACTTTCAGTTAAGGGTTTAGGTTTAAAAAAAATTGGTGATAGCAAAGTGCTTGAGGATACCCCATCGATAAGAGGAATGGTAAATCAAGTAGATTATTTACTGAATGTCGAGGAAGTTAAATAATGGATAAGTTAGCTTTAAATAGTATTTCAGACTCTAAATCTAGATCAAATAGAAAGAGAGTTGGCAGAGGCACTGGTTCTGGTACAGGAAAGACAGCTGGAAGAGGACATAAAGGTCAGAAAGCAAGATCAGGCGGAAATATAAGACCTGGTTTTGAAGGAGGCCAAATGCCATTACAAATGAGAGTTCCTAAATTTGGCTTTTCATCAAGAATTTCAAGATCAACAGAGAATATAAATGTAAAGCAGTTAGAAAAAGTTAAAAAAATCGACATAGAAAATTTAAAGAAACTTGGAATAATCAAAAAATCTACAAAGAAAGTAAAAATCTTTGGTGAAGGTAAATTACTTACAAAACCCACTGATGAGAACATAAAAACATCAAAAGGAGTAAGTTTTGGATAATTCAATGTCAGAATTATGGAGAAGACTAGGCTTTGTTGCGTTAGCACTCACTATTTATAGGCTTGGTACTCATATCCCTGTTCCTGGAATCAACCCAGAGCAAGTTGCAGGTCTTTTTGCACCCACTGAAGATAATGTAATACTTCAGTACTTCAATTTATTTTCAGGCGGTGCACTTGAAAGAATGAGTATATTTGCTCTGAGTGTTGTTCCATATATATCAGCAGCAATTGTCATGCAATTATTCTCAAATTCTCTTCCTTACCTGCAAGAACTAAAGAAGGATGGCCAAAGTGGTAGAAACAAGATTACTCAATACACAAGATACGGCACTGTTATTTTTGCTTTAATACAATCAACTGCCTTAACCTTTACTTTACAAACAGCAGGATTAATTGAAGCAGGTAGTATATTTGGTTCTATAGTGGCTATTTTATCTATAGTCACAGGTACAGTATTCTTGATGTGGCTAGGAGAGCAGATAACAGAGAGAGGTATTGGTAATGGAATATCTCTAATAATTGCAACAAGTATAATTGTTGGTGTACCAAGAGCATTTGGTCAAGCCTTAACTCAGACTCAAAGTGGCGAAAGTAGCTACCTACTTTTAATTATTCTTGCATTACTTACACTTGTATTAATTGCTTTTGTTGTTTTTGTTGAAAATGCACAAAGAAGAATAACAGTAAATTATGCTCAAAGACATCAGGTTCGTGGCATGGTTCAAGCTCCTGCCAGCTTTTTACCATTAAAACTCAATATGTCTGGAGTAATACCAGCTATTTTTGCTAGTACTTTTTTATTATTCCCAGCTTCTTTATCTCAGTGGTTTGGTACAGGTCTAGGTTTAGGAGGGTTAAATGACTTCGCTACACTTTATCTTGCTCCAGGATCACCACTTTATATGCTTTTATTTGCAATTTTAATTGTTTCTTTCTGTTACATATGGCTAGCTTTAACATTTAGTTCAGAGGATATGTCAGATAATCTAAAAAGAGGTGGAGCTTATATTCCAGGAATTAGACCAGGTGAGCAGACTGCAACATTTATAGATACGATACTTTCACGATTGACAGTATTTGGTGCTCTGTATCTTACATTAGTGTGCTTGTTACCTCTTATGCTTATAAATAGTTTTGGCATTTCTTTTTATTTAGGCGGAACATCAGTTTTGATTGTTGTTGTTGTAATGCTTGATTTACAGAGACAAATACAATCATATGTAATGAGCCAACAATATGCATCTATCCTAAAAAATGCTAATATTTCGGGCTCGAAAAAGAGTAGAAGAAGATGAAAGTAAGATCGTCAGTAAAAAGAATTTGCAAAGATTGCAAAATAGTTAAAAGAACAGGCACATTATATGTGATCTGTAAGAATAAAAGGCACAAACAAAGACAGGGTTAATTATGGCAAGAGTAGGCGGAATAAATATACCAGACAATAAGCATGTAGATGTTGCTTTGACTCATATCTATGGGATTGGTAGAAAAACTGCTCAAGATATTTGCAAAAAGTTAGATATTAAATTTAGCAAAAAAGTGTCAGAACTAAGTGAAAAAGACCTTGATACTATTAGAGACGAACTTAAAAAATTTCAAATAGAAGGTGATCTACGAAGAGATGTCAATTTTAATATTAAACGTTTAATGGATCTTGGTTGCTATAGAGGTATAAGGCATAGAAAAGGATTGCCTTTAAGAGGACAAAGAACAAAAACAAACGCAAGAACTAGAAAAGGACCAAGGAAACCTATAAGAGCATAATATGGCTGGAAAGAAAACAAAGAGAATAGTTACCGATGGTATTGCTCATATAAAAGCATCCTTCAATAACACAATAGTAATGATTACTGATATGGGTGGTAACGCTTTATGTTGGGCAACTTCAGGTGGCCAAGGTTTTAAGGGTTCAAGAAAGAGCACACCATTTGCTGCGCAGATAGCTGCTGAAAGAGCTGGAAGCATGGCTAAAGAATTAGGCATGGTGAACTTAGAAGTAAGAGTTAAAGGCCCAGGAGCTGGAAGAGAGTCTTCAATAAGAGCTTTAAATGCTTGTGGGCTAAGAATTAATAAAATAACCGATGTAACACCGCTTCCACATAACGGATGTAGACCACCAAAAAAGAGAAGAGTTTAAATATGGCAAGATATAGAGGACCAAGACTAAGACTTTCTAGAAGAGAGGGCACAGATTTGATGCTCACATCTGGAACAAGAGCAATTGAATCCAAATGTAAATTTGATAATAAGCCAGGAAATTCAATGTCTAGAGCAAGGCTATCAGATTATGGTACTCAACTAAGAGAAAAGCAGAAAGTTAAAAGGATGTATGGCTTATTAGAAAGACAGTTTAGGAATTACTATCTTAAAGCTGCAAAGTCACAAGGGAATACTGGTGATAATCTGCTGAACTTATTAGAAACAAGATTAGATAATGTCGTTTATAGAATGGGTTTTGGAGTAACAAGAGCCGAATCAAGACAAATTGTTTCGCATAAATCGATTTTAGTTAATGGAAAAGTAGTGAACATACCATCTTATAACGTCAAACCTAATGACGAAATATCAGTTAGAGATAAAAGTAAAGAACATCTTAGAATTAAGGCTGCAGTTGAGCTTGCAAAATCGAAAGATCAAGCAAGTTGGATTGAGGTCAGTTTTGATGAAATGAAGGGCACTTTCTTAAGTAATCCTGATCGTTCAGAACTAAGTTCAGAGATTAACGAGAACTTAATTATTGAGTTGTACTCAAAGTAATAGAGGAGAATATGGAAGAAGATAATAGAATGAACGTTTTAGCGCCTGAAGTTGCTAAAGTAGACGAGTTAGATAAAAACAACTTGAGAGTTGTTTTAGAGCCTTTCGAAAGAGGCTTTGGTTATACCATTGGACACAGCTTAAGGAGGATCATGCTTTCTTATATGCCTGGTGCAGCAATAACAGAAGTAAAAATTGATGGAGTATCTCATGAATATGGGACAATTGAAGGTATAAAAGAAGATATTTTAGATGTTCTTTTAAATCTTAAAGATTTAGCAATTAAATTAGATGGTCCAGCTGAGGCTGAACTAAAACTTGATGTCAAAACACCAAAAACTATTACAGCATCTGATCTAGAATTGCCTGCAGGAGTTGAAGTAATGGATCCTGATCATGTGATTGCAACTTTAGTTGAGCCAAAAAAACTTGTTATGACGTTAAAAGTCGAAACTGGCACAGGCTATGTTCCTTCAGAAAATAATAAAAACAAAAATGTTGACTCTTTGCATCTCGATGCAATATTTTCTCCTGTGAAAAGAGTTAATTATAAAGTCGAGAATACAAGAGTGGAAAATAGAACTGATTTAGATAAATTAATTTTAGATTTAGAAACTGATGGAACAATTGATCCTAAGCAAGCAGTTAAATATGCTGCAACCATAATGCAGCATCAGTTAGCTGTATTTGTAGATGAAGAATTAGTCTCAAGAAAAGAAAAGAGAAAAGACAAATATGATTTTGATCCACTTCTTTTAAGATCCATTGAAGAATTAGAGCTTACTGTAAGGTCTACGAATTGCTTAAAAGCAGAAAACATCTTTTTAATCGGAGATTTAATACAAAGAAGTGAAATGGACTTATTAAAAACTCCTAATCTTGGAAAAAAATCATTAAATGAAATTAAAGATGAATTAGCGTCAAGAGGACTTTCTATGGGCACTGTCCTTAAAAATTGGCCACCAATGTAAAAATGAGACATAGAAAGCTTAGTAGAAGATTTAGTAGAACTTCATCGCATAGAATTGCAATGATGAGGAATCTTTCTATTTCATTAATTGAGCATGAAGTAATAAAAACAACTGTTGAAAAAGGAAAGGAACTAAGACGTTTTTTTGAACCTCTTGTTACAAGAGCCAAAGAAGATAATCTTCATAATAGAAGGCTTGTAATTTCAGAACTTAATTCTAAAGAGGCAGCAAGTAAATTATTTTCAGACCTAGGCCCAAGATTTAAAGAAACTAATGGTGGATATATTAGATTAATAAAAGCTGGATTTAGAGAAG
>Ga0208261_1000446_pt1 | contig 16419 bp, 14 predicted proteins | sample Knorr_S7_td_DCM__FD_185595 | JGI IMG/M metagenome (GOLD analysis project Ga0208261, IMG submission 185595) | Marine microbial communities from Southern Atlantic Ocean transect - Knorr_S7_td_DCM_ad_131m_LV_B (SPAdes) (version 3) | ecosystem: Environmental > Aquatic > Marine > Oceanic | place...
AGTCCTGAATTAATTCTAATAAAATTTTTTGAATTAGGGCTTTTAGACCAACTAATTCCTTGATCTAAGAACACTCGCTCAACTTTATCAATTGGAAGGTTTAATCTTAAATCAGTACCATGGCTATGATTAAAATAATCAATTAATTTATTAGTGTTTGATTTTCCAAACTGATCAACCCAATTAGCTATCATCCAATCTGGAAAGGATTTCCATGAAGCAAGATCTTGATTTGGGATAGGCGTTTTTTTATTTATGAGATGCGCTTTCCTGAGTACAGCGTTAATTAATCCAGAAAGTTTTTTATTTGTAATTTTTTTTGATAACTCTACCCATGAATCTACCGCTGCATGAGCTGGAATGTTGTCATCCATTAAATATTCATAATAAGCTAATCGTAAAATACTTAAAACTTTGGGGGGTAATTTCTTAATAGGCTTATCCAAAGATAATGAAATCCAGCTATCCAATCTTCTTTGCCATCGAACTACTTCATTCGACAAAACCATTGAACGGTTACGTTCAGAGGATGAAATATTATTTTTACTATAATACTCATGCCTAATTGACTTCAGTTGATGTTTTTTTGAATCAAATTGATAAACGATATTAAAAGCATGATATCTTGAATTATTTTCTTTAATCAAATCTAATTCCAGAAGTATAACTTATTCCCCTAATCCAATCAATTGCGGACATTCTCTTTTTGCCTTCATATTGTACACTTATTAATTCTAATTGGGAGTCAAAACAAGAAATCAAAATTTTATCGTCGATACGAGTTATTGAGCCCGAGGGACTTTTTAATGGATCTTTAACCAATCTAGTATCATATATTTTCAATCTTTTGCCATTTAATAATGTGAAAGCACTAGGCGCTGGAGATAATGCTCTAACTTTTGAATGAATACTCTGAGCTGATTCATTCCAATTAATCTTACAAAAAGATTTATCAATTTTAGGGGCATATGTTGCTTTTTTGTCATTTTGCTCTAAAGCTTTAAAGCTCGGGTCATTAATTTTATCTAATGATTTAAGTAATAATTCTGCACCACTGGTAGACATTTTTTTTGAAAGGCTTTCATAGTTATCTTTATCATCTATTAAAATTTTCTCCTGTAAAATTATTTTACCTGTATCAACTTTTGACTTAATAAAAAAAGTAGAGTTTCCAGTTACTTTGTCACCATTAATTAGAGCGTGCTGAATTGGAGCTGCCCCTCTGTACCTTGGCAATAAGGATGCATGAAGATTGATAGCGCCAATTTTTGGAATTTTGAGAAGAGTATTTGGTAAAATTTTAAAGGCAACAACAATAAAGATGTCTGGTTTTAATTTTTTTGCCCATGTTTGTAGATTTGCGTCAGAAAGGTTATCCGTTGAAAATAAATTTTGATTAAGATCAATCGCTAACCTTCCCAATGGAGTAAAGCTTTTATTCATTGATCGCTTCATTCTTTTTGGTTTATTGCTAATAACACCAACTAAATCGTGATCAGAGTTAAAAAAAGCTTTGAGTGAGGGGCAAGCAAATTCAGGATTGCCCATAAAAATAATTTTCATCTAAAACCTACCAACAAGAAATGGATTAACAAAAAAACTATAGCGTGGAAGCCCTTCCAGATTCCAACTTTCTAAGTGAATTTTCTTTAATCAATTTTAAATCTTTATTTATGCCAATTTTTTCAGCTTTTGAAACTCTATCTATAATTAAATTGCCATTAAGATGATCTATTTCATGTTGGATTACTCGTGCTAATAGCCCATCAAATTCTTTTGAAAATGCTTTACCATTTCTATCTTGATATTTAAGAGTGATTTTATTTGACCTTTTGATATCCAAACGTATATCGGGGACTGATAAACATCCTTCGTTTAGCCAAGATTCACCATCAGAATCAATAATTTCGGCATTTGCAAACACATGTATAGATTCACCTTCTTCTTCTATATCAGAAATATCAACAATGAATAATTGAAGATCTACATCAATTTGATTTGCCGCTAATCCAATTCCATTTTCCTCATACATTGTGTCAAACATATTTTCAATCAAATTATCAAGATTGTCAAAATTTTTAATCAATTCACATTTTTTACGTAAAATGGAATTTCCATAATGCACAACTTCCTTAGCTGCCACTATTAATTTTCCTCAATAGCATCATTTTGATTTGCGCCATCTTTTTTAGCAAGACTTGAAACAGATGCACGGTTAATTGTTATTTTAGTATTTGAATCAATCTGCAGCAAAACAGCTTTTTCATCTTTACCTTTAAAACCTGCTACCGTGCCATGAATTCCACCAATCGTAACAATTTTATCACCCTTTTTTAATGCCTGTATCATCTCTTGTTTTTCCTTTTGGCGCTTTGCTTGAGGGCGAATCATTAAAAAATACATAATTGCCAGGATTAGAATAAATGGGAAGTAAGCCATTATCCCAACACTTTGACCTGTTTGAATAAATAAAAATAATTTCAATTATAACTCCAAATTTCTATATAAAAATTACCTAAAATCGATTAAAATATTAAACTATCTTTGGATGTCTAATTTTATTTGGATAGTTGTACCTCCCCCAATTGTGCTTGATATCACTCTGATTGTTCCATGGTGGATTTCATTAATTATTCTTTTTACTAGAGATAGGCCTAAGCCCCACCCTCTTTTTTTTGAACTGAAACCTGGTTTAAATATATTTTTCCAATCTTTTTTATTTATTCCAATACCATTATCCGTTATGTCTAAGCAGGCATAATTTCCTTCTTTTGCTACGGTAATATCAACCTTACCCTTAGAAGATTTGATAGAATCAATCCCATTTCTGATTATATTTTCAATAGCCCATCCAAGTAAAATTTCATTACCCGTAATAAAAATATCCTTACCTTTCGAGACATTTAATTCAGTATCTTTTCCTAGAGAAGGTATTCTTTTTCTTAAATATTTTATTTGCACATCAATCAAATTATTAATCGAAATTCTTTTTAAAACTGATTTCGACCCCATTTGACTAAATCTTTCTGCTATCTGCTCTAACCTCACCATATCTGATTTCATTTCATTAGCGGTGTTTAATGCGTCATTAGGATGAGATTTTATTCTTTCCACCCATCCAATTAGAGCTGAAATTGGAGTACTTAGCTGATGAGCTGTTTCTCTTGCCATTCCTACCCATATTTGTCTTTTTTCATTTTCTCGAATAGAGTTAAACCCTAAAAATCCGATAAAAATAAATATAGCTACCATGAATATTTCTAATAATGGTAACCATCGTAATTTCTGAATAAGGATCGAATCTCCATAGTGTAAATAGCCCAGTAAGATTGTTTGATCTGAATTAGCATCAAAATAGTTTATTGGTATTGGATCGTTATTTTGATTCATTGATTTAACTAAACCTAATATCTCTTTTTGATCTAGATCTTGATCCAAATTTCTATAATATAAGGGAATATTTGAGCCATCTGTATAAATAATGGGAAATTGAACCTTTTTTATTATTTCATCAAAAACAAATCCAAGATTTGCATCATTCTCTTCATTAATTGTTTTTGCTATGATGCGGGAATAAACTGTAACAATTTGTCTATTATCTTCTCTTAATTGAATAACAATAGAATTAGAATAGAAAATTGTTCCAGCAACTAATACTAAACCAAAAAAAAGTAGACCAATTTTAATTTTTGTACCGGCAGTATAGTTAATCATATAAATTTTTTTCGATAAAAACCAAAACCAATTAGACCTAACGATAGAAATAAGCTAAATAAAGAAATTAAGAGACCGGTTTTAAAGGATGATTTATCATAAATAAATTCAACTTTGTGACTACCCTTAGGTATGACCACACCTCGAACCAGACCATTTACCTGAAAGGTTTTGATTGGTAAGTTATCTATAAATGCTTTCCATCGTTTTGGGTAATAAACCTCGCTAAGTACTAAAAACTGCTCTTCATCAGATTCAGTTTCGATTACTATTTCATGAATAGAGTGATTAATGGATTTAATTTTTCCAATTTTATTTATCGAAAAATTATCTGATTCGAAAATTAGAGCTTTTTCCTTTGGATTGAACTCTGGATTAGTGATTCTTTGCCAAATTTCTGATTGATCAACTTTCTCAATATCTTTTACGAACCATGCTCTTGGCAAAAAATCATTTAATTGGTAAATAGCTGTTGGTAGATTTCCTCTAGAAGTGCGCATAGATCCTTTTTTAACCAAGGTTAGACTAGGATGGGAAATTTGCTGAGCATCTGGAAGGATTAAATATTTAGCATTAAGCATTTTTAAAACAGGAAAAACTCCAGCATTCTGGGTATTAATTAAAAAATCATTATATATTTTGAGTTTAGCAGGATGATATCCTCCAATTGATTCCAGCCCAAAAGCTGCAAAACGAGAATCACCAAATAGCTGGCCTGCAGGATAGATTCTAAATTTTTCCGAGTCATTTGAAAGATAATTTACAATTTCATCGGGTCTGTAATACTCCCTAAAAAATCTTTTTGATATCAATTGCGATCCTCTTCCGCTAGATCTATCAGGTTCTATTATTTTCTGATTAACAATCATTAAATCCAGCGTTGCTAGAATTACCACAATTGCTAAAAAAGTATTTTTGTTTATTTTACTGCCAATCCAAAGCCAAATGAGAGTGGAAAATAATCCTACAAATAATAACATTGCCCAGGCATCCTTCAGCCATAGATCCCAGCGCAAAGCATTAATCATTTGTATTTGAGATGCATCTCGGATAGCAGGTACAGAGAAATACCCTTGAATAAACCTTTCAATGCTTGATGAAGCAAATATCAAAGTTATAAATAATAATACAAATGGGATCAAGCTAGGATAGAATGATTTTAATATTGTTTCCTTTTTTAATTTTAAAATTAAATCGAGACCAAATGCTGCTAAAATAGCAATATTAAATTGAACCAATATCAGGATCATATGAGGTACTCTAAATTTATTAAAGTAGGGAAAAAAATTGAAAAATAAATCATAAACAAGACTAAAATGTCTTCCGAAAGAAATAAATAATGCTATTAAAGTAGCCGCCAATAGATACCATTTAAGTATACCTTTTTTATATATTATAGCAATAAATGCTAGAATAAGAACTATAATGCCCATATAATTTGGATAATCGGTAAATGGCATATATCCCCAATAGATCTGTCCACCAAAACCAAAGGCAGATGGAATTAGAAATGTTAACATTTCTACTGGATGAAATGACCATCCAGTAGCGTAGCTATAATCTGATCCACCCGCAGAGGATCCTCCTCTTACAGAAAAGGGTGTATATTCTATAGCAGGAAGATAAACCAATAGTGAAATACCTATACCTAAAACACATGCCAGAAAAGTGAATGATAATTGCTTAAAAATAAATTCATTTTTTTCTTTTTTGTTCTTTTTTTGATGAATCAACATCATCATGAAATAAAGCCCAATTAATAACCAGGTATAGTAAGCGACTTGAGCATGCGCACGCTGAAGTTGAAAGCCTAAAAGCAGTGCAAGAAAACCACAATTAACTAAATTTGGGGATGACCATAGCCTTACCGATAGCCAAACTACCCAAGGTATATATGCTGCTGTCATTAGCTGGCTACCATGACCGTAAACAGCCATTGTAATCATATAAGGTGTAGTCATAAATGCGATTGAACCCATAAATGAAGCAAGGTTTGAGCATTTAAATTGTTTTAGGAGAAACATACAGCCTAGACCGGCAAAAACAAGATGCAAAAGCTGGATAAAAGCTCCCGAAAGTGAAAATAATTTAAAAATATATTCAGGAAAATATAGCTTTGACAAATATGAAAATGCCTCAGCGGTTGGCATGCCGCTGAATACCCAAGGTTGCCAATGTGGATAATTTCCTAATTCTTCAGAGGCCTTATTCAATGCAATACCAACAGATCTCGGACTAAGACTATCCGGAGAACCAAACATCTTTCCACCAAAAACTATCGGCTCAAATAAAAAAACTACAAGAACTAAAAAACCGATCGATGATAAGAAATATATATTTTTCCAATTAAAAATCATCTATTTCTTTTTAATCCTTTTTTTATTATTCCTAAGCTACTAATAAAACTTCTATCTTCTTCATCAAGCTTCATAATAAACATTATTAAAGTATAAATTAACATACAAACTGGTAAGGCGATTAGTAATTCAACTAAAAAATTGAAATTACTTAAAAAAGGCTTCAAGCTAATTATAGCATAATATGTAGCAATTCCTGATACAAGCGGCTTAAGCAATTTGAAGGAAAAAAAGTTCATTTTTAGCAAAAAACGAACTTGAATGGTCCGAACAGATCCAATAATAATTAAGGTAATTAGGGTGGCGTAAGCCGCTCCATTAATTCCATAGTTTGGAATTAGATTATAGTTTAGTCCAAAGTTTAATATAAATGCAAAAATTGTATTAAAAAGAACTACCCGTGTGAAGCCTGACATTCCTAGTGTAGGTGAGGCTGCACCAGATACAGCTTGTAGTAATGTTGCAATGGTAAGTATTATTAATACATCGGCGCTAGCTATATATTCCTTTCCAAATAATGATAAAATATTCCCTGGAAAAATAATAAAGATGATTGCAATAGGGATTGAAAAAAGTAGCAACCATCTTGATACCATCTTATAAGTATTATTCATTTTTATAAGATTTTTTTCACTATGAAACTGAGAAATCATTGGAGCATATATGCTAATAAATGACATTAATAAGGCTTGCAATAAGCCTGCTGTTCTTGCAGCTGGATGATATAATCCCACTGTGGTTGCATTTGTAAAATATCCCAACATTAATATGTCCATCCAATGCATAAATGTTTGTAAGATAATTACGAACATGAATGGGTAAGAGAATTTTAGTAAATCATAATTGAATTTAGCGCTGATGAATTGTGATGGTGTAACACCAGATAAATGCTGGATTGGCTTAAGCATTGCGACTAGTCCGACTATTCCAGTAATTAGCATAGGAAACATCAGGGCGGATTCAGCAGAAAAAAACCAAAAACAAGTTATCATCGATAAAAGTAGAATCGTTGGATTAATAAATTGAGTGACAAATGCCTTATATTTCAATTTTTTATAACCTTGAGTTGCGGCAGCGGCAACCAGTGTAGAGGCATTAAAAGGTATGGATATTGCAAAAATAATTAGAACGCTCACCATTAGAGCTTGCTCGGAAAGGATATTGAAAACAATGTATGTGGAAAATAAAATCAGAACTACCATAATGAACAAAGAAAAGGAAACGCACATTTTCATAGCAGAGGCAATAATCTTTGAAATTTTATCTTTATCTTCCTGGGGATCAAGGCGGCTAATAAAGCGCATTGTACCTGTTTCCATTCCCATCTTTGATAAAACTTCACTTATAAGCATTATTGCGTTAGCCATAGAATAAATACCTAAATATTCGGGGCCTACCCAGCGAGCTAATAGAGCTGAATATAGATAACGATTTATACTTCCATAGAATATTCCTGAAAACGAGATAATTGATTCCTTTGCTATTTTCTGAGCAGTATTCATTGCGGTTTAGTAAAAAATCCTTTAATAAATCCTATTTTTGTCCAAAAAATTGCAGTAAATCCATGTTTACCTTGGATCAAATCTTTAACTGCTACTCCAAGTAAATACCATAACGCCGGAAAGATTCTTAATCGCATTTTATGTTTTCTCAAAAAATAAATCGTATTATGAGCCCTATAAAACATTCCTTTTGAAGCTGATTCTTTTCGAGTTCCTCCTAATTGAGCTCGCAAATGCTCCATCACTGGCTTTGGAGAGTACATAACGTGACCCCCCTGGTTAATAATGTTAAATCCAAAATCTCCATCTTCTAAAATAGCATTGCCAAGATAATTTTCATCAAATCCACCTACAGCAGAAAATTTATCCGCTTTAACTGCAAAATTTCCACCTGGAGCCCATTGACATAGTCCAGTTTCATTAGAATCAAAGTTTTTCAATGTTTTTCCATACCAAGTTACCCATCCTCCAAGAATTTTATCACTTTGCCTCATAATGTTACTTCCTTTTTCTATAACACGTCCACCTATGCACCAAACCTTAGGATCTTGTTTATCAAAAATATTTATATACGATTCAATTAATTTATTCTCTGGTATACAATCATCATCTAAATAGATTAATATTTTAGAAACAGCGTGTCGTGCGCCTACGTTTCTAGCATTAGGTAAGCCTACCTTATCAATATTAAAATATTTATATTTGGTTATTCCATTATTAAAAATATAATTTTCCAAATCCTTGGAAACTGATTTTGTCTGATCAATCACAATTACTTCAAAATCTTTAATTGTTTGATTATTCAAATAAACTAAGGTATCGAAAGTTATTTTTTGGCGATCAAAGGTAGGAATAATTAATGAAGTTTTTGGCATTTCTCAATCAATATTTATTTGATACTTTTTTTTACTTCTAAACCAAATCTTATCCAAAGCTAGTCGCATTGAATCCGGTAAAAAAGTTAATATTAGATATATAATATTTTTTATTGATATCGGATTTGAAATAAAAGAACGTAAAAAATACTTCCTCGCCAAGCTCATTCTTTGATTGGAATACAGACGCCTTCCACAGTAAAAATTATAATTACTCTTGAGTTTTCTTAAAGAATATTCTTTAAATCCATCATAATTAATTTTTTTTATCAAATGAAGAGGTTCTTCTTTTGTTAATTGTCTAGCTTCAAAACATAATCGTGCAAGTTTAGCATATTCACCCTGACTATTCTTATTGTAAAAACTAATACTATCATCGGAAATTGTTCTTGAATACAAAACTTTATCCAGATTTGAGACATTATAGTGCTCGATGACTCTTAACCATAAATCATAATCTTGTGATCTAATAAATTCACCCCTATAACATTTAAGTCTCATCAGTACTTTTTTTTCAATTACAATTGAACCATGACAAAATGTATTTTGGAAAAGAATATGTTTTTTAATTTCATGGTTCGAAACTGGCAATCTTAATACTCCTAAATCTTCCCCCTCTTTTGAAAATTCATTAACCCAAGTTCCGCACATAGAAATACTAGGGTTATTTTCTAAAAATTTGATCTGTTCAAAAAAACGGTTTTTATCTGAAAAATCGCCAGAATCTTGTCGAGCAATATATTCACCTTTTGATTTAGATATGCCAAAATTTAAACATGCGGTTAAGCCAATCTTTTTTTGCTCCAGAAAAACAATTCTTTTATCTTTTATCTTCTTTAAAACTTGGTTTACATCTTTTGAGCTTCCATCGTTTACTATGAGAAACTCTATGTTCTTATAGCTTTGACTTAATATACTATTTATTGAATCATATAAATTTCCATCATCCCTATTTACGCTCATTACAACAGAAACTAAAGGTTCAGAATTAGTCATTCTGTAGCCATCCTATCGAAGGAATGGGTCTAAACTTGAAATCTATATCGTTTGATTTAATACTAGGGTGCATTTTCTCAATTGCAGCTATAGATAATAATCTGAACCATGTAGACCATGCATCGCTAAAGCGAATATTGAATTTCATTTCATCCCAATTGCTATATCTATAGATTTTATTTTCTTTAATAAATGGGAAGAAACTTCCAATTAGATTATTTTTAACCACCCATTTAAACATATTGTAATTAAATAATTTTGAAGTCGGATTCAAATATTCTATGCCAAATAAAAATGCAAAACTTGGGCGCTTTGCCCAACAAAACCCACCATCGCTATTATAGTTCTTTTCCAATGCATGATATGAATGTTTGAGTGATTGTTCAATCCGGTTATCAACATTAATTACTACTTTTGAAAGCACATCAATTGCATCTAAATCTTCACAAGCGCCTCCACCTCCAAATGGATGATATAATCCATCTTTCATCTGCAATCTTAAAACCGATGTTGTTATTTGATCAGAAAAATTTATGTCTCTATTGAAGTATTTATAAAAAATGAGGAAATGATAAGTCGCGGCCATTGCTACAAATGAACTAGCATTAAATTGAGTGCCCCATAATCCTGTTTCAGGATCTTGCATTTTATCAAGTTGATCTAAAATGATATGAATAAAGTTTAGCGATTGATTATTTTTGACTCTAAGATACTCATATGAAAAAAACTGCAGCAAAAACATTATTTTATTGCTTTCGTGCCAAGGATTATCCCAATTAATCTTATCGAAAAATTGCATTATTTGCTGCTTCCCTCTAAAATTATCTAAGAAAATAAATTTATGCTCAGGGGTATGGCCTAATGCATCTAGGGCGGAAATTGAAAAAGCTGTAGTTTGATAATGGATATAATTTTTTTCTAAGTCTTCAATATTATTGATGGGAAAGTTTAATTTAGGATCAATAATCAGTCCGCTTTCCTTATCCTGATTTTTCAAGAATTGAGACGCTTCATTTTTGATATCAATGTGATTTAAACTATTAATTAATTCTAGTGATAGCATTGAAAAAGCCGAACTCATGAGGGTGGATTGGCTGTATTGTTTTTGCAAAAAGAATCCACCTTGTGGATTTTTTAAAGAAAGAATATAATTTTTTATTACTTCCTTGCTTATTTGGTGCATTTAAACAACATCCATTCTTCCGGCTGGCTTTCAATAACCACATTATTAAAATATTTTGAAAGTAATGTATTCAACATTTTAATAGAATAAAGATGTAAATGAAATGGGTCAATTTTTTTCATCGCCATAATCTTTAAAGGATTTTTAGTTTCAACTTGAGGAGTGCTACCAACAAATGTTCCACCTTTTTTTAACACCCTATAGACTTCATTAATAAACTTTTCGCCATCTGATTTACTAAAGTGCTCAATTGCCTCCATACTAACAACAGTATCGAAAGATTCATCTTGATAGGAAAGAGATAATGCATCCATATACTCAAAAGCTAGATTTCCTTTTGGGAATCTAGCTTTAGCATTGCTTATTGATTCTTTTGAATAATCAATCGCTTTAACCGAAACTGCAACTTTAGAAAGCTCATTTGCAGTCCAACCAGTTCCGCAGCATAAATCAAGCACTCTTTTACTATAAGAATGGGATAAGGCATAATCACATCGTCTCTCAAAAACTTTTGCCCATGGATTATTCTCCCATTTTGGATCATCCGGATCAGCTCTTTCATCTTCGACCTGAACGTTTATCCCTATTGAATATTTTATAATAATAAAAAGCGCATTTAAAGAATCAGCAAGAAATGCTATACCTGGAATAAGTTTTAATATTTTTCTCATTATTTATTAAATATTTTTAATAGGTTAACCATGATAAAATTTAAAAATGCATTAAATAAAAAAAATGCTATTGTGATTGGGAAAAAAATTGGGTTTGAGTATTTTAAAATTAACTTAAAAATGCTGGTATATTTTTTCTTCCATTTTGAAAAAGAATATCTCCCTCCGATTGAAGATGAAATATGATGCCAAATCTTCGATTTTGGAATAAAAGTAATGTTTCCTCCGCTACGTCTTACTTTAAGCGATAAATCAACATCTTCACCATACATCTGAAAGTTTTCATCAAACATTCCTAGAGCCGCAAAATCAGAAGTCCTTATACAAAAACAGCATCCAGTTGCATAGCCTACCTGCCTAATATGATTATACTTTTCTTTATCCTTTGATCTTATTCCTCGATGGCTAATTTGAGCAAAAGTGAGATTTACATTTCCACCTGCATACCAAATTAATTCTTTATTATCTGCAAAAAATATTTTTGGTACGGCTTGAATAGTGCTCGGCTTGTGTTCAAATTCATAAATTAAAGGCTCTATAAATGAAGGATCAACGTAAGTATCATTATTTATAAAAATTGTATAATCAGCCTTATTTTTTGTTGATTTAAACCCAAAGTTATTGCCACCAGCGTATCCAAGATTTTTTTCTGATCTGATAATTTCAACTTTTGGAAAAAGATTTTGAACCGCCTCTACAGATCCATCATCAGAGCCATTATCGACAAATACTATGTGCTTATTCTTATAGGTTGTCTTTTGAAGAGAATTAAGACATTCTAATGAGAGTTTTTTCTGATTCCAGTTCAAAACTATAATATTTACTGTCATATCATTCATCTGATTGCAGCAATCATATTTTTTACAAATATTTCCCAGCTAAACTGTTTTTTATATTCATTAACATTGTTGATAAAGTTTTCATTGGAATTGAAAAATTCAAGAATGCCATTAGAAATGCTTTGAGGGTTGGTATCACAAATAAATCCTGTTTTTCCATGTAAAACACATTCAGCAAGACCGCCAACATTTGTAGTTATAACAGGTTTATTGTAATGATATGCAATAGGAATTATGCCACTCTGCGTAGCTGATTTGTATGGAAGAACAACTACGTCAGCAGCGCAAAAGTATTTTGGAATGTCACTGTTTTCTACAAATTTAAATTTAAAATCAAAGCAGTCTTCCACTTCTAGTTTTCTTGCTAGTTCATAGTATTGCTGCTCTCCATTATAGCATTCTCCAGCAACCACTATTTTAAAGTCATCTAATTTATTTTTTAAATTATCAGTTGATTCAATTAATAGATCTAACCCTTTATAGTCTCTAATTAGACCAAAGTTTAGAATTACCTTCTCGCTTTTCAAAGAAAGGCTTTTTCGTGCCTCTTCCTTATCTATAGAATTACCAAAGGTATCATAAAGTGGATGTTTTGATTCAATATAGCTAGCTGATGGAATTATGCTTAATAGATCATTCTTCACAGAATCGGACATAACAATAAAATAATCACAATGCTTAAAAAATTTTAAAGAAAGATATTTGTCAAAAATTCCTGATTCATGAGGAATTATGTTATTACAATTAACTATAATTTTTGTATCATTTGTATTTTTTATTTTCTTTGCTATAGAGGAAAAAGCTGGAGCAAAAAAAGGCATCCAATACTGAAAAATAACCAGATCAGGTTCAATATTGTTGATATAATTTGCCGTTGACTTCCATGACAACGGGTTGATTGAATTGATCAAATTCATCGATGATTGTCCATTAAAGTCAAAGAGCTGAGTCTTGCCAGGGAAAAAAAGATTTGGGTACTGCTTAGAAAATGAGATTCGATAAACTTTATTATCTTTCTCAAGCTCTTTAGCTAGGGAATGATTAAACATTGAGATACCACCTCTGAATGGTGGAAAAGGTCCAATCAAAATAATTTTCATGCTACCTTTATCACGCTTTATATATTTTTTTTATACGCGTCTCTTTATCTTGATTAGAATTAGAGATCATCTCTCCAATAAGTCCAAGTGAAAAAAATTGGATACCAATTACTATTAATAAAACTCCAAAAATAAGTAAAGCAATATGCATAGCAAATGGCTCTCCTATGATATATTTTAGATATAAAACATATCCTTCAATACCAAACCCAAGAAGAAAAGCAAAAAGACCTATTTGGCCGAAAAAATAGAGGGGACTTTGAATATACTTTGATAAGAAAAGAACAGAAATAAGGTCAAAAAAACCATGAAAAAATCTTCTACCACCATACTTTGTTACACCATGAATCCTCGCTCTATGATTAACAATAATCTCAGAAACCTTGAATTTTTTTTGACCAGCAAGAGCAGGTATGTATCTATGTCGACCTCCATAAATGTCCAAAGTTTTAATAACTGATTTTTTATAGATCTTTAAACCGCAATTAAAGTCATGAATTTTTACTTTAGTGAAAATTCGGGTAATAAAATTAAATAGCTTTGAAGGTAATCGTTTTGACAATGGGTCTTTACGATTTTTTTTCCAACCAGAAACTACATCAAAACCTTCTTGTATTTTTAAAATCAAATTATCTATTTCAGCTGGGTCATCTTGTAAATCAGCATCCATAGTTACGATATAATCTCCCTCACAATGCTTGAACCCCTCAGAAAGGGCAGCGGATTTACCATAATTTCTATAAAATTGTATTAGAGTAACTTTTTCATTACTTTTAGCTAAATCCTCAATTGCTTCTGCTGACCCATCTGTTGATCCATCATCAATAAAAATTATTTCATAATCTCTGGCGTTTATTCCAGAAACAATTTCCGCATAAAGCTGATTAATTGAATCTCTTTCGTTAAAAACGGGGATGATGATTGATATCTTCATAAACTTTCCTTAATTGGCATTACAGATTGTGGAATTTTTCTAATTAAATGCGGGTACTGTAGATCAAATTCTCTATTTTCGATCCTAAGATTAATTGTTTCATTTTCATCAATTAAATTGAAAGAAACATAACTAACGAGAATTCCATTTTCAGTTTGTGATGAGCTAAATTGAATTTCGCCATTAGTCATTTTTTCTTCACTAATAATATTATCCGGATCTTTGAGAATTTTTGGTATTTCACCCCACAGAAAGCTTGTTAGGTCATCAGGCTTTATAATTTCAAAAAAGGGGAAGATAATCAATAAAGACTCTTTATCGTATCTTCGATTATTGCGTATATCCCAAGCATCAACGCTGTTTGATGAAAAAGTTAAAAAAAGAGTTTTTCTACCAAGAATATCTCTGAATTCGAGATATGAAGCTTCTTTTGTGGAAGTAAAGGTAAAATTTAATCTCCCTCGCATATTCCCATCGGAGATGACATAGCCTCTACCTCTGCAATATTTTTTTTGACTTAAATCAGGATAAATTCTAATAACTTTTTCATTTTCTATGGTTCTTTTTGAGACAAAAGCACAACCATGAATAACAATAAGCGACAGGGTAATTATTAATTTATTATTCAGGGTAGGCTTTATTTTTAAGTCGAAGATTTTCTTTATTAATCTCATATGCTTTTTTATAATACAATGATGCATTGATCGAATCGTTCGATTTCATCAATATATCACCTAAATGTTCTAGTACAACTGCATTATCTCCTTGAATTTCAATGGATTGCTCAATGTATTTCTTGGCTTTTTTTAGATCATCTAATTTGAAATAGACCCATCCAATTGTATCAAGGTATGAAGGATTTTTCGGCTCTAGATAAATAGCCCTTTTTGCATATGCTAAAGCCAAGCTTAATTTTTCATTCCTTTCTACCAAGCTGTAAGCGTAATTATTTAATGCTTGAGCATCAGAGCTATCAGTCTGAATAAGCTGATTATAAATTTTATCGGACTTTATCCATTCACCAATTTCATCATATAAAATTGCTAGAGAATGCAATACGCTAATAGATTGCGGTTGAATACTTAGAGCTTGATTATAAAATTCAAGCGCTGCGTCATTTTTCTTTAACCTGCTATAGTTTAGGCCAAGCATATATTGGATAGAAAAAATATTAGAAAACGTTTTTGAAACAGGGTCTAAAATTGAGATTGCAGAATCAAAATTATTTTCATTCATATAAACCAGCGCTCTGCTATAATATCCTCTCCAGTCTTCTGGAAAGTTAGTAATCATTTTATCTCCAATTATACCCGCTGCTTTATTTTGACTATTATCAAAATACATTTCAAATAATGAAAAGATGTATTGAGGTTCTAATTTTCCTTGATCTAGCAAATCTTGAAGAACTTTTTTACCTTTTTTTATTTTTCCAGATTCATAAAATAAAACTCCTAATTTTGCTTCGCGATCATTTGAATATCCATGCACTTGGTTTAATTCTTCAATATGCAGAATAGCTTTATCGTAGTCTTTAGATTGCACAGCCAATTCTGAAAATATATTTAAATAACTAGACTGCTCGGGATTTTTCATTGAGAGCTCTTTGAAAATTGATTTTGCCTTATCTTTATTTTCAAGCTGAAGGGCATATCTTCCAGCAGATTCAAGTAGCTCTAATCGCGAGGGCTCAATTTTAAATGCCTCAAGATAAAGATTCATTGAGCCGAAATAGTCTCTATTTATTTTCTTTAGCTCTGCTAAAGCAATAATATATCGGGTTTCGGCAGGCTTAATCTCTCTGAGTCTTTTAAACGGTTCAATGGCTTCATTAAATTTCTTTTGAGCTATAAACTGATCTGCCATCATTTTAAGCGCTTCTTCATCTTTTTCGTCTTTACTAAGCGCAATTTTTAAATTCTTCATTGAAAGTTCAGGCTTGCCAATATTCCAATAACACTCTGCGATTGCAGTGTAGATTGTTCCAACATCTGGATCTAGAACCAATGCCTCTTGAAATTCTATGATTGCCATAGGAAAATCACCCTGATTCATAAGCATCTGCCCATTCATGAAAAATTTTAAAGCTTCCGGATTCGGGTTTGTAGTCTGGGTTTCTTGATTTATCCACAGATCTTCTTTGACTGGAGCCTGAGGTTTTGATGATTGACAGCCAACTGCTAAAATTAAAATTGGAATTACATATATTTTTTGGGAAATATTTATAGCTAAATGAAGATGCCTAAATAAA